>Ga0123356_10000639_pt1 | contig 38598 bp, 34 predicted proteins | sample TergutEmb28metaG_2_FD_92546 | JGI IMG/M metagenome (GOLD analysis project Ga0123356, IMG submission 92546) | Embiratermes neotenicus P3 segment gut microbial communities from Petit-Saut dam, French Guiana - Emb289 P3 | ecosystem: Host-associated > Arthropoda: Insects > Digestive system > Gut ...
CAACCAGGCCCGCGTTAACTAGTTGCCGCTACCGGCTCCCGCCGGGGAGGATGCCAGCGCAACCAGCCAGAAGGACCTGTGCGGGTCGTCGCCCCTGGCGCCGGCCGCGAACGGGTCGTGCTCTACCTGCACGGCGGCGCCTATCAGATCGGATCGCCCGCGACGCTGCGGCACATGATCGCGCTGATTTCGGACGCAGCCAGCGCGCACGTGCTCAGCGTCGACTACCGCCTTGCCCCGGAGCACCCATTCCCGGCCGCGGTCGAGGACGCCCTCGCGGCGTACCGGTGGCTGCTTGCTGGCGGGACACATCCGGGTACCATCGCGTTGGCCGGCGATTCCGCCAGCGGCTCCACCAGGTTCGCCGCCCGTGCGCGTGACCAGGGCGTCGAGGTGACGATCGAAATCTGGGACGAGATGCCGCACGTGTGGCACGCCTTCGCGGCCCTGCTGCCGGAGGCGGACCGGGCCATCGAGCGCGTCGGCAGCTGGCTCGCCGAGCGCATCCCGCCGCCCTGACGCAGGGACCACTGTCCGGCCAGTCCCGGCCGCTGGTCGCTGGTCTGTGACGACCGGGGAGCGGGAACGTAGCCTCCATGGGTCGTGCCGGGTGGCTGCGGCAGTCGGGTTCCTGGCTGGTTCGAAACGTGGCCGCGGCACTGCTGGCCGTCACGGTCGCCGGGCTGGCCGTCGGCGGCGGCCTGTACCTGGCTGGCGCGCACGGCGCCGCAACCGCCGCCTGGCTGGCTACCAGCATCTGCGGGCTCGGCTATGCCGTCGCCACCGTCGCCAACAGCCTTCGGCACCGCCGCGGCGGCGTGGACCTCATCGCCCTGCTGGCACTGGCAGGCGCGGTCGCGGTCGGCGAACAGCTGGCGGGCGCGGTGATCTCGGTGATGCTCACCAGCGGGCGGGCACTCGAGGACTGGGCCGAGGGCCGGGCCCGCCGCGACCTGAGCGGGCTGCTCGAGCGCGCGCCGCGGACTGCGCGCCGGTACGGGCCCGATGGCCTGCGAGAGGTCCAGCTCAGCGACGTCGAGCCGGGGGACCGGCTCATGGTCGCGCACGGCGATCTCGTCGCGGTCGATGGCACTGTCGCAAGCGGCCGCGCTGTCCTGGATGAGTCCGCCCTGACGGGCGAGTCGGTGCCGGTCGAGCGGTCAGCCGGCGATCCGGTGCGCAGCGGCGTACTCAATAGCGGCGCGCCGTTTGACCTTATGGTGACCGAGCGCGCTGACAAGAGTACGTATGCCGGGATCGTCCGCATGGTGGCCGACGCCGAGCAGTCACAGGCCCCGTTCGTGCGACTCGCCGACCGGTACGCTCTCTGGTTCCTCGGCGTGACTCTCGTCGCCGCCGGCATCGCCTGGGCCGCGGCCGGCCCGGCGAGGGCCGTCGCGGTGCTGGTGGTGGCGACCCCGTGCCCGCTGATCCTGGCCGCGCCCGTCGCCCTGGTGGCCGGCATGTCGGTCGCGGCGCGTCGTGGCGTGGTGGTCAAGGGCGGCGGGGTGCTAGAGCGGCTCGCCCAGGTCACTACCGTGCTGGTGGACAAGACGGGCACGCTGACGAGCGGGCACCCCGCGGTGTCGGCGGTCGTGCCGGCCGGACAGTGGCGGCCGGACGATCTGCTGTTCCTCGCCGCGTCCCTGGACCAGGTCTCCGGCCATGTGCTCGCGAGCGCGGTCGTCAGCGCCGCCCGCAGCTCCGGCCGCGACCTGGCCATGCCGCTGGAGGTGGAAGAGGTCGCCGGTGAAGGCATCCGCGGCAGCGTGGAGGGTCATCAGGTCGCGGTCGGCAAAGCGCGCTGGTGCGGCATCGGGGAGACGGGCGCGGCGGCTCCGTGGGCCAAGGCGGCCCGCCGCCGGGCGAGACTCGACGGGGCCCTGACCGTGTTCGTCGCGGTCGATGACGAGCCGGCCGGGGTCATCATCCTGGACGACCCCGTGCGCCCGGATGCCGCCAGGACCGTGCGGGCCCTGCGCACGGGTCAGGTGAGCCGGATCGTCATGGTCACCGGCGACCGTGCGGACGTGGCTGAATCTGTAGGCGCGATCATCGGCGTCGACAGCGTGCTGGCCGAGCGGACGCCTGCCGACAAGCTCGAGGCGGTCAAGGAGGAGTCGCGCAAGGGGCGGGTCGCGATGGTCGGGGACGGCGTCAACGACGCGCCTGCCCTTGCGCTCGCGTCGGTGGGAGTGGCCATTGCGGCGCGCGGGCAGAGCGCCACGTCGCAGGCGGCGGACGCCGTGCTCACCGTCGACCGGATCGACCGGCTCGGCGAGGTCATCGCGATCGCCCGCCGGACGCGGCGCGTCGCCCTGCAGAGCGTGTTCGCGGGTATGGCGATGTCGCTGGCGGCCATGGGCGTCGCAGCGGTCGGGCTGCTGCCGGCCGTCTGGGGCGCCGTGCTGCAGGAGCTGATCGACGTGGCCGTCATCCTCAATGCGCTTCGAGCGCTGCGGTCGGGTGCCGCAGCGACGCGGCTCGGGCCCGAAGACACCGCGCTGACCAGCCGGTTCCGCGACGAGCACAAGGTCATCAGGGCGGACATCGAGGAACTGCGTGCGACTGCCGACTCCCTGGGGGTCACCGAGGCTGACGCAGCGCTTGATCGTGCCCAGCGCGCCTACCGCCTGCTCGCCGACGAAATCGAGCCGCACGAGCAGGCCGAGGAGCGTGAGCTCTACCCCGCTCTGGACCGCGTCCTCGGCTCGCCCGAGGCGACCGCCACGATGAGCCGCGGCCACGCCGAGATCAGCAGGCAATCCCGGCGGCTCGGCCAGCTGCTCGCGGAGATCGGCGCCGGGCCGCCCGACGAGTCGGACATCGCCGACCTGCGAGCCACGCTGTACGGGCTGCATGCCGTCCTGCGGCTGCACACGGCAACCGAGGACGAGAGCTACCTGTCGTTGGCCGGCGAGGAGGATGACCTGCTCGCGCGAGGCGAGCTGACCCGCCCGACCTGAGCTAGCCAGGTCCTGGCACGGACCCCGCGCGACGCAGCACCAGCAGCCAGTACACGGTCAGCACGGCGATGCCGGCGGCGGCGATCGGCAGCGTGCCGGTCAGGTAAGTCGAGGGCACTCCCAGCTCGAGGAACCGGCGCACGACCGGCAGCGGGAGCAGCACCGCGTACCCGCCGGCCATAGCCGCGACAAGCACGAGCCGCCGCCAGGTCAGCGGCATCGCCAGCATCAGCAGCACGGCCAGGCTCAGCGCGACCGTCACGAGTGTCGCGGCCGTGCGCTGCTCGATGAGTGGCAGGCCCTGCGCGCGTGCGAGCAGGTACGCGGCGAGGGCTGCTCCGGCGACGATGAGGCCAGCCGGCCCGGCGAATCGCAGCACCCGGCCGAGGAAGCCCGGCTGGTATCGGCGCCTGTTGGGAGCGAGCGCCAGGAAGAAGGACGGGATGGCGATGGTCAGCCAGTCGATAAAGGTCAGCTGGCGGGGCAGGAACGGGAACGGCAGCAGCGCGGCGCCGGCGACGAGCGCGAGCGCGGTCGCCCAGACCGCCTTGGTGAGGAACATATTGGCGACGCGCTCAATGTTGGCCATGACCCGCCGGCCCTCCGCGACGACGGCCGGCAGCGTCGTGAACTGCCCATCGAGCAGGACCAGGTCGGCGACGGCGCGGGTCGCGGGTGCGCCCGAGCCAATCGCCACGCCTATGTCGGCCAGCTTGAGCGCGAGCACGTCGTTGACGCCGTCACCGGTCATCGCCACCGTGTGGCCCCGCGCCTGCAGAGCGCGCACCATGGCCTGTTTCTGGTGCGGCGCGACCCGGCCGAAGACCGACCGCTTCTCCAGCGTCGCGCCCAGGGCGCCCAGATCGTCCGGCAGGTCTCGGGCATCAACCGGATCACCAGCATCGGAAAGGCCCGCCTCGGCAGCGACCGTTGCAACGGTGCGGGGGCTGTCGCCGGAAATGACCTTGAGCGCGATGCCCTGGGACGCGAAGAACCGGATCGCCTCGGCAGTATCGGGGCGCAGCCGTTCCGTTAGCAGGACGAGGGCCGCGGCACGCAGGTCCGACGGCAGAGCCTCGTCCGCTACCGGCGAGTCGGCTTGCGCGAGCGCGAGGACCCGCTTGCCTGCCGCGGCGCCCACGGCCGCCTGCGCCAGCGTCTCGCCGTCGCGGTCGGACAGGACGATCTCCGGCGCGCCGAGGACCCAGGTGCCGCGGCCGGCGAAGCTGGCCGCGCTCCACTTGCGGGCGGAGGAGAACGGCACGGCCGCGGCAGGCCGCCAGTCAGCCGGCGCCGGGAAGGCACGCCGGATCGCCGCCAGCGTCGCGTTGCCTTCGCCGCCGGCGAGCGCACCGAGTGCCGCCTCGGCCGCCACCCGGTCGCCGACTGCGATGAGCCGGTCGAAGGCGATCGTGCCGTCGGTGAGCGTCCCGGTCTTGTCGAAGCACACCACGTCGACCCTGGCCAGGCCCTCGACGGCGGGGAGCTGCTGCACGAGAACCCGCCGTCGGGCGAGAGTCACCGCCGAGACGCCGAAGGCGATGCTGGTCAGCAGCACCAGGCCCTGCGGCACCATGCCGACAATGGCGGCGATCGTGCCGGTCAGCGCCACTGGCGTGCTGAGGCCGGCGTGCAGCTGGCTGAACAGAAGCAGCGCCGCGACCGGCGCGATAGCCCAGGTGATGTACCGCAGGAAGCGGTTGATCCCGCTGAGGAGCTCGGAGCGCACCGGTGCGAACTGGCGTGCCTCGGCCGCGAGCTTGCGTGCGTAGGAATCTGCGCCAACGGCCGTCGCCAGGTAGTCGCCGGATCCGGCGACGACGAAGCTGCCGGACATCAGCTGATCACCGGGCGACTTGCCGACCGGGTCGGACTCGCCGGTCAGCAGCGACTCGTCGGCCTGCAGGCTCGCACTGCCGCGCACGATGCCGTCGGCCACCAGCTGATCGCCCGGTTGCAGCCGCACCAGGTCGCCGGCCACCAGCTCGGCTACCGCGATATCTCGCTGCGTGCCGTCCCTGACCACCCGCACCCGCGGCGCGGTCAGCACGGCGAGGCGGTCCAGGGTGAACTTGGCCCGAAGTTCCTGGGCGATCCCGACCAGGGCGTTGGTGACCAGCACGATGCCGAACAAGGCGTCCTGCGGCGCCCCGACGATCAGGATGACCACGAGCAGGGGCGCGAGGATCAGGTTGAACCTGGTGATGAGGTTCGCGCGCAGGATCTGTGCGACCGGGCGGCTGCTGCGCTCGGCGGTCTGGCCGGGTCCCGTAGCCAGTCGGCGGTCCGCCTCCGCGCTGGTGAGGCCCCCAGCGGCCGCGGCCGCGGCCGCGGCCGTTGCCAGGCCAGCCTGACCGCTGTGGCCAGCCCCCGGCGCGCCCGCTCCGGGACCCCGCGGTGCGACAGTCACAGACCCAGTGTCGCGGCTACCCCCGGGGCGGCGGCGAGCCACCTATCACGGCCGAGGGCCGGTCTCAGCTGCTGACCGGTTCCCCGGAGCGGGTGAGGATGCGGCGGTCAGCCGGCTGCGCCGCGTGGTAGACCGCGATGACGATCGCGACGACCACGCCCAGCAGGCCGGCCACCGCGAATACGGCGCGAGGACTGAGCACCGCTGCGATTGCGCCGCCGGCCAGCAGCGAAACGCCTTGGGCACCGCCGACGGCGGCGTTGGCAGCGGCCGATATCCGGCCCCGCTCCGCGTCGCGCGTGCGGGTGACGAGGAGTGTGGACACGCAGACATTCGCGTACCCGTTGGCAGTCCCGCCGAGCACCGACAACGGCACGAGCATCCAGACCGCCGGGACCACGGCGAACGGGACGAGAGCGGCGCAGGTGATGCCCGCACCGGCGATCGTCGCCCAGATCTGAGCGCGCTCGCCCGTGAGCCGTCCGGCACCCAGCGATCCGGCGACGAGCCCGGCGATCCATGCGGTCCCGGCGAGCCCGTACCAGGCGGCTCCGGCGTGGAGGGTAGACCGGATCAGGAAGACCTGCACGACATCGACCATGCCGACCAACAGGACAAGCACCACCAGGCCGGTGATGAGCGGGGCGAGTACGGGGTCGCTGCGCAGGATCTCAAATCCGCCTCGGGCCGCCGCCAGGCGGCCGCGCGACCCGGCCGGTGCCGGCTGACGCCGGGTGCGGACCAGCGCGGCAGCCGCCGTCATCAGGACGAAGGTGGCTGCGTCAACGGCTAGGGGCAGCCCGGTGCCGAACGCCGCGGCGAGCAAGCCGCCCGCTGCGGGCGCGCCGACCGCGACCAGGGCGTTCAGTGACTGCTGGGCCGACACTGCTCCGGCGACACGGTCCTCGCCGACGATGCGAGGGACGAGTGCCGACCAGGTGGCGGCGGCCACCGACGCGGCCACGCCCAGGGCAGCGACGAGCACGATGACGGCCACGACCGAGTGCACGAACACGAGCGGAACCGTGCACGCCACCTCGACGAGTCCGGCACATACGAGGAGATGCCGGGAGTCGTGCGAGTCGACCAGGCGGCCTACCGGGCGGGACAGCAGAAGCAGCGGGATGCTGCCGGCGGCAAGCAGCAGGGCGACTTCGTACGGCCGACCGCCATCGGCCTGCAGGCGAAGGGTCAGGGCGACGAGCGCCACCTCGTCGCCGAGCGTTGACACCATCCGCCCGGCTAGGGCGATGAGCAGGTCCCTGCGACCTGACCTAATATTAAGCATATGCTGAACAGTATTTGCTGAACAACTCTGGGTCAAGCGGTAGCCTGTCATCCATGTCCGAGAGTCGTGATCAGGAGCTGTCGGCGGAGGAGGCCGCTCCCCATCGCTTTTCCAGTCCCCGCAGGATCCGTGCCCTGGCGCATCCGGCGCGGCTGGCCATCATCAACGCACTGGCGACGGGCCAGGAGCTGACCGCCACGCAGTGCGCGGAGCTGACCGGCCTCAGCCCGAGCGCGACGGCGTACCACCTGAACCTCCTGGAGCGGTACGGGTTCGCAGAAACGGCGCCACCCAGACCGGACCGTCGGGAGCGGCCGTGGCGGGCGACCGGACGCGCCGAGATTGAGCTGGATGCCTCGACGCCCGCAGGAGCAGCGGCCGCCGCAGCCGTCACGGCGGCGTATTTCGACACGACCCGTGCCCTGGCCGTTGAGTTCACCGAGGGCGGGCCCGCAGAGCCGGACGAGTGGCGGGATGCCTTTCTTGGCAACGCCGACCTCTGGCTGACGGTCGAGGAGTTTCACCGGGTGGCCGCGGAGCTGCGAGCGGTGCTGGAGCCGTACCGGGGACGCCCGCGCCCTGCCGGAGACCCCGCTGCAAGCAGGCGGGTGAGGGTCATGAACGTCGTGGTGCCCTACCGGCGCCCGAACGCGGAGTCGGCGGCGCCGGGCGCCTGAGTTACGGCAGGCGCCGGGGGAATAGCAGCGGTGTGCCTGCGGCTGTACTTATACGGGTAGGGGTATCTAGTCGGAGGGTGCCCGGGATTCCCGGAGGGAGCAACATGGCGACGAGGGAGCTGACCGCCGAGAACTTCGAGGCGGTCGTCGACGGCGGCGGGCTCGTGCTCGTCGACTTCTGGGCCGGGTGGTGCGGGCCGTGCCGCATGTTCGGCCCGGTGTTCGAGCGGGTGTCGGAGCGGCATCCGGACGCGGTGTTCGGCAAGGTCGATACCGAGGCGGAGCCGGCACTCGCGGGCGGCTTCGGCATCTCGTCGATCCCGACCCTGATGATCATCCGCGACAAGGTCGTGCTGTACGCGCAGCCGGGCGCGCTGCCCGAGCAGGCGCTGGAGCAGCTCATCAGCAAGGCACTGGATGTCGATATGGACGCGGTGCGCGCGAAGCTGACTGAGGGCACCGAGGCTGCCGATCGACCCCACGCGTAGCTGTCGCCTGACGCCTGAGCAGGGAGGGCATCCATGGACTACGGATTCACCATCAAGACGGCCGGCCCGTTCACGGAGACGGTGGCAAAAGTCCGGGACGCGCTGCGGGAGCAGGGCTTCGGCGTGCTGACCGAGATCGACGTGCGCGCGACAATGAAGGACAAGCTCGGCGCCGAGATGGAGGACTACGTCATCCTCGGCGCCTGCAACCCGCCGCTCGCGCACCGCGCACTGGCAGCCGACCGGTCGATCGGGCTGCTGCTGCCCTGCAACGTCGTTGTGCGGTCCGGCCAGGGGGAGACCGTCGTCGAGGCGATGGATCCGGGTGTCATGGCGCAGGTAGCGGACCAGCCAGCGCTCCAGGGCGTGGCCGAGGACGCCGCAGCCCGGCTGCGTGCCGCGCTCGCCGGGATCGCCTGACCGGCGGGATCGTCACCGGGCCGCGGCGGGCAGCCCGGTACCCAGCATGCTGACGAAGCTGCCGATTATCGCGTGACCGAATTCCGTCAGCACCGACTCCGGGTGGAATTGCACGCCCTCGATGGGCAGCGACTCGTGCCGGAGCCCCATCGGCGTGCCGCCACTGGTACGGGCCGTGATCCGGAGCGCGGGCGGCAGCGTCGGCTCGGCGACGATCAGTGAGTGGTACCGGGTTGCGGTGAAGCGCCGCGGCAGGCCGGCCAGCACCCCGCGCCCGTCGTGACTGATGACCGACGTCTGACCATGGACCGGGCGACGCGCAGGCACGATGGCGGCCCCGTAGCTAGCTGCGATCGCCTGGTGGCCCAGGCAGACGCCGAGGACGGGAATCCCGGCCGCGCCAGCCCGCACCACGTCGATGCTGATGCCAGCGTCCTGCGGCGTGCAGGGGCCGGGTGAGATCACGACGCCGTCCGGCCCGAGGTTCACGATCTCGCTGGCGGCGACCTCGTCGTTGCGGACCACCTCCACGTCGGCGCCCGCGACGGCCAGGTAGTGCGCCAGGTTGTAGGTGAACGAGTCGTAGTTGTCGATGACGACGACGGTGGGGGCAGCACGGCGGTGGCGGGCGGTTGCCGAGCGCCGGCCGGCCGGGGCGGTGAAGCGGTCCGGCGCCCCGAGCCCCGGCGCGCGGGGGCTCGCAGCCAGCTCCGGCACCCGGTCGCGCGCGGTGTCCGCAGCCAGGGCAGCGGTCAGCTGTGCGGTGACAGGGCCGGGCGCCGCGGTCAGGGCGGCGCCAGCCACGGAGCTGACCGGCAGCACCCCGCGCACCGCGTTCGTCACGAATATCTCGGTCGCCCCATGCAGGTCACCAGACGTCAGCGGTCCGGTGCAGGTCGGCACGCCGACCGCGTCGGCCAGCCGCAGGATCGCCGCCCGCGTGAGGCCGGGCAGCAGGCGTCCGTCGTCCGGCGGCGTGCGGAGCACGCCGCCAATGACCGCGAATACATTGCCCCGGTCGGTTTCCAGTACGGACCCGTCGGCGTCCTCGATGAGGAACTGGCTGCCGGGTCCGGCCCCGGCGGCTGACGCGGAGTGTGTCAGCAGGCGCCGGTCCGCCCACTTGTGGCGGCCGATGCCTCCTGGCACGACGACCGCATGCAGATCGGCGACAGCTGGCCCATCACTAAGGGGGACGCACTCGATAGTGGCGTGCAGCGGTCCGCCGCGAGGCTGCACCGTGATGCGCAGCCGCCCGGACGGCCGTGCGGCCAGGCACCGGGTGAGGTCATCGTGCAGCCCGCGGGGCAGCTCCTTGCCATAGAGCTCGAGCGCGCTGGCGGCGAGGCGGCTCAGGTGCTCGCTGAGCCCGGTCGTGACGCCGTCGCGGACGAGTAGTGAGGTGAACACGCCCGCAGCCGGCCGGGGCCGCAGCGCCGGGCCGGGACCAGGTCCACGCCGGGCCCTGGGAGTGATGCTGCCGCCGAGCGCCGCGACGAGGGGACCGGCTTTGACCAGGCACTCCCGGTACTCGTCGTCCGGCCGCGACGCGGCGACGATTCCGCCGCCCGCGCCGAGCCAGACTCTCCCTGCCCGGAACTCGAACGTGCGGATGGCGACGTTGAGCTCCAGGCCGGCCACCGGGCTGGAGTATCCGATCGCGCCGGTATAGACCTCCCGCGGCGTCGCCTCCAGCTCGTGGATGATCTCGATGGCACGGACCTTCGGAGCGCCGGTCACCGATCCGGGCGGGAAGGTCGCACGGATCAGGTCGCCATCGCTGGCCCCGGCGCACAGGTTGCCGCGAACCTCGGATACCAGGTGCCAGAGGCCGGGGTGCGGCTCGGCAGCGACGAGCTTGGGCACCGTGACGCTGCCCGGCACGCACACCCGGCTGAGGTCGTTGCGCATGAGGTCGACGATCATCACGTTCTCGGCGCGGTTCTTGGTCGAGCGCTCCAGTTGTGATCGCGCGGCTGCGGCGTCCCGCTCACCCGACGGCCTGGCGCTGGTGCCCTTGATCGGCCGGGACGACACCGTGCCTGCGGCCCGGCGCAGGAACAGCTCCGGTGACAGGCTGGCGACCGCGCTCTCTGCCGACAGGCGCAGGAACGCGGCGTACGGCGGGTCCAGTCGGGTTGCTGCGGCGCAGAACGCGTCCAGCGGATCGCCGTCAAAGTCCGCTTCCAGCCGCAGGCAGATGTTGGCCTGGAAGATATCGCCAGCCCGGATGTAGTCGACGGTGCGGCGCACCGCCGACCGGTGGCCTGCTGCGCCGGGGATCCGCCGGAAGGGGCCGCACCCGAACTCCTCCGGCGCCGGCGCTGCAAGCCGGGCCCGGGCGCGAAGCTCGGCAAGCCGCGTGTCGAGCGCGGCGGCGCGGCCAGGACTGCGCAGCGCCTCGAAAGACCACCGTCCCGAAGCGCGGTCGCGCCGCAGCGCGTGGTCGTAGTAGCCCAGCCACGCCGGCGGCAGCCGCCTCGAGTCGCCGGGCGCCGGCGGCACCGGGAGAACGACGCCACCGATGCCGAACCCGAGGTAGCCGACCCAGCCACCAGCGAAGACAGGCGCCGCTGCGCCGCCCGCGGCCGGGGCGGGCCAGCTCTCGTCGAGCGCCGCCAGCACCGCCTCCGGGTCGGTGCAGATCTCGCTGGGTTCGGCGAGGATGAGATCGGAGCCACCGGCCCACGTGCCGAACAGCGCCGCGGGATGCGCGTCAGCTCGCAGCAGGCGCAGCACATCCGGCGCGGAGAGCTCCCAGTCCAGCGGCTCACGCATGAGGGACCACGGCGGCTTAGGACTCACCTAAACTCGTCTGCCGCGGCCCGCACGAGGTAACGGTACCCGCAGGAGATATTCCTGCCACGATGGCGGACGTGACGGTGGCTGACGAATCGACTCGCCTCGCCCTTCTTCGGCGCGGCTTCGCGCTGGAGTACGCGACCCTCGGCTGGAACGTCGCCGGCCTCGTGATCCTCGCAATCGCGGCCATCACGGCCAGGTCGGTGGCGCTGGCCGGATTCGGGCTCGACTCGCTGATCGAGATAGGGGCCTCCACCGTCGTGATCTGGGAGCTGTCGGGCTCGAGTGCTGACCGGCAGCGCCGCGGGCTGCGGCTGATCGGTTACGCATTCGCAGCGCTGGCCAGCTACCTGCTGGTGCAGTCCACGATCGTGCTGGCGACCGGTTATCACCCGCGGCACTCGGCGCTGGGCATTGCCTGGACCGCTGCTACCGCCGTCGTCATGTTCGCGCTGGCCGCGGGAAAGGCCAGCACCGGCGCGGCACTGGGCAACCCGGTGCTCAGCACGGAAGGGCGGGTGACCCTCATCGACGGGATCCTGGCGGTCGCCGTACTGCTCGGACTCGTCCTGAACGCGACGCTCGGCCGGTGGTGGGCCGACCCGGCGGCCGGGTACGTGCTGGTCTGGTACGCGGCCAGGGAAGTCCGGCAGATCTTCGCGGCTAGTCCGGCCACGGCAGGAGCTGCGGAGTGACCAGGTGGCCGGCGCGGCGTCCCGGACTCTGACGCATGCTCAAGCTGCTTGCCTTCGTGCTGCCGCTGGGCCTGGACTCCTTCGCCGTGGCAGCGGCGATCGGGGCGGCCGGGTTGGCGGGCTGGCGGGCCAGGCTGCGGATCTCGGTCATCTTCGTCGCCTTCGAGGCCGGGATGCCTCTCATCGGGCTCGCAGCTGGCGGCGGGCTGGCCCGGGCCATCGGGCCGGTCGCCGATTACCTCGCCGCCGCGGCGGTGATCGCGGTCGGGGTGTGGATGCTGGTCAGCCGCGACGAGGACGAGGAGCGGGCCGGCCGGATCGCCGGCGCGAGCGGGCCGGCGATCCTTGCGCTCGGGCTGAGCATCAGCGCAGATGAACTCGCCATCGGGTTCAGCCTCGGCCTGAGCAGGCTGCCGGCCGCGCCGGTGATCATCGCGATCGGCGTGCAGACGCTCATCGTGAGCCAGCTCGGGCTGGCGATCGGTTCGGCGGTCAGCGGGCGATTCCGGGAGCACGCCGCGCAGGTGGCCGGGGTAGCCCTGATCGCGCTCGGGTGCTACCTCGTTATCGAGCAGGCCGTTGGCTAGCTGCCCTGGCCGCGCTCGGCGGCTTGTCGGCGTGCCCCGGCCACCAGGCCCGGTGGCCGACCAGGGCGGTCAGGCTGGGCGAGAAGAACATCGCCATCACGAACGCCGCGAGCGCGATGCCGCAGGATACGGCGAACCCCAGCTGTGCCAGGATCGTGTTCCCCGCGAGGGTCAGCGAGGCGAACGTGCCCGCGAGGATCAGGCCAGCCGCGCCGATTGTCGGGCCGGCATACCGGAAGGCGACAGCAGCGGCCTGGCGCGGCTCCATACCTTCCCTCGCCTGCTCGCGCAGTCGCGCGATCATCAGGATGTTGTAGTCCGTGCCGAGCGCGACCACGAACAGGTACATGTACACCGGCAGCAGGAACACCAGCCCGGCCTGCCCGGCCAGCACCTGGAACACCAGGACGCTTGCACCAAGAGTGGCAGCGAAGCCGAGGCCGACCGAGACCATGAGGTACCACGGCGCGACCAGGCTCCGCAGCAGCAGCATGAGGATGACCAGGATGATGACCGCGGCCGTCGGGAACACGACCGCATAGTCGTGGTTGACGGCCCGCTGGATATCGGCGAAGACCGCGGTAGTCCCGCCCACGAGCGCATACGTCCCGGCCGGCGCTGCGGCGTGTGCGCCTGGTCTGACGTCGCTCTTCAGCACGCTGACCGCGGCCGTGGACTGGGGGTTGTAGGAGAGCGTCACCGTGTAGGCGGCTGTTGCCCGGTCGGCGCTGATCCTGGGCGGCGCCACAGCGCCGACTCCGCGCAGCGCGGCTAGCCGCGCCTGGTAGGCGGTGAGTTCCGCTGCGGGCAGCGGAGAGCCCGAGGTGCTGTGCAGCAGGACGACGGTCGGGTCGGTGGCACCGGGCGGCAGCCCCTTCTCGAGGGTCTTCAGTGCGGTCTGCGACTCGGCGTTCGCCGGTATTCCGGCTGACGACAGGTCAAAGGTCGGCTTGTAGCCGACGGCGCCGATGGCCAGCACGACCAGCAGCAGGCCGGCCACCAGGGCAAACACGGCGGGGCGACGGCCGAGAGCCGCCCCGATGGCGGTGAAGCGCGCGGCCTTCTTCTCCTCGCGCCAGGACCTCGACGGCCAGAAGACGCGCGGGCCGAGCAGCGACACGACCGCAGGCACCAGCGTCAGGCCGGCCAGCAGGGTCACCGCGACGGCGATCGCGAGCGTCGGGCCGAGTGACCGCAGCACGCTCAGCGTCGACAGCAGCAGCGCCAGGAAGGCCACGATGACGACGCCAGCAGCCGACGCGATCACCTCGCCGACCCGCGCCACCGCCGTCGTCATCGCCTGCCTGCGGTCCTCGCCGGCCCGCAACCGTTCCCGGTAGCGGAACATGAGGAACAGGATGTAGTCGGTGCCGATGCCAAACAGGACGACGATGAGGATCGTCGATACCGAGCTGTCGGCGTTCAGGCTGAGGGCCTTGTTGACGTCGCTGATCAGGCCGGTTGCGACCTGGGAGACGAGCGCGATGACCAGCAGCGGCAGAAACGCGATGATCGGGCTCCGGAAGATCACCAGCAGCAAGATCAGAATCAGCACCAGGGTGGCGAGCAGGACAATCTGCTGCGCCCGCCTGCTGGACTGCTGGCTGTCGAGCTGCTGAGCCGCGGCACCGGTCACTCCCTCGGTCAGGCCGGTGCCTGCCATCAGGGGCTTGATCTGGGTCCGCAGTGACCGGACGGCGTCGCCGGCTGCCGTCCCCGTGCCGTTGACGACGCTGTTCGGCATGGCGACGAGGGCGGTCTGGACCAGGTGGTTCGGCGACGGGGGACCAGCGGCGATGCCGACGATGTTCGGAATGTGCCGCGAGTTCAGCTCGGCGGCAATCGAGGCGACCCTTGCTGAGTCGGCGGCGGTCAGCTGGGCTGAGTCGGTGCGGGAGAACACGATGATGGCGGCATTCGTAGTGATATGGCCGGTCTGGGGGAAGGCCTGGTCCTCCAGGTTGGCGGCCCGGATCGACTCATAGCTCGTCGGCAGGAAGCTGCTCTCGTTGGTCGTGGTCGGCAGGCCGGGCGAGGTGGCGATGATCGCGATGGCGGCGATCACCCACAGCGCGATGACGCGCCACGGATGTGCCACGACGGCGCGCCCGAGCCAGGCGAACGGCCCCTTGCCGTTCGCGCCGGCACCGGTACCGGTGGCGGCGCCGACGGCGGTGTAAGTCGCGCGATTTTCTCCTGTTTGCGTCGCAGAGCCGTGCCTGTTGCTCACAGTGCCTCATTTCGGCAGGTCAGCAGGAACCTCGTGCCGGTGCTGTCGGGCTGGAGTCACCATGCCCGCGGAAGCCCGCGCCTCGCCGTGGAGGTGTCACGGATTCGGCGTGCCAGACGTCAGGAGATTTGTGTGCCTATCATCGACTGCATGCGGGCTGTCGCCTTCCAGCTGATCTTCAGCCGGCACGCAGAACCGGCGGCCGAGGCCATCCCGGGCTGCGCTACAGTATCTACACCTGTGTAGAAGGTCGCTTTCCACCCGTTAGTCCCGAGGGCGGTCATGGATTCGTTTCTTACTCACGCCGGCTACGCCGCGGTGATCTTGTTCGGCTTCCTCGAGGCGTGCTGCGTGCCGATCCCCTCGGAGGTCACGTTCGGGTTCGCGGGCGTACTGGCCTACCAGGGGCACCTGAACCTGGCCCTCGTGATCGCGGCTGGCACGCTAGCCGAGCTGGCCGGGTCTTTTGTGTCCTACGGAGTCGGCCGCGTGGCTGAGCGGCCGGTGGTCGAGCGGTTCGGCCGCTACCTGCTCATCACCAAGTCCGACCTTGACCGGACCGAGCGGTTCCTGGCCGGCCGCGGTGCGTGGGCGATACCGATCGGCAGGATGCTGCCCTTCGTGCGGTCGTTCACGTCGGTGGTCGCCGGTTTCGCCGGAGTATCCGCGCCCCGGTTCGGCGTGCTCAGCCTGATCGGGACCCTGGTCTACGGCTCGATCATCGCGAGCATCGGCTACGGCGTCGGCTCGGCCTGGCACACCGTGTCCCACGACCTGGCGGTGGCCGGATATGTCGCTGCGGCTGTCGTCGTTCTGGCCATCGTCGCGTTCGTGCTCATCCGGCTGCGCGCGTTCCGGCGTGAGGCGGCCGCGAACGCGGCCGCAGCGCCGGTGACCGACCGGGCTGAGCGGCACTGACCGGCGCGGCCGCCGGATCTCGGGCCGGGTTAGCTACGGGCAGCCGAGGATTGGGCTAAGCGGCGGACTGGGCCAGCTCGATCATCGCGTGCAGGTCACGGGCGGCATCGAGGGCAGACAGCCCGGCGACAGCAACGAGCCCGACCGTCAGCACCAGCGGCACCAGCCTGAGCCGGGGCGGCGGGCCTAGCAGCGCGGTAACCCGCCGCGGGACCAGGCCCGGCCCGCGGGCAGTCGAGGGCCTGGGCAGCGCGCCGAGCAGGACGGCAGACTGCAGGCGGACGGCGGGGGCGGCGGTTGCCGCGAGCGCCGCCTTGGCAATCGCGCGAGCGGCCAGCGGACGGCTGCCTGCCGCCGCGGCGGCCCGTTCGTCCGCCCACCGCTCGACGCAGTACCCGATCGCGGTTGCCAGCGGGCTCAGCAGCGGATTGGCCGCAGCTGCCAGCCGTGCCACTGCGGTAAAGACGTAGTGATACGAGCCCGCGTGGGCACGCTCGTGCGCCAGCAGTACCTCGCGCTCGGCCGGGGACAGCGCAGCCAGCATCCCGGATGTCACCACGATCCGGCTCGGCCAGCCCGGCACCGTGTAGGCATCGACGCCGTCGTCCTGGACGACGACCGCCTCGGCAGCCCCGGTCTGCCGGGTTGCCCTCGGCAGGCGGCGGGTGTGCTGGTGCGACGCCACGAGGGCACTGGCCCGCAGCCACGCGGCCCGTAGCGCCGCGGTCGACGCGGCAGCCAGGAGCGCGCCAGCGAGGATTCCGAGCGGAACGGACGCCGGGACGCTCGTGCTGACGGCGTGAGCCGACATGCCGGCCGCAGCGGCCACGAACGGGATGCGCACCGCAGCGGCGACGGCGAGCAAGCCGAGTACGCCACAGCTCGCCCCGGCGAGTATCACCGCGCTGGCCGAGAGCAGCCACGTCGCCGTTCGCGGCGGCAGCCGGTCTGCCAGCGGGCGCGCGGCCACCGCCGCGATCGCCGGAATCACGAGGGGCAGCCAGACGAAAACGTGCATGGCAGGGGCTGTCAGCCGGCTGCGCCGGGGTCGGCGAGCACGCGCCGGAGCAGGTCCTCGTCCTCGGGTGACAGCTGGGAGACGAATCGAGCGAGCACCGCCTCGCGGTCGGCCTCGGCGTCGAGCACGCCGCGCATCCGCCGCGCCGCGAGGCCGGGCTCATCAGCGACGGGCGCATACGAGTAGGCGCGCCCGGACCGCAGCCGGGTGAGCACGCCCTTGGCGTGCAGCCGCGACAGGATGGTCACCACCGTGGTGTACGCCAGCCCGCCACCCAGCCGGTCCAGGACCTCGCCAGGGGTCAGTGCCGAGCTCGACGCCTGCAGCACGGTCAGCGCCGCGGCCTCCAGCTCGCCGGCCGCGCGCCGCGGGGTGCCCGTCGCCTGCTCGTCGTAGTCGCGCATGAGATCGGTGCGGCTTCCTGCTCCTCGCTTGCCTGCCTGACTGCTGCCGACAGTGTAGTTTGCCGGTGGCCGCCGGATGCGGCACGCCCGCTATCATCTACACCACTGTAGAAGTAGCAGCGGTGACGCTCACAGGAAAGCGGGACAGATGTCGCACATGACCTATCCCGAGGCCATGGTCGTTGGCCTCGTCCAGGGCGTCACTGAGCTGTTCCCGATGTCCAGCCTGGGGCACAACGTGCTGATCCCGGCGCTCATCGGCGGCAGCTGGGCAAAGGACCTGAGTGTCTCGGCTCCGGAGTCGCCCTACCTGGCCTTCATCGTCGGCCTGCACGTCGCGACCGCTGTGGCGATGATCGCGTACTTCTGGCGGGACTGGGTGCGGATCATCCGCGGCTTTGTCAGCTCGATCGCGCAGCGCCGGGTCGAGACAGCCGACCAGAAGCTTGCCTGGATGATCATCCTGGCGACGATCCCGGTGGGCATCGCCGGCCTGGCGCTGGAGCACCTGTTCCGGGTCGCGTTCAGCAAGCCGATCCCCACCGCCACGTTCCTGGCCGTCAACGGACTGATCCTGCTGGGCGGGGAGCGGCTGCGGCGCGCCCGGCTAGGAGCCAGGCAGGCCGGCGAGAGCGGTGCTGGCCCAGGGGGAGGACCCCCCGTGCCCCCCGGCGAAGCCGGTGCCCGGGTCCCGGTCCAGTCGGTGGGCGCGCCCGCGCTCGGCGTCGCCGCCACAGGTCCCGGCGTCGCTCGTCTTGTACCACCGGACCGGGGAACTCTGCCGGGCGAGCGCTGGGTACCAGCGGAGGGCGGGACGGCACACACACCCGCCAGTCGTGGCGGGGCCGGCAAGCATGCGTCGGGCCAGCGCGCGGTTCGCTCCGAGGAAACCGCAGCCGCCGTGGCGGCTGATGCACGGCTGTCGGTCATGAGCTACGTCCAGGCAGTGCTCATCGGATCGGCGCAGATCTTCGCGCTGCTGCCTGGTATCAGCCGGGACGGGATCGTCACCGTGACCGGCATGTTCCGGGGCCTGAGCAGGGAAGACGCGGTCCGGTATTCGTTCCTGCTGTCCGCTCCCGTGATCCTCGCAGCCGGAGTGCTGAAGATACCGTCCGACCTGCTTGGCCCGCTTGGCAACGGAATCCACGGCCAGATCCTGGCTGGCAGCCTGCTGTCGGGCGTCGGCGCGTACCTGTCGGTGCGGTTCCTTGTCCGGTACTTCCGGCAGGACCGCTCGCTCACCCCGTTCGGGATCTACTGCCTGGTAGCAGGCCTCGGCAGCCTGGTGTTCCTGGTCCTGCGCTGAGTCTGCCTAGACCTGGCCCGCGTAGAACCCGTACCGCGCGATCGGCTCCATGATCTGCTGCTCCTCGTAGGCCAGGTGCGACAGCAGCGTGTCGGTGAGCAGATCCAGCGCCTCCTGCACCGGCGCGAAGTCGCCAGGGGCGCGGATGTGGTCGACGAGGGCACGGTCAAGTCCGTCGACGACGGAGTGGATGGCGACGTGCTCGTCCTCCAGGCGGTCGATGACGGGCGCTAGCCCGGAGTCCGCCCGGCGGAGGTGCGGAAAGATCGACGTGTCCTCCAGGCCGTGGTGCTGGGTGACCAGCGTGCAGTAAGCGGCGCAGTAGGCGCCGAGCGTCCAGTTGTTCTGCCGCATGGCCATGTCGTGGAGGACCGCCCGAACCCGGCCCGCAGACTCGGTGCCCTGCTGCACCTGCTCGAGCAGGTCACGAAGCTGGGCCAGTTCCGATCGCAGGTGGTCGTGCACGTCGAGCAGGTGCCGCCCGATCGCCTGGGCCCGCTCGGTGTAGAGGTGCCCGGCCGGGGCCGGCGGAGCGACCGGGCGCGTCGACTCGTCCCACACGCGCGTGCTGCTGAGGCGGACGCCAGGGTCTGGCGTGGGCCGGCCGGCGAAAGCAGTCGTCTCGCTGCTGGCCCGGCTTACCGGAGCAGCGTCCGGCGACTTCCGGGCAGCACCCGGCCGCGCCCGCTCCGCCGACACCAGCTCGCGGGTCGCCGGCGCGACCTCGGCGGCGAAGATCTCGATGGTGGCCGGGTCGTCCGCCATCAGGACGAAACCGGAGATGCCGTGGTCAAGCGCCATCCCGGCGAGTTCCTCGGCCCACTGGTCCGGCGGCCCGACCAGGACTCCCGACCCGGAACTCGTGAACTGCCCGGAGATATTGAGCAGGCGGCGCACCGCGGCCGGGTCACGGCTGGCCGCCCTCGCGGCGTCGTCGATGCGGGCGTTCATGTCGGGTAGCTCGGCCTGACCGCGCGCGAGATACGACAGGCTCGGGAGCCAGCCGTCCGCCAGCCGGCCCGTGAGTTCCAGCATCCGCGGCTTGTAGGCGCCGACCCAGATGCCGACGTCGTGGGCCGGCGCCGGACCGCGCTTGGCACCAGTGACCTGGTAGTACTCGCCGCGCAGCCGGACGCCGCCACGCTCGTCGGCCGCCCAGACCTGGCGGATGACCGCGACGGCCTCGGCGAGCGCGTCGACGGCCTGGCCCGGCGTCAGCCGCCGGCCGCCGGCCGCCTCGATGGCGTCCCAGAACCCGCCGGCGCCAATACCCAGTTCCACCCGCCCGCCGCTGAGCAGGTCGAGGCTAGCCGCGCTGCGCGCGATGACGACCGGCTGCCGGAGCGGCAGGTTCAGGACGTTGGCAGTCAGCCGGATCCTGCTGGTAGCCGCCGCCACGTACGACAGGAGCGTCCAGGTATCGAGGAAGGCCGGCTGATACGGATGATCCTGGAAACTGACCAGGTCGAGTCCTGCTTGCTCGGATCGCCGCGCCAGCTCGACGACCAGGCCGGGCCGCGCGGCGGCCGGGGTCAGGAAGGTCCCGAACAGCAAGTCGTGCCCGTAGTCCGTCACGCGGCCGATCATACCCCTTAAGTTGAGTATTCAACTACACGCTGAGCGGGCTGGCGCCGCGTCGCTTCCGGGTCGGCGGGTCACCGTGGGAGTAGGTTTGCCCAGGGCTGCCAGAGCGACAGCCAAACCAGTCCCATGCGAGGGCGGAGCGTGCCAACCAGGGTTGCGGTTCTCGACGACTACCAGCACCGGGCGAGCGGCTTCGCCGACTGGGCTCGGCTCGGGCCGGACGCCGAGGTGGTGTTTTTTCACGAGCCGATCCGCCAGGACGACCTGGCTGGCACCCTGGCCGACTTTGACGTGGTCGTGCTCATGCGTGAGCGGACGGCGTTCCGCCGGCCGGTGCTGGAGCGGCTGCCGCGACTGAAGCTCCTCGTCACGACCGGCACCAGGAACGCATCCGTCGACGACGCCTACCTGCGCGAGGCCGGCGTGGTGTACTGCGGCACCGGCCGCCCCGACGGCGGGCCGACCCCAGGCATCCCGAGCACCGCCGAGGTCGCCTGGGCGCTGATCCTCGCTGCCTGCAAGCGGGTGGCGGCCGAGGACCGGGCCATCCGGGGCGGCAACTGGCAGCTCGACCTGCCCGTCAACCTGGCCGGCGCGACGCTGGGCCTGGCCGGGCTCGGTCACCTCGGCTCGGCGATGATCGGGCCAGCCCTGGCGTTCGGCATGAATGTCATCGCGTGGAGCCAGAACCTGACCGACGAGCATGCTGCCTCGGCCGGCGTCCGCCGGGTCAGCAAGGCCGAGCTGCTCGCCGGATCCGATGTCCTGTCCATCCACCTGGTGCTCAGCGACCGGACGCGCGGACTGTTCCAGGCGGCCGACCTCGCCCAGATGAAGCGGACGGCCGTGCTCGTCAACACCTCACGCGGCCCGATCGTCGACGAGCAGGCGCTGATCGAGGCACTGCGCGGGAACACGATCGCCGCCGCCGGACTGGACGTCTACGACACCGAGCCGCTGCCACCGGGTCACCCGCTCACGACGCTGGACAACGTGGTGCTGCTGCCGCACCTCGGCTACGTGAGCGAGGCCGGGTTCCGCCAGATGTACGGCCAGGTCGTCGAGGACATCGCGGCCTTCCTGGCCGGGTCGCCCATCCGCACGATTGGCTAGGCGTCGCCTAACCCGCCAGCTCCTGCCTGACCCCGGTGCCCGCCGCGCGCTCGATGGCGTCCACGAGCTCGTGGTAGCGGACGGCGGTCGCGAAGCCGGGCTCGGCCGGCCGGTTCTCGGCGATCGCGCACGCGAGCTCGTGGTAGACGAGGGCGACGTTGCGCGCCGGTCCAGCCGGCACAGGGCCGGGCAGCGGCCAGAACCGGTCCGGCACGGGCAGGTCCTCAGCGGGGCCGCTGCCGCGCAGACGAGTTATAGCCCAATCGGCGACGTGGACGCTGGCACCGCTCTCGTCCGGCCGCACGAGCAACGTCGCGTCCGTGCCCACGATCCGCACCTCGAAATGAGCGCCGGGTGCCGCACCGCCCTGCACGGCGACGGACAGCGCGGCGCCGCCGCCGAGCTGCCCGGCGAGCACGACCTGATCCGGCGCTGTGACCGGGATCGTCTCACCGGTCTCGAGCACGGTGGCAGCCGAGTGCAGCGCCGCGACGACCGACGCCATCGTCCGCGGCAGGCCAACCGCCTGGCCGAGCGTCGCCATCAGGTGGGCGGTGGTGATGCTCAGCACGGTCGCACCGGCTGCCCGGTCGGCCGAGTATGCGCTCGCTGCCGGGATCCGTCCGCCGCCCTGGCGTCCGACGGCGACCGCGCTGACCGAGAGCAGCCGCCCGATGTGGCCCTCGCTGATGAGTGCGGCGACGTAGCGGGCGCCCGGGCTGTGACAGCCCTGCAGACCGACGACATGCTGGCCGCCGGTGGCCGCCGCCAGGTCGGCGAGCTCGGTCGCCTCGGCGAGAGAAGTGCCGAGCGGCCACTCGCAGAACACGTGCTTTCCCTGAGCGAGCGCCGTGCGGACCAGCCCTTCGTGCTGCGTCACCTTCACGGTCACGGCGACGACGTCGACGTCCGGGCTGGCGATGAGGTCGGCGGCGTTGCCGAAGGCCAGCGGGACGCCGAACGCGCCCGCAGTCGCCCGCGCGGTCTCCGCCTTCGTCGTGGCCACGGCGGTCACCTCGAACTCGGGCAGCGCGGCGAGGGCGGGCAGGTGCGCGAGGGTGCCCCAGCCCCTGGCCGGCGTGGCGCCGATGACCCCGACGCGCAACGGCCTGGTCACAGGCACCGGCGGCGGCCGCGACCCGGGAAAGTCGGCGCAGCGATGGACACCACGTTCCCCTCTGTTAGTGCTGGAGGCGCTCCTTCGCGTTTTCATAAACGTCAGCCGGCAGCGGACCCTTCGCGGCCACGGCCACATTGGCCTTCAGGTGGTCGATGTTCGCGGTGCCGACGATGGTCGTCGACAGGCCCGGGTGGCTCAGGGTGAACCGCAGCAGGAACTCCATCCGGCTCATGCCATCCAGCAGGTCCGCCAGGTCCGAGCTCTCCCAGCGCCGCTGGCCCTCGCCTTCGGCCAGGCCGATCGGCCCCATGCGCCAGTTCTTGTCCTCGGCCGGGGCGCCGCGGGCAACGCCGCCGCGGATGAGGGTGCCAGCCCCTGCATCGGCCGCGTCGGTGATGAGGTCCTCGTGCTCGCGCTGGATGGCCGAGTACGGGATCTGGAACGCGTCGAACACGCCCATGGCGATGTGGTCGGGCAGATTCGGGAGGGTGCCGGACATCCCGATGAACCGCAGCTTGCCCTCGTCCCGAAGCTCACTCAGGGTGCCGATGACGTCGTGCGCCGTCAGCTGCTCGACGCTCGGAGACATGTGCACCTGCACGAGATCGAGGCGGTCGGTGCCGAGCCGGCGAAGGCTCTGCTCGACATCGGCGCGCACGTTGGCGGGGGAGTAGTCGTGCGGGTAGGGCGGCCGGGCGCCGGGCGGCGGCGCCAGCAGGCAGCCGCATTTAGAAGCGAGGAAGTACTCCTCGCGCCGGTGGCCGATGTACCGGCCGATGAGCTCCTCGCTGCGGCCGTAGTCGACCGACGTGTCAACGAGGTTGATGCCGGCGTCCAGCACCGCGTTGAGCAGCCGGCCGGCGTCCTCGTCGGCGACCGCAGGCCCGGCGGGCTGGCCGCGCAATTCCATAGCGCCGTAGCCGAGGATGGTGACGTCCGATCCGGTCTGTCCGAGCTGTCGTGTCTCGATGGTCATGGCAGCACGCTATCGGGCTGCCGCCTGACGCTGAGGTCATTGCCGCAAGGCAACTGTCGGCGGATTCGTCGCGTTGGTCACGGCGTGGCTCGTTCACAGCGACGTCGTGTCGATGAAACCATCCCGACATGTGGGGCAGCCAGCCTTGTCACGCTTATGCGACCTTAGCTGCAGCGGAGGAGATTGCAGTTGATTAAGACAGTTCCCGCGGATGGCACCGGTGTCGTCCGCGTTACGTTCGTGCTCCCCGTCGACCAGCCGGCCGGCGCGGTGTCGGTGGTGGGCGACTTCAACAGCTGGAACCCGTTCGCCAACCCGCTGCGGCGGCGGAGCAACGGCACCCGCACCTCGGTCGTGCGGCTCCCGGCAGGCAGCCGGTCGCACTTCCGCTACCTCGGCGAGGGCGGGCTGTGGTTCGACGACGAGGCTGGCGACGCGCTCGTCGTTTAGGCGTGGTTGCGCCAATGTGGCCCTTCTAGGGGCCGCATTGGTCCCACGACGCCCGTCGGCGGGCACTGTCCGGTCGGCTAGATGATCATCCCGCCGTCGACGGACAGCGTCGTGCCGGTCACGAACGAGCTGTCATCGCTGGCGAGGTAGAGCACCGAGCGGGCGATCTCCTCCGGGGTGCCGTGGCGCCCCATCGGGATCATGCCGTCGAAGATCCGGAACGCGTCAGGCTCGGCTGCGCCGGTCGCACGGACCTCGATATCGCGCTGGAACGGGGTGTCCGTGGGGCCCGGGTGGATCGTGTTCACCCTGATCCCGCGGGCCACCGCCTCCTTGGCCACGGTGCGCATGAGGCCGACCTGGCCGTGCTTGGCGGTCGAGTATCCGGCGATCCCGGGCGCGGACGTCAGGCCGACGATGCTCGACGTGATGATGATGCTGCCCCCGTCCCGCATGGCCGGCAGGCCGTGCTTGAGCATGAGGAACGCGCCGAGTATGTGCACGTCGAGGACACGCCGGAACTCGTCGGTCGGAAACTCGGTGATCGGCACGATCGGGCCGCTGATGCCGGCGTTGCTGAACAGCACGTCCAGCTGGCCGAACCGGTCGGTCGCCTGCGCGAGCGCGCCGATCACCTGGTCTTCCTCGGTGACGTCGGTGACGCTCCAGCCGACGTTCTCCGAGCCGAGCTCGTCGGTCGCTGCCGCGAGGAGCTCCTTGCGCAGCCCCGCCAGGTGCACGCGCGCGCCCTCCTGCACGAACAGGCGGGCCGTCGCCAGCCCGATGCCGCTCTCGCCGCCGGTAATGACGGCGACCTTGTTCTCCAGCCGGCCCATCTCGGCTCCTTATCGCGCCTGAATGCAGGGAAGGTCACGACCTTTTCTAACGGAACGGGGCCGTCCGGGCCAGACTCGCTCCCGGCTCGCGGCAGCAATCGGGGTCAGGTTCTAGCCGGGGCCCGACCCGCAGCGGCGTTCCTGCGATGCTGCGTGCATGTCATTCCTGCCGCACACCTCTGCCGACCACGTCATCGATCAGCCCGTGCGCGTCCAGTTCGAGACGTTCATCGACGAGCACCGCGGTGATCTGAACCGCTGCCTGGACGGGCTCACCGAGGAGCAAGCCCGCCGGTCGCTCGTGCCGTCGAGGACCACCCTGCTCGGCCTGGTCAAGCACGCAACCTTCGTCGAGAAGGTCTGGTTCGACGAGGCTGTCACCCGGCGGTCGCGCGCCGAGATCGGCATCCCCGCGACCCCGGACGAGTCATTCATCCTCGACGACACCGACACGATCGCTTCTATCCGGGAAGCGCACCGTGAGGCCTGCGAGTCCTCTCGTCGCGCGACCGCCTCCCTGGGGCTGGACGACATGATCTACGGCAACCGGCGGGGAGCTCTCCCGCTGCGCTGGGTCTACCTGCACGTGCTGCGTGAGCTTGCCCAGCACTGCGGCCACGCCGACATCCTGAGGGAGCAGATCGTCAGTTCACGCGCTGGAGATCAGTGACGGCTGACGGCAGCCCCTCTCTTTCTCCGGTTTCCGCGGCGGGCGAGGCTAGCATCGGGACAGCACAAGGCGCTGCGTGCCGCCTTGCTGCCGGCGCCTGCAGTCCGCCGCGATAGCGCCGTCGTCGAGTTTGCCGAGAGGGAGTGGTCGTGAAGCCCGTCGACCTGGTGCACCCTCAGCTGAGGCCGATGGTGGACTCGGTTCCGCCGCGAGCGGTGTCGGAGGAATTCGTCGCCGCGGTCCGCGCGTCGACACGGCCACCGGTGGAGCTCTCGGATCGGGTGGAAAGGTCGGATCATCTGGTCCCCGGCGACCCTGAGGTGCCGGTGCGGGTTCACGTCCCCAAGGACGACCCGGTGGGTCTCCGGCCGTGCATGTACTCGATACACGGAGGCGGCTACTTCGCCGGCAGTTACGAGGGTTATGACGGCCTGTACGACCGGCTGTGTCCGAGGCTTGGCCTGGTAGGAGTCTCGGTGGAGTACCGGCTGGCGCCCGAGACCAGCTACCCGGGTCCGCTGGAGGATTGCTACCGGGCCCTGCTCTGGACCTTCGAGCACGCTGATGAGCTCGGCGTAGACCGCGCCAGGATCGGCGTTCACGGCGGGAGCGCAGGAGGCGGGCTCGCCGCTGCGGTGGCTCTGCTGGCCAGGGACCGCGGCGAGCTGGAGCTGGCCTTCCAGGTCCTGGAGTCGCCGATGCTTGATGACCGGCAGGCCACCCGGTCGAGTCAGCTCGACGGGCTGCCGATCTGGACGCGCGAGGCCAACGCCTTCGGCTGGCGTTGCTACCTGGGCTCGCGGTACGGAACCGGCGACGTGCCCTACACCGCCGCGCCGGCGCGCGCCGCCGATCTCTCCGGCCTGCCGCCCGCGCTGGTCACGGTCGGCGCGGTGGACGGATTTCTTGACGAGGACGTCGACTACGCACTGCGCCTCAATCACGCGGGGGTGCCGGCCGAGCTGCACGTGTACCCGGGGGCCTGCCACGGGTACCAGCTCGCCGGCGACAGCGAGATCAGCCGTCAGCACAACCGCGACACCGAGGACTGGATCGCACGCCAGACCAGAGACTGACGGTCCAGGCGCACGTGTCGAGAGGGTTTCGACAGAGTTTCAGGAATATTTCGGCTCCGTTCTTTGCGCAGGGAGCTGCCAGCCTCGGCAGGCCCGTCAGTTCCGTGCTTCTTACGAATGCTTTGGGCAACCCGCCACGTAGGTTCGTCAACCCCAGGTAGCTCCGCCAAGGACCGCGACTGCCGACAAAGATCTACGGTGTCTCAGCACCTCAGATCGCCCAGACCTTGCGCGACGATAACTCGGTCGATTAGTTTCGAAGGCCAGAATTATTACCCCGCAGCTGCGATATGCCAGCACGCTCAGCGAGGCCGGAGTCAACCCGGCCGCTATCGGGAGGGCCAGGATGGAAGCGCCGGACGCTGAGCGTCGAGAGAGGTTGATGGTGCCGTGCCAACTGAGCCGGTTACCAGCGCGGACGGGCGGGACGTTGCCCCGCGGCGCCGGCCAACGCTGGCTGCCATCGCCGCCGAAGCGGGCGTCTCGCTGCCCACAGTTTCGAAGGTTGTCAACGGGCGCCCGGACGTCGCGCCTGACACCCGAGCCCGCGTCGAGCGCCTCCTCGGCGAGCTAAGGTACCAGCGGCCTGGCGGCCGTCGCGGCCGTCGGGCGGGCCTGGTCGACGTGATCTTCAACGGCCTCGACAGCCCGTGGGCGGTCGAGATCCTGCGCGGCGTCGAGGACTGGTGCTCCGCCCACGCCACGGGTGCCGCGGTCTCCGCCATCCGCCACGGCAGTCCCCGCCCGGCCAGCTGGACCAGCGCGCTGGCGAGCCACGACACCGACGGCGTGATCCTGGTGACCTCGGAGCTGACGGCGGCGGAACTGGACCAGGTCCGGCATGAGTCGATCCCGCTCGTGGTTGTCGACCCGGCCAACATGCCCGACCCGGACGTGCCGAGCGTCGGTGCCACCAACTGGGCAGGCGGCCTCGCTGCCACCGACCACCTGCTCAGCCTCGGGCACCGCCGGATCGCCGCCATCACGGGCCCGGACAACTACCTATGCAGCCGGGCTCGGGTGGACGGCTACCGGTCCGCACTCGAGCGGGCCGGCGCGGGCTTTGACGAGACCCTGGTCCGCAACGGGGACTTCCATCACGAAGGCGGCTTCCAGCGCGGCGGCGAGCTGCTCGATCTGGCCGAGCCGCCGACGGCGATCTTCGCCGGGAGTGACCAGCAAGCCCTCGGGGTCTACGAGGCGGCCCGGCAGCGCGGTCTGCGGATCCCGGAAGACTTGTCGGTGGTTGGCTTCGACGACCTGCCGACTGCGCGGTGGGTGTCCCCGCCGCTCACGACGGTCCGGCAGCCGCTGGCGGACATGGGCCGCATGGCCGCGGAGATGCTCGGCAGCCTGATCGACGGCGACGCGCTGCGCAGCCAGCGGGTCGAGCTGGCGACCGAGCTCATCGTCCGCGAGTCGACCGCCAGGCTGCGCGCGTGAGGCCCGCCAGCGAGGACCTGACGCCGGTTCCGGCGGGGGGTTCCGGGCTAGCGGGGTCTGGGGTGGCCCCCAGGGACTCGGTGTCTTCCAGGGGCGCCTCAGCGGCGGAGACACTGGAAACGTGGCGTGATCCGTCACGGTCTGTGCCGGAGCGGGTCGCGGACCTGATGTCGCGCATGACCCTCGCTGAGAAGGTTGCCCAGCTGGGCAGCGTGTGGCTGAGCGGGCCGGCGGATGGCAACGACGTCGCGCCGCTGCACGGTGAGTTCACCGAAGGGCTGCCGCCGTTCGCCGACCTGATCCGCAACGGTCTCGGACAGCTGACCCGGGTGTTCGGCACGCGTCCGCTGCGTCCGGCTGAGGGCGTCGCGGAACTCGCCCGCCTGCAGGCTCAGATCGTGGCCCAGAGCAGGTTCGGCATTCCGGCGATCGCGCACGAGGAGTGCCTGACCGGAGTTGCCACCTGGACCGCGACCATCTTCCCGACGCCGCTTGCGTGGGGGGCCTCCTTCGACCCCGGGCTCGTGCGGCAGATGGCGATGGCGATCGGCGCCAGCATGCGCGCCCTCGGCGTGCACCAGGGTCTGGCGCCCGTCCTCGACGTCGCGCGTGATCCCCGGTGGGGCCGGGTGGAGGAGACCATCGGCGCCGATCCGTACCTGGTCGGCGTCACCGGGACTGCGTACGTGCGCGGGCTTGAGTCGGCCGGAATCGTCGGCACTCTCAAGCACTTCGCGGGCTACTCCGGCTCGGATGCCGGGCGGAATCAGGCGCCGGTCAGCGTCGGCCGCCGCGAGTTCGCGGACGTGTTCCTGCCGCCGTTCGAGATGGCGCTGCGGGAGGGCGGGGCGCGGGCTGTCATGCACTCCTACGCCGCGCTCGACGGCATGCCGCCGGCCGCCGACCGCGGCCTGCTGACCGGCCTGCTGCGCGAGCAGCTCGGCTTCGACGGCGTCGTCGTGGCCGACTACTACGGCATCTCGTTCCTGGAGAAGCTGCACGGCGTGGCCGGCTCCCCGGCGCAGGCAGCCGACCTGGCACTGCGGGCTGGCGTCGACGTCGAGCTGCCGACGGTGCGCTGCTACGGCGAGCCCCTGGCGGCAGCGGTCAGCGCCGGGGACGTCTCCGAGCAGCTTGTCGACCGCGCCGTCGCGCGAGTGCTACGTCAGAAGATTGAGCTCGGGCTGCTCGATCAGGTTGGTGCCGCGGATGGTGTCGGCGACGCTTTCGGGAATGGCGCGACGGCGTCGCTCGCGGCCGGTCTCGGCGGCGTACGCCCCCGCGCCGGGGGCGCAGGCGCCGCGGACATTGATCTTGATCCGCCCGAGCACCGGGCGCTCGCCAGGAAGCTCGCCGAGGAATCAGTCGTGCTGCTGGCCAACGATGCGGGGGTCCTGCCGCTGCGCAACGCCGGCCGGCTCGCACTGGTCGGCCCGCTCGCCGCCGACCCGCTCGCCTGCTTCGGCTGCTACACCTTCCCCCGGCACGTCGGGCACGCGCACCCGGGCACGAGCGTGGGCGTGCCCGTCGAGCCGCTTCTTGACGCGCTGAGGCGGGTGCTGCCCGAGGCTTGGATCGGGCACGCGGCGGGCTGCGACGTCCGCGGCAGCGACCGGTCCGGGTTCGCGGCCGCGGTCGAGTGCGCGGCAGCGGCGGACACCGTTGTCGCGGTCCTCGGCGACGAGGCCGGGCTGTTCGGCCGCGGCACCTCGGGGGAGGGCTGCGACGCCAGCGATCTGCGGCTGCCGGGCGTGCAAGGCGAGCTGCTCGACGCGCTCGCGGCGACGGGGAAGCCGGTTGTCCTCGTCCTCATCACCGGCCGCCCCTATGCGATCGGGCCAGTTGCCGGGCAGCTGGCTGCGGTGGTCCAGGCATTCTTCCCTGGCCAGGAAGGCGCCGGCGCGATCGCGGGCGTGCTGGCCGGCCGCGTGGTGCCGAGCGGCAAGCTGCCCATCGAGCTGCCGGGCCTCGGGAGCACGACGCAGTCCGCCTACCGTGCCGCGCAGCTCGGCACCGGCACCGAGGTGAGCTCGACCGACGTAGCGCCGCTCTACCCGTTCGGGCACGGCCTGTCCTACACCACGTTTGAGTTCAGTGACCTGTGCCTGTCTACGGCTGACGACGCGAGCGCGGGCACCGGGCGGGTCCACATCGGGACCGACGGCACGGCCGAGATTGCCTGCACAGTGCGCAACGCCGGCGAGCGTGCCGGCGCCGAGGTCGTCCAGCTATACCTGCGCGACCCGGTGGCTCAGGTGGTCCGGCCGGTCCGCGAGCTGGCCGGGTTCGCCCGGCTCACGCTGCGACCCGGCCAGTCGCGGCGCGTGGTGTTCCGGCTGCACGCGGACCGGACCGCGTTCTGCGGGGTGTCCGGCGAGCGCGTGGTCGAGGCCGGCCTGATAGAGGTCGACATCGGATCGTCCTCGGCGGACCTGCGGCTGCACGGCGAGCTGGAGCTGCACGGCCCGGACCGCACCGTCGGAGCTGACCGGGTCCTGTTCACCCCGGTCGCGGTGCTCGAGCGATGACGCTCGTCGCGGGGATCGATTCCTCGACGCAGTCCACGAAGGTGGTGCTCTGCGACGCCGAGGACGGCACGGTGGTCGGCACCGGCGGTGCGCCGCACCCGCCCGGCACCGAGGTGGATCCGCAGGCCTGGTGGGACGCGCTGCAGCGCGCCGGGAGCGGGCTGCTGGACCAGGCGGCCGCGATCGCGATCGCCGGCCAGCAGCACGGATCGGTCGTACTCGACGGCGATGGGCAGGTCATCCGGCCTGCCCTGCTGTGGAACGACCTGCGGTCAGCTGCGGCCGCGGCAGACCTGGTGGCCGAGCTCGGCGGGCCGGGCTGGTGGGCTGAGGTCACCGGCAGCGTGCCGACTGCCTCGTTCACGGTGACCAAGCTGCGCTGGATGGCCGAGCACGAGCCGGCGAACGCAGCGCGGGTCGCGCGGGTGCTGCTGCCGCACGACTGGCTGACGCTCAAGCTCGGTGCAGCTGAGCCCGTCACCGATCGCGGCGACGCGTCGGGGACCGGTTACTTTGCGACGGCGAAGAGCCAGTGGCTGCCGGAGGTCGCCGCCGCTGCGCTCGGCCACGAGCCGGCCCTGCCGCGGGTCGCCGCGCCGGGGGAGGTGGTCGGGCAGACATCGGGTGGCGCGCTGCTCGGGCCGGGCACCGGCGACAACATGGCAGCGGCCCTGGGCCTCGGTCTCGAGCCGGGTGAGGTGGCCGTCTCCATCGGCACGTCGGGCACGGCGTTCGCCGTCGCCGCCGAGCCTGCCGCCGACCCGTCCGGCGCGGTGGCCGGCTTCGCCGACGCCACCGGCCGATTCCTGCCGCTGGTGTGTACCGTCAACGCGGGGCTCGTGCTGTCGGCGGCAGCGGCCATGACGGGCACTGATCTGGCCGGGCTGGACGCGCGCGCGCTGGCGGCAGCGTCCGGGGCGGCCGGCGTTACCCTCTTGCCCTACTTCGATGGCGAGCGGACACCCAACCTGCCGCTGGCGACCGGCGTTATCTCGGGTTTGACGACCGCGAACGGGACGGCCGAGAACATCGCCAGAGCCGCGATCGAAGGCGTGCTGTGCTCGCTCGCGGAAGCTGTCGCCCGGCTCGGCGGCGAGCAGGGCCGGGTGCTGCTGATAGGAGGCGGCGCGCGGTCGCCCGCTGTACGCGAGATCGCCCCCGGCATCTTCGGGAATGACGTGGAGGTGCCCGCGCCGGAGGAGTACGTGGCGCTCGGGGCGGCACGCCAGGCAGCGTGGGCGCTGGCCGGCACGCTGCAGCCGCCCGCCTGGCCGCGCCCGCTGTCCCTGCGTCATTCTGGCGCGCCCCAGCCTGAGGTGCGGGAGCGATATGCCGCGCTGCGCGCCGGCACATCGTCGTGGGCCGGGGGCCTGCCGCCTCCGGATCAGAGAAAGGAACCACGATCATGACTGGAGACCGGTACGCACCGACGCGAGCCGACCGCTTCTCGTTCGGCATCTGGACGGTGGGCTGGCAGGGGGTGGACGTGTTCGGGCCCGCGGTGCGGCCGCCGATGCCCGCCGACCGGGCCGTCCGCAAGCTGGCCGAACTCGGTGCCTACGGCGTCAACTTTCACGACAACGACGTGTTCGACTTCGACGCATCAGACGCTGACCGGGACAAGCGGATCGCCGAGTTCCGGCAGGCGCTGGCCGACACAGGGCTGGTGGTGACGACCGCCACGACGAACCTGTTCAGCCACCCGATCTTCAAGGAGGGCGCGTTCACCGCCAACGACCGCGATGTCCGGCGGTTCGCGCTGGCGAAGGTGATGCGCAACCTCGACCTGGCGGCTGAGCTTGGCGCCAGCATCTACGTGTGCTGGGGCGGCCGTGAAGGCGCGGAGTCCGGCGCGAGCAAGGACGTGCGGGCCGCGCTGGCCCGGTACAAGGAAGCGTTCGACGTGCTCGGCCAGTACGTCATCGACCAGGGGTACTCGCTGCGGTTCGCGATCGAGCCGAAGCCGAACGAGCCGCGGGGCGACATCCTGCTGCCAACGGCAGGGCACGCGCTCGCATTCATCAACGAGCTAGAGCACCCCGAGCTGGTCGGCATCAACCCGGAGGTCGGCCACGAGGAGATGGCCGGGCTCAACTACGCGCACGGCATCAGCCAGGCGCTGTGGCACGGCAAGCTGTTCCACATCGACCTGAACGGCCAGAACGGCCCTCGCTACGACCAGGATCTGCGGTTCGGGGCCGGGAACGTGCGCGGCGCGTTCTGGGTAGTGGATGCGCTGGAAGCGGGCGGCTACGACGGCGTCGTGCACTTCGACTTCAAGCCGCCGCGGACCGAGGACGACAACGGGGTCTGGGAGTCCGCCGCCGCGTGCATGCGCAACTACCTGATCCTGCGGGAGAAGGTGCGCGCGTTCCGCGCCGACCCGGAGGTGCAGCAGGCCCTGCGCGCCGCGCGGGTGGACCAGCTCGCGCTGCCGACCCTGGCCGACGGGGAAAGCTGGCGTGACGTCGCGGGCTTCACGCCGGATATCGCTGCGCTGGCCGAACGTGGCATGGCCTTCGAGCGGCTCGACCAGCTCGCGCTGGAGCACCTCTACGGCGTCCGGTAACCGGACGACCGCTCGCTAACGGCGGCCGGTCGGCCTGCGGGGCTGGCGGCGGGGCGTGCCCCCAGTGGACGGCAGCGTGGGGTAGGGCCGGTCTTCGACGATCCGCTTCATGACGATCGTCGAGGCGAGGCGCTGCACGCCGGGCAGGGCGGCGAGCTTCTGGTCCCACAGCTCCTGGTAAGCGGTCAGGTCAGTGGTGGCGACCCGGACCAGGTAGTCAGGATCGCCGAAGAGCCGCTCGGCGTGCCGGACCTCCGGGATGGCCGCCAGGCCGTCCTCGAAGTCCGCGATCGTCGACGTGTCTTCGCGGTCCATCGTGACGTGGAAGAGGACTTCGAAGTCGAGCCCTAGTGCAGCGGGATCGATGACGGTGCGGTAACCGCGGATCGCTCCGCTCCGCTCGAGCTCCCGCAGCCGCCGGTGGCACGGGGCCCCGCAGCTCGCTCCCCAGATCCAGCGCCTAACAGCGACCGGCGACACCACTGGCGTTTCCTGGTCGTGGGCGGCGCTCACGTGCGTCAACAACGCGGGCTGGACCGCCTACTTCGTCCTGGCGCGGTACTGGACTGCGCTCATCTCTTCCATCTCGGTCGGCGTGCTGGCCGGGGCTCTGGTAGTCATGCTGACTCGGCGGGGACGGGCCGGCTCGCGGCCGCTGATGCTCATCGCCGCATGGATCGTTGTGCTCGTCACTGGATGCGCGGTCGGCGGTGGCGCGGGCCTGGGCATCCTGCTCACGGTCGGGTTCATCGTCCAGGTGACGCCGCCGCTCCGGGCCGCTTACCGGGTAGCGCGCCCCACCGGCGTCTCGGCCGGAACGTGGCTGCTGATCTTCGCTGAGCTCGCCTGCTGGCTGATATTTGGCGTCCGCGAGTCCGACCCGCGGCTCATTGCCCTCGGCGCCGCCGGCTTTGTCGCCAGCACGCTCATGCTCGCGCGGATCCGCGACCCGGAATCCAGCGGCGCGCCGCTAGTGCGGCGTGCGGTAGCGGCCAAGGACACCACCTAGGTCCATTGTTTCTGTCTCCGGCGGGCGGCACAGTTGCGATGCCGATCTTCAACAACGGAGGCAGAGATGAAGGCAAACAAGAAGCTCGTGACGGTAGCTGCGGTCGCCGCGGTGTTAGTGGCCGCCCCGGTGACGGCCCTCGCGAGCACCAGCTCCTCGGGCCCGTCAGCCCCGGTGGTCGTCCATGTCGTCGAGCACGCGATCACGGACACGGTGCAGGAGTTCCATCCGCCGAACCTGAGCCTGGGTGACACGCTCGGCTGGCACAACCCGGTCTACGACGCCTCGGACACCCACCAGGTCGGGATGGACAATGGCTACTGCGTCCGCACGGTCGCGACGGGCAAGACCGAGTGGGAGTGCGCGTGGACGACGCTGCTCCCAGGCGGCGACATCACTGTCGAGGGCCCGTATTACGACGACGGCACCGACACCACGCTCGCCATCACCGGCGGGACCGGCATCTACACCGGTGCCACGGGCTCCATGCTGCTGCATGCCCGGGGCAACCCGGTCGGGTCGGAGTACGACTTCGTCTTCACGCTGACCCACTGATCTGGCGCACGCTCGTAGCATCGTCTGCGCTGCGCCAGGCGGCCAGGACGTCGTCGATGGCGGGCCGTACCCGATCACGTGCTACGTCACGGGGCAGGCCCGCCATGAGCAGTGAGTCGTATCTGGTGTCCAGGTGCCGCACCGAGGCGACCACCGCCATGACGATGGCACCTTCGTCCAGCGAACGTCCGGCTGCGGACCGGCCGACGCGCCCGCTACCGCGCAGGCCGGTGTGTTCGGCGATCGCGACGGCACGCTGCGCCGGGCAGCCAGGGAAGAGCCGCCGGATCTCGTTGGCCAGTCGGTGCTGGAACTCCGCGTCGATGGCGGCCCGCCTCACCTCATCGCGCTCCCGCCTGCGCATCCGGGCATCGGCATCGGAGAGGCACTGATGCTCGGCGAGGGCGAGAGCCTGTTCCTCGACCAGCACGCCCTGCCGCTCATAGCGTTTCCTGCTGCGACTCCACCGCACCACCACGGCGGACAGACCGCTCGCCTTGGTGGCGCGGCGGGTCAGGGCCGCGTCCCCAGCTGGCAGGAACTCGAGGTGATCCAGGTCGGCGCACGCCAGGCACAGTGGCCCGGCATCTGTCATGCGCAGGAGATCGCCAGTGCCGCCGCAGTCGGCACAGGCCCAGTCCCTGATCGGCTGAATCACCACCAGGGCGGAACTCTCCTGTGACTGCGGCATACCTCATCGCCTCCAGCGCCGGGGCTGCTCCGACTCCGGTTCCCAGTCTGGCCTGCTCAATCGGGAATGTCCTTCAGAAAGGGCTCGAAATTGCGTTGGAATGTCAGTAGCGACTGATAGAGTCACTAGTACATAAGTTCGATGAATCGCCCGGAGGTGACTGCGATGTGCCTCACCGCTACTGCCGCTGGTCCCTCCACCGCCAGTGTGTCCAGTGCGGCGGATGCATTGGCCGCGGTGCGTGCCGGCCTGGACTGGCTGGCCGCAGCTGACGCCACGGATCTGACGGGTGCAGAGCGGTCCGATTGTCTGCGGGGTCTGGCGGCTGCCGAGTCGGTGCACCTGGCTGCGACCAGCCGGATTCTGCGGGCGTTCGACACCGCAGAGGACTATGCCGCCGACGGGCAGGGCGGGCCGCGGGCATGGCTGGCCTGGCAGGCGCGGATGACGCGGTCGGCCGCCGGAGCCGCGATGGCGTGGGCGCGGCGACTAGCCGCCCGCCCTCAGGTGGGCGGCGCTTTGGCGGTCGGGCAGCTGTCGCCGTCGTATGCCCGCCGGGTCTGCGACTGGCTGGATGAGCTGCCCACCAGCGTGCAGGAGGCGGCCGAGGAGATCCTGGTGGCTGCCGCGGTGGCGGGCATGGACCTGGCCGGGCTGTTCATGCTGGTCGAGGAGATCCGCTTGCGCACCGCCCGGCCCGACTCCGACGGGGACGACCAGGGGTTCGGCCGCCGGTCACTCGTCCTGGACAACTACTACCGCGGCAACGGCGCCCTGCGCGGTGACCTGACGCCAGCGGCAGCAGCCGCGGTGCAGGCGGTGCTGGATGCGCTGGGTAGCAGGACCGGTCCGGAGGATGTGCGGACCAAGGCCCAGCGCGACCACGACGCGCTCGAGGAAGCCTGCCGGCGGCTGATCGCGTCGGGCTGCCTGCCGCAGCGGGCAGGGCAGGCGGTGCAGATCGTGCTGCACATGACGCTGGCGCAACTGGCCGGCCTGTCCGAGCTCGACCCGGCGTTGGCCGCCTGGCTCTGCGCCACCGGGGTGCCCGCCCCGCCTGGCACGGACTGCGACGCGCAGATCGTCCCCATCGTCACCGGCACCATCGACCCCGACGTCCTGGACGACCTCGCCGCCCGCTACCCCGGCTGCCAGTCCACCGACAAGGCTGCTAGCGACAGCGCCGCCAGCGACAACAGCAGCCCTGACTCAGCCAGCACGACCGCCGCCCACGCGGGCGATGACGCCACCGCTCACGGCGCCGCGGGCACCAACGGGCGCCCGGACACCGGCGGGGTCAGCGGCAGTGCAGACGCCAGCGGCAGCGGCCCGGGCATCGACAGCGCGGCACAGACACTCGCGCGGGCCCGCCGCGCCGCCGCCGGGCTTACGGTCGCCGACGCGCTGCGGCTGCTGTCTGGCCCTGGCGGGCTGGCATCCGCGCTGCGCGGCCAGCTCACTGGCCCGGCCGCCACCATCAGCCTGCCGCTAGACATTGGCACGGCCATCGACACCATCCCGGTGCAGATCCGCCGCGCGGTCACTCGCCGCGACCACCACTGTCGATTCCCCGGCTGCGACCAGCCCGCGGTGGTCTGTCACGTCCACCACCTGCGACCCCGCGCCGACGGTGGTGAGACATCGGCTGGTAATTGCTGTCTGCTCTGCAGTTTTCATCACCTGATAGCCGTGCACCGGTGGGGCTGGAAGTTGGTTCTCAACCCTGACGGCAGAACGACCGCTACTAGCCCGGACGGCCGCCGCGTCCTGCATAGCCACACACCGCCGGCAGCGTGACGAAAGGTCACGGGAAGTCGGGAGGGGAGCGGCGATCCGCATCGACAGGGCTCATGAATCCGACTGGCCTGCCGTCCGGGTCTTCGACAATCGCGTAGCGGGCGCCCCAGAACGCGTCGAAGGGCGGTTGCTGGCCGAGATAACCGGCGGCGGTCATTTGGGCGTATAGCTCGTCGACGCGCTCTCGACTAGAGACTCTGAAGCCGACGACGGCGTGCTCACCGTTCCATCCGCGGTCCCAGTGCCTGGCGAACTCGGCGCTATCGAAGTCGAGGTCGACACCGCCTGGCAAGCGGGCGCTTCGATGGTGGGCTTGAAATGCAGGATCGGTGTCCGGGATGTCTACCCCCAGTCGGCGGTAGAAGGTCACGGTGGCTTGCATGTCAGAAACGACGAGGTTCAGCTGGTCAACGATCGGGCTGTCGTCCATAGCAACGTCGTACCACGGCGAAGCGCACCATGGCTCGGGTGAAGCCGAACCGACAAGTCGAGCCGAGGGAGACAAGGGCCTCCCGTGGGCACTACGACCGCGACAGGGCCCGACGACACGCGGACGTTCCGCCCAGGCACCATCAACAGCAGCCTGAGCAGGGGCCGTGAGCGCAACCGTCCCAGCGGCCGGTTGTTAGATTGCCGCGGTGGATGAGTGTGTCTTCTGTGACATTGGCACTGGTCGGATCGACAGCGATCTGGCCGTGCCGGTATCGGAACGCGTCTACGTCCTTCCGGCGCTCCGGCAGCGCGTGAAGAACCGGTTCCACACACTCGTGCTGCCTGTCATTCACGTCCGGAATCTGCACGATGCAGATCCGAGCCTGCTGACGGAGATCATGGCAGTTACGGCCGGGCTGACTGCCGTGCTTCCAGCGAAGCTTGGCGCAAACGGATCATTCGTATTTCAGAACAATGTGGAGCCGGACGGTCTGCCGTTCCACCTGCATGTGCACGTCGTGCCACGGTTCGAGGGCGACGAGTTCAGAACTCCAGATCCTGTCGGCGTCTCGGAGGTGCCACTTGCACACCGGCTCGTCCAGGCACGCGAACTGCGCAGATTGCTGTCCTGACCCGGGTTTCAGGCGGATTGACAAGCGATCGCTGCGGCAGCGCCATGTTGCCCGGCTCAGGGCTTTACTCGGAACCGGTCCGGGTGCGGGGCGCTGTTACGCAGCCGCGAGCCGCTGAACTCTACCGTTGAGTCCGCGACCCGCCGCCAGAACGGCCAGATTGACGGCGTTATCCGCAGCTCGATGCCGGCGTCGGCATGCCGTGCCAGGAGATCGTCGATGACGACCTGCTCGATGGCGTCCACCGGCCCGTCGGCCACCCAGTAGCCGCCAACGTCGTGCGGCCGGAATGCCTCACGCGGCAGCCGGTAAGCGTACAAGCGGCACTCCTGCATGCGCGTCAGCCAGCCGCTCTCCATGACATGGACGCGGTTCGCAGCGGTCTGGCCGAAGAAGGCTTCCCGATCCGCCAGCGTGGTGGCCGACACTCGCCATATGCATCCCCGCGGGCAATCTCTGGGGAGCCAGAACATCGGCGCGTGGCGCGTATCAACCGCCCACACCAGCGGAGGATCAGCGGGAGCGGTCGCACGCCTGCGTGGCAGGAACCGGCCAAGAGAGGAGTCCTCGCTTAAGTGCCAGATAGCGAAGGGGCCTTCCTCGTCGTACGGCGGCGCTGGCTCACGGGCGAGCAGATGCGCTGGATAGTCAGTGTCCATCAGCCGGAGTGTCCCATTCCGCATGCACCGCTCGCGGCTTAGCCATCGGCGAGGGGACAGCGGTTCCTGACAAAATGGGCACATGCATTCTGACCTGGCAGCCGTAACTGACCTGGGCGCGGTTGTGACCGATCTGGACGGCACGATCGTGCGGCCCGACGAAACGGTCAGCGCCGCGACCCTCGCCGCCGTTGCCGCCCTGCGCTCGGCCGGAGTGCCGCTGATCGTGGCGACCGGCCGGACTCC
>Ga0123356_10000640_pt1 | contig 38584 bp, 39 predicted proteins | sample TergutEmb28metaG_2_FD_92546 | JGI IMG/M metagenome (GOLD analysis project Ga0123356, IMG submission 92546) | Embiratermes neotenicus P3 segment gut microbial communities from Petit-Saut dam, French Guiana - Emb289 P3 | ecosystem: Host-associated > Arthropoda: Insects > Digestive system > Gut ...
TCCTTGATTGGGACACCGTTCTTATACCACTCATAGGCAACTTTGATTGCGGCTGTTTCATCAGTTTGTCGTGTGCTAATTGGTGGTAAATAGGTTCCTGTTTGCTCATTCTTGAATGCAACCAGATACGATGGGCGATTTGCCCTTTTGAAAACAGAAAAAGGAAGTGGTTTCTTCATTTTTCTAACCCTCGCATGAAAAACATGGAGAACAAATTAAGAGAAGGGAACTTGTTCCCATGTCTCTATGTCGTTCTATATGTCATTCAGTCTTTGCAATGGTTAGGAACGCCCTGTGGAACTGTCAACGAGCCTGCTGGAGGCAGGCGAAGTTTCAAGACTAGGGGAAGAACCCCACCTAAAATAGTTCAACGAACCTCTTTAGGTGTTCAGAAATGCAAAAAAGCCCTTTTCCGGGGCTTTCTGTAATTAGCAAGGACAGGACTCGAACCTGTGACCTCCGGGTTATGAGCCCGACGAGCTGCCAACTGCTCTACCTTGCGCCGTTTATGTAAACTACTATTTTTTCCTGATATTGTCAACAGGCAATTATTCGGAATATTTTTCGGTAGTGCGGGCAGTATTGCGTATTGTAATAATTGCTGTAATTAAGGTACAAACGGCGATTAAAAACGCCGCTATTGAAGGGAAACCAAACGGCATTTCAAGCATCATGTTAAATACTCCGTGTATTGCTACAGTGGTAAAAATACGCAGCGCTGCCTGTAAAGGATTTTTACGAAGCATCACTGCCGCAGCTCCAATGCGACAGCCGCAAGCGCCGTGTAATGATGCAGTGAAAAAAATGCGTAATGTCATTACTGCAAAATTCATATCCTGAGCCAGAATTCTCGCTGTTTCAAGAAGAGAAAAACCAAAACCTATAACAAGACCTGTCGTTAATGCTTTTAACATCTTATCGTTATCTAAACTGTCAGAAGAACTGTTAACAGGATTTTCAGATGTTTTTTGTGACAGGCGGCTAGTGATGAAAAAGAAAATAAGTAATACCAATAAACGGCTGATTTCTTCGGTAAAAGCAATTCGGATAAAATTATGAAAAAATAAAGCGGCTCTTATGCTTTGAAAAGAAAAATTTAACATCTCTTGCAGAATAAGTGCAGGAAAATAAGCGGCGGCTCCTGCAAGTAGAGCCAGAAGAAACCATACAATGGAATAATTATATTTTGCTATACGAAACCATAAAAAAACTGCAATTACAGGAATTGAAGAAATAAATATTATTACCAGCAAAACCCATGAACCGTACATGAAATTATCTTATCATATTTCTTTACAATATTATAACCCGAACAGTGTTAACCGGGTTTTGGCTTTGAATTGGAAGACCTGCTACAAGAACAATTTTGTCAGATTCTTTAGCGACTCCCGATTCCAGCGCCACTCTGATCGAGTTTAGAATTTTACTTTCTGCTTCTTCGGCATTCGGTGTTATACAAGGATATACACCCCAGTACAATTGCATTTCCCGCAGAACTTCCTCGGCTGGAGTTACGGCGAGGACAGGTCTATCAGGTCTGAATGCGCTGAGTAATCTTGCTGTGTTACCTCTAAGTGTGGGAGTAACGATCGCTTTAGCGTTTACAGAAGCACAAACTTCAACTCCTGCCCGTGACATGGTTATTCCAAGTGATTCACTCGGTTCAAAATCCTCCACAAGGCATTCGCTTCGAATTATTTCCATGCGTTCGCGGAAATCATAAGACTGTTCGACTGTGATTGCTATCTTATCCATCATTTGTACAGCTTCAACAGGATACGCTCCGTTGGCGGTTTCACCGGAAAGCATGACAGCATCTGTTCCGTCAAAAATAGCGTTAGCGACATCGGTAAGTTCTGCTCGTGTCGGGCGCGGATTTACGATCATAGATTCGAGCATTTGTGTCGCTGTGATAACTGGCTTTCCGACTTTTCTGCATACGCTGATTATATGTTTTTGCACAAGAGGGATTTGCTCTGTAGGAAGCTGTACGCCAAGATCTCCGCGAGCTACCATAATTCCGTCGGCGGCTTGAGTTATTTCCCTGATATTTTCAACGCCGTCGCTGCATTCGATTTTTGCAATTATTTTTACCGATGATTTTAAATCTTCCAGATATTTTTTTATTTCTGCGATTTCATGGGCAAAACTTACAAAACTAGCTGCGATAAAATCAACATTTATTTTTACTCCGTATGCGATATCTTTTTTATCCTGCTCGCTCATGATGGGAAGCCCTGCATGAACGCCAAGGAGATTGACGTTTTTCCTGCTGCCTATTTCTGCGGTGTTATTTGCGCGGCAGCTGATCATGTCGCCGGAAATTAAAAGGTTCGATTCATCGGCTTGTATGATATTAAGTACTTCTAGATCCAAAAGCCCGTCAGCTACAAGAATATGATGACCTGGTTTTAATTTCTGCGCAGCTTCTTTCCATGTAATTGAAATATGCGCTGGCTGACCTGCGTTTGCTGCCGTGGTTAAACAATTGTCTGTAGTTACGATAACTAAATCGTCTTTGTTGATTGTTACCTTACCGTCATTTTCCACTAAACCTGTCCTGATTTCAGGTCCCTTTGTGTCCAGTAAAATTGCGACATGTTTTCCAAGCTCTGCGGATATCCGCCTGACACGTTCGATATTGATCCCGTGTGTTTCATGTGTTCCGTGCGAGAAATTAAAACGCGCTACATTCATACCGGCAAGAATTAGTTCCCGTATTGTATCATCATTGGATGATGCAGGACCTATCGAGCAAATAATTTTTGTTTTTCTGTTTTGTATATTATTTTTAATCATCGATTCTTCGCAATATCGCAAGCAAATCCGTGCCTCGCATGGGTTGAACCGGGCGGAAATTTCTTCCGTCAGGAAGTGAAATAAATTCTGTTTCTACGCAGCCTAGTATTGAATCAAAAAACGGCGAAAGGACAGGGATGTCGGCAATCGGGCTTCGTGGATTTGAACCTGTAGCGTAACGATTTGAATAACGTGTAAGCAATCCCCTGTCCGCTCTTGCTTCCGCATACAAATGCCAAATAAACCATGCAGCTCCGGCTCGTGTAACAACTTCGTCCGCTCTTGGTCTAACCTGCGGCCAGTTGTTTGCGGTTACATCCTGAATGTACGGAATAAAACCGCGATCAACTAGTCTGTTAAATAACTCTGTATCAGATATTGTTCTTCCGCCTGTAATAAATCTTAAAAGCTGAGTTTCATTTTTTGCTATTGTTAAACAATCATTCCAATTGATTGTTTCCCGTCCCAATAAATTAAAAGTTCCTGCAGTTATACCGCTTGTGTTCCGCAGTTCCCACGCGCGGTTTCTGTCGGTTATATAACTATCACGGTAAATACTGTTTATCCCTGATGAAAAAGCTACATCGAACGCTCCTGCAGCTTCGGAAAAACGATTCAATTCGATAAGAGCTTTTCCTCTTTCAATATTTAATTCGCCAGCGCCCGAACCTGATTGCGCGCCGCGCCGCCCGACTACCGCCAATTCCCTTTCAATAATTTCCATTCGTTTTGCAGGATCGCCTTCAAGACGAATGGATAAAATAACAGCAGGAACATTTGCAGGAGAAGTTGCTATAGACTGACGGTATAAACGCTGCGCTTCACTGTATCTGCCTTCCAAAATCGCAAGCCTGCCTGACCATGCCTGCAGCTTGCCTGTATAATCCGCATCAGCAGATGCTTCTCTTTCCATTTGAGTTATCATTTGCCTAACAGATCTGATATCGCTTTGCCTTGCGCTTGCGGCGCTTGTGCCGGACGGCGCTCCCGCCGAAGCCTCTAATGGAATAATAACTGATTCCAGTTCGGCAAGCCTTTGTTCCGAATGACCTCTTTGACTGTTTATAACTATGTCACCTGTAGAAGCACATGCGGAAAAAATAACAGCAATAACTATAAAAATATATTTCATAATCTCTCCTATTTAAATTGATAGCGGTATAATCTTGCGCTCATTCCAATTCCGAAAATTTCGGCTTTTCTGCCGCTGCCTTGCGGCGGTACAAAAAACGGCTTTCCCCATATTGGAAGCGGAAAACCTTCCAGTGAACGGAAGTTACGTGTAAAAGCGTAAAGGGCATTACCTTCGCCTGTGATAAATATTTCAGGTGTTTTGTCTCCATTATAATCAAAGACGGTTATATATCCTTCTTCTTTAACAGAAAATCCGCTGATATATTGAAATAAAACTTCACCGTCAAAACTCACTCTGAAAAAAGCTCCTTCGGCTGATGCAAGCCAAAGATAATCGCCGTCAAAAACAGGCTGCTGGTAAAAAATGCCGTCAAGTTTAATTGGAAACGGCGGCACTAAAGCTGCGCTTTCATCATAAAGTAAAAGCTGTCCGGATTGATTTACAAAAGCAACAAGTACACGTCCGTTATGCGCAAATACCAAAGGAGAGCCGAAACCCACACCGGAATCGAAAACAGAATCGTCATCGTCATCTGTACTAACCGATATCGGAACAGGCCAGTTGGGAAGAGCTTTACCGTTAGCATCCAAAAGCCAAATTTCTCCGAAAAAACTTTTTGGATAAACAGCGGCGTAAGAAGTTGACCTGTTTCTTGATGTAACAGTTAAAAAAGAAGGCGCAGAACGAAGAGCGGCAATAAACGAAGTTTCCCAATCGCTTTGATGTCCTTTTTCATCAACAACATGAACCTTTCCGTTTTCATCACAAAGATAAAGTTTACCTTCGTAAGCGGTTGGCGGCGAAGAAAGACGCATTCCTGTAAGTACGGGAAATCCTTGTGCCGGTTCTAAATCACTGTCCACAAGTGTTACCCGTCCCCGATCCGTTACTATCCAGGCATTTACAGAATTTTTTCCTCCAGTTCCGTCAGCATGAATAATCCAGTGATTACCCTGGTTTGCAAGATCGTTAATGCTGTTATCTGCCATGTTAAGCGAATAAGCTCTGCTGCCGGAAGAAAAGAATATCCAACCTGACGTGCCGCTTCCCGCTCCGTAAATACGGTTAGAAGGTCTTCCGGCTATATCAATCGGATAATCATTTACAAGAATTACACCGCTTCCGGCTCCCGGCACTAAAGATAAAGACAATTCAACAGTTCCCCTGTCTATATTGATTCTGGTATAACCCTGACGGTATAAAGATAAAAAACTGCTAAGATTTGTATCCTGCCGCAGGAAAAACGGAATTGAAAGGTCTAGCGAATAATAAAGACTGAATGCGCTGGTTGTTGTTTTTCCGCCTGCAATATTGCGCCATTCGGCTGTTCTTGGCAGAATATCATTTCTTTGCATGGAACGCTGCGCCGACAATAATGCTTCTGCGGACTCGCTTATAAGTATGTAATCTCTGTAAACAACATAGTAAGGAGACGGAATAAAAATATTCCACCGCCGTAAAAGAGATTGAAGGAATTCGGGAACTTCGATACGGGGAATTCTTGTTCCGTCAAGATTTAACCTACATTTTCATTTAACACAATCGATCTGAATGCTTTGTCAAAAACTTCCTGCCTCTTTCGCTCATCATTAATTTGAATTGCATAAATCGGATGAGGTCTTCCTTCAATTCCAAAAGCTGCAAATTCATTTCCCGACCAGGAAAAAAGAAGATCGTTAAGTGTTAATCCCAAAAGAAAACGTGATGTATTATCCGCCGTCTTTAAAGTTTCGTCCATGTCGGGAGCAAAAATAAGCGTAGTTTGATAAAGTTCATTTAATGTACCTGCGGACATAATCGTAGCGTATTGAGCGTCCGCCGGAATCAGTTCTGCCATATTCGGCGTTCTGGAACGCTGCGCCAATATCCTGCTTAAACTGTCCTGGCGTGATGTAAGCGGCGCAGTTAGGTGAAATTCAAACTTTTTGGCAGATACAGAAATACCTGCTTCTACTTTTGATTCAAATTCGACATTTTTAAGAATTTCGGAAATACTGGGAGCCTGATCGGATAATAAATTGATAATGAAATTATTCGAGAGAACCAAAGCCGCATCGTAAACTGACGGTTTGATTTTTTCAAACGCCTGGGCGTGATCTTGCATTATCCCTCTGGATTCAAAAACTTTCGGACAATTTGTTATAAATAAAAGGTTGCGGTACGGAGCTATGAAAAATGTCATATCTTCCGTGCGGATTTCATAACGGGAACTGCTTCCCGATTGAACATAATACAAATTGGGGATATTAACAAAAACAGTTACAACCGGAAGAATCCGCAAAAGCGGTGAAAAAAAGCCCATGTCCCATGCGGCAATCAATTTTCCGCTTTCATCTTCAATTTCAGACGGTAAAAGAGCCGCTTCGATTTTACCCATTGCAGCCAAACGCACTAGCGGGTTTTTTAAAGCAGCGGCATCATGGAAAGAATTGACTAAAGGCGTTAAAAAGGCAAGAGCAGGTACATGGGAAAACTCATGTAAGGATTCATGAGATGACAAATTATCAATAAAACGCATTGGATTAGAAATACTGATACGAAAATCTGCCGAGCCGGGAATTACAGATGCTGCATCAATTCGTCCGACCATGGAAAAAATAACCCATGCAAGGGATAGAACTACAAGAACACAGGTAAAAATGATTATAAACTTTTTTAAACGTTTTGGTTTTTTAGCTGCAGTTTTTTCGCTTTCGTTTTCGTTTTCCATAGACATATTGTAGATTATTAAAATAAAAAAATGAAGAACCTTAAGCCGGCAGCGGCTTAAGGTTAAAATTGAAGTTAGTCACTTGATTCAAGTTTTGTTCCAACTGATTCGCTGCAACCTGTAGTTTTAGCAAAAACAAGCGCCTGGAGAATACCGAGTATATAGTCCTGCTGCTCATCATTTAGTTTTGAAAATTCGTTGCACACTTTTTCAAGTTTTTCATCTTGATTCATCCAATCCCCCATAAAATCACTCTATATGTGAGAATATTATGCTATTTTGTGAGAAAAGTCCAGCACTCAATTGCCGCATTAGACGCTAATTTCGAATTGTTAATAAAAACATTGCATAGTGAGTGTTTTTCATTGTATGATATTAATATGACAATAAGCAAACGCATAAGACAATTACGGCGGACGCTCAACATGTCGCAAGTTGAATTTGCAAAAGCAATCTATATAAGTAACGGGTATATTGCGGAGTTGGAATGTGAACATCGAAAAGTAAACGACCGTATTATTCACCTAATATCCCTTACATTTGGGGTGAATGAAAAATGGCTGAAAAACGGGGATGGTGATATGTTTATAAAAACCCCGGGCGAGAAATTACAGCGAATGGTAAGCCTTTTTAACGAATTGCCGCCAAAGTTTCAGGACTACGCAATGCAGCAAATCGAGCAGCTTTTAAAAGTAAGTAACGTATAATGAGCGGCAAATGATTCCTCTTTACAAGCTGGAAAAACTGCCTCGTATTCAAAAACTGCGCAAAATAGCGAAGTACTTTTCCTTTGCGGATAACAGGCTCTGTACAGCATCTGTAAAAAGTATAACGATATTTTCAAATAACGAACTTATATTTTTCGCAGATGCCGCAAAACTGTTATCAAAAGATGATTTTTTTTCTTCACAAGCTAAAAAAGTTTTTACTGATGCTGTAAAAACCTTTTCAACCGAAGATATTACGCTTTTTCACAGGTCGTTAAATGATATAAAGCATATTTTACTGGCAGAAACAGGTAAAGATCAGGCTGATTGGGATTTTACAGACAGCTCGGGTTGCCTTGATATAAGTAAACGCCGGATTTTTGACGGAATGTGGGTTTATATGGAAGATATTCGCTCTCCTTTTAATGTTGGAGCCATGTTTCGCAGCGCAGAAAGTTTCGGTGTAGAAAAAATCCTTTTATCACCATTTTGCGCCGATCCAAAACACCCAAGGGCTCAACGTACAGCTATGGGTTGTATTGATATTATTCCCTGGGAAAAATGCGATTTATTTTCTAACGAAAATAAACCTGATATTCCTGTTTTTGCATTAGAAACAGGAGGTATTCCAATAAATGAGTTTCCTTTTCCCCGCCGGGCTTTAATGATTGCAGGTTCGGAGGAACTGGGAGTAAGCCCCCGTGCCTTGGCTTGCGCAGATGTCTCTTTGGGCAGAGTTTCAATACCCTGCTTCGGAGTAAAAGCCTCGCTTAATGTTTCTGTGGCTTTTGGGATTGCCTTGCAAGCCTGGGCGCAAGCTGTTTTGAAATAAATTTTTCGAAAAAGACTTCACACGGAGGACACGGAGGCACAAAGCTATTGTTTGATATATTTCTTTGAAATGTTATCTACAGCTGCTTTTTGAGCAGCAAGTACTTCATTAATCAACATACTAGCATAATCACGCTCTTTTTCTGTTATAGAAATTTCCCGAAAAAGCTCATGAATTTGTACATTAAATGCTTTTGCTATTTTTCCCAAAGTATCTGGATATGGCCATTTATTACCGCGTTCTATTTCACTTAGAAATGGTATTGAAATGTCGGAATTTGAAGCTAAATCAGCTTGAGACCATAAACGGTGCTCTCGAAAGGATTTAATATTATGAGCTAAAATTTCCCTTATTTTTAATCCATCCATTATTATTTCCTTGTAGATATAAACAAATCTACCTGATAGATTGACAGATCTGCAAATATCGTATAGGATGTATATACTAATTCTATTAGAAAATACCAATTATTTTTAATTTTTGGATTAAGGAGAATATTTTGAAAAAAAAGGGACTAATTATATCGATTATCAGCTTGATATTGATATTTTGCACAGGTAATTTTGCATTTGCTCAAAATTTAACCGGTTATTATGTAGGTGTAGGCGGAAGTACAATTGGACCTCTTGATACAGCCGGTCTTAGACAATTGGTTAATCAGGGACAGTTAACAAGAAACTCACTTGTTTGGAAAGAAGGAATGGCAACATGGGCAGCTGCCGGAACAATCGAAGAACTATCTCCTTTGTTCCCTCCTTCAGCTCCTCCATCTTTACCCGCATCTCACAGTCCGCCTCCAATGCCAAATCAATCTGCGCAAGAAGTTAGCCATACAGGCAACCTTTGGTTTAATAGTTTTGCACCCGGATTTGAAAATAATAAATTTTTTATTAATACCGGTATTGGTCTTGGACCTACCGGAAATTATAACATGGGAATTCCGCCTATATCGGCAAGTATAGATTTTAAAGTAACAGACGTTTTACCCATTACAGTCGGAGCTATTGTAGTTTTTAACACATGGAACTGGAAATCAGGTAATCCGCCTCTTGATGTAAGCGTAACATATAGGAATATCGGAATTGGCGCTCGAGCAATGTATCATTTTAATTTTTTGGAAAATCTTGATATTTATGCAGGAATTACTTTAGGTTATGTTATTCAAAGCGCAAGTATTACTTACGGAACAGGATATCCTCCGGGTTATTCTGCTTCAGGAATTAACAGTAAATCATTTTTCCTTTGGGGCAGTAATATTGGAGCCAGATATTTTTTTACAGACCTCATTGGTGTATACGCAGAAGTAGGCTACAGCGGATTACAATATCTAAACGCCGGTTTGTCGCTAAAATTTTAACAAGGAGATTGAAATGAAACAAGTTTTTAAAACATTTAAGATGTTTTTTTTCGTTATAATGATCGGATTATTTTTTACTACTTGCGATGATGTTGTATACAGCGGTGCAGGCGGTAATAATTTTGTGTACCTTGGAAATACGCTTACGCTTTCAGGACAGGTGTATCATGAATATACATATCAGCCCTTTACCGGAAATTTAAGTATTTTTTGCGAATATGGCGGACAGGGGCAAATTATTAATGGTGTTTTAAATTATAGTATTGGAGTACCTACGAATTTAGATCCAATTTATTATTATTTTAATGGAGAGGCAAATGATGATTTCCTTATTATAACACCTAGTAGGAATGTTAATGTTGTTATTCTTGAAGGGTTAACTGATTATTATTATTATAAGTTGGCAAAAGTTCGCAATACTGAAAGCACTGAAGAAGAATTAGTACATATTTATGTTGATAATGATGTTACATTAAATGTAGTTGGGTATACAGATAACTTTTTTTATGAAGGTATTTATTGGACTTATATAGGTTATGATAATACTCTTCCTTTAAAAAAAGGATGGAATGCGTTATATTTGAAAAGAGAAATATTTGGAACATCTACTCATAAAACAGCAATATTTTCATTAGAACTTAAAAATCCTTCGATACCATGGATAATATGGTAATAAATTAGTTATTTATTGGAAATGTTTTATGAAAATAATTATTAAAATCTTTGGAAAAATTATATTTTTCTCAATTATTTTATTAGTAATTACCGCATGTGATGACGAAGTAACTTACAGCAATAATAACGGGAATAGTCAAATTGGAGGAAGTAATAATAATAATTCTATATTTACTTTGACTAATATTCCTTCAAAATACAATGGTAAATTTGCAAAACTTGATGGAGCTTCTTTGACTGGTTCAGTCAAAGTTATTTATGGATATTATTTAGATTCATATGTTATTTCATATGTTCCTATTTCAAATGGAAGCGTTAGTATTCCTATTTGGGAAAGATGGGGTCATAATTACTTACCTTTTAACGATACTCGCCCTTATGTTATTTTAATCAAGATTTATGAGAAAGAATCACTTAATAGTAATGAAAACTTGCTTGCTGAAATCATATTTTCTCCGGTTAATTTTACAAATAATAGTGTTACTAAATCCTGGAATGATCCTGCAAATATTTATGAATATTAACTTTTTTGTCTCTGAAAGGTGTCATTCACTGACTTTAATGTCACCTAACAGCTATATGTGGTGTAGTTCTTTGGAAATTCATATGTAACAGATAGCATTTATAATATAAATATTAAGACGAGTGGCGAAAAGACTTACAGGCGACATATGGCTGCTTTTCACAGCAGTTGTGTAAGACAATCCATCGTTCTTAACTTTAAAAAATTTAAACACCTTGTAGTAAACACTAAACCATAACGTGAGCGATGAACGAGCTGTAAAGAATTATATCCAATTCTGCCATCCGGAGCCGAAAGGATTTTCGCAGCTCGCTTTTAAGAATTTATATGAATTTAAACGCAGAGGTACTATATCTGTGGCTTTTGGGATTGCCTTGCAAGCCTGGACAGAAAAACTATCGGATGGGGAGTAGAAACTATGGTTTTTTATGCATTTATGATAGTATGGTTAAAATTAGGTTAATCTTCAGTTTTATTTAAATAAATAGTCTTATTTTTGGACATTATTATTAATAAAAACAATTATTTTCTTGCTATTTTGACAAATATACGATAAAATGTAAAAAGCTCGTTGAGCTGGGTAGGTGTATTTTATGCATCTTATTTATTGTCCTTATTAAAGGGGTTTTTTTATGTCAGGATTGGGAGCTTTTATTTGGAAGATCGCTGTTGCATTGTATCTTTTTGCAACCGGCGTTATGGGAATGACCAAAGGTGGTGACTTAAGTGTTATTTTTGGAGTAATTGGACAAGGTAACAGCATACTTGTAGTAATTGCAGGCGTTATTGCGCTGATAGCAGGTGTATGTATAATATTAGAAATGTTAAATGTTTCGATTTCTTTCCTTGACACATTAATTTTAATCATTGCGATTATTTGGGTTGTCTTTACTATCCTCATGGTTATTGTCTTGATTGGAAACTTTGATTGGGCTCCATTAGCTAATGTTGCAGTTTATGTAATGGTTTCTGCTTCTCTGTTGATTGCAAGCAAGAAATTCGGCTAAGATAGTCATAATTGACTGATTTAAAGGTGACTGCCAATGGTGACAGTCACCTTTTTTTATGCTATATTCAAATCGTGAGTACAAACCTAACAACAGCAAAACTTGACGCTTTTTTCAAAGGTTTTCTTGAAATAGACGGTTTTGCTTCCATAGATAAATCCATGAACGGAATCCAGGTTGACAATGACGGTTCTCCGGTAAAAAAAATAGCTTTCGCTGTAGATGCTGCAATGGAAACTTTTGAACGCTCTGCCGTTATGGGCGCTGGAATGCTCTTTGTCCATCACGGGCTTTTTTTTGGAGCACCTTCAAAATTAACAGGAAACTTAAGACAGCGGATAAAATTCCTTTTAGATCACAATATCTGCCTTTACGCAGCGCACTTACCCCTTGATCAGCATCCAAAATTTGGAAATAATGCGGTACTGGCAGAATTACTGGGTTTGGAAAATATCGAACCGTTTGGTTTATACAATGGAAGAAAAATCGGTTACAAGGGTACTTTTCCAAAACCCATCACAGTTGACCAAGCAGTAAAAAAAATCAATTTTATGGATAGACCTGCGGCAGGTGTTTTACAGTTTGGCAAAAAAGAGTGCTCAAGCGCGGCAGTTGTATCCGGCGGTTCGCCTGCACATGCGAGAGACGCAATCGAAGAAGGCATTGATTTGTTTGTTACAGGCGAAAGCTCGCATCAGATTTATCATGATTGTCTTGAAGGAAAACTTAACATGATCGCAGGCGGTCATTACAGCACCGAGGTTTGGGGGCTTCAGGCTATTAAACGTCACTGCTGCGCAGAATTGAGAATCGAAACTGAATTTTTAGATATACCTACAGGATTATAATGGAGAAAACAATGAAATTAAGTTTAAAAGAATGTTTTACAAAAGATAAAATTTTACCGTTATCGCTTACAGCATTTATTATATTGCTCGATCAGATAACAAAAGCGATTATTGCAATTAATTATCCTATTGACCGCTTTAATATTATCGCTCAGGTTTTTAATAATGATTTTTTACAGATCATTCATGTGCGAAACCCGGCAATAGCGTTTAGCCTTGGGCATAATCTGCCGGATTTTTTAAAACCTGTAATTTTTGTTATTGTCCCTATTTTGGTTTTAATTTTTTTGGTATGGTACTATTTAAAAACCGACGAGTTTACCAAACTGCAGCGCTGGGCGGCGGCGGGCATCATTGGCGGCGGTTTTGGAAATATCATCGACCGTATTTTTAGACCCGAAGGTGTTGTCGATTTTATCGATGTTAAGTTCTACGGTCTTTTTGGCTGGGAACGCTGGCCTACATTTAATTTCGCCGATGCTTCTGTAGTGGTGTGCTGTTTATTATTGCTTGTTACCATGTTTTTTACACCGTCAAAAACAGAAAAGAAAGATAATAAAAAGGCAGACTAAAATGAATAAAAAATTAAACACACTGTTGTTTGTTCTGGGAGCAACGTTATTTAATATTATTGTAACAATTATATGCTTCGCTGTTTTGCTGCTTATATTTATTTACCTGATACTGCCGTATTTATCCGGTAATTTTTCCTGGGTATTTACTTTCATCTTTTTAACGGCAATAGTACTGTCTATCGTTATTTACAGAGTCGTATTAAAATTCCTGATAAAAAAAATTGATTTGGAAAAATATTTTGATCCGGTGTTTGTGAGAAAATACAAGAAGAAGTAAATAATAAATACAGGCGGCAGAAATCCGGGATTTATTAAAAATACTGGAAAACGAAGACGATGAAGGTGACTGACACCATGTGCCAGTCACCCTTGTTTAAAACGAATAACCAATTCTTGCGTTTAATTTGATTAAAGTACCGCCAAAATCATCATTACTTTTTGAACCGGCAAAATAGTTAAATTGTATACTTGGAACAAAAACCCAAGCATTAGGCTGCCCGATATCTATCCTCCAGCCAACTCCCGGTGAAATAATAAATGCAGAAGCTGTTCCAAATCCATAAAATAATGATCCGTATCCAAATCCAATATCCGCATAAAACATATTTGACCAAGGATACCATCGTGCACGTACATCTGCGTTAAAAATCGGAAAAATTAATACCGTTGTATATCCGGCTTCAATAGAAGCGGCTAATGTACCCATAGGCAGGAGTCCCGGAAAAGTACGTTCAAACTCAACGTCTGCTCCAAAGGTTAAAAAACCAATATTGATGCCGCCTAAAACAGTATTCGGCGCTCTGTCTTCTTGTGCAAACACCCCACTTGCAGCAAATAAAACAAACAGTAAACAAACTAAAAAATATCTTTTCATAAATTGACCCCTATTGCTGCAAATAAACCACCGTTTAAATGTAGCAAATTACAAAAAATTGACAGGGTTAAAAACATGAAAAAATGGGGCTTTTTATCTTGCATATATTGAAGGAAATAAGCTAAAATCATCTATCACAGGATTATCCTGAAAACAACAAACTGCTACATTTAAACGGTCGTATAAATGTAGCGGTTTTTCTATAAATACTTTTCGTGTCCATACCACAGGTATGGGCTTGTCCAGCACCTAAATTTTAGGTGCTGGATGAATGTGGTTCGTGGTAAAAATTCTTACATCCGGAGCTGGCATACATTTCTGTATTGCATTATTGCAAGTCATGCCAAAATACGCTAAAATTAAGGTATGTTGTCTTTAGGCAAGAAGGAGCTGATTGCCGCCTATAAACGTGTTTTTGGCGGTGTAACAGGTAAAGACGTTTTCAGGCTCATAGCAGCTTTGTATCTGGTTATATTGTTAAAACCGGGTCAGTTTATTATGCAGCAAGTCCCTTCAGGTTCAGAACATGGCATTGGCGGAGGATATTTTTCCGAAGAAGCTATTACAGAATCAGAAGATGGAATATTGTTAATTTCAGCGTCTTTAGAACCTGTAGTATCAGAACTTGAATCTCTTTCAAAGTTCAGTTTACTCTTTTATGATTCCCATATCGTTCAAAGCGGCGAAAATATATCGGGGCTTGCAGTCAATTTCGGCTTAAATCAAGACACAATAATATCGGTAAACAAAATTACAAACTCTCGTCTGCTTCAAGCCGGAAGGGTAATAAGAATCGCTAATCAGGATGGCATTTTTCATAATGTAAAAAACGACGATACCCTGGAAGCCCTGGCGGAAAGATACAATGTTGAACAGGATACAATTAAAATTGCCAATGAGCTTTTTTCCGAAAATTTAGTAGCCGGAACTGATTTATTTATCCCGGGAGCAAGGCTTTCAAGAGAGGCTCTCCAGGAAATAAACGGCGATTTATTTATCTGGCCTGTAAACGGAGCTGTAACATCATCCTTTGGCTGGAGAAGAAATCCGTTTAACAGAAGCCAAAGGCAATTTCATAATGGTATTGATATAAGAGGAAACATTGGAACTCCTGTAAGAGCCGCTATGGCAGGACGCGTCAGCGCAGCCGGTTGGGATAATGTATTTGGAAATTATATAATAATAAACCATCATTCCGGTTACCGTACCCTTTACGGACATTTAAATGTTATCAGAACAAGAACAGGAGCTTATGTCGCACAGGGAGAAAGAATCGGCGATGTTGGCAATTCAGGTGTAAGCACAGGCGCTCATCTTCATTTTTCAGTATTCAGAAACGGAGTGGCTATAAATCCGCGCCCGTTAATGCGTTAAATAATTATCTCATTTACCGGGATTTTTTCTTGGTCTGCCTCTTTTGGCTTTTGGTTTTTCTGCCGGTTTTTCTTCAACGATTTCTGTATTACTATCTTTGTCATTATCAAGAGAGGAAAACATTGATGAAAACGGCGAAACAATATCTAAAGCGCCATGCAGCTGCTCTTCACTTTCCTGAACACTGACAGGATATTCACGGCTAAACTCTATTTCACTTGCCAGAGCCATCAATCCTTTTCGTAAAAGCCCTTTTGGAACAGAATCGATAGATTCTTCGCTGGTAAGTATAAGATCGCTTACAGCTTTTGGTTTTTTTATTACCCATGCTTCTTCTTTATCAACATCCGCTACAAGGTCTTGCGCCGCTTCTTTTTGTTCTTCATGTTCAAGATCTTCATCATCTTCCAGTTCAATATCAATATAATCAACAATATCCTGAATTTCAAAAATATCAAATCCTTCTGGTTCATCTATTTCATCGGCTGTATCGGTGTCTTTAGTTTCATCAGTTGTAACATCGATAGCTTGTGCTTCTTCAACTTCTTCTATCTCTTCTTCGATATCTTCAATAATATCTTTCTCTGTTTCATCTTCTACTATATCAAGCTCTTCGGCGTCTTCCACTTCTTCAATTTCTTCAACATCTTCAATTTCAACTATTTCGTCAAGTCTTTCAGTTTTTTCTTCTACTACTGCCTCTACTGCTTCTTCTGCTGTCTCTTCTGCTTCTGCATCATCTAGCTCTTCAGTATCTTCTAGCGCTTCAGCGTCTTCTGCTTCATCGCTTTCATTTATTTCGTCTACTTCTTCTACTTCATCGATCTCATCTATTTCATCACCATCTTCTATTTCTTCTATTTCATCAAGCGCTTCAACATCTTCTGCATCATCGAACTCTTCAGCCTCATTGGCTTCTTCTGCCTCTTCGATTTCACCAATCTCTTCGATTTCACCGATTTCTTCAACTTCATCTATTTCATCAATTTCGTCCGCTTCTTCTACATCGTCAATTTCTTCTACATCTTCAATTTCTTCCAATTCTTCTTCATCTGTAATTTGATCTGCTTTAGCATCGCTATCTTCCTTAACAGGTCTATGTTTTGCCTGTTTTACATTTGCAAAAGCAGTACCGCTGCCGGATTTAATAACAGCCAAGAGTTCATCCCAGGAGCTGTCTATAATACCGTTAATATTGGTTTCCAGGCGGCGGCTTAATTTTAATCCGCGTTTTAATTCTGAATGAATTCCATCACGTCTTTGTTCCAGTTCCAATATCCATTTAGCTCTTTCCTGGCTGGTTTTATTGACATACAACTGTTCAAAAAGAGTATCACGCAAATTTTTAATTCTGTTTTTAACAAGCGAAACAGGATTGGGTTTTAGATTAATAATAAAGAAAAGTGAAAGGAAAAAAGTCAGGAATAATGCCAGTTTTAAAATGATTTTCATTGAATCAGAAATTGAAAACATTAAATCATTTATCAGACGGCCAAGAAAAATCCCGTTATTTGTTCTTGAAGTAATTAATGAAAAAGAAACTTCCGAATCTGCCGAATCAAAAACAACACGATCCTGTATGCCTTCGCTCCAGATTTCAGAAATTTTTGTATGTATTTCTGTTTTTGATGTTTGCGGACTGCCTAAAAGTATTCCGGGTGGATTTTCGATAATCGAAATACTGTCGCTTACTTTAAAACGCCCCTGTATTATAAGTTTTTCAGCTAACGACATTACAGAAACGGAAAAAAGCGCCGTTCCGCGGTAGACATCCATTGCATCGTAAAATGGAAATGAAAAAATCACCCTGTCGCTTCTTTCGTCCATGGTCAGTTTAACGCTGCCTCCGGCAGGAACACTTACTGTTTCGTAGGGAAGAGCATAAACATCTTCGTTATAATTTCGATATGATGCAGAACTTGAACCTTGACTTATAATGTCACGGGCTAAAGTGGAATAATGGAGCCTGATTCCGTTATTGTCAACAAATTGTACAGATTGAAGACCCCCGGTAGATTCCAGCAATGTTCCGAAAATCCTGGATCGCTCATAGATATCTGAAGCGGTTTGATTATATAAAAAACTGCTTCTGACAGCCGGACGGGTCAGAGTTTCCTCAAATTTACTCTGAAGATCAGTTATATGGCTCTGGATAAATTCGGCATCAATATTATTTTCTTTGACATAGGAGTTTACTACTGAAGGATTGTAAAACCGTGTCTGGATAAAGTCCAATAATTGCGTATCCGCCAGATAAATATATCCAGCAAACACGAGTATAGAGACTACTATCGCCAGTACCGGTTTTAGATAATTTGACAAATTTTACTTCTCGCTTATCTACAATATCGGCAAATATTATGGTAAAAAGTTAAAAAAAAGTGAGGTTTAGGGACTTTAGGCTTGTTTTTAAACCTATTTATTCGTGGTGTTCCTGGGCTTTGGCAGGGTTTAAACCAAGGTTTTTCATCTGTTCTTCTTCTTCTTTTTGAGCGCTGTATTCATACCGAACTTGGTTTGCTTTTACATAAGTGTTTTTCAAGGCGGATAATTCAGGTTTTATACCCTTAATTTTATCCCTGTCTGACGTAATAACATTCGTTTTAAAAAACTCATCCAGCGCGGTCAAAGTTTTATGAAGGTTTTGAACATCCTTTATATTTCTTTCCAGATAACCGATTATTTGGTCTTCTGCCATTGCTGCCAGCTTGTTATAAGCCGGTCCTCTGACAAAACTGCTTAAAATTTTGTTCTTTTTGTCCATTTCGCTCATAAATTGGTAAAAATAAACCTTTTCCTTGACAGGGATGCCCTTGGTAGCGTCTAAAACCTCTACACTATAGATAACTTCTTCAGGTTCGGCATTGGTAATTTGCCTGATCAACTCTTTTATCATTTCTAAAAAACTTTTTTTACGGCTTTCCATCACAGTCTGGTTTTCTGTAAGTTTAGCGCTGATTTCGGTAAGTGAATTTGAAGCGCCTCCGATAACCTGAATGCCGTCTAAAAGGATTTTCTTAAAATCTATGACTTGTTTTACGGATTTTGATTTTTCTTCTTTTACCATTAAGGTATTTAAGACCATGTCTCTTAAATCTGTGCTGTTACCGGAATAATCCTCTTTAATGATTTCTTCGATTAATTCCTTATAAAAAGGCGAACCGGGCATCACTGAGGGCATTTTTTTCCTGATATTTTCCAGTGTAGCGTCAGCAGCCGACATGGTTTGAGTTATATTTTGACGTACTGTAAGTTTATAATTTTCTCTGTAGTATAAATTAAGCTCTTTTAATATACCCATAGAAGATGCTGTTGTTTTTGATAACCTGGTCAAACTCTCCCCAATAATGCTTAGAGTAAGGGTATCAACACCGACTTTTGCGTGAGTAGTCATATCAGAAACCGCTTTTGTCATAAGTGAAGGCGAATCTACAGAGAAACTTAACCAATCAATATATCGTAAAAGCCCGACAATGCGTTTTATTCGGTCAATATTAAGAAAATCCACACCTAATTGGTAAAAGTTAACTAAAAAGTCCAGTTGGCTGTCAAAATTGGATAAACGTACAGAAAGCTGTTCAAGACGCTTTGCTTCATTAAAACTCTCGGTTTCAGGTACTTCCAGTTCACTTATTTTAGTTTCCTGTTTGTATGGGTCTTCATTTATCAGCTTTTTCTTTAAATAAATACCATATAAAGAAGCAAAAGAAACCTGATAAGTGCGGAGATTTTCTTTTAATTTTACCAATTCCACCCTTTCAAGCCAATCTTTGCGTGCCATAAGTACCTGCTGAAGTGTGTTGATGTAGTTAGTAATATCCATTTCTGCCATTTCTTTAAATTATGACGTATTTTACCGAAAAATGCAAATATTATAGGGGAGTGACACCCTATATATTGAAAAACTGCCAATTATATGTTATTAATACATTAATAATCCATTTTACGAGGAGTTTAAATGAAATTTAATCGTTTATTAGTTCTGACAGCTATATTTGCCGTTTTTGCAGTTATAACTGTATCAGCGCAAGCGCCTGCAAGCGGCACTTATACTTTTAACCCAAGACCTCAGGCTTCGATGGGCGGAATGCCGCAGGAAATTTATATTGATAGAATTGTAGTACACGGCAATTTTATGAACATTTTTCTTTCAAACAGAGCAGTAGGTCCAAGCACAGGACATGGCGGTGTGCCTTATTTTATGAGCAATTCTTATATACAAGATGCCTCTTTACCTCAAAGAACATACGCTCCTGTCCGTGAAGCCGAACAACGGGAAGGTCAGGCGGTTTTATGGGTTGTCACTTTTGAAAATGTTCAATCTACAAGTTTTTCGCTTGTTAATACAAGCAGAAATCCAAACCTTACATTTGAAGGAATTGTTTTAAATCAACCAGAAGCAGGATCGCAGCCTGTTCCTTCCAATGCCGTAATCCCGTCCGGTCCAATTGTAAACGGCACTTATAGCTTTTTTCCAAGACCTCAAGCCTTACAAGGCGGAATGCCGCAAGGAGTTTACATTGACAGGATTGTAGTACACGGCAATTTTATGAATATTTTTCTTTCAAACAGGGAAACAGGTCCAAGTACAGGGCATAGCGGAGTGCCTTATTATATGAATAATTCATTTATTCAAGATCTTGATCGGCCTCAAGTTACCTATAGACCTGTCCGTGAAGCCGAACACAGGGAAGGTCAGGCAGTTTTCTGGGTGATTACATTTGAAAATGTACAATCAAGAAGGTTTGCGCTTTCAAACACCAGCAGAAACCCAAACTTTGTTTTCGAAGAAATAATCATTGGCAATCCTGATTAAACAATCCTGATTTTTTAATAAACGCAATAGAAAGCTTTAAAATCTTTAACGAGCAATCTATTGCGTTTTTTTTATGTGCTGAAAATAAATATTATAAAATTTTTTCAATTTCAGTCATGCGCTATGCATATTCACGCCATATATATGTATGAAAAACTTCATCTTAAAATCATTTTTCGCTCTTGTTATTTGCGCGCAGTTAATCTGCTGTGCGGACAGGTTCTCTTCCAAATTTACTTTGGAATTGCCGCCAATACCCGATTCCTGGGAATACCTATTAGGTGAGCCGAAATGGCGGGTGGAATGGATCGATCAAAACGGTCACAAACAAATTATAGACATAACCAGGGGTAATCAGGAAATTGAACTGCCTTCTACCTGGACAAATCCTGTTACAGCCTGGCCTTACTGGTCCCAGCATAATCTTATCCCGGGGTTATTTAAACCTGCAGGAGCGTTATTTCCGTACGATGTAAGAGGCGGCAAAATATATTTAACCTGGGAAGCCGGCTTTGACACGGTTTTTTACTGGGAGCTTATTCATGCTCAACGCCAAATTTATATGGATACAGGATATAACAACTCCAGAATGCCGGCAAATTTTGACTGGCTGCGTTTCAGGGAACTTTTTGAAACAGATTTATTAAACGAAGCTGTCCGGGAAGACCCCTGGTTAATCGATTGGCGCTTTGTCGCCGAAAGAACCGTTATAAGCGGTTTTGACAGACGCCGCCTTGTTCCGCAAGAAACCGAATTGAAAACTTTCAATGTACCTTCAGATCTTTGGTATGGCTGCTCTCTTTTTGAAAAACCGCTTTATTTTACAGAAGGTGAAACCCCTGTTTTCTCTGTTCGCCCGGGTATGAATGTTTGGGTTTCAGCCAAAGGAATACTTCGTGTAAACGGTAATGCCTGGGTGTTTACCGGCAGAGAAAATCACTAAATAAGGAGACAAATGTATGGTAAAAATTGAAGAAAAACTGGATAATATAAACAAGACACTGGAAAAAATGCTGGATGTAATGGATAAGCCAGAACATAATCTTATTAAGGCTTTAATAATAGGTGGAATGATTGTCAGTATTTTTGGTATAATAGGTGAAATAGATACAATAATTAAATGGATTAAGGAGTTTTTATGGTAAACACTATTATTCAACTTACAGCAAATATAATTCTTTTAACCCTCTGTATAACACTTTTATTAAGGCGGCGGTATTAACCATTATCTGACATGAAAAAAACATATCTTTTGCCATTACTATTTTTTCTCGCCATTGCTGTATGGGCGCAAAATAGACCGATATACACAGGACTCAGTGATGAGGAGCAGCTTGCTTTTGTCGGCATGATGATGGTTGATCTTTTAGAACAATACGGTCCGCCAAGAACAGTTATCGTTGAAAGAGGCGAAGAAGCATGGCAGGACGATGTTGTTTTCCAATATAACGGAGCGGATTTTTATATTTACAGGGATCGTGTCTGGCAGGTAAAGTTTGCGTCAACGCTTGGTGTTTCAAACGGAGACAGAAAAACAAATGTTATAAGGGTACTTGGAATGACAGCAGAGGATTTTGGAGATCATGTATTGCTGTCTATAACAGGCAAAGACTGGCCTTTAATGTTAAGGGTTAACTTTAATAATACAAGCAATTCAGGACAAGTTACCGCAATATATTTATACCGTCCGGATTTTTAATTCATAGGTTTCATAAGGTTTAAAAAATGGCAAAGATTTGTTTATGCCTAACCGCAAAAACAATAAAACGAAATCTGGAAATCCTGAATAAATACCGTAAGTATGCGGATTTGGCAGAACTGCGTGTTGATTATTTAAATTCAGATGAATGTTTATATATCCGCCGCTTCCCTGAACTTGCAGGACTTCCTGTTATTCTGACAATCAGGCGTGACATTGACGGAGGAAATTTTAAAAGCGGCGAAGGAGCAAGGGTTAGATTACTTGCTAACGGGCTTGCTTTTGCGAATGCCGATTCAAGGCATAATTTTGCTTATGTTGATATAGAAGATGATTTGGAAGTATCAAGCCTTGAAGAAGCCGCTCGTACTTTCGGAACAAGAATAATCCGCTCGTATCATAATGTTAACAGCATTATTGATGATATACCCGGAAAAATAAAATCCATGAGGCGCGCCGGAGATGAAATTATAAAGATTGCGCTTGCGGTAAAATCTACAAATGATGTTTTAAAAGTATACCAAGCTTCAAAAACCAGTTCTGCAAACCAAACTTTTGAAGGTCATGATAAAATATTGGTTTGCATGGGGCATTACGGCATTTGTTCAAGAATCCTGGCGGAAAAATTCGATTCATTTTTAACTTACGCAAGTGCGTTATCTGAAAATGAAATGCCGGGAGCTCCGGGGCAAATGGATGCAAAAGAACTTGCAGAATTGTACCGGTTTAGAAAAATCAAGAATGATACAAAAATATTCGGTATTGCAGGATATCCGCTTAAAGCCAGTATAAGCCCGTGGCTTTTTAATACAGTATTTAATCTAGAAAATACAAATGCTGTTTATGTGCCTTTCCCTGTTGATTCTGTCACAGATTTATTAAAACTTGCCAATGAACTTGATGTACAGGGGTTATCTGTAACAGTGCCTTACAAAGAAGCTGTTCTTCATGGACTTGCAAGAAGTTCGGTCGCTGTACAATCAATCGGAGCATGCAATACAGTATACCGAAGCGGCGGCGAATGGTTTGGAGACAATACTGATTGCGCAGGTTTTTCGGCTTCTTTATTGGATTTTTTGAATAGAAAAAATTTAAAAAATAAAAAAATAACAATTATAGGAGCCGGAGGAGTCGCAAGAGCTGTAGCAGGCGAAATAAACCGTCTGGGAGGAAAAGCATTAATATTAAATCGTACAGTTCACAGAGCAAGAAATATCGCATCACAGTATAATTTCCGATGGGGAGGACTGGACAGTCAGGGAATTGAAATAATGGCAAAGTATAATGAAATAATAATTCAAACCAGTTCTGTCGGAATGGAAGGATACTCATTACCTGGTAATCCGGATTTTTTAGAAGATCCATTGGAACTTTATACTTTTACAGGAAAAGAAATGGTAATGGATTTAATTTACACTCCGCCTTTAACGCCTTTTTTAAAAAGAGCAGCAAGCGCCGGATGCAAAACCATAAACGGTTATGATATGGTTATACGTCAAGCGTGTCTTCAATACGCAAATTTTATGGGAACGGAGTTTCCTCAGCAGCTTTTATCCCGGATAAATACAATGGGAGCAAATACATGGAACATGATTCGATCAAGTTGATGAAGGAAGCCGCAGGCAAAGCCGCTGTAGACAATATGGTAAAAAGCGGCATGAAACTCGGTCTTGGTACGGGTTCTACAGCCATTCATGCGGTACGAAGAGTAGGTGAATTAATAACACAAGGCGCATTACGTGACATTTGCGCGTTCGCTACAAGTTTCCAAACAGAGATTGAATGTGAAAAACTTAATATCCCCTATTTTTCATTAAATTCCAAAGAGCTTTCGTCGGGATTGGATCTGACAATAGACGGCGCTGACGAAGTTGATCCGCATAACTGTCTTATCAAAGGAGGCGGAGGCGCGTTATTAATCGAAAAAATTGCAGCTTACGCTTCTTCAGAATATGTAATAACAGTAGACGAATCAAAATTAACACAGCAGCTTGGAACAGGATTTCCTGTCCCTATAGAAGTAATACCGGCAGCCAGAATGCAAGTCACAAGGGTACTTGAAAAAATCGGAGCAAATGTTATACTAAGAGAGGCAATTAAAAAAGCCGGGCCTGTTATTACTGAACATGGAAATATAATTTTGGATGTCCGCTTTGTACTTAATGGTTCGCAAAGCGAACACATTAACCCTTCTTTAATGGAAACAGAATTAAATCAAATCCCCGGCGTTGTAGAAAACGGATTTTTTTGCGTGAAAAAACCGTCTGTATACATTGCCCGTTCCGATGGAACTGTAGAAACAAGACCGGCATCTTAATCTGAAAGCAAAAAAAATCAGAACGCCGGTTAAGGGGGAAAAAATGAAAGAAGATGTAAAAGAAATCGCAGCTCGCGTAAAAGAACTGCGGGAAATCTCGGAAATCAGCGCTGAAGCTCTATCACAAGAACTCGGATTTAAACCAACAGAATATATATCATGGGAAAACGGAGAGAAAGATTTTTCTGTAGGTGCTCTTGTAGAAATAGCAGCCCGCTTTAAAGTTGATTTATCAGAATTAATAAGCGGCAAAGCATCAAAACTAAAAACATTTTGCGTTACGCGATCAGGACAGGCTCCTGAAGTAAGCCGCCGCCCGATGTACGGCTACTGGAACCTTGCATACAATTTTCACGGTAAAAAAGCGGAACCTTTTTTAGTTGAAGCCGCCGCTGAAACAGGAGAAAAACCTGTTAATTTAAATACACATCCGGGTCAAGAATTTAACTATGTATTGGAGGGGCGGCTGCTGATATCGATCAGCGGCCATGATATTGAACTCAATCCCGGCGACTGCGTTTATTACAATTCCACCGAGCCGCATGGCATGAAAGCATTGGATGGAAAAGCAGCTCGTTTTTTAGCCATAGTCTTTTAAATACTTAACATTAGGAGAGTTATTTATGTCACTGCTTGACAAATATTTGCCAAGAAAAGAATTTGAATCCTACGAGGATTTTTATAAAAATTATAAAGTTAATATCCCTGAAAATTTTAATTTCGCATACGATGTAATCGATGTGCTCGCAAAAGAAAAACCAAACGAGCGCTCATTACAATGGTGCGATGAAAAGGGAGCGGATGCGGCTTTTACTTTTGCACAAATGAAAGATTTATCCGACAAAGCCGCCAATGTTTTGCGTGATGCCGGAATCGGCAAGGGCGACCCTGTTATGCTGGTGTTAAAACGCCGCTGGGAATACTGGCCTTTACTGCTTGCCCTGCACAAACTTGGAGCCATTGCAATTCCTGCAACTCATCTTTTAACAACCAAAGATATTGTTTACAGGTGCAATGCCGCAGACATAAAAGGAATTATTTGTGTAGACGATCCAGACCTTATGCAGCGCATCGACGAAGCAAAAGCAATGATGGAACAAAGTGATGAATCATGCGGAATTATGTCATTAAAATACAAAGCGTATGTACGTTCAGTTCATAATCCGGCAAATCAAATGTTAGTATCAGAGCAATGGGTTGATTTTAAACCGCTGATGGAAAAAGCATCAAGTGATTTTTCAAAACCATCCAATACAAACTCTAATACGGATATAATGCTTTTGTATTTTACATCCGGCACGACAGGAATGCCGAAAATGGTACGGCTCGATTATACATATCCGCTTGGGCATATCGCAACCGCAAGATACTGGCATCAAGTTATACAAAACGGATTACATCTTACAGTCGCCGATACCGGTTGGGCAAAAGCAGCCTGGGGATGTATTTACGGGCAATGGCTATGTGAAGCCGGCATTTTTATTTACGATTACGACCGTTTTGTGCCTACGACAATGCTGGAAATAATGAGTAAATATAAACTGACAAGTTTTTGCGCTCCGCCTACGATATATCGTTTTTTTATTAAAGAAGATTTAAAGAAATACGATTTTTCAGCTTTAAAACATTGCTGTGTTGCAGGTGAACCTTTAAACCCAGAAATTTTCGAAAAGTTTCTTGCAGGCACTGGAATAAAATTGAGGGAATGCTACGGACAAACAGAATTAACTGTCTCTTTGTGCACATGGCCGTGGCTGGAACCCAAACCCGGGTCGATGGGTAAACCTGCGCCGGGTTATGATATCGATCTTTTGCGTGAAGACGGTTCATCCTGCAATATGGGTGAAGAAGGTCAAATCGTTGTCAGAACAGATAAGCAAAAACCTTATGGAATGTTCGGCGGCTATTACCGTGATAAAACCCTGACAGACAGTGTATGGAAAAATGATATATACTATACAGGTGATGTTGCATGGAAAGACGAAGACGGTTATTATTGGTTTGTAGGGCGAAATGATGATGTTATTAAAAGTTCGGGCTACAGAATCGGACCGTTTGAAGTAGAAAGCGCACTTATGGAACATCAGGCTGTACTTGAATGCGCCATCACAGGCGTTCCCGATCCAGATCGAGGCACTGTAGTTAAAGCAACTGTCGTATTGGCGAAAGGATATACAGCATCAGAGGAATTAAAACTGGAATTACAGGAGCATGTAAAGAAAACTACAGCCCCGTACAAATATCCGCGAATTGTGGAATTTGTCAGCGAGCTTCCAAAAACAATCAGCGGTAAAATTCGCCGTGTGCAGATACGTGAAGAAGACAACAATTAAAGGAGAGGTTAATTATGGATTTAAAGGAACATTTAAAAGAGATATCCGGCAACGATTATATCGATTCGGAATTATTCACAAAGTTCAGCGTAAAAAGGGGTTTGCGCAATGATGATGGTACTGGCGTACTTGTCGGTCTTACACGTGTAGGTGATGTACACGGCTACGATGTAAAAGACGGCAAAAAAACTGCGGTTCCCGGCAAACTTTTTTACAGAGGAATTGATGTTGAAGAAATCGCTGCAGAAGCATCAAGCAAAAATCAATTTTGTTTTGAAGAAACAATTTATCTTCTTCTCTTTGGAAAACAGCCTAACAAAAAACAGTTAGAAGACTTTAACAAATTAATCGGCGAAAATCGCGCGCTTCCCAAAAACTTTATCGAAGATGTTATTTTAAGAGCGCCTTCCCGTGATATTATGAATAAATTAGCATCCTCAGTTCTGGCATTATATCCGTACGATGAAGACCCCGAAGGTCAGACACCGGAAAACGTACTTCGCCAGTGTATCGAACTTATCGCACGTTTTCCAAGCATCGCAGCGTATTCCTATATGTCAAAAAAACATAATTTTGACAGAGAAAGTTTGATCATTCACCAGGTTGATCCTTCATTGTCCGCGGCTGAAACATTACTTTCGTTAATCAGACCCGATAAAAAATACACGCAATATGAAGCGCAGCTTTTAGATCTCGCTTTGGTTCTGCACGCTGAACACGGCGGCGGTAACAATTCAACATTTACTGTACACGTTGTTACATCATCTGACACAGATACTTTCTCTGCAATCGCAGCGGGTATCGGTTCTCTTAAAGGTTATAAACACGGCGGAGCAAACTCCAAAGTTATCGAAATGATGGACGACATCAAGAAAAATGTTAAAAACTGGGAAAGCGAAGAAGAAGTTTCCGCATATCTTGAAAAGATTTTAAAAGGTCAGGCTTACGACGGAACAAAACTTATATACGGTCAAGGTCACGCCGTTTACACAATCACTGACCCAAGAGCAAGCCTTTTACGTGACAAAGCAAAAGCACTTGCAGAAGAAAAAGGCATGATCAAAGAATTTAATCTTCACTGCCTGATTGAACAGCTTGTCCCTGTAGTCTTCAAAAAAGTAAAAGGTTCGGACAAAGATATTTGTACAAACGTAGATTTCTACTCAGGTTTTGTTTACAAAATGCTTGGTATCCCGGAAGATTTGAACACACCGATTTTCGCTGCAAGCCGTATCGCAGGCTGGTGCGCTCATCGCCTTGAAGAAATAATCGCAGGCGGCAGAATTATCCGCCCTGCTTACAAGTGCGTACAGCCTCAGCTGCAGTACACAAGTGTAGACAAGAGATAAATAAAGAGTGTCCGCGGATTTTCACGGATTAAAATTAATAAAATTTAATTCAGCGTTAATCTGCGGACTAATTTTTATTTAACATCATACCCATTTAATATTAATATTTCCGGTCTGTATTCAAAATGCATTGTATCAATCAACGCCCAATTACCGCCCCAGATAAAACCGTATTCTTCAAAAATATCTATAACTGCTTGCGGCGGCATATAATAAGTTTGACGATTTATCGCTATATTTCTCCTGGGGTTACTGTCATTCCATCTCCAATAAGTAAGGCGGCCTCTTAAATCCCTTGGTAAAAGATCAACGGCAATTCCGTAAGAATGATTGCTTCGCCGGCTTGTACCTGCTATTACACGCCATGTCCATCCATAAGTCGGAGAGCCGGTTACAAGTTCTTCTATCCATTCATTAATTGAATTATCAGAAAGAGCGGCAACACCTATACGTGCAGATATATGATCCAATTTGGAAATTATATCAGAGTGAACCAGCATTTTTACGCCGAAAAAAGAATACTTTTCCTGCCATTCCCAGCTATTATCTTCTGTTTGTGAATTATATATAGTGTCAAACAAATAAGACGAACCTACAGAGTAAACAGGATTGTTTAAAAATATACGCCTTTGCGCTTCTGTTCCGGCAAAAGGATAAACATAAAAATCATAAGGAAGATAATCCTGCCATTGATCACGTAAATGCTCAGGCAAAAACCTGCCTTGCGCATAATAAAAACGGCTGCCGTTAATTACCATCGTCCAGTCATCGTTAAGAAATTCAACATCGCTTATTTTATCAGGATACGCAAAATAAAAAGCCAGCATTATTCTGTATTGCGCTTCCAGATCATCTTCTATAAGTACTGTCGAAGGTACGGGTATTTGATCGTTAGCCTGCGCATAATTGAAACTAAAAAATAAAAATATAAAAACAAAGAAAACTCTTTGATTTTTATTTGTCACTCATCCGCTTCCTGTACTTTAAACTCGGCGCGTGCTTTGATTACATCATCGGCTATACGTCCTGATATCGGAGCGTAATGACTGAACGCTACACTAAATGATCCTGTTCCCGATGTAATCGAACGCAGGTCTATCGAATAACGAAGAAGCTCAACATGAGGAACTTCGGCTCTTATTTCGGCAATACCGCCAGTAGAATCCTGACCTAAAATTTTACCTCTCTTTCCTGAAAGGTCGCTCATAACATCGCCAAGATATTTTTCTTCGACAAATACAGTAAGGTTCATAACCGGTTCTAAAAGTGTAGGAGCAGCTTGCTTCATCGCTTCACGGAATGCTCCGCGGGATGCAATTCTAAATGATAATTCGTTTGAATCAACCGGATGGTACTTGCCGTCAACAACTTTTACTTCAACATCAACAACAGGATAACTTGCCATTGAACCGTGCAGCATTCCTTCGACAACACCTTTTTCTACACCGGGTATATAGTTCTTTGGAATAGCTCCGCCGAAAATCGCGTTAACAAACTGATAACCTTCACCCCGTACAAGAGGAGAGACTTCGAGCATAACCTTGCCGTACTGACCATGCCCTCCTGACTGTTTTTTGTGAGTATATTCAGCGCCTGCTTTTTTTGTAATTGTTTCCCGATACGCAATACGCGGGACTCGGGTTTCAACTTCGATCTTTTGGTTGGCTTTAATTTTATCTAAAATAATATTTAACTGAAGCTCACCCATTCCGGAAATAACAGCTTCTTTGGTTTCGGCATTATAATTAAAACGGAATGTTTTGTCTTCTTCAGTGGCACGTACAAGGAACTCTCCCAGTTTGTCTTCGTCTTTTTTCGCAAGAGCATTTACCGCTACAGAGTGTACAGGTTCAGGTAATGCCAATGGAGCAAAACACTGACCGTCAGAAGCAGCCAAAGTATCGTTGGTTTTAAGCGTGGTTGCTTTGGTAATAATGCCAACATCACCTGCAAACAATTCCCTGACTTCTTCAAGTTTTTTACCCTGACAGGTATAAAGTTTACTAATACGCTCTTTTTTATTTTCCGAAACATTGATTGTTTCCGAATCCGCCGAAAGTTTGCCTGTAATAATTTTTAACCACGAAAGTTTACCGGAGAACTGATCATAATTGGTTCTGATAACAAGAGCGGACAATGGTTTGTCAGGATCGATAGCTACAGGAGTTTCTTTGCCTTCACCGTCAATTGTCGCGTCTTTTGCCGTACGGGGATTAGGAGCGGCGTCAACAATAAAATCCATTAAAGGAACAATACCCGCGTTTTTTATCGGAGAGCCTGCAAATGCAGGTACATATTTATTTTCTGCCAATGCTTTTACAAGACCTATTTTCATTTCATCGATGGAAAGGGAGCCGTTTTCGATGTATTTTTCCATCAAGCTGTCATCGCCTTCGGCTGCCGCCTCAACTAATTTTTCACGGGCTGCCGCAACTGCATCTTTAAAATCTGCAGGGATAGCTTCTTCTTTTTCCACTGCATCGCCTTGCTGTATGTAGGCTTTTTCATGCAGTACATCGATAACACCTTTAAAACTGCCGCCGCCTCCCATAGGAATAGTAATAGGTACGCAGTCAACTTTTAACTTTTCTTTAATGTCAGCAAGTGTTTTATTAAAGTCGGCTTGATCGTTATCAAGTTTGGTAATGAAAACCCCTCTTGGTTTTCCGCAGTTGTCCAGATTACGCCAAAGTTTTACAGTTTCGATTTGAACACCGGATTTTCCATCAACCATCAATAAAGCAAATTCTGCCGCACGGAAACTGAGTATTACAGCGCCGTTAAAGTCGGACGAACCGGGTGTATCAAAAAAGTTGATTTTTGTTCCATTTCTTTCGACATGACCCATAGCGGCATGTATCGATATTTTTCTCTCTATTTCTTCAGGACTGTAATCGCTGGTTGTCTTCCCCGAATCCAGGGTTTCCGCTCTTTGAATTACACCTCCTGCAAACAATAAATGTTCAAAAAGGGTAGATTTTCCGGTTTGACCGTGACCGGCAATGGCGACATTTCTAATTTTATCTGTTGAATGACTCACAAAGGACTCCTTTGGAAATAGATTTCTATTTCTTATATTGTACTAATTGACAGTTTGATGTCAAGGCATGATTTTATACCGGCAAACAGATTATTCAACCTTAAACCGTAAAACTTCTTTAACCAATTGGTCGATATTTTCCCGGTTTTTAATGCTAATATCACTGACCCGGCTTACAGCAACAGTAATTTGATCCGCTCCTGCGGTCATTTCGTTCATTCCGCCAGTAATTTCCTGAGTTAGTCTTTCAAGATTTGTGCTTTCTTTTATTACTTCTTTGCTGCCGTTAAGCATTTCTGAAGAACCGCTTTGTACCTTCCGGGTTATTTCAGTTACATTACCGATACCATCAAGAACCTGCTTGCTTCCCGCTTCCTGCTCTTCCATTGCGTTACGGATAACTTCTTCCTGTTCCGTAACTTTTTTTACATTTGTATCAATAGTTTCAAATCTGTCCATAACATTTACAGTTGAACGGGTTATCTTGTCGATAGAACTTTTTATCTTTTTCAAAACTATGCTGATTGTTTTGGATTGATCACTTGAACTTTCTGCAAGTTTTCTGATTTCACCGGCAACTACGGCAAACCCTTTCCCTGATTCACCTGCATGAGCCGCTTCTATCGCGGCATTCATCGAAAGAAGATTTGTCTGACTTGCGATATTTTCCATAACAGTATTAATCGCCAAAAGCCCTTCTGATTCACGGGCAATTTCTTTTATATCAGCGGCTACTTCCTGTAACCCTGTATGACCTGCTTCTGAGGCTTCTTTAAGATCGATTACATTGCCGGCATTTTTTACAAGCGTATCTGTAACAGAGCGTGTATTTGCAACCATTTGTTCAATCGCCGATGAAGCCTGAGAAACATAATGCCACTGGTCTCCTACCTGTTCATTGAGCTTGTTAATATTGCCAACGACCTGTTCCATAGTTGCGTGAGTTTCGCTTACGCTGGCGCTCTGGTTCATCATTCGATTTTGAATACTGCGGATATTTGCGGTTATTTCATTTATCGCCGCTGCGGTTTCATCCATGTTTGTCGCCAATTCTGTACCAGTATCGGCTAATATTCCGGTTCCTCTTTTAATGCTGATAATTAAATTACTTATTTTATTCAAAGTTAAATTAAATGATTTGGCAAGCTCTCCTATCTCGTTTTGTTTTACATTCGTTATCCGCTTTGTTAAATCGCCATCCCCTTGAGAAATCTCTTTTAATATAAAATTGATTTCTTTTATCGGTTTAAAAATCATTCTTATAATGAACATTAACAGAACAATTCCAACGGCAATTGCAATTAAACCGGTGAATATCTGCTGCATTTCGATTTCTAAAATTGCATGATGAAGTTCCTCTCCGTCAAAATCACAGGATACAAGCCCTACTATTGTCCCTGCAGAATTTTTGATCGGCGTATATATGGAAATCAGCATACCCCATTCACCCTGATCCACAAGACCTGAAACTTCAGTGTTACCGCTAATCCATGCTTTTTTTAACGCATCATCATGACCGCTAACATCTTCTTCGTCTCCAAGAGCGGAAAAATGTTCTTCGTCATCGGGAGGAGCAGAGCCATCAATAATATACAGCCAAATATCCCCGTCTTTGGGTGCAATGGTATACAAATAAAGACAGTTGGAAAACTCTTTTAATCCGAGCATAAAAAGCCTGGTTTCTTCATAAAAAGGATCATCTTCATCCAGTGATTTAACCAAGGCTTCAAAAGAGTCACCGTCTATATTAGCTGCCACTTTTTCTACCAGCGTTATTCCCTGCATAGCATAAACATCAACTACTGTCTTTGATAATTCGCGCACACCCAATAATAACAGTACAGCAGTAAGAGCAACAATTAAAATAACAAAAAAGGCAACTAATCTGAATTTTAAGGAATTAAATAATTTCATTTTTTCTCCATCATACGCACACATATTTTACTATTCGCCGATAATCTTTACAAGCAGCCGTTTTTTTCTCTGACCATCAAACTCGCCGTAAAAAATTTGCTCCCACGGTCCAAAGTGAAGTTTACCGCCTGTAACAGCAACAACAACTTCCCTACCCATAATTTGCCGTTTAAGGTGAGCGTCGGCGTTTATTTCTCCTGTGTTGTGTCTGTAAAAGGAGACAGGTTCATGAGGGGCAAGTTTTTCAAGCCAAACATCAAAATCGTGATGCAGCCCCGACTCATCATCATTTATAAAAACGCTTGCGGTAATGTGCATGGCGTTAACAAGACAAAGTCCTTCCTGAATGCCGGACTCCCTTAACAGGGATTCAACTTCACCTGTAATATTGATAAATTCACGGATTTTTTTTGTATTTACCCATAGTTCTTTCGTAATTGACTTCATATCTTAGTTTACTATAATTTATAACTTGCCTCAAGTATAAATTTTATGGTAATATAAAAAAACAGCCGGCATGGCGGAATGGCAGACGCAGTAGACTCAAAATCTACCGCACGCGAGTGTGTATGAGTTCAAGTCTCATTGCCGGTAAAAGGTACGTTTATAAAAACATTCATGATAAATTCAGCGAACGTCTTCTTTTAGAAGGAATTATTGTTATTATATAATTTTTAATTCCATTTCATTCATGAAACCAGAACTATTAACAATTTTATTTTCTTCCAGTGCTATATTCTCATAACTTTTGTATAACTTTTTTAATAAAATGATTTTCTCTTTTGCGTCTTGTGCATACGGTGACTGCGGATACTCGCTGACAACTAAATTAAAATAGTGCTCTGATAAATTAAACGATAAATATATGTTATTTAAAATGGAAATTAATTCATCATAAGGTTTTGTTTCGAATGTGGTGTCCGGATTTCTTTTGTAAAAATAATTTGGATGAATGTTTTTATAATATTTTACACCGGTTTTATAATATTCATAATCCTGCTCTTTAACATTAATCTGGTTATTATCATTGGTTTTTAATTCATTTAATTTGTTGACCAACTTTACAGTAATTTCGTTATAAACTGATTCACAGAAACTGTCATTATGTAAATCTGGATGATATTTTTTGATGAGTCCTTTTAATTGTTTAATGTATTCAGCTTTGTTCAATTATCTAACGCCAGCCATTCAAAACCTTTTGTAAAATATTCATTCCAATAATCCATGTCATGACCGCCGTTACTTTCGATATATTCGACATTTACATTACGTTCGATTAAAAATTTATGAAAACGCCTGTTAGTTTCCAATAAAAAATCATCGATTCCGCAAGCCATATATATTTTTGGAATACTTATCTTTTGCTGAAGCAATTTTTCTACAAGAGTTTCAGGGTTATTATCGCTTTTTATTACTTTATCAAGATCGCCGAAAAAATTACGGTAGTAATGATAATTTCCTAAACCGTTCCTGTCACTATCACCAGGTTTCATATCAGCAATATCATGTACAATCAACGCCGAAGATAATGCGACAATCTTGCCGAAGGTATCAGGGTAGGCAAGCCCTGTACGAATAGCGCCAAAACCACCCATCGAAAGCCCGCTTATATATGTATCTTCATTAGTTTTGCAAAGCCCAAAAGTTTTTCTTATGTATTCAATTAACTCTGACCCAACAAATGTTCCGTATTTTCCCGATGTAGCTTCCATGTCAAGGTAAAAGCTGTTTTCCGCGGAAGGAAATACCAAAGCAAAATTAAATTTTTCGGCAAGTTCATACATAGTAGTCCAGCCTTTCCCCCAACCTGTATAACCATGTAATACAAATACTGTTTTTAAATTCCTGTCATAATATGGGTTATGTTCTCTTGGTATATCAGTTCGAAAATCATTTGGTATATACATTTCAAACGCTACAGTGCGAACCAAAGAATTGGAAAAAAACTCAATTTTGATATTTGCCATTTGTTAATGCTCCTTAATTAATTATTTCTTTGTATTTAATTTTAGCCTGTTATAGATAAATATTACAAGTAATATAAAAATGGCTTGATTAATAAAAGTAATTATTTTATTGTTAAAAAACAGGAGCAAAACATGAAAGTCATAGCTGTAAACGGAAGTCCCAGAAAAAAATGGAATACGCATATCCTTTTGGAAAAAGCTCTTGAAGGCGCGAAAGAAATGGGAGCCCAAACGGAATTGATAAATCTTTACGATATAAACTTTAAAGGCTGCACAAGCTGTTTTGCCTGTAAATTAAAAGGTGTTACTATCAGCAAATGCGCCATGAAAGACGAACTGGAACCAATCCTGCAAAAAATCTGCGAATGTGACGCTCTTTTATTGGGTTCTCCTGTATATTTCAATTGTGTAACAGGAGAGAATGAGGTCATTTTTGGAACGCCTATTTTTTCCTTATTCTTCATACGAATTAAAACCATCCACCTTCGGAAAAAATATAAAAACAGCATTTATCTACACAATGAATGTACCGTTTTTTGCCCTACCCTTAATCGGCTACAACAAACTGTTTCGTTATTTTAAAAGAAGAATGAAACATGTATTTGGCAATTCAGAATATTTATTATCAACATCAACGTATCAATTTGACGATTACAGTAAATACGCGATGACTATTATTAAGGGAGAAAACAGGGTTAAAAGGCGAAAGAAGATTTTTCCAAAAGACTGTCAAAAAGCGTTTTTACTTGGCAAGAGATTGTGTAAGTGATGGAATATAAAAGAAAATATCCATTATTTTCGGCTTGCGGATTAAACTGCGGATTATGCCCTCGTTATTATACCGACGGCGATTCAAGATGTCCCGGCTGCGGCGGTGAAGGTTTCAGCGAAAAACATTGTTCTTGTTCGATTTTACCTTGCATTCAACGTAAGGGGTTGGAATATTGTTATCTTTGCGATGAATTCCCATGCAAGAAATACGATAAATGGGATAAAGATTCATTTATAACACACCAAAATATGATGAAAGATTTTGAAAAAGCAAAAACTATTGGTATTAGCGCTTATAAAAAAGAACTCAACGAAAAAATAAAAATCCTGGAAGATTTACTGGCAAACTATAATGACGGCAGACGCAAAAGCTTTTACTGTATAACCGTTAATTTATTGGAATTGAGTGATGTAAAATATGTATTAAATCAAATAAAAAAGGAAACAAAATCAGACAATTTAACTATAAAAGAAAAATCATCGATTGCGGTAAAATTATTTGAAACGCTTGCAAAAGAAAAAAATATAATATTAAAATTGAGGAAATGATTATGGAAATAACCAGTGGCATAAAACCTATCGGGAAGTTTTTACCTGTTATATTTTTGGTTAGCAATAAAAAGCGAATTAATGACGGGATTAAGATTTTGTTGTATAAACAGGGGTTGAAGTAGGATTGGGGAAGTTATTCCAAAACAGGCTGCCAAGTTACGCCAAATTTATCTGTAACCCAGGCTACTTTCCTAAACTGCAAAAAAGGCTCTTCCTTCATCATAACAACACCGTCTTTTGCCAAGCCGTCAAAAATAATATCAAACTCCGATTCATCTTTACAATTTAAATAAAATGATGTAGTCCAGCTAAAAGACGGACATTCATATTCGGCATTCATATCCATGAACATAATTGTCTGTCCCATAAATGACAGCTTGCCATTCATCACTTTTCCAACATCGCCGCGATCTCCATCTCCAAAATAGACGATTGATTCGATCTTTGCGCCGGGCAGAGTTGCAGCGTAAAATTTCATCGCTTCTTCTGCATTCCCGTGAAATGTTAGAAATGGCATGAAGTTATTGGTTTGGTTCATAGGTGGTCTCCGTTTATTAATAAATTATATAATTCTACTAGAACATACAAGACATTTAATAACCAATTGTACTTAACACAGGGATTTTTTTGTAATTTTCGCTTTTTATATGGGTGATATTAGGGTATAATGAAAATTACATGAAAAAGGGTTTAATTAAGAATACTAACAGGGGATCATATAAATGTCGATGGTGTTTCCAGAAGAAGTGAAATGTCCGCTCTGTAAAGAGAAATTCGAATATATGTCGGAAATTTCACATACTATCTTTGGGCATAACCTAGATTTTAAGCCTTTTGGAGCTGCCATAATACCGACAAATATACCAAAATGTCCGAAATGTAAGTTTGTATTTATTGATAAGTATTTTAAGAAAAAGGAAATAGACAAGTTAAAAGAGATTTTTGAAAAGTATAATTTTTATAAGAAAGAGCCTGATATGCCTGATTATTATTATCTGGCTAGACAATGCGAAACACTTGAAAGAAAACCTGATGATATAATTTATTATTTTAATTGTGCTATTTGGGAACTATCAACGAACCCGCAGGGTGAAGTTTCTAGAGCAGATGATAAAAAGAAACATTTTAGACAGATTGCAGAAATTGTTTTTGAATATATAGAAAAAACTGATAAAGAAAATAAAAATTATATTTATAGGCTTATAAAATTAGACTACCTTAGAAGATTAAAAGAATTTAGTGATGCAAAAAAACTTATACTTGAACTTGTAGAGGATAAAACATTTCCAGAAAAATATATGCCTGTTTTAGACAAGCAGTATGATTTGATTAAAAATGAAAATACCAGTGAACATGAAATGCCGGAATTAAAGAAAAAAGAAGATGTAAAAGAGCCAGAAACACAAATAAAGAAAGAAAAACCGTTTATACCCATTAAACCAGTACTCCCACTCAAAATATTTTTATCAGAAACTTTTGATTATGGAAAAGCTAATGAAAATCAGAAGATGGCAATTTCCACTACCGAAGGTCCAGTTCTTATTACCGCAGGTCCGGGTACTGGCAAAACTTTTACTCTTGTGCAGAGGGCGTTACTTCTTATACAGGAAAAAGACGTAAAACCAGAAGAAATTTTAATGGCGACTTTTACAGAGAAAGCCGCTAAAGAACTTGTTACCAGAATTAGTAATACTTTGTTAAAAAAGAATATTCTGCTTAATCTGAAAGAAATGTATATAGGTACTTTTCACTCAATATGCTTACGATTTATAAAAGAGAACCTTGAATACTCTACGATTAAGAAAAATTATCGTACACTAGATGATTTTGACCAGAAGTATACGATAATGCGGAAGATAAAACTATTTGAAAATATTGATAATTTCCATTTGGTTATAGAAGAAAAAATGGGGATATGGGATAAAGCAGCAAAGATTTGCCAATATGTGAATAATTTGTCGGAGGAATTAGTAGACCCTAATGATTTGAAAAAAGACAGCAGACCAGAAATCAAGGCATTAGGTGAAATAATGGAAACTTATAATTCCATTCTTGATGAAGGTAATTTGATGGATTTTTCGAAGTTGCAAACAGAAGCGTATAATTTAATATTGAATAACCCTGCTGTACTGGAAAAATTACAGAGTAAGATAAAGTATTTAATGATTGATGAGTACCAAGATACAAACTATATACAGGAAAGAATAGTATTTTTATTAGGTAATAAATCAGGGAATATCTGTGTCGTTGGTGATGATGATCAAGGGTTGTATCGTTTTAGAGGGGCTACAATCAGGAATATACTTGAGTTTCCAAGCCGTTTTGAAACAGGTTGTGTTCAAATACCTTTGATTGTTAATTACCGTTCAAACAGCGATATAGTTGGTTTTTATAATGACTGGATTGAAAA
>Ga0123356_10000641_pt1 | contig 38498 bp, 35 predicted proteins | sample TergutEmb28metaG_2_FD_92546 | JGI IMG/M metagenome (GOLD analysis project Ga0123356, IMG submission 92546) | Embiratermes neotenicus P3 segment gut microbial communities from Petit-Saut dam, French Guiana - Emb289 P3 | ecosystem: Host-associated > Arthropoda: Insects > Digestive system > Gut ...
AAGGCCCTGAGGCACTTGTTGATCCGGATGTTGACGGGGCAACGATGTGCCGTGCCTCTGCCGGCGACCACGATGCCGTACACAACTGCTGGAGTTATCCACAGCCCATGGCGTGACGCGTCTTGGCCGGGCAAGCTGGATGGATGAGCGCTCGCCGACCTCGGCTCACTTGGGGCTGAGCACCGTGATGCCGAGCGCTTGGCAGGCCTCGATCATTCGCATGTCGTAGGTGACAATGGCGTCGGCATTGAGATCGATCGCAGCGGCGATGTGCAGGGCGTCAAGGCTGCGCAGGGTTGGATGCGGCAGCAGCGCTGCCTGCCGGTAGGTCGAACGGTCAGGTGTGGCCAGATCGAAAAGTGCGAGGATCGCGGCCACGTCGCCGCCGGAAGCACCGACCCGGACCGCGACGCGGCCCAATTCGGTCTCCAACAAATCACTGGAGACTGTCTGGTGCTTTGGATCGCCGAGTTCAGCAATGAGCGCAGCGCTTTCCGGCTCAGATACCAGAAGTTTCACCGCAGCCGAGCTGTCGACGTAGCGTCGCATCAGATTCGGTCCGCCCGCAGCTCATCGAGGATCTCTAAGGCCGGTGTGTCGCCGGCCGGGTGGAGTGGAAAACCGTCAAATCCGCGTCTGGTGGCCGGCCGGGTGATGGGCAGGCGCGTCGGTTGTGACGCCGGAGTAAGCGATCCGATTGGCGTCCCGTTGCTCGTCAAAGTGAACGACTCCCCAGCTCGGAGCCGTCGCATGATGTCTGCCGAGCTATTACGCAGTTCACGCTGCGAGATCACCGTCGTCATGACGCTAGCGTAGCACAGTGCTACCGGCCAGTCTGATCCCTTGGTGGACTGCCAAACGTATCCGCGAGCCGTGCTGGATTCAGTGGTCAGTCGTTGGTGAGCGCGTTGCCGCTGGCGTCGCACTGCATGACCCGCTGGTAGGCCGACAGTTCAGTTTTGACGTCCTTAGACGGATCGGACTGCAACAGTTTGAATTGCAGCCGGCAATACTCCTGCCGCTCTGTTTGGCAGTCGGGAGTGAACGGCTGGCCGGTTTGCCCGCAGCCATTTTTGACCGCTTGGGACAGGGCGCTCCTGACCTGGTCCAAGCTGACATCCTCGGCCTGACTGCAGGCGGCCAGCAGTAGCGCCGCGGCCGCCAGCGCCAAGCCGCGCCGAACCGCCAGGGGCACTGTTCCAGCACCCCTGGCGAGCGGTTTTTGGTCTTGACGGTCCCCGGACACTGCGGACGGTGGGACCGGGTTTACTTGATGATCCGGAGGCTGATCGGATACCGGTAGGCCGTGCCCTTGTTGGCTGCCATGGCGCCCATGATGCCAAAGACCAGATTAGCGACAAAAATGGCGGGAAGCAGAATCCACATAACGAAAAAGAGAGGCGGGAAGATCAAGATGAGAAGGAACGAGACTATGCCAGCCGCAACAAAAGCAATGGCCACCGTGATCTGGAAGTTCAGGGCTTCTTTGGCTTGGTCATCGACAAAGCGACTCCGGGCTTTGAAAACTAGCCAGATGATCAGCGGGGCCACAAAGTTAGAGGGAATTCCGCCAGCGTGGGCCAGAGTGGCCCAAAGCCGTTCTTCGTCTGGCCGCAGCGGCGGAGCCTGACCAGCAGGCACACCAGGCGGTGGGTACTGCCCACCCTGCGGCGGGTAGGGCTGACCGGGCGGCGGCCCTTGGGGCGCAGGCGGCGGGTAGCCGGGCGCACCCTGTGGCGGGTACTGCCCACCAGGTGGTGGTCCCTGCGGCGGAGGCGGCGGCCCCTGCGGCGGCGGCCCCTGGGGAGGTGGCCCCTGCGGCGGAGGCGGCGGTGCCGGTGGGATGTTTGACATTGGATGCTCCTTGCGACTCTTCGGGCTAACCCCAGGAGCCTAACGCCAATGCAGGCCCCGGGTCTAGCAACCTGGTTGATCAGACGGCTACCTGAGACCGTGGCGCAGGCGGCTGGCCTGCTCCTGGGTAGCAAATTGGCGGTAACGCGGCAAGAACTTGTCCCAGTCAATGGCGTGGGCGTCGATCTCCGGGCCGTCAATGCAGGCGTGTTTACGCACCAGCCGGTCACCTTCGATTACGGGCACCATACAGGCCCCGCACATGCCTGTGGCGTCAACCATAATCGAGTTCAGCGAGGCCACAGTCTTGACCTCAAAACCCCTGGTCAAGTCGGCCACCGCCCGCATCATCACAGCCGGCCCAATGGCGATGACTTCGCCGATGCCGGCGCCTGAGCCAGTCTTGGCCGCCTTCAGTAGGTCTTCGAGTGGGTTGGTGACGAAACCCTCGACCCCGAAGGAGCCGTCATTGGTGGTGTAGATGACCTCAAGCAGATCACCGAATTCGGCCCGTAGCGATTCGATTCGTTCTTCTGCTCCATCCCAGAACATCAGATCCTTGGTTCTGAAACCGGCGATTAGCACGCAGTGGTTACCCAGCCGCAGGTGTTCGCGCAAAATCGGGTAGACGGGAGGAAGACCCAGACCACCGGCCACAAACACGACTCGGTCAGCGTCGTAGCGGTGCAGCTGCGACGGCTGGCCCAAGGGACCGGCCACCCCAGCCGCCGTTTCGCCCACCGCCAAGGCGTTGATCTGGTGCGAAGAGGTGCCAACCGCCTGGACCACCAAAGTGATGGTGCCAGCCTGGGCATCCCAATCGGCCAGGGTCAGCGGTATCAGCTCGCCGACTTCTGCCACCGGCAGCAGCCGGACAAACTGTCCAGCCTGGGCTGCCGCCGCGATCACCGGCGCGTGAATGACCAGCTCCTCGATGCCCTCAGACAAATGGGTTTTGGCCAGGACAACCGCCCTGGCGGCACCGGTCTGGGAGTAGCGCCCGGCACTGGCCACCATGGCCTTGACCTGATCCAGCTCCAACTCCGGTAGGGCCTGGATCTCGCGGGCGGCACTTTGACCATCGCCGGCCGCCAAAATGGCGGTCGAACCGCCCCGCGCGGCATCGCCACCGGTGTAGACACCGGGAACTGAGGTTTCCTGCGACCCGTCGGCTTCCAGTTCGATTGAACCCCAGCTGGACACGGCCAAGCGCGGTTCAGAGTCCTTGATGATGGGGTTGGCTGAGTTACCTAAGGCCATGATCACCAGGTCAGTTGGCATATAGGTGGTCTCACCTGTGGCCACTGGCCGCCGCCGGCCAGAATCATCGGGTTCACCCAGCTCCATGATGCCAACCGTGGCCCCGGTCACAAACGAAGTCGCCTCGTCGCCATGGAACTCAGTCGGCGCGCGCAGCGTCGCCACTATGACGCCTTCTTCGATGGCGTGTTCAAGTTCCTCGACCCTGGCCGGCATCTCGGCTTTGGTGCGGCGGTAGACAATCTGAACGTGGCCGCCCAGCCGGCGGGCGGTGCGGGCCGCATCCATAGCGGTGTTGCCACCGCCAATCACCATGATCTCTTTACCGGCTACGGCCGGCAAAGGTGTCTCGGTGTCATCGCTGGCCGCGCCCATCAAATTGACCCGGGTCAAGAACTCATTGGCAGACATCACGCCAACCAGGTGTTCGCCCGGCACGTTCATGAACTTGGGCAGCCCGGCGCCGGAACCAACAAAGATCTTCCAAAAACCGGCCTGGGCCAATTGCTCCAGGGTGGCGGTCTTGCCCACCACAAAGTTGGTCACAAACCGCCCACCGAGCAGGCGGATCTTCTCAACGACATCGTCGATCAGGGCGTTGGGCAAACGGAACTCGGGGATGCCGTAGCGCAGCACGCCGCCCAGTTCGTGGAAGGCCTCGAATACCGTCACCGGGAAACCGTCGCGGGCCAGTAGGTAGGCCGCGATCAAACCGGATGGACCCGAACCGACAATGCCGACAGGCGGTTTGGTGGCGACCTGCCACGGGTCGGAGACACCGGCGAAACGCTCGGCGTTGGCGTTGGGGTGGACCTGCTTGTCCCATTCAGCTAAGAACCATTCGACCTGACCAATGGTCATGGCGGTCTTATGCAAGCAAACGCCCTGGCACTGTAGTTCTTGCGGGCAAACCCGGCCGGTCACATTGGGCAGCGGATTGGCCTGCTCAAGCATTTTGACCGCCTGGTCAAACCGGCCCTCGCCAATTAGCCCAAACATCTCCGGAATGTCAATTTTGACCGGGCAACCCCCCACCGGGTCGCGTTTGCCGGTAATCAGCTCGCCAATGACGCAGTTCTTTTCAGCGCATTGTTTGTCCCGCAGCGCCTCTAGCCACACGAACAGCTCGCATTCACGCAGCGTGAAACCTAGGGCCTGGTAACCCAAGTAGCCGGTGTTGACCAGGGATGAATCCTTGACCCGTTCTTCCGGTGGGCGGATGTAGGGCGGAATGGCGTTATTGGCCGGCCACTGCTCGCTTAGTCCATCGAACATGGGGTAGCGGTCAGATAGGTGGCTATCCAAACCCCGGATAAAGGCCCGTTTCTTGCCCACCGGCAAATTCCACAAGAACCGCAGCATGACGGTCGCGACATCGCCGCCAGCCAGCAGCATGTCCCAGATCCGCAAGGTCAGTTCCTTGGAAATGTCGCGCTGCTTGAACTCCCAAGCCACCGCCGCCATGCCCTGCTCCAGGAAGACATTGCGGAAAGCCCGCGGCTCAACGGCCAGAGCCTGTTCCAGCACCGTCACCTGGTTGCGGAATTGGCGCACCTGCGGGCTGGCACCGAGCTCGTCCAGCGCCGCCCGGTCAGCCTCAAGCTCGGCCCGGGCTGTTTCCCAGCGTTGAATCTGGTCGCTCACTGGATGATCTCCGCATCGCAATTGGCTTTGACCCGCTTGATACGCCGCGCCATTTCTGCGTCGATCACCACCGAGTCGATTGCGCCTTCAATCATTCGGCCCACTATTTGCGGTGCACCGTCGACCAAAATGGTGGTCTTCTCGAATAGCGCTGGCAGCTCCTGGTAGCAGGTGGCGCAGTCGTTGCATTTGGGCAGGTCAGCCGGATCGAGCCAAACCGGGTAGTCGCATGGGCTGGTCCCGTCCGATGCCGGTGCCTCAGCGCCCGGGCCAGGGCCAGCTGGTGCGGCTTGGGCGGGGCTGCCAACCCCGATCGAGGCGGCTAGCCCAGTAGTTGGAGCGGCCGAGGAAGTGGCCAGGTCAGCCATGGCCGCCGCGATCTGGTCGAGCGACTGCTCGCGCGCGTCCAAGGCCTCGCTGTACTGGGCCTCAAGGGCTTTGACATGGGCCAGGTGCTCGGCGTTGGCCAGGGCTTGGTCGCGTCCGGCCAGCAGCCGCAGCGTCAACCAGAAGCGCTTACGTTCCTCAACCAACTCGACCATGGCTTCCGAAACCGCCACTTTGATCAGCCGTTGGCGCTTGTCGGTCGAGTAGATGAAGGCCACTTTGCCCAAGCGCTGGTCCGGCGGCAGTTCGATGAATTCGGCCAGCGGAATGGCCTGTTCTTCGACCTCAGGGCGCAGTTTGGAGAACTGTTTGGCGAAGCGGATCTCACCTAAGGCGAAATCGGCCGGAGTCAAAGGCGCTTCGAGTAGCTGGGTCTTGCCCTCAGCATCGACATGCTGGATGTTGTGGCTGGCCCAGATCTGGTCCATAGCCGGGTTGCCGTCCAGGGACAACCGCTCCGGCAACGACTCGCCACGGGCCGGGTCGTGCACAAACATTGGCGCCATCCGCGATTCGACCGCGATCCGGCCGCGCTCGGCTGAGAGTTCCTCGCTGAAGCCGTTCTCCGTACCGCACGGGGTGAAGAGCTGGATCACTCCGGCGCCGCCTTGGTAGGCCAACAAACCGGCCGCGGCGGCAAAGAAGTGGCTGTGCAGAGCCGAACAAGTGGCGGCGACATAAACCGAAGGATGGAACAGGGCGATCAGCCCAAGCTCCTTGCGGGCCTCACGTTTGCCAGCATGAGCCTTGCCATAACGAGCCAGGTCGGCATCTTGACCGGTGTAGCTAGCGGTCGAGGCCTGGCCACCAGTGTTGGAGTAACCACCGGTGTCCAGCACCACCGTCTTGATCGGAACACCGTTAGCCAAGACCCGCGACAAGGCACCAAAGCCAATGTCATAGGCGGCACCGTCACCACTCATTGACACCAAGGCTGGCATCAGGGCCGCCTCGGCCGGGGTGAAGTCACGCCAATCCAATGTCGCCAGGGCGGCGGCCAGGTCCGGGGTGTAGGCGTCATCTAGCTCCGCCGCAGCCAGGCGGGTGGCCCTGACCTCACCGACCAATTGGCTGGCCAAACCCTCGTAGATGCCGGCCGCCAGCGGCTGGGCGTCTTGGAACAGCGAATTCACCCACGGGTCGGGGTAGGGGTTGAACGGCATGGTCGAGGCGTAAACCGAAGAACAGCCGGTCGAATTGGCGTAGACCACCGGAGCCGGGCCGGCACCTGTGGGGCCGGCCTCGTAGTTGAACAAACACCGATCCAAGGTTTCGATCAGATTGGCGATGCGCTCAGCCCGCCCGGCTTGGTCAGCCTCCAGCCCATCAAGCTTGGCCTTGAGCTGATCAATCAGCTCGGTCAGCTTGGCCACATGCTGGCCGCGTTGGGCCTTGCCTTGGGCGTGGCAAATGGTTGAAATCAGGTGAATCGGTGTGACCTCACCACAACCACGGCAAGCCCCGTGGCCGCCGGTCATCGAATAGTAGGCCGTGTGGTCCAACAGCAGCCGCTTGAAGTCGCCCTCTTCCAGAGCCCCGGCCGTGAAGCGCTGCGGCGTATTGGGCAGGGCCGTCATCGCTTCGAAGCGAGCCTGGATCAAGTCAAGGATCGAGCCATCCTGGTCCACAGTGTGCAACACCCCTGGGCCACAAACGTCAACGCATTGCATACAGCCGGTGCACTTCCAAGGATCGACTACCACCGAAAGCAGGCCACCGCTGCCGGCCCGCTCCTTCTCCATGGCATCGAAGAACGGCCTGGTCCGGGCGACCGGGAAGGCGGCCAAGTGTTCGACCAGAGCATCGATGTGCTTGGCGATAAGTTGATCATCACCCAAGGCGCTGGCCGCCGGACGCAAAATCTCAGGCCAAGTGCCGGCATCGGGCGTCTCCAGCAGCAGACGGCGCGCCTCCGCGCCCCAGGCGGGTACCAGGCCATCAAGCTTGGTCCTTTGGGCCGGCGGCGGCGCGATCGCGGCGATGGCGCTGGTTAGCAGGTCATGCAGCTCATGAACCGTGTTAGGGATGGCCGTATCAGGGCAAGCAATGGCGCATTCGAGGCAGCCGGTACAGCCTTCAGGCGTGAATAGCGGCACCTCGCGGCGGAAAATGCCTTTATCTTTGCCGGCGCCAGTGGCCGGTGGCATAAACAACCCGGTGCCAGGAAGTACCGGGGTTTCGGCAATGGTGCCCTCTTTGAAAGGCGTGCCAACAGCAGTGTTGAAGTAGTCCGGGTCAAACAAGGCCTGAGGGCGCACCGCCGTGGCGGACAGAGACATGGCCGCACTCAAGGCCACAGTGCGCTGTTGGCGGCGCTCAGTGGCGGATTCAGCCGTCACCAGCTCGTCGTAGTTGACCCGCTCGGTGGCCTCGCTGGCCGCTTCGATTACGGCCATATTGGAGTCGACAATGGCCTTGCCTTTGCGGCCAAACTTGTGGTCAATCTCGTGGCGAACTTTGTCCATGACCTTGTCCAACGAACCGGCCTGTTCCAGAACCGCATCGACGTGACCAGCAATGGCACCAACGAAGGCGATGCCCATCATGCGGGTTTGCAGGGCCGGATCCGGCGCCAATCGCCTGGCCACCTTGAAGGCGTCCACGACGTAGAAGTGGATATTGCGTTCCTTGATGGTGCGCCGGGCGTATTCCGGCAGCGACGCCCAAACCTCGGCTGGGCTTTGCGATGCCTGCAGGATGAAGGTGCCGTCCCTGACTAGACCCTTCAGCGGGTTGGTGTGGATAAACACCTGATGGTCGGGCGAGACCACCACTTCAACATCTTCGAGCTCGTTGTTGGTCAAAAAGACCGGCTCCGGCGAAAGCGTGATGTAGTAGTTGGTGGCGGCACCCGATTTCTCTGACCCGTATTTAGGGGCCGACTTAGAGCGCATACCCAGCACACCAGAGAGCACATCGGTCAGCAACTTGCCGGTTGCAATGGTGCCGTAGCCGCCAACCGAATGGAAGCGGATACGCAAGGCCTCGGGTGGCAGAATCGGTGGGTTTTCGCCAGTGGTTAGGGCCATGGCGGCTGTTTCTGGATAGGCCTGGCGCATTTGCTCTTGGATCTCAGCCTGCAAGCCGGTCGGGTTCTCGGAGAAGAACTGTGAACCGAGGTAGATCAGCGGCGCCAGGTCGTCATTGGTCATGGCCTCAAAAGCAGCCACAATGTGGCGCGGTTGAACATCATGACCGCCCAAACCAAAAATGCCGGTGGTTAGCTGGGGTGCGGCCGCGATTGGCGGAATGCCTGGGTAGCGCGCCTGGCTGGCCTGGTGGTTGGAAGAGGCTTTGAACAGGGCCTGGGAGACCAGGCGGGTTAGGGCCGTGTCGTCGGAACGCTCCAACACCATGACGGCCTTGGCCCCCTTGACGGCCTCGACCAGCTCGGCCTCGGGGAAGGGCTGAAGCAGCTTGACCGAAACCACCCCGACCTTCTGGCCTTGGCCGCGCAGATAGGTCACCACGGCCCGGATGTCCTCAGTGATCGAACCCATGGCCACCATGATGTAGTCGGCATCTTCACAGTCATAGGTCATAACCGGGGCATAGCTACGGCCAGTCATACCGTTGTATTCAGCCATGGCAGCGCGCACCAGGCTGGGCACGGCGGCGGCGAAGTGGGTGCGGTGGTCGGCCGAGCCAGCCTGGAAGTCGGGCTGGTTTTGGACCGGGCCGGTTAGGCCAGGGTTGTTCGGATCAACCAGGGCCGGCACCAATTGCCGCGTGCCCTTGGTCCAGGCGTTGACCCACTGGCGGCGGAAGGGCTGGCGCAACTCTTTAGGCACCCAAGGTAGAGCTTTGGCGATAAGGGCCGCATCGGCATCGGCCTCAATGGCTTCGCCGTTGGCCGCCAGGTAACCGCGCAAGGCCTCCAGGTCCGATGGCGGGAAGTCGCCGGCGTGACGGTCCAACCAGGCGTCCAAGGCCCAGGCGCGGCCCTTAGCGCCAAACAGCACCTCTTGGGCCTTGGTGGGGCAGGCGATGCGGGAGGCCGGGTCGCCCAAATACTCCTTCAACAAGGCCGGTTCAGGCAGCCGGGCTTCGCACATGACGTGGCTGGTGGCGAAGCCGTCCATGGCGTTGGCCACGGGAATCAGCGACAAGGCGGAAGTCTTGTAGGCGATCGCGGCCAGGTCAGCCGTCTCTTCTGGGTCGGAGCCAAACAAGATGGTGTAGCCGGCCGGCAGTAAGGCGTAGACATCGTCATGTCCAGCCATGACGTTAAGGGAGTGTTTTGACACCACCCGGGCGGCCACCTGCAGCACAAAGCCGCCAATGCGCTTGCCAGCCGTGACGTAATGCGATTCCAGAGCGTACAAAATGCCCTGGCTGGAAGAGGCGTTGGAAATGTAGTTCCCACCGGTCAGGGCCGCGCCCAAGGCGCCGGACTGAGCTGAATGCTCACCTTCAGCCTCGACGAAGAAGGCGTGTTTGCCCCAGACGTTGAGCTGTCCCTCCGCTCTGGCCGCCTCGAAGGTCTCCGAAATCTCGGTCGAAGGTGTGATGGGGTAGCCAATCACACCACCGCAAACATGGGCCATGACATGACTGATAGCGCCATTGCCGTTGATTACCTGTCGCGTACCTGGATATTTAGGCTGGTTGGATGTCACGTTGCACTTCCACTGTCGCTTCGGGGGGTCGCAGGACGGGGGTGAGACCGTCTCTGGCCGGGATGGGTTGGGTAGACAATACCCGTCTAGTCAAGGTCCGCCGTACCATTTGTCGCCGTGCGGCGATCCTGAGACCACTCGGGCCGGCCGGAGCCAGGCCTGATTGTCCTTCCGTTCCCATCAAAACGGTCCTGCTTTATCTCCCCTAGAGGTTGTTGGGCAGCGCCAAGCGCCGCCACAATCATGGGACGTTTTCATCCTACGTATTTCTGCGGCCTTCAGACAGTGTCACAAGGCCTAGGCGGGCTGTTACCGCCGTCTCCTAGGCCACTGACAGGGGTTTTGGCTTGGAGTGAACTACCGTTTGGGCCCGGGGGTTACTGGCAGCGGGCTTGTTGGTCTTGGTCAATGGCGGTCAGGGCCTCGGCAAAGCCGGGGTAGTCGGTGCCGGTTACCGGGATTGAGTCATTGGCGGCCTTAACCATCGAGTCAAGGTCCCGCACTATCTGGGACCACTGCCTGGTCAGCTCCGGTGGGGCCAGGTCGCGCAACTCGGTATAGACCTCAAGGGCCTTGGCCAACTCTTCTGTGTTGTCGGCCGACTCAAGGGCATTGATGTCAATGCCTGGATCGGCCTTGATGGCGCGGCAATAGGCGGCTTCGTCGAAACCCTCATCATGGCCGCAAGCGGTCAACGGTCCAAGACTCAGGCCAGCCAGTCCAATCAGGCTGGCAGCAACCGCTAACCGCCTGGCGCGACTGTTTCCGCCCAGCTGGGTATCGGGCGCGGGCAGGTCTGACCGGACGGTCCGGCACGGGCCGCCCCTCAGTCGCTGCACTAGGCCACCCCAAGCCAAGCTTGCAGGCCGTGCAGGGCAAAAAAGGCCAGCGCCCCAGCCGTGCCGGCGGCCGGGAAAGTGATGATCCAAGCGCCAACGATGTTCTTGGCCACCCCCCACCGCACAGCCGAAAGCCGGCGGGTGGCGCCAACGCCCATAATGGCGCTGGTGATGGTGTGGGTGGTGGAAATTGGGGCCTGGAAAACGAAGGCCGTGGTGTAAAGGACCGAGGCCGCCACGGTTTCAGCCGCGAAACCGCGCACCGGGTCAAGTTCGATGATTTTGCGCCCAAGTGTCCGCATAATGCGCCAGCCGCCGGCGTAAGTGCCAAGCGAAATGGCGGCCGCCGCCAGCAATTTGATCCACAGCGGGATGTCGCTACCTGGCGCGATCCAACCGATGGTCAAACCGGCCATGAACATCACACCCATAGTCTTTTGGGCGTCCTGCAAGCCGTGGCCAAGGGCCATAGCCCCAGCTGAAACAATCTGCAGGTGGCGGAAGCGGCGGGTGGTTTTGGACGGGTTGGACCGGCGGAACAACCACATCAGTCCTACCATCAGGGCAAAGGCCAACGAGAAACCGACCACCGGCGATATCACCATGGGGATCAGCACTTTGGAGCCAATTTTGGCCCAGTGAATGGTGACGGCGGCATCGGGGGTGTTGCCGGTGTTGAAAAAAACCATCGCCGCCAAGCCAGAACCTGTCAGCCCGCCAATCAGCGCATGCGAACTGGATGAGGGCAGGCCCTTCCACCAGGTGATCAAATTCCAGGCAATCGCCCCAACCAGGCCGCCCAGCACAATGAAGAGGGCCTCGCCAACGTGGCCGTTGTCTTTCAGGCCGTTCAGGTCGACTGTGTCGGCAATGGTTTTGGCCACCCCGGTGCCTAATAGCGCTCCAACCAGGTTCATCAGGGCGGCCATTGACAAGGCCACCCGGGGCGTCAGGGCTCGGGTCGAAACCGCCGTAGCGATGGCGTTGGCCGCGTCGTGGAAACCGTTGGTGAAGTCAAAGGCCAACGCCAAAACCATGACGGCCAGGGCAATGACCACCAAAACGGTCGAAGTGGCCACAGCCCTATGATTCCTTCAGACAGATCGTCTCGACTATGTTGGCCACCCGTTCGAAGGCGTCAGCCGCCGCCTCTAGGGTCTCGATCAGCTCTTTGAGCTTCATGATCAAAATCGGGTCAGTTTCGGTCTCAAAAAGGTCTGCCACCAGCGCTCGGTAGGCCCGGTCGGCCTGGTTTTCCAGCCGGTTGATCTCGACCCAGTAGTCGCTTAGGCCTTGCATCGACTCCAAGTTGGGCATGGTCTCAGCTGTCAGTTCGGCCGCCCGTTGCAGAATCTTGATCTGTTTGCCGATCTTGCGCGGGATTTGGTGAATCCGGTAAAGCACAATCAGGTCGGCCGCTTCCTCCATGTAGTCCATGCAGGTGTCCAGCGCGCTGGCCAGCTCATACATGTCATCCCGGTCGAATGGCGTAACAAAAGTAGAGTTCAGGCGGCGGATAATGGCATGGGCGGCGTCATCGGCGTGATGCTCAATCTCGCGGACCTGGGCGGCCAGGTCGACCCGTTCGTCGAAGTCTGCTTCCACCATTTCGCGCAGGGCCTCGGCCCCGGCTACTAGGTGCTTGGCCTGCTCCGCGAACATGCCAAAGAAGCCAATGTCTTTGGGGGTGATTCGGAATCGCACCGCTTACTCCAATGCCACAGAGATGGACCGACTGCCCGCACCGGCGCCCAGGCCGGTGCTAGGAGAAGCTTAGTACCGGATCGCGGAGCGCCAGTCGGCGCGAAGGCCGCTCGTAGCGGCTTGTTTTGGAGCCCGGGGCTTCCGCGATCCGGCACAAACCACACTAGGGCATTTTGCTGGCGGCCGGGTCACGGGCAGCGGGTCCTACCAATTCGGGACCTTGGGGTTGAATAGAACTAGGCCTGCAGGGCGATGGCGTCGCCTGGTCCGGGCGGTAAAGTCACCTAGACAAAGCCGCCAGACGGCTTCAGACGTGTTTGACCGTCGGTGAACAGAAACGAGAGAACGGATCAGATGTACCGCTACATCAGGTTGGCCGCCACCGCCGTGGCTGGCGGCGCCGCACCGCTTGGGCTCTACCTGGGCGAGGTACCCAGCTGGGTCCTGATCGGGTTGTTGGCCCTGGTTTTTGTTCTCGGATGGCCTGAACTGGCGGCGCTGCCCCAACCGCTCAGTGCCCGGCTGGTCCTAACCGCGGCGGCGGCCCTGTCGGTTGGCCTGGCGGCCTTTTGGAGCAGTTCGTCGATGGCGGCCACGGCCGTGCTGGTAGCGCTGGGGGTCGGTTTTCCACTGGCTGTAGTGCGGGAGTTGGCTCGGCCTTTACCCAGGCCAGGCTTGATCAGGTCGCTGACTGGCACCAGCGCTGGCCTGGTCTTGGTGACCCTGGCCGGCACCTACTTTGGGGTCGAAGGTGGTCCTGACCAGCCCTGGGTTTTGGCCCTAGTCGGAACGGCTGGGCTGGCCGCGGCCTGCCTGGTGCTGATGGTTGGTTTACCGTTTGATCGACGTTTCAGCTGGGTGCCCTTGGCCTCGCTGTTTTTGGCACTGGCAGCCGGCTTTGGCGCCGGCTGGGGCACGACCTTGCTAGTCGGTGAGGTCACTTGGTGGCTGGGTGGAGCTGTTGGGGCTAGCTGCGCCCTGGCCCCTGGATTCTTGACCCTGTGGTTGGCCAGCTGGCCAGCGCGGACTTGGGCAGTGAGGCCTTCCCTGCGTGACGCCGCGCTGATTACCTTGCCAGGCGTGGTGGCAGCGCTGCCGGTCTGGGCAGCCGGACTGATCCACTAGTCCCTGCCTGCGGCCGGGCCAAGGCCGTGGCTCCCGAGCGTGTCAGTGCCGCCCATTAGGCTTGAATTCATGGTTGAAGGTCTGCTCCAGCAAGCTGAGCGGGTGAGGGTCGAGTCGACGCTTGGCCTTGATTCAGTCGCCCAGACTGCACAGGGCCAATACTTCACCCCCGGCGGGGCTGCCGCATTGATCGCCGATCTGCCAAAGCTGCCACGGGACTCTCTGTTGAAGGTGCTAGATCCCGGCGCAGGGTCAGGCATTTTGACCGCCGCAGTGGTGGATCGCGTCTGCCGGGAACGTTATGGCGGCAAGGTTGAGGTGACGGCTGTGGAGTGTGACCAGTCGTTGCTGCCCGCCTTGCAGCGCACCGCCGAAATGTGCGAGCAGTGGGGCCTGGATCACCACACCAAAGTCACAGTCAAGGTCGTGTGCGGCGATGTGGTTTTGCTGCAAACAGGTTTGGACGCCGAGCTTGGCTTGGACTTTGACCTGGTGGTGATGAACCCGCCGTACAAGAAACTCGGTTCGTCATCCTGGCAACGCAAGGCTCTAGAGCCCCTGGGCTGGGAATCCCCGAACCTGTACTCGGCTTTCCTAGCACTCGGGGTCGACTCCATGCGCGATGGCGGTCAACTGGTTGCCATCACACCGCGCTCATTCTTCAACGGCCCTTATTTCAGTCAGTTCCGCAAGCGTCTGCTACGCCAGGTGACGTTCAACCGGCTTCATACCTATGAATCGCGTTCCACGGTCTTTGCCGACACCGGCGTGCTTCAGGAAAACGTGGCCTTCTCTGCCACCAAGGGTGGGTTACACGGCGATGTCGTTATCACCTCCTCTCATGGCCACATCGACGAAATCACCTCCCGAGTGATCACTTACGGCGAGCTGGTTTTGCCGGACGATCCGGAGGAGTTCATTCGGATCACCACAGATGATGCGGACGATGACGCGGTGCACAGGTTCGCCTCCCTACCGGCGTCGCTGTTGGCCCTGGATCTGAAAGTGTCAACTGGCAAGGTGGTGGACTTCCGCGCCAGAGACAACCTTCACGATTCCCCACAGCCGGGCAGCCTTCCGCTGGTTTATCCGGGGAATCTGCGCAATGGCCAGGTCGAGTGGCCACGACAGATCGGCAAAGCCCAAGCGTTCTGCCTACTTGGTGACCACGACCGCAAAGCACTGTTGCCATACGGCTACTACGTGCTGGTGAAGCGCTTCTCCTCCAAAGAGGAACGCCGCCGTGTCGTCGCAGCGATATGGGATCCAACTCGCTACCAAGCCAAGGAGGTGGCTTTTGAAAACCACCTCAATGTCTTCCACGCGGGCGGTGTCGGGCTGGACCGCGAGCTAGCTTGGGGATTGTGTCTCTGGCTGAACTCCTCGGTCGTGGATCGCTACTTCCGCACTTTCTCCGGCCACACCCAGGTCAATGCCACTGATCTGCGGTCGTTGAGCTACCCCGACGAAGCAACCCTGCGCCGCCTCGGACGCACCGTCGACTTCCTTCCTGCCCAAGATGATCTGGACCAGCTGATCGAAGACCACGCATGGAGGCAAGTGGCCGCATGAACGACGATGCCGCGGCTCTGGTCGACGAGGCTCGCATTGCTCTTGAAAACCTCGGTTTTGACGCCGAGCGGTCTAATGAACGTTCGGCTCTGGTGCTGCTGTCCCTATTGCGGCTACGACCCGGCAAACCCTGGTCAGACCTGGAGTCTCCAATGCTGGGGACCAGAGCGATTATGGACTGGATTAGGGATCAGTACGGCGTAGAGTACGCGCCGAACAGCCGTGAGACTATCCGTCGGTTCACTTTGCACCAGTTCGTTGACGCTGGGCTGGTCGAGGAGAATCCTGACCATCCGAGCCGTCCCATCAACTCTCCCAAGTGGTGCTACCGAATTCGTGCCGAGGCGCTTGGTCTCCTCCGGGCCTACGAAACTGACCACTTCGATGGATTGTTGACGGACTATCTGAAGACCTCACCGGGCTTGGTGGCGCAGTACGCCTCGCAGCGGGAGATGACCCGCATACCGGTGGTGCTGCCGGATGGAAGCCCGGTGACGTTGAGCCCTGGCGGACAGAACGAACTCATCAAGCAGATGATCGACGACTTCTGCGCTTACTACGCTCCCGGCGGTCGGGTGCTGTATGTCGGCGACGCGGACGAGAAATGGGCGGTCTTTCACGAAAACGAACTCACCGCTCTTGGCGTGGAGGTAAACAAGCACGGCAAAATGCCCGACCTTGTGGTTCACCTGCCAGAAAGGAACTGGCTCCTTCTGCTTGAGGCGGCTGCCAGCCATGGCCCTGTCGATGGTCAACGGCACTCTGAGTTGTTGTCGATGTTCGGCAGCTCGACAGCTGGCCTGGTCTACGTCTCCTGCTTCCCCTCCCGCGCCATCATGCGCAAGTATCTGACGCAGATCGCTTGGGAAACGGAGGTCTGGTGCGCCGACGACCCAACTCACCTCATCCACTTCAACGGTGAACGCTTCCTCGGCCCCTACGAGGAAGAACAATGACAGGCGGCTTCGAGGCGTTCATTCCAAATGGGCGGGACGCCCGGCAACCCAAACCAATAGGGGTTGGCTCAACCTGCCCTCGCGTGATCATTGTGTTCACCAATCGCTACTGATGTACTCCTTCCCAGAAACCGGGGCCGGCATTCCTGAGGAGCTTCGGGCCAATAGTCGGGAAACCGAATGCTGGAGATGAGGTAGGGGTTCTTTATCGCTTGGCGGAAGGACCCGAAACGGTTTTGCAAGAATCAGCAGGAACCAGACGGTTACCATGGCAGGCGTGAGTTGGGTCGGATGGCTGGGAGTAGCCCTAGTGGTAGTGGCGCTGGGCTGCGCCGCGGCAGTGACGGCCTGGCGACTGAGCCGGTCTAACCAGGACCGGTCCAATTGAGTTTCGACTTGTCTGTGGCCCGGGATCTGCCGCCAGAGCTCTACCCTCTGAGCTGGTTGATTGGCCGCTGGCAAGGCACAGGACGGGTGTCGTACCAAGGGATCGAAGACAGCGGCATCGACCAAGTCATCAGCTTCAGCCACAGCGGCGGGCCCTACCTGGCCTACAGCGCCACCACCCACCTGGATGAACCAGCCGGTGGTCAGCTATGGCATGAGGAAACCGGCTTTTGGCGACTCACACCTGGCCAAACCCAGGCTGACCCGCCTTTCGAACTTGAGGTTCTGCTGGCCGATCCGGCCGGCTCGCTGTCTCTTTACTTAGGTCAGGTCAACGGGCAACGGATCGACTTGGCCAGCGATGCCATCATGCGCACAGCCAGCGCGGCCGAATACTCTGCCGCCGCCCGCTTGTACGGACTAGTCGAATCAGATCTGCTTTGGGCCTGGGACGTGGCCGCCTTGGGCCAGCCGCTGGCCAGCTACATCTCAGCCCGCCTGGCCCGCCAGGACTAATCCTGCCAAAGCCCGGTCTCGCTGCGTATGTACAGGTCAGACCCCCAATCCCCGCGAGGTCGAGGTTTGGCATAAGAGCTGGGCCAGCAGATCGAGGGATTATGCCAAAGCTCAGCCTCGCGCCGGATGGGGGCTTGACTTAGGGTTGGGGCATGGAAGTTTCGGTCAGCCAGTTCCGTGCCCAGCTCAAAGACCACTTGGCCAAGGTCAAGGAGGGCGAAACCATTGTCATCACCGAGCGGGGCGTGCCAGTAGCCCGGCTAGTTGGAGTCGAAGGCGCCGGATTGCTGGAACAGCTCGAGCGTGATGGCTTGATCACGGCTCCAAGCGCTGAGCGGGCGCCGGCCCCCGAAATAACCGGTGCCAGGCCAACCGCCTCTGGTTCTGGAGTCTCCGGCCTACTCAAGCGGCTGCGCAGGTAGGGCGGGCCAAGCATGACTTTGGTCTACTTCGACACCTCGGCCCTGCTGAAACTGTGCCTGCCGGAGGCCGGCGGCACACTGGCCGCCAGGCTGTGGCACGGCGCCGATGCCGTGCTGACCAGCCGGATCAGTGATGTTGAGGGCCGCTGCGCCATCGCCGCTGGTCAACGCGCCGGACTAATCGACCCGGACACTGCCGCCCAGGCCCTAGAGCATTGGCAAAGGCTTTGGGCCAGCCTTCACCTGGTCGAATACAGCCAGTTAGTGGCCCTCACGGCCGCTCAATTGACCGCCAACTATGCCTTGCGTGGCGGCGACGCCATCCAGGTGGCCAGTGCCCTTCAACTCGAACCGGCCCATTTGATTGTTTCCAGCTGGGACCGGTCTGTTAGCCAAACGGCAGCCGGGTTGGGGCTGACCGCCGTTCCAAACCCAGCTGCCATTGGCGGCTAGAGTCGCGGCCGCGTCAAATCCGGCGACCGGTCATGACCAAGTCAGCGCCTCGCGCTGACCATGGCAAACGCGCCAGACTGCCGCATCATAGATGATTGCACCGGGCCAATCGCCAGTGCCTTAGGCTGTTGGGGTGCCTGTGATCTCCGGACTAGTTGGCCTGCTCTACATGGCCTTTGCCGTGGTCGCCTTTGTGCTCGAAATCTGGGCCTTTGTCGTGGCCGTGCGGGCTCCAGCCGGCGCCTACCTGGCGGCCGGCAAAAGATCGAAGGGCCTATGGGTTGGCCTGACCGGCGCCGCCGCGCTGATCGGATTGAGCACGTTACCGCTAGCCGGGGCCGGCAACTTTGGCGGCCTGCTGTCGATCGCCGCCCTGGTGGTGGCCGGCGTTTTCCTGGCTGACGTGCGTCCGGCCGTTTCCGGGCGCCGGCCGCGGCCGCCCAAACGCCAGCAGGGCGGCTGGTGAGATGCGCGCCGTCATCCAAAGAGCCGATGGCGCCCGCGTCGAGGTAGACGGCCGTCAGGTGGGCGGCTTCACCGGCCCCGGCCTGGTGGTGCTGCTCGGTATTACGCATGACGATGGCGAAGCCCAAGCCCAGGCCATGGCCCGCAAATGCGCTGAACTGCGTATCATGCGCCAAGAGGCCTCAGCTGCCGATCTACTCGCCCCGGTCCTGCTGATCAGCCAATTCACGCTTTATGGCTCAACCAAAAAGGGCCGGCGGCCGTCCTGGGTGGCGGCGGCGCCCGGCCCGGTAGCCGAACCGCTGGTCGCACGGGTGGCCCAGCTGCTGGCCGAACGCGGCCTGCCGGTTCAAACCGGCGTTTTCGGAGCTGATATGCGCCTCGAATTGGCCAACGACGGGCCAGTCACGGTCATAGTTGACACCTGAGGTCAGGGCCGGCACAGGGCAAAATGTTAGACTGCTGCGCCCTGGGCGAAACCGAACCGCCCTTGTGGCAGGCGATGACTAGGTTGATCGTGGGTGTGTCTACCATCCGGAGGCACCGGAAGGTTCCAGACCCAAGTGGGGGGAGCGGAATGTTTGAGCGATTTACAGATCGCGCGCGGCGTGTGATTGTGCTGGCCCAAGAGGAAGCCAGGCTACTCAATCACAACTACCTCGGCACCGAGCACATTCTGCTGGGCCTGATCCACGAGGGTGAAGGCGTGGCCGCCAAAGCGCTCGAGACCATGGGGATTTCGCTTGAGGCCGTGCGCGGGCAAGTCCAAGAGATCATCGGTGAAGGCCAGCAAGCCCCGGCCGGATCCCATATCCCCTTTACCCCCAGGGCCAAGAAGGTTCTGGAGCTGACACTGCGCGAAGCCCTGCAATTGGGTCACAACTACATTGGCACCGAACACATCCTGCTGGGCCTGATCCGCGAAGGCGAGGGCGTGGCGGCACGGGTTCTGATCAAACTGGGGGCAGACCTGGGGCGAGTCCGCCAGCAGGTCATCGAGCTGCTCAGCGGCTATCAGGGCCGAGAGCAAATGGCCGGGACGGCGCCTTCCGAAGCCAGTCCGGCTAGCTCGGCGGTACTCGACCAATATGGTCGCAACCTGACCGGGGCCGCCCGTGAAGGCAAGCTCGACCCGGTGATTGGCCGTGAGCAGGAGATTGAGCGGGTCATGCAGGTGCTGTCCCGGCGGACCAAAAACAACCCGGTCCTAATTGGCGAACCGGGTGTCGGCAAAACCGCCATTGTTGAGGGTCTGGCCCAAGACATTGTTCGCGGCGATGTCCCAGAGACCCTTAAGGACAAGCAGCTTTACACCCTTGACCTGGGGTCATTGGTGGCCGGTTCGCGCTACCGGGGTGATTTCGAAGAGCGGCTGAAGAAAGTGCTCAAGGAGATCAGGACCCGCGGCGACATTATTCTGTTCATCGACGAAATCCACACACTGTTTGGCGCCGGCGCGGCTGAAGGCGCCATTGACGCCGCCTCGATCCTCAAGCCGATGCTGGCGCGTGGTGAGTTGCAGACCGTGGGCGCCACCACACTGGACGAATACCGCAAATACGTCGAAAAGGACCCGGCCTTGGAGCGGCGTTTCCAGCCCATCCAGGTCCAACAGCCAACTGTGGCCCATACCATTGAGATCCTGCGTGGCCTGCGCGACCGCTATGAGGCCCACCACCGGGTCTCTATCACCGACAGCGCCCTGTTGGCGGCGGCCAACTTGGCGGACCGTTACGTCAACGACCGCTACCTGCCGGACAAAGCCATCGACCTGGTTGACGAGGCCGGCGCCCGGCTGCGGATCAGGCGGATGACGGCGCCACCGGAACTACGGGAACTTGACGAGCAGATCGTGGCGACCAAACGCGACAAAGAAGCTGCCATTGACGCTCAGGATTTCGAGAAGGCGGCCAAGTTACGCGACGATGAGAAGAATCTGGTTGAGGCTAGGGCTGAGCGTGAGAAAGCCTGGCGGGCCGGAGACCTAGACACGGTGGCGGAAGTCGATGATGAGCTAATCGCCGAAGTGCTGGCCATGTCGACCGGCATTCCAGTAATCAAACTGACCGAAGAAGAGTCCTCTCGCCTGCTCAACATGGAAGACGAAATCCACAAGCGCGTGGTTGGCCAAGACGAGGCCATCAAGGCGCTGTCCCAGGCTATTCGCCGCACCCGGGCTGGGTTGAAGGATCCCAAGCGGCCAGGCGGTTCGTTTATTTTCGCCGGTCCCACCGGCGTGGGCAAAACCGAGTTGGCCAAAGCCCTGGCCGAGTTCCTGTTCGGTGACGAGGAAGCTTTGATTCAGCTGGACATGTCGGAGTTTTCCGAGCGCCATACGGTTTCGCGGCTGTTTGGTTCGCCGCCTGGTTACGTTGGCTACGAAGAGGGCGGTCAGCTGACAGAAAAGGTCCGGCGCAAACCATTCTCGGTGGTGCTATTCGACGAGGTCGAAAAGGCTCACGCCGATATCTTCAATTCCCTGCTCCAGATCCTGGAGGAAGGCAAACTAACCGACGCCCAAGGCCGCCTGGTCGATTTCAAGAACACGGTTGTCATCATGACCACCAACCTTGGTACCAAGGACATCGCCAAAGGTGTTATGACCGGTTTCCAGGCCGGCGGCGAACTGTCAACCGACTACGAGCGGATGAAAGCCAAGGTCACCGATGAGCTCAAACAGCACTTCCGGCCGGAGTTTTTGAACCGCGTTGACGACACAATTGTCTTCCCGCAATTGACCCAAGGGCAGATCGTCGAGATTGTCGACCTAATGATCGCCAAACTGGATGAGCGGCTAAAGGATCAGGGGATGACCATCACACTGACCGCGGCCGCCAAGCAGCTTCTGGCCGAGCGTGGTTATGACCCGGTTCTCGGTGCCCGCCCACTGCGCCGCGCCATCCAACGCGACATTGAGGATGTGCTTTCGGAAAAGATTCTGTTTGGCGAAATCAAAGCCGGCGAGCGGGTTGATGTCGATGCCACCGGCGAAGGTGTCCTGGGAGAGTTCTCTTTCGCTGGTCACCGCGATGAGGTCGCGACCGTGCCGGCGAGCGGCCCAATTAGTGAAGAAGATTTGCCTCCGGTCGACTGAAGCCTTGCTATAGTCCAAACCTGACGCCACCCTGACACCCACACCAACCACCCGGGGTGGCGCGCAAGGGTCCAGCGGCATGTGCGGCTCCCCACAAGCCCCGCCGCTGGGCCCTTGCACTCATCTTTGGTGGGTTTGGCTTTTGGCCGATGCCGCGGTCTTGCCTTTGGCGGTGAAAGCGGCCCTGGCTGGGGCTGGTTTTACTTGGCTAAGGTGCTGGCTTGTGCTCGGTTTTGGGCCGGCGCCAGGGGCCCGGTTGGCTTGAGACCAGGACGGCCAGCGCAACGGCCTGAAGGGCCACGGTCACCCCAATAAGTGCCGGGATTGAGTGTTGATAGAGCCAGCCGGCCAGGGTGCCACCAATGGCGGTGGCCAGACCAATTACGGCCGCGAAACGACCGTAGGCGGTGGCCCGTGATTTGGGCTGCGTGATCAGGTCTGCCACCGTCGCCCTGAGGGTGGCTTCTTGAAGGGCCATTGCCGCACCCCAGGCCGCCGCCCCTACCGCCACTAGCCACAAACTGCCTCCAAAAGCCAATAACGGCACTATGGCGCTGAGCAGTGGCAACGCCACCAGCACCTTTGAGCCAAGGCGGTCATAGGCCAGGCCGGCCCCAAGAGCCACCACGGCGTCAACGCCCATAACCACGGCGTAGAGTACCGGCACCAGATTGGCAGCCAGCAGACCGCGGTCAACTAGGTGGAAGGCGATCAGGCCAAAGGTGGCGAAGCCGCAGACCGAAACGCCAGCGAACAAGGACAAGGCTACGAACTGGCGGGAGACTGGCGGCGCCGAGCCTGTGCTTGAACTTGGTGGATTCGAGCGCTCGGCCGGCGGCGCGCCTAACGGCGCCGGGCGGGCCGGCTGAGGCGGCTGCGGGTGGCTGGTTTCGACGTTCAGTTCAAATAGCTCAGGTTTGGGTGCCTTTAGGCGCAGCAGGCCCAGCCCGCCCACGGCCAGGGCACCGGGTACAACCAGCCACAGCAAGGCCGACGCGTACTGGCCGTCAGACAAAGTCAAGGCCAGCGCCACCGCCATCGGCCCAACCACGGCTCCAAACTGGTCGAATACCTTGTGCACAGCGAAACCCTTGCCCCGGCCGGTGGCGGCGGTGGCGTGAGCCAGCAGTGCGTCCTTGGCCGGTGAGCGGGCGGCTTTGCCCAAGCGTTCGGCCATGATTAGGGCGGCCGCCAAAGTCAAAGAGCCGGCCAAGCCCAGCAGCGGGATGGTCACGGCTGTGATCAGATACCCGGTCATGGCCCAGGCCCAATAGTGGCTGGACCTGTCGGCTAAGGGGCCGGAGACCAAGCGGAAGACCAAAGCGGCCGCTTCACCCACACCGGTGACCAAACCGACCACCAGGGCGGTGGCGCCTAGGTGGGCCAGCAGCGGCCCGGTGACCGAGCGCCCGCCCTGGTAGACCACGTCGCCCAGCAGGCTGACCACTCCGAAGGTGACAACAAAGCGCCAGGGCGAAATCCGGTTCACTTGATTGAGCCGGCGGTTAGTCCGGAAACAAGCTTCTTCTCGATCAGCGCGAACAGGATGATAACCGGCACAATTGCCACGATCGAGACGGCGAAAACGTACTCCCATTTGGTTTGGTACTGCCCAACGAAAGACCACAAGGCCACCGACAGCGGCTTGAGCCGGTCGGTCGACAAGATCACTAACGAGGCGGCGAACTCATTCCAGGCTGCCACAAAGGTGAAGATCACGGCCGTGACGATGCCCGGCCAGATCAAAGGCAGGTTGATGCGCCACAACACCGTCCAGTTCGAGGCGCCGTCCAGTTTGGCGGCCTCATCGACTTCTTTGGGTATCGAGGCGAAGAAGGAGTGCATGATCCAAGTGCCGAACGACATGTTGAAGGCGGCGTTGATCAGGATCATGGCTATCCAGGTGTCGGATAGGCCTAGGTTGAAAAACTCGCGGAATAGCCCAGCAATTAGCACCGCTGGCTGAAGCATCTGGGTCAGTAGAACCAGGAAAAGGAAGGCCAGGCGTCCGGGGAAACGGTATTTGGCTGTGTAGTAGGCCGCCGGCAAGGCCACGGCCAGCGTTAGCAGCGTGGCGCAGACCGAAATCACCACGGTGGACAGCAAGTTCCACGGCAGCGGTGTCTCATTGGTCGACCACATATTGACGAAATTTTCCGGCACATAGGTTTGAGGCAAGAAGGTCGGTGGCGTCCGGTTGTTCTCAGCCGCCGTTTTCAGCGCGCCTAGCAGCATGATGACGTAGGGGAACAGGAAAACCAGGGCAACCACAATGGCGCCAACTACCCGCAGCCAGACCGATCCAGGTTGTGTCACCGAGGTGTAACGGCGCGAGCGCCGCGGGCCCTTGGTTGAGGCCAAAGGCTGCGGGGTTGTGCTGACGGCGGCCATTACTCGTCAACCCCTCTCAACGGCTTCACTACCAGCATGTATACAGCGATGATGGCAATCACAATGCCAAGGTTGAGCACCGATAGGGCACTGGCAACGTCTATGCGCTGGTTGGTCTGCAGGATCTTGAACATCATGGTGGTGGTCGTATCGGCGTCGTAGCCGGGGATCGATCCGGTGATGACTTTCAAGATTGGGAAAGAGTTGAAAACGTTGATGATGTTGATAATGGTGGCCGCTGCCAGGGCCGGCCGGAGCTGCGGTAACACCACCATGAAATAGTTCCTAACAGAACCGGCGCCATCGACTTTGGCTGCCTCCAACACGTCCTGTCCTATCGACTGGGTGCCGGCCAGGATGGTGTAGGTGGTAAAGGGTAGCGAAACGAAGATCGCAATCAAGATGGCGATGGTGAAGGCCGGTCCCGGTGTTTTGGTGAAACCAAAGTCGCCTTTGGAAAACGGTGCCAGGAAACCGATGTACTTCGAGGCCCGGGCCAGCCAGTCGTTGACCAAACCGTAGTTCGGCTGGACCGTGAAGTAGATCACCATAGTTGTCATCAGAACCGAGCTGGCCCAAGGGATGATGACTATCAGCCGCAGCAACCGCCGGCCGGGGAAGGCTTTGTTCAAGAAGTTGGCCAGTATCAACGAGATCAAAATGGTCCCAACCACCACGGCCACCACCCACAGCATGGTCCGCGCCAGCACTTGAAGCACCGGTGTGCGCTCAAACAGCAGAGCGTAATTGTCGAACCCGGCCGGCCCTTGGTCAACTCCAGCCTTGGAGATCTTGCGGGTCGAGTTGTAGATCATGTAGCCGGCCGGAAACAAGACCACCCCGAAAATCAGGATGATGCCCGGCGCCAACCAAATCAATGCCACCCAGGGGCGTTTTTGCCCGGCCTTGCGCTTCGGTGTCTTGGGCTTTGACACGGTCAAATTGACCGATCTGTCGACGCCGCTGGCCGCGCTCATGGCTTTACGCCCCCAGCCAACAAGCCGATTAGTCCGGCCACCACCTGGGCGACTGCTCTGCGAGCCGGTCCAAGGTATTTGCGCGTGTTGACCATGGCTGGATTGTTGGCCAAGGTGGCGCGAATCGATTCGGTCAAGGTCTGGTTGAGCAAGGTGCCAATGTTGATCTTGGTTAACCCGGCTGTTACGGCCTTGGCCAGATCGGCATCGGCCACACCCGAAGAGCCATGCAAAACCAGCGGCACCGGCACTTTTGCCCGCAGCGCCGCGATCAGGTCGAAGTCGAGTGCGGCGGTCCGCCTGGTCATGCCGTGGGATGAGCCAACCGCCACGGCCAGGGCGTCAACGCCGGTGGCCTCGACAAAGGCGGCGGCCTGTTCTGGGTCTGTGCGGGCGCCGGGCGCGTGCACACCATCCTTGCCGCCAATCTCACCCAACTCGGCCTCGACCGAAACGCCGCGCCGGTGGCACATCGCCACTACGGCGGCAGTTGAGGCCCGGTTGGCCTGATCTGACAGCGTCGAAGCGTCGAACATAACCGAATCGATGCCCAGGTCAAGGGCCTCGGCTACCAGGCTTGGTTCAGTCGCGTGGTCCAAGTTGACGCCAATTGGCTGCTCGGATTGCCTGGCCAGGGCCAGGCTGGCACTGGCGATGGGCGCCAGCGAGCCGTGGTACAACACGCAGTTTTGGCTGATTTGGAGAATTGTGGGCCGGCCGGCCATTTCGGCACCTTCGACTATGGCCTCAGCCAGTTCCAGCTGAATTACGTTGAAGGCGCCGATGCCGGCTCTCGTCTTGGCCGCGTCAGTGACCAAGTCGATAACACGGGCTTGGGTCACTGCCCTGCCGCCTCACCGCGGTTGACTTCGAGCACGACCGAGCGGCTGAGGTGACGTGGCCGGTCCGGGTCCATGCCTCTGACCAGTGCCCTTTCCACTGCCAGGCGCTGGGCCACGACCAGAGCCGCCATCGGATCAAACCTGGGGGCAATCCAACTGGCACCAGTCTCGCGGACCTGTTGCTCCAGGCCGGCCGGGGCCGGGCCAAACATCCAGACCAGGCGGCCCGGTTGGGCAATCGAGATGGGCCCGTGGCGGTATTCCATGGCCCGGTACGACTCAGCCCAACCCTGTGAGGCCTCACGCATCTTCAGGGCCGCCTCATGCGCTATACCAATGGTCCAGCCCTGCCCCAGATAGGCGACTTGGTCAGCCACTAGCCAGTTGGTGTTGAGCGGATGCTGGACCGCCTGTTCCGCCTGGCTGATCGGCTTTTCCAGGTCCTCGCCAAGATGCGCCCTGAGCAGGGCCAGCGTGGAGGTGGCGAATCTAGTCTGGACAACGGATTGCTCGTCGGCAAAACCCAGGTCTACTACCTGGTCGACCCCTTGGGCAATGGGAGAGTCGACCACGCCCAAAATGGCCACAGACCGGGCGGTGGCTTGGGGTTTGGCCAGGGCAGCGGCCACCTCGCTGGTGGTGCCAGAACGCGAAATGGCAACAACGCAGTCGTAGTCACGGTGGGACCGGTAGCTTGAGGCGGCGAAGGCGTCAGTCACGCCGTGTCCGGCGCTTTCGCGTTTGTAGGCATAAGCCATGGCCATGAACCAGCTGGTACCGCAGCCAATCACGGCGACGCGTTCGCCACGCTGAGGCAGTTTGGCCGCCTCATCCGGCGCCTGCTCAGCCGCTCTGGTCCAGCATTCGGGCTGAGAGCCGATTTCGACGGTGACGTGGGGCGGGTTTGAGCTGAATTGTGGCATTGCCTTCCCTCGTTGGTCGGTGACGCTTATCCCCAGCCTAGGGCACTGGTGCTGGGCCCTGGCGCATGATTATGCACGTTCAACCACGAAGCGTGCAAGTTCAATCACGCGCCGTTGCCGTCGCGTCACGGTCTCTAGCCAGCAAAGCCGCACCAACTACCCCGGCCCAGGAGCCGAGCTGGGCCGTGACGACATTGGCAGGTTTGATAAAGCTGAAATTGGCGGCTAGTTGGTCAGCGATGGGACGGATCAGGGCGTCACCGGCCTGGGCCAGGCCGCCCCCTATGACAATCCGGTCGGGATCAAGAATGCGCGCCAGCCAGCACATCGCCTGAGACAGGTAGCTGCGAGCCTGGTCCCAAATCTCCGCGGCCTGGCTGTGGCCGGCCTCAGCTAGGTGACGGACCTGTTCGGCATCAATCGACCGGCTGTCGACCCCAGCCAGGCGGGCGTAGAGCCGGGCGATGCCGGCGGCAGAAGCGACGCGCTCGAGACAGCCGGTTTGGCCACAGGAGCAAGGCTCGTCACAACCCGGCATAGGCAAGTGGCCAACCTCTAAGGCGGCGCCGTGGGCTCCGCGATACGGCCTACCACGTTGCACTAGGGCTGCGGCGATCCCAGTACCGATGGGCACAACTAGTACGGTCTGAGCTCCCTTGCCCGCCCCCAGGCGGGCCTCGGCCACTCCACCGGCTGTGACATCGTGGCTTAGAACCACCTCGGGGCCAAGTTGCTGGCTCAAAGAGGCGGCCAGCGGCAAATCGCGCCAACCTAAGTTGGCTGAGAAAACGGCTACGCCAGCCTGGTCGTCAACCAGACCGGGCACGGCCAGGCCAACCGGGCCACTGTCATAGTCATAGTCACTTCGGGCCCGGGCGATCAGGCTGGCCAGTAGTTCGGTGACACGGTCGATCACCGTCTCGAAACCATTAGCAGCGTGAGTGTCGATGCGTTCTTGCCACACCCTGTGACCATCCCCATCTACTAGCGCGCCCTTGGCATATGTACCACCAAGGTCCACCGCCGGGGTGATCATGGTCGGTTACCTCCTTGAGCCGCCGCTAGACCAGGAGCATACCCGCGTGCGCGAATCTGCTCACTTTACGTAGGATAGAGCACAGTTGATCTCTGAGCGTAGGAGGGTTTTGGCCGTGGACCGTCACGAACGCCTTAGCGCCTTGCTTCAGATTCTGGCCGAACGCGGCAAGATCGGGGTTGACCAGGCAGTTAAGGAATTGGGTGCTTCGGCTGCGACCATTCGACGTGACCTGACTCTTCTCCAGGAGCAGAATCTGGCGGCCCGGACGCATGGTGGCGCCGTGGCCACATCGGTCAGCTATGACCTGCCTTTGCGCTTCAAGACATCACGTTTCGCCAGCCAAAAAGCGGCCATCGGCAAGCTGGCCGCCGCCATGGTCAGGCCCGGGCAGGTGGTCGCCCTCAATGGCGGTACCACCACGTTGGAGGTGGGCCGCTGCCTAGCGACGCGTCCGGATTTGGCCGGGCAAGTCCACACCGCTCCGGTAACCGTGGTCACAAACGCCGTCAATGTGGCCTCTGAACTCTTGGTTAGGCCCCACCTCAAAGTAGTTGTCACCGGCGGCGTGGTCCGTGCGAAGTCCTTCGAGCTGTTTGGCCCGTTGGCCTCATCGGTGATTGAACAGCTGTCCTTGGATCTTGTCTTCCTCGGTGTCGACGGTCTTGACCCCGATTTTGGCGCTTCGGCTCATTCAGACGCCGAGGCCAAGACCAACGCCGAATTGGCCCAGGCCGCGGCCAGGCGGGTGGTGGTGGCCGATTCATCAAAAATGGCGGTCAAGGCTTTCGCCCGGATCTGCCCTGTTGGCGATCTTGACGCCATCATTACCGATCAAGGCATTGATCCTGTCGTCAAACGTCGTTTCGAAGACGCCAACGTCAAGGTCCATCTGGCCGCCTGACCTGACCCAACCCGACCTGACCCGGCCCGACCCGACCTCCCCTTTTGTCGCGAGACCGAGCTTTCGCAGACTGTTGTACAAGCCCGGAACCATAGTTGTACAAGTTATGCCAAAGCTCAATCTGGCGAGATCGGGGCTGGTCGTTGGGCGGTGACTGACCAAAGGCCGGGAGTGGCGGCGGCGCAAGCTGGGCAGCGACCGATCGGGTCGAGCCGGTTGGCCAACAACCCAAAACCACTGCGCACTATCAGGTCCTGACCGCAGCTGGAACAGGCAGTGGTCGACCCATCAGGGTCGACCACATTGCCGGTGTAGACATGATTCATACCGGCGTCCAGGGCCATTTGTCTGGCCCGGCGCAGCGTCGAGGTGGGTGTGCGTTTCCTGTCTCGCATCCGGTGGGCCGGGTGGAAGGCAGTGAAATGCAGCGGCACATCTGGGCCGAGTTCGCCGGCGACCCATTCCACCAACCGCCCTACCTCGGTCTCGGAATCGTTTAGGCCCGGGACCAGCAGAGTGGTGATCTCAACCCAAACATCGGTCTGACGCACCAGGTAAACCAGAGTGTCTTGGACCACCTCAAGCCGCCCACCGGTGACCTTGCGGTAGAAAGAGGCGTCAAGCGACTTCAGGTCGACGTTGACCGCGTCCATGGCGCTGAAGAAATCGGCTCGCGCTTCGGCGCAGATGTAGCCGGCCGTCACCGCCACGTTGACCAGTCCACGCTGGCGGCAGGCCTGGGCTGTGTCGATGGCGTATTCAGCGAAGATAATCGGATCGTTGTAGGTGTAGGCCACACCAGCCGCCCCGGCCTGCCGCGCCATCGTGGCAATCTGGCCCGGTGTGGCCGAGCTGGACAAGGCCGCTACATCGCGCGCTGTCGAAGTGGACCAGTTTTGGCAGAACTTGCAGGCCAGGTTGCATCCGGCCGTGCCAAATGACAGCACCGTCGAGCCGGGCAACACGTGGTAAAGAGGTTTCTTCTCGATCGGATCAAGGGCAAATCCGGTCGACCGGCCGTAGGTCGCCAAAACCATGTGACCGTCATGGTTTTGCCGCACAAAACAAAAACCGTGTTGACCTGGACGCAGGTGGCAATGCCTGGGGCACAAATCGCAGGCGACGCGTCCGTCATCGGCCAAATGCCAGTACCCGGCCTCAACCCCACCCGGTCTGGTCACTCGTGGAAGGCCTCGACCTTGTAGCGCTGGATTTCGACATCCTGCCAGTGGTCGGGCGGCAGGCCGGCTTTGGCCATTAGGTGGGTGACAAATTCCTCTGGGGTAGGCAGCTGATCCCAGACCTGCGGCAAGAAGGTCGCCCGGTGCCAACCTGAGCGCAGAATAACGCCGTCAATTCCCGGCCTGAGCTGCTCTAACGCATCCGTCCTGGAGGTGAAGCTAACCGGTTCAGGGGCGGATAGGACCGACACCTCGACCTGGACCCGCTCGAATTCGGTGGCGCTAAGCGGGCGGAAGCGCGGGTCGTGGAAGGCCGCAGCGACGGCGTTTTCGCGGACGTCCTGTCCCAGCGGACGGTGAGCCTCAAGCGAACCGATGCAACCGCGCAGATCGCCGTCAAGGTTCAACGTGACAAAGCTGGCGCCTTTTTGCTTGAGCCAACTTGGGCTGGGCGGCGGGCCGGTGGGCCGGCCCAAGGCCCGGCCGATGGCGTCCCTCGCCACCGCCACTAGAACCTCGCCTGTGTTAGGGGGCGGGTCAGGCATGGGCCACCCCCGCCGTCAGCGGGTCGAAGTCAGGCAACTCGAGGTTGAGCGGGTCGAAGCGAACGCAGGCGTAACCGACAACCTGGCGTTTGTCTCCGGCAGTGTCACCGGAGTTGGCCGCGCCCACCAAGGTGGCTTGGAGGTCGTGGCGCTGGGCCGCCAGCAGTAGCCCGTTGACCGGACGGGCGCCGCAGGCCAGTTCCGGCGGCAGGGTTGGGTCAAGCCTAAGAATGCGGTCAATAGTCATCTGGTCGAAACGCTGAGCCCGCTCATAGCGGTGATAATGCGACAAGTCCGAGCTGACCACGACCAGAGTTTCCGGTCCACCCCAGACCTCGTCCAGCACGGCTGCCACCACTTCAGGTCCGGCGCTGCCTACAGCCAGGGGCAAAACCTTGGCATCTGGCAAGGTGCGCTGAATAAAGGGTAGATGTACCTCAAGCGAGTGCTCCTGGGCGTGGACCTCGGGCAGGGTCTCTACCAACGGCAGCCCGGTGACCGCGGCCACACCTTCGACCCAGACCTCGACATCGCCAAGCGGAGTAGCCAGGGCGTCTACACCTGGCAGCCCGAGCCCAGGGCAGGCGACTCGGTGGCAGGGGCCCAGTAGCACAACCTGTTTGATCGGTGGCTGGGCGGCGAAAAGGCAGGCGTAGCCAAGCGCAGCGATGGCACCTGAGTATTGATAACCAGCGTGCGGCACAATCATCGCTTTTGGGGCCGCGCCAGGGTCCCTAGCGTGGGCCAACAGCGTGTCAACCTGCTCGGCCAACCGCATCGGTGAGTTGGGATAGAACAGACCGGCCACGGCGGCGGGACGAACCGACATCTAGCGCACCTCCCTTGGACAAGAGTCTAGGACCGGAGTCAATACGCTAGAGGCCTAAGTCAGCACTTTTGCCAATAGTCGAGGCGGTCAGGGCGCCAGGCGGAATTGTCCCCTTTCGTCCCCTTGACTGGGCAGCGGTGCCGTTCTAACGTGACGGCGAAGTTAGCAGTTTCCGCGGCGCCGCGAATGCGGAGGCATTGAGGCTTGTCACCTGCGTCTGCGAGACTTTTGGCAGGGTTCTTTCGAAGGGAAGCAGCATGGCAAGTGGAGGGCCGCACCCGGACATCGCCAGCATGGTGGAGCGCCTAGAGGCTGCAAGGTCGCGGGGCGCTAAATGGATTGTCAGCCGAATTGGGGATGACGGCCAACCGGTCGGTGCCGACCGGGTCAACACCTACTACCGCGTGCCCTGGGCGCTGCAAATAACCGGCCACGTTGCGCCCGCCGCTGCGGCCATGGCCTGGATTGAGCGCCATGCTTTGACCAGCGAAGGCGATTTGCGGCCAGGGGCCGCTCAGAAAAACTGGAGCTATCCCGCGGAGTGGACCAATGGTTCGGCCAGCTACCCACTGTCAAATCTGGCCTACGGCGCTTGGCTGCTTGAGCGCTACGACACCGCCGGGGCCATTATGCAAACCCTGGCCAGCGACTTTCAGGATCCGGCCAGCGGCGGTGGCTACATCGAGCGGCCCGAATGCCGCTCGACCGGCCGCCAGGACATTCTCTGTACTGCACAGATCGGGCTGACCGCCTTGTTGACTGGTCGCCGGGAAATGGCAGAGGCGGCCTTCGGGTGGTTTGAGCGTCTTTGGGCCTTGCAGCCTAAGCTGCCAAACCGGCTCTACCTCTCCACGATTGGGCCTGACCTGGCGGTTGATCCGCCTAAGGGTAAGGAATTCGGCTACTGGCTCGATATAGACAAACCGCGCCAGGCCTTCTTCAATCCGGGCCTTGGCGCGGCCTTTATGGGGCGCTACGCCATGGCCACTGGCTCCACCAGCGCTGTTGAGATTGGCCGCGGGTTGTTGGACGTGGCCAGGCGGGCTCATGAGTCCAAATATGACTACAACGACACCGTCCACGTGGGCAAATTCGCCTGGGGCGCCGGCGTCATGATGGACGTGGAACCGGACGAATCTCATCTGGCCGATGCCATGCGCTTGGGGCAGTGGTTCCTCGACTGCCAGCTTGAAGACGGACGCTGGAACCCGACCAAGTTCCTGGTCCCCGAACCGGGCGACACCGACGCGCTATGGAAAACCGGTGAGCATATCCTGCTCATGACAATTCTCGATATGGCGTTGGCCGCCTGGCCGCGCGGAACCTTTGGCAACTAGGAAAAGTGGGGGCAACTGAGATGAAGGTGACGGTCTCTCCCGAGGGGCTGCGGGCAGCGCTCAATGACGATGGCGAGTTCCGCCTGCAAGCCCGCTATTGGGACGGGGCGCTGCAGCTGCAATTCGGTGACGACGTCTATGTTCTGCGACTTGAGCAAGGCGAGGTGGTCGGGGTCGAAGATAGTCCTCTAGATGGCACTGCGCGATGCGAAGTCATCGTCAGCGCCCCGGTGGCTGATTGGTATGAGTTCCTTCAACCAATCCCGCGCCCGCTTTACCACGAGCTCTACCCGGCGATGTGGCATCACGGATTCGAACTGAAGGGCGACGATGACTACGTCTGGACCTACTACGCCGCGTTGCGCCGGGCCTGTGAAATGTTGCGCGACCTAGCATCGATTGAGGAGGGCTAGTATGGCCCGCATTTGTGGCGAAATCACCGGCCGATATGTCTACTTGACAGTGCAAGGGGTCGAATACCGCGTCTACTTCGAGGAGGCAGGTCAAGGCCTGCCGGTCTTGTGCTTCCACACGGCAGGCTCGGACGGCCGCCAGTGGCGACACCTGCTGGAAGACCCCGCGTTGCTGGACGAATTCCGTTTCGTAGCGCCTGATCTGCCCTTCCACGGCAAATCGCTGCCGCCTACTTCCGAGGCCTGGTGGTCGCGACGCTATTCGCTGAACGAAGCTTTCCTACTGGATTTCGTCAAGGAGCTGGCCGCCGCGCTGGAGCTTGACGGTGGCGTCTACATAGGCTGCTCGATGGGCGGGCATCTGGCGCCGGATATCGCCTTGCACCTGCCGGGTTTGTTCCGGGCGGCGCTGGCCATTCAAGGCGGCCTGGCCACCCACGACCCAGAACCGTTCAACAAATACCTCTCGCACCCTCGCACTTCGAACGAATCCAAGGCCGCCTTGATGCTTGGTCAAACCTCACCGCGCAGCCCCGAGGCCCTGCGACGCGAGACCGGCTGGGTTTACGCCCAGGGCGGGCCTCAGGTTTTCCAAGGCGACCTCGACTACTACCTTGGCGAGCACGACATCAGCCAAACCGCCAAGGACATCGACACCACCAAGACTGAGGTCCACGTCTTAGCCGGTGTTTACGACTGGTCCGCCACGCCCGAGCGGGCCAGGGGCCTGGCTGAGGCGACACCTGGCGCCACCTACACCTGCATGGAAGGACTGGGCCATTTCCCAATGTCTGAGAGCCCGGATGAGTTCAAGCGGTACGTCATACCGCTTTTGCGGCGGATCGCCCAGGACCAAGGCCAATGACGTGGCGCTTGTCCGGCCGGTGTTGGCTCAAGGTCGACTTGAACACAATTGGACCGTTTTGACTTCTGAATATGCGGCACCACCTAACTGAATAGTTTCGGCAATTTGCCTAAAAAACCTTGCGAAAGGAACAGATTCGATTATGAGTACATTCCGATTCCGGCGCAGCGGCGCGCTGGCAGCCTTTGTTGCAGCAAGCTGCCTGGTCTTGGTTGGTTGCGCCTCGGACTCTAAGGACAGCCCGGCGACGCCTGCCGACAAAACCGCAGAGGCGGCCGGCGACGATATGGTCACAGGTCCTGGTGGCCCAATAGAAGGCAAGACCGTCTACTACGTCGCCTGCAGCGACCAGAATCAATGGTGCCGCGCCTACAACAATCTGCTGGTCAAGGGCCTGGAGGATAAGGGCGTCAAGGTCACGTACCTGCAAGACCCCTACGACCCGGTTCTACAGGTCCAACACCTCAACCAGGCCATCTCACAACAGCCTGACGCAATCATTCTGCTGGCCAGCGACGCCCGCGCGGTTATCCCGGGTCTGGCCAAGGCCCAACAGGCCGGCATCCCGGTTGTCAACGTGATTGGCCCCACAGTGCCGGAATCTGATGAGTATTACGCGGCCTCGATTGTGGTCAACCACGACGAGCTTGGCGCCAACGCCGCCACCTTGATGATCCAAGGTCTCCAAGAAGAGGGCATTGAAAGCGGGAACGTCATCGCTATCACCGGCGCCTCAGTCCAACCCGAAGTCGCCGTGCGCATGGACGGCTTCAAGCGGGTTCTGGCCGAGCACCCGGAATATGAGCTAGTTGAAGAACAAGACGGCGCTTGGGATCAGGTCAAGACCGCCACCATCGCCCAGCAGCTTTTCGCCAAATACGCTGATAAGGGCGGGATTGTTGGAGCCTACGGTATGGCCGACCACCAGGCCGCCGGCATCATCCAGTCAGCCCAGCAGGCCGGTCTGAAGGTCGGCGTGGCCGAGGGCGGCCTGATCGTTGTTGGGTCCAACTGCTTCAAAGTTGGCATTGACAACATTGAGAAAGGTCTGGCCTACGGCACCTCGCCTCAGGCGGCCGGCGCGGAAGCTGAGTTCACTTTGCCACTGCTGGAGAAGTTCTTGTCCGGTGAAGCCATCCCGCGGGAGTCTTTGACCACCGAACCGCCAATCACCAAAGACAACGTCGAAGAATGGAAGGAAAGGTGCAGTGTGGCCTAGCCGCGCCACCTTTCACCGTTTCCCCCTTGCGACCCTAGAGGCCTAAGAGGCGGCGAAATGAATCAGACCGAGCAGGCGGCCCCCGCCGTTGAGGTTCGCGGTGCCACCAAGACCTATGGGCCAATCGTGGCATTGGACGACGTGTCGTTCACGCTTCGACCCGGCGGGGCACACGCCCTGCTCGGCCACAATGGCGCCGGCAAAAGCACGCTTGTCAACGTGCTCTCCGGCGTTGTCACGCCTGATCGGGGTGAGGTGTTGCTCGACGGCAAAGTAGTCGAGCTGCGCTCACCCCGCCAGGCCCAAGCGGCTGGGATAGCCGTGGTAGCCCAGGAGCTGAGCGTGGTGCCCACGCTGACCGTGCATGAAAACATTCTCCTGGGAAAGGTCGGCGCCGGCGTCTCAGGCTCCGGCTCGATTGACCGGGATCAGGTGCGGGCACTATTGGCGCGACTCGGCCTGGCCGGTGTTAGCCCAGAGACAATGGTCGAAGACCTTTCGATGGGCGAACGCCAGCTGATCGAAATTGCGCGCGCACTTAGTCGCAACGCTCGGGTGCTAATCCTCGACGAACCGACAGCGTCTCTGGCGGATCGAGAGATCCAGCGGGTATTTGGCGCCGTGCGGGAGGTCATTGCCGAAGGCCGCAGCGTTGTCTTTGTGACCCACCGGCTTGGTGAGGTGCTGGACTTGTGCACCCGCGTGACAGTCATGCGCGATGGCGCGGTCACCATCACGCGCGATGTGGCCGGACTTGACCGGGACTCGATTGTCCAGCTCATGCTGGGTGATGTGGCCGCCCGGACCGAGGTTGCCAGGGCCGATGCCGCCGGCCGCGAAGGTTTGGTTGACATTGAGGGCCTGACCGTTCCCGGCCACGTTGATAACTTCTCTTTGCAGGCCAAACGCGGGCAAATAGTCGGGATTGCTGGACAGGTCGGCTCGGGCGCCAGCGAGGTGGTGCGGGCCCTGGCCGGACTGGTGCCAGACGCCCGCGGCCAGGTAAGGGTTGGCAGAAAGCCTTTGCGACCAGGCGCACCGGGCCGCTCGCTTAAAGCCGGTGTTGTCTTCGCCTCGAATGACCGCAAGTCCGAGGGCCTCTTCCTTGACCAGTCAATCGCCCGCAACCTGGTAGCGACCCGGCTCAGAGCTGCCTCCAAAGGCGGGATCTTGAGTTCGAAGAGAATCAAGGCCACCTCACAACGGCTGATTGACCTGATCAGCATTGAGCGCAGTCGCCTGCCGCAGCCAGCCGCCACGTTATCTGGAGGCAATCAGCAAAAGGTCTTCTTGGGGCGCTGTCTGGACCGTGAAGATGCTGAACTAATGCTGTTCGATGAACCGACCCGAGGCGTTGATGTGGGCGGACGGGTCGAAATCCACAACCTCATTCGCCACGCCGCCTCGGCCGGTAACGCTGTGGTTTTCGTTTCAACCGACCACGAGGAGGTGCTCGACCTGGCCGACACGGTGGTGACCATGTTTGCCGGCCGGGTCACGCGGGTGGCGCGCAGCGCTGACATGACCTCCGCCATGCTGCTGGGTGATATGACCCATGGCTCTGCCGACCAGGCCGGCCAGGGGGCAGAGGTGGGCCAGACGACATGACCAGCCTGCCGATGGCACAACGACTGCGCCAGACCAAGCCAGCCACCTGGGCGCTGGGAATTTTCGCCTCCATGCTGGCCGTGGTGCTGGTGGCCGGCGCTGTCACGACTGAGGGCTACTTGACCGCCTCCAACTTCAAGGCCATTTTGACCTCGACCGCCTTCGTGGGCATTGTGGCTGTTGGCGCCACCGTCATCATGATCTCTGGCAGCCAGTTTTCTTTGTCCCTGGGCATCACTGTGGCTGTGACTTCGATCCTGTTCCTATTCGCCCTGCGCTCCGGCATTATCGTGGCGATGATCGTGACGCTGGTTGTGGGCATCGTGGTCTTCGCCCTTCAGGGCTTCATCATTGGCGGAGTTGGAGCCAACCCAATCATCGTCACCATTGGTGCCGCCGCCCTGCAAGAAGGCATCACCACCTCACGGATCGCCGGCAACATTACGCCACCGGCCGGCGTTAGCATCGACTTCCTCGCCACCACAGTAGGCGGCGTGCCAGTGTCGATCTTCGTCTTTTTCGCGGTCGCCTTGATCGTCGAGCTATTCATGCGGCGAACCCGTTGGGGCCGGCAAATCTATCTGATGGGCGAAAACATGGAGGCGGCCCGGGCAGCCGGCCTACCCACCGCCTCGTTGACCACCTTGGGCTTCATTATTGCCGGGGCCTGCGTGTCGATTGCCGGCATCTTGGTGGCCGGCTTCAATCAGAACTCCAACCTGGCCACCCAAGGCACATTCACCTTCGACGCCATTGCCGCAGTATTAGTTGGAGGCAACGCTGTCACCGGCGGTTACGGCTCTGTCGGGCGTACCGTCATTGGCGCCATCATTATTGCGGCGGTCTCCGACATGCTGCTGCTGCGCGGTGCCTCCACTGGTGTCCAGGTGCTGGTCAAGGGCGTGATTGTGGTCCTGGTGGTGGTGTTTGTACAGATGACACGGCGCGGAAGGAGGGCCTGAGCATGAGCGCGAGCACTGACACCGCCTCGTCCAGCCCTGCCCGCCGGGCGCCCCTGGCCCGGCGCGTACGGATGCTGATGCCGTATGTCCTCTTGGCCATAATGCTGGTTGCCTTCTTCACCCTGCCCAGGCTGACCGGCAGATCGGCCACCAGCTTCAACATCTACAACTCGTTGCAGGTCTGGGCCTCAGTTGGCCTGCTAGCGCTGGGTGTTGGACTGACGATGATTGCCGGGGAATTCGACCTGGGTTCGCTTGGTGTCTATGCCGTCAGTGGCATGATCGCCGTCAAGGTCGGTGAACACGGTGCCCTGCTCGGCATTTTAGCCGCCATTGGAGTTGGTCTACTGGTGGGTCTGGTCCAAGGAGTGCTGGTAGCCCGGTTACGCATCAACTCAATGCCCGTGACCTTGGGTTTCTTCATCGCGCTGCTGGGCACCACCCAGGCCCTGTCTAACTCGATGAGTGTCTCGTTTTCCAACCTTGGCGCCGGTATGGCGCTCGACGCTGCCAAGCTTGTCTTCTTCTCGTGGCGGTCGATTATCGCCATCGCCCTATTCGCGGCGGTGATCGTGGCAATGCGCTACACCCGTTTTGGGCGCGAAGTTAGGGCTGTGGGCGGCGACCGCCGGGCCAGCCGCATCGTTGGGGTCGAGGTCGACCGGGTCCTGATCAGCGTCTTCGTCATTTCTGGGTTGTGTTCCGCCGTCGGTGGCTCGCTCCTGGCATACTCACTAGCCACGGCCATGCCCAACCCCGGCCTGACTCCCTTGACCTTTGCCGTAACGGCCGTCCTGATTGGCGGGGTCAGCCTGGTTGGCGGCTCCGGCTCAGCCTTGGGCGTGGCGCTCGGTGCGTTCACGCTGAGCCTGCTGAAAGAGCTCTTCTCCGTTATGGCAGCGCCGGACTACTACGAGGCGATTGTCCGCGGCGCGCTGCTGGTCGTGGCCACTATTATCGCCGCCCCCGCCCTGGTCTCCTGGTGGAAATCAGTGCGAGCACCACGGGTTGGCCGCCAGCCGCTGGGCTCGGCCAAGCTCTAGCACCTAGGACCAGGGGTCTGGGGTCAGGGTGTACTTGGTTTCCAGGTATTCGCCGATGCCCTCAAACCCGCCTTCGCGTCCCAGGCCGGAGGCTTTCCAGCCACCGAAGGGCGCCGCGGCGTTTGA
>Ga0123356_10000642_pt1 | contig 38408 bp, 38 predicted proteins | sample TergutEmb28metaG_2_FD_92546 | JGI IMG/M metagenome (GOLD analysis project Ga0123356, IMG submission 92546) | Embiratermes neotenicus P3 segment gut microbial communities from Petit-Saut dam, French Guiana - Emb289 P3 | ecosystem: Host-associated > Arthropoda: Insects > Digestive system > Gut ...
GGATGGCTTGGCAAATTTGATGTATTCCGATGGCACTTCGTACCTTTTGGCATTGTACTGCGCATCCACGTTTACGCACCTGTATTTTTCTGGATAATCGACAACCAGCTTGTCCAATCTGCGGATGGTGACTGGGTCGGCAGTGTCAATGACAGCACTTCGCGTTTCTGTATCCCACTGAATGTGAGTTTCTTGCTCGGCCCGAGTGAGACTATACATCGGTAACCTGCCCTCCTTTCACGCGTTCCTCTAGCCAGCGTTCCAGCGCCTCCAGCGGAATGACAATGCGACGTGGGCTGATTTTCACCGCTGGAAAGCCTTCCATGTGGATTAACTGGTAGGCGCGGTTTCGGCCAACCCCTAGGTATCGCGCTAATTCAGTGGCGTTGATTGCTTTCCGGTCAATCATCTGCTTTCCTCCTCAAAAGTATCATCTTGTCCCTTGCAATACCGGCAAGGCCATGGTATCATAAATGTGCAACAAAAAAAATAAATATTCGTTGCAGATTCCGTTGCAGGGGGTGGTTACGTGGCACTTACACCAAGTGATTGTTTGGAAAAGAGAACATCACAGATATTCGTTTGCGACGTTTGGCCCTGTGATACGTTTTCTCTTGTTCCACTGGACGGCGTGCCGTACATAATCGCCACCGGCAAAATACCCTGGCCAATAAACGCCGATCATCTAATTATTGGTGACACCAGCATTTTGCTTTCGCTTTTGGATTTGCATAGTAGACTCATGCCAGCAAAAAACCTCGACCGAAGAAATATCGCGAATTATGAAAATGAGTGTTCTACCGCTGATATAGAAATTATATGCCGATGGTGTGAAAAACATGGAAGCCCCTTTCCTCCTGTGAAAGCAAATGACTGGATCGGCATTAGGTTGGGTGATTTTCGGATAAAATTGAACAGATTGTACCGTGCGTACGACACTTGGCGAGGAATTGCCTTGGAAGCAGACAAAACGGAAGCAGAAAAGGAGCAACTCCAAGACAAGCTTAATACACTTAACCGTTGCCCGATATACATCCACGTAGATTATTCATTATCTGCACCGCGTCTCTTTTTTAGGTGTATGACTATGTTTGATTTAGCGCACACACAACTATCTTTTATGGCAGCATCTCAACTTGATTGGTCGCTAGCCATATGCGATAACTGTTCATTACCTTTTGCGAAACACCACGGAAATCAGAAGTTATGTCCGCACTGTAATCAAACAAGATACCAAGCATGCAGAGATCGAAAAAGAAAGGAGCGAAAGAAAAATGCCCAAGAGAGCCAACAATGAAGGTAGCATTCGCCGTCGCCCGGATGGGCGCTGGGAAGCGCGATATACACTAGGCCGCGATCCGGGCACTGGGAAGCAGGTACAGAAGTCGATCTATGGCGACACACAGAAGGAAGTACGCCAGCGCCTCCAGCAGGTTGCGACGGCAATTGATGAAGGAATCTTCGTACAGCCCTCAAAAATGACTGTAGGGCAGTGGTTGGATATTTGGCAAAAGGAGTATTTGGGCGGTGTGAAGCCCGCTACAGTCGTTTCCTACGGCCAGCAGGTCAAGAACCATATCATGCCCGCCCTGGGCGCGGTGAAACTATCTGCGCTACACGCCGCGCCGATTCAGAAGCTTTATAACGACTTGCAGATTGAAGGGCTTTCCCCAAAGACCATAAAGAATGTGCATGGTGTGCTGCATCGAGCATTGAAGCAGGCGGTAATACTGGGGTATATTCGGGCGAATCCATCCGATGCTTGCACATTACCGCGCATAGAAAAAATCGCCATACAGCCGCTTGACAGCCCCGACATAGAGGCTTTCCTGAATGCTCTTCGAGGTGCTCCTATGGCGTCACTGTTCACCGTAGATGTGTTTACCGGCATGCGCCTTGGCGAAATTCTGGGCTTACAATGGCCCTGTGTAGACTTCACACGCGGCACGATCTTGATTGATAAGCAACTCCTACGGCCCCGACAAAAGGGGGATAACTTCCGCTTTGGCCCTCTCAAGAATGACAAGCCGCGCGTTGTCACTCCTGCCCCCTTTGTCATGCAAGCGTTGCGGGAGCGACGCCGCGAACAAATGGAGCAAAAGCTGCGTGCAGGCTGTGCGTGGAATGAAAGCGTATTCCCCGATCTGGTTTTCACCAACGCTGTGGGCAAGCACCTGAACTATAATATCGTACAGCGCCATTTTAAGCAGGCTCTAAAGCGTGCAGGCATTCCCGAGAAACGATTTCACGATTTACGTCACACATATGCGGTTTCCTCTCTACGGGCGGGTGACGATGTAAAGACCGTACAAGAGAACCTAGGCCACCACACGGCGGCTTTTACGCTCGATCAATATGGGCATGTTACCGAAAGCATGAGACGCGATAGCGCGGCCCGCATGGAAGCCTTCATTCGAGGACTAAAAACCGGCCGATAGAACCGCGTAAGGGTAAACTGAAGGGTAAAACAGCATTTTAGTGCAATAGAAAAGCCCTGCATCCGTTGAGATACAAGGCTTTCTTCATAGTGCGGTCGACGGGACTTGAACCCGTACCCTCTCGGACACGCCCCTCAAACGTGCGCGTATGCCGGTTCCGCCACGACCGCATGCCCGTTGGCGACATGCATTAGTATAAGCAGCTTGCAGGGTTCTGTCAAGTCAGGATTCGCCAAACTCAAACTCCGCGGAAAAATCCAAAGTGGAAAAATAATCCTGGGGCGTTTGGGCGCGGCGGATCAGGCGCACATCGCCGTTTTGGCACAGCAGCAGCTCGGCGGCGTGGAGCTTGCCATTATAGTTGTAGCCCATGGCCGAGCCGTGGGCGCCGGTGTCGTGGATTACCAGCAGGTCGCCGGTGTCGATCTTAGGTAGCGCGCGATCTACGGCGAATTTGTCGTTGTTTTCGCACAGCGAGCCCACCACGTCATAGGTGTGATCGTTGGGTGCGCCTTCTTTTCCGGCCACCGTGATGTGGTGATACGCGCCGTACATGGCCGGGCGTATCAGGTCTACGGCGCTCGAATCCACGCCGATGTACTCCTTGTGGATGTGCTTGGCATGGATGGCACGGGTCACCAGGCAACCGTGGGGGCCGGTCATAAACCGGCCAAGCTCGGCGCACAGAGCCACACCGCCCATGCCTGCGGGCACCAATATTTGTTCGTAGGCCTGGCGCACACCCTCGCTGATGCGTTGGATATCGCTGGGCTGCTGCTCCGGGCGATAGGCCACGCCGATGCCGCCCGACAGGTTGATCTGGGTGATCCGCGCCCCTGTCCGGCCTTGCAGTTCCGCCGCCAGTTGAAATAGGATGCGGGCCAGCTCGGGGTAGTAGGCGTCCCCGGCGGTGTTGCTGGCCAGGAAGGCATGGAGGCCAAATTCCTCCACACCCAGCGTTCGCAAATGCGTAAAACCTTCGGCCAGCTGCTGCCGGGTGAAGCCAAACTTTGCTTCTTGGGGGGTGTCCATGATGTCGTTGCCCACGGCAAACTCGCCGCCCGGATTGTACCGGCAGCTGATTTGCGACGGAAGCCCGGCCACATCCCGCAAAAAATCGATATGGGTGATATCGTCCAGATTGATGTGTGCGCCCAATGCCATGGCCAGCCGGTATTCCTCCGCCGGGGTCTGGTTGGAAGAGAACATGATTTTCTCCGGCGGAAAACCACAGGCCTTGGCCAGGAGCAGCTCGGTATAACTCGAACAATCCACGCCGCAGCCCTCCTCCTTTAGGATCTGGAGGATAAAGGGATTGGGCAGCGCTTTTACGGCAAAAAACTCACAAAAGCCCGGATTCCACGCAAAAGCTCGGCGCAAGGCCCGGGCGCTCTGGCGGATGCCGCCCTCATCATAAAGGTGAAAGGGCGTGGGATAGGCCTTTGTGATCTCCAACAATTGCGCATGGGAAACAAAGGGTGTTTTCATCGGATTCTCCTTTACGCTCACATAAACATAGTATACCATACAAAAGTACGATATAAAAGTAACAGTTGACAGCTTCTTCTGTGTTTGTTATCCTAAAAGCAAATACATAACCTAAGGAGGATGGACTAACTTGAAGAAACTGTTGATCACGCTTCTGACCTTGGTGCTGGTGGTTGCGCCCATGGCCTCGTTCGCTTCCGAAATCGCTGTGTCCGGCGACGTCTATCATGGCTTTGGCGCCACCGCCGTTCATCGCCTGGGCCCGGGCAGGGACGCGTCCGAGACCCCGAGGTACTCCGTCAACATTTCCATGGCTTCCGTACTGTTTGACGCCGAGGGGCGCATATTGTACGTGCAGGTGGATGTGTACGAGTTCGGCACCCCCAATTATCCGAGCGCGACCTTCCCGAAGTTCTCCGGCTGGCCGGGCACCGAAGGCTACAACGTGGTTGATCCCGAAACCCGTGAGGTGATCGGCGTTTCCGAAAATACCCCCGAACTGTTCGCGCAGGAAGTGGACAATTGGACCACCAAGCGCGAGCGCGGCGATTCCTACGCCATGAGGCCGGACGACCCGAGCATGGAGTGGGACAAGCAGATGGACTTTTTCGAAGAGTGGATGGTAGGGCAGACCGTGGCCGAGGTTCGCGCGTGGAACGACAGGTTCACCAACCCCCGCAACGGCCGCGTCTTGAATCCGACTATGGATGAGGAGCAGCAGCATGAGGATGATCTGGCGGCGTTGGCAGCGATGACCGAAGAAGAGATCGCGATGTTGACCGACATGGTGTCCGGCGCCACCATGGCCCTTACCGATCCCCATGGGCTGATGCTGGAAGCCGTTGAGAAGGCGTACGAGAACCGCGTGCTGGTGTTCAGCGCCGGGAACTAATGCCACTGAACTAGTTTGGCAAAACAATCAAGGCCGCTGTCGGGTTGACAGCGGCCTTTGGTTATATGTATCAATCGCCCCTACTACGCCGTGGCAACTAAAATATTACAGGACCAGTTGTCCGATCGGCGAGGTAGAATCCCCCCGCCACTGCGGTGGCCCTCTCCTCAATTCGCCATTGTCGCGCTGTGGCGCTCTGTGGCTCATTGGCCTTCCGCGCCGTCTCATCGCGCCACTGGCGCGACGGCGCTTCGGCCCCCTTTAACAAGGGGGGCAAGGGAAGGATGGCCAGTTTGCTTGTGTAACCCCTGCCTCCCTTGTTAAAGGGAGGGGGACCGCCGCAGCGGTGGAGGGATTCCGTGCCCAGCGGCATCGGCAAAAACGCAAAGTATTAGTTGTTATAGCACCCTACATCTCGTTCTAATTCCTATTATTGTACCGGGGCGGATTACACAGCTCATCTGCCGGTATGTTCTGGCTGGCGGCCTGGGATAACCTGATGGGCAGCGTGCCGGGCTTGGCGTATACGCAACCCTCCAGATGATACATGGAATCATCGGCCTCTACCACCAGCGGGTAAATATCTTGCTGTATAAATTGGGAGGTGGTGGGTTGGGCCATAACCGGGTTGGGCCGGCCAAACAGGCTGAGCGCCCCGGCCAACATGCAGGCCGTAAGCGCCGTGGCGGTGATGGATATCAGCAGCTTTACCGACCAATGCCAGCGGTACCGCTCATGCCAAAGGTGATAAAGCCCGACGGGTAGGCAAATTGCCATCCATCGTGCCAGCTCACCATAAGGCATGCGCCTGCGTCGGTACACCCTGGGCATCGTGATCTTACACCTCCGGCGAATGATAACGAAAAAACACTATATATAGTGCCTCGTGTCAGGATATGACGCTCTTATTGTATATCATTATATATTTCCTTGTAAATAGCATTTTGCCGCCAAAACGTAAACAATTTGTAAACTTTGTTACAGAATTGTTTTGGAATATCTACAAATTGGGTTTTTGTGAATTTTGGGCACAAGATGTAGTGTTGAGCGCCCCAAATTGCGTCCTGAAATGGGTCCATTGTATCCTTGTTGCAGGCTCATCTTAAAAGTGCTATACTTTGGAGGCTATGGGGATTGGAGGAATGGGTCATGTTGGGCCGGCGGTTGGTGGCGATGGTGGCGCTGTGCACGCTTTTTGCGTGTACTTTCGTTACCGCCGCCCAGGCGCTGGACTTGCATCGAAATGCCTTCGGCGCGGCAACCGACGGCGAAGATGTCTATTTTTTGACTGCCAGCCAAAACACATGGTCTATTCACTCGGCACGCCGTATGCTGGCCGGAGAATCGCCTGTGGTTGAGCTGCCTGAAGGAACGGAACCCTATGGTATGCTCTACGCCTGTGGCGAAGCGGTGTGGTATGCGCGCTACAGCCAGGAGCTGCGCGCCGAGCTGGAGGGCCAGACCCGGGCCGCCCTGGAATTTGTGCGCTATGAGCTGGCAACCGGCCAGGAAAAGCTGCTGGTAACCGATGCCGATCCCGACGCCCTATTTCCCATGGACGGGCACACCCTGAGTTACCTGCCCTGGGGAGACGAGCATTCCTTGGCTACCGCCGATTTTGTAACACAAACCGACTTGCTCACCCTGGAAGTGGAGGATTCGCTGATATGGGATGCCGCCCAAATCGACGGCGCGCTCTATTTGCTGCTCTACAACCCGGCGCACGATTACGAAGCCCTGTACCGCATTGCCGATGACGGTGCGGAAAGGCTTCCCGAGCCCGAGCCCAAGCCGGGGGTAAGCTGGCTCCAAGGAAACTATCGCGTATATGCCACCGGGGAAGGTGATTTTTTCGCCGCGCCCCTATCGGCTCCGAGCTGGGGCTACCCGTTGCCCATGGGCGGGGAACAAGACGATGTGTATTACTTTGGCGATTACCGGTGGATATGCCAGGTGGAGCCCGGCAATGTGGCGCGGCTGTACCGAATCCCCTTGGCCGAGAATGAGCAGATCTATTATTTGGAATACGACGCCCTACCCCAGCAGCCTTTTGTGCGAGGAGCCGGCGCCCATGAGATGATCACCCTGGACCGGCGCGGGCGGTTGTTAAGCATTGACGCGGATTTTTCAGCCCTCACCCAGGTGGCGCAGTTGGAATACACCACGTTGTTTTCCGCAGTGGAGTGGCTGTGGGCCCTTCCCTTCCCCGACTTTGTGTTGATGCTCGGTTACTCCGCCGATGCCCATGGCGCGCCCCAGGGGCTTGAGTACCCGCCAGATACAGCACGGGTGGTGCGCCGGGGCGAGGGGATGGAAGACGGGCCTTTGGTATTTCCGTCGCAAACGATGCCCATACCCGCGGACTATTAATAGAGTTGATAAAAACGGAGGATTCTATGGAGCCTGCTTGGATCAGGATTTTTCGCCGATTGCGTGCCCTTTCCGATACCCCATGGTTGTTGGCGATGCTGGCCGTGCTCACCCTGTGTTACCCGTTGGGTGCGCCCGCCCTGTGGCTGATGGTGGTTGTGCTGGTTGCCCTATGCTGTGTGGGCAGCCTTCCATCCTTGGCGGCGGCTTACGTGTTTCTTTTTTTGTTTGACAACATGCTGCCTTTTCCGGCCCTGGGGGGCTCCCTGGCCCGGGTGCTGCAGGCCGGTATCGCCTTGCGCGCCGCCTTGCTGTTGATAAAGGCACGGGCAAAACCCGATCGGTTTATGCTTTTTGCCGCGCTGTTTACCGCCGTCGCGTGCGCCATCAGTTTTATCATAAAGGGATTGGTGGGCGATAGCCTAAGCTTTGCCATCAACATGCTGGTGCTGCTGGCGCTGCGCGCCGCCTTGCGTACAGACAATCAAGCCAGCGGCCTATTTCAACGGTTGACGCGGGTATATGTGGCATCGGCGGTAACGGCGGTGGTGTTTGGTGTGGTGTACAATCGCTTTTTTGTGGTAGGCGCCGCCATGGTGATTCGCTTTCTGGGCACCCACGAGCCGAACTTTATGGCCATGTTTTTGAATGTGGCCGTTATCCTGTGGCTGATGCTGCCCCGGCCCAATGTACGCCCCGCTTTTTTATGGCCGCTGGATGCCGTGACGCTGGGTGTGCTGCTGGGCGGCCTGGTGATGACCGGCAGCCTTACCGGCTTTGCGATTGCGGGCTGCATGTTGCTGATTTGTGGCGCAGGCGCCTGCCGTGGCCGCAACTTAAAGCTTTTTGCCTTGCGATTATTCTGTGGCGGGTTGGTGGCGGCGGTGGTGGTGATTGGAGGGCAGCATTCAACCCTGCTCCGGCCCCAGCACGAACGGGACATCTACAACCTGCGAACCTCCACCGGCAGCGCCGATGCGGACACCCCCATCTACATCGCCGAGGAAACATACCGTACCTTGCGGGCCGCTGGCGAGCCGGTGGAGCCCCATCTGCTCACCGCCGCCCAATGGAGGGCGTATCGCGAAGAACATGGCATCGAGCGGATGGCTCCGCGCCCGAGGGACGTGGAGCATCTGCTGCAAGACGGTTTTGCCCAAACCCTTCGCCGTGTGCCCATACTGGGCAATCGGCTCTACACCGCGTTGGGTTATGCCCGGCTATACGGGCTGGACGTGGCCACATCGGGCCGGTGGGGTTTGATCACCGAAAAGTTGCGTGACTTTGCCGCGCAGCCAGCCTGGCAGAAGCTGCTTGGGCGGGGGCCTGATCCTGAAATCACGTACTTCCCCATGTTTCAAACCTTCGGTTATTCCCACAATAGCTATTTGGATATGCTTACCGGTTTTGGCGCTATTGGCCTGGGGCTGCTGCTGTGGTGGTTTGTACGCACCGCAAGGCGAGGGCAGTTCTTAGGTTTGCCGGTAGAGCAGGAATGCCACCAGGCGCTGACCCTAGCGCGGATTGCGTTGCTGCTGCATGCCGCTACACTGACCATGCATTTAAACCGTGTATTTCTGTTTTTCTTTATGGGATAAATCGTAAATCGAAAGGACTGTCGCCATGAAACTGGGAGTCGTAGGTTTGCCCAACGTGGGCAAAAGCACACTGTTTAACGCCATTACCCAGGCACGGGCCGAAGCCGCCAACTATCCCTTCAGCACCGTGGAGCCCGATACCGGCATAGCAGCCGTGCCTGATCCTCGGCTAGATGCGTTATCCGCGATGTATCAACCTAAAAAAACCACCCCGGCGGCCGTGGAGTTTGTGGACATCGCCGGGTTGGTGAAGGGTTCCAGCTGGGGCGAAGGGCTGGGCAACAAGTTTTTGTCTCACATCCGCGAAGTGGACGCGCTGGTGCATGTGGTGCGCTGCTTTGAAGATGAAAACATCATGCATGTGGATGGCGATATCGACCCAGCCCGGGATATCGAGACTGTACAGATCGAGTTGATCGCCGCTGACCGGGAGACCGTGGCCCGCCGGTTGGAGAGGGCCAGCAAAATGATCAAAACCGGCGAGCGCAAGTACCAAGACGAAGCTGACACCGCCACCCAACTCGCCGCTCATCTGGACAATTTGTTGCCCGCCCGCACTTGCCCCCTTTCTCCGGCCCAGGCCGAGATCGTGCGCGGCTGGTTTTTGCTCACCACCAAGCCTGTGCTCTACGCCGCTAACATCGGCGAGGCCGATTTGGGATCGGATGTGGACGGATTATCCTGGCTTCAGCAAGTGCGCGCCATCGCCGATTCCGAAGGAGCCGAGGTGCTGGTGATCTGCGCAAAGATCGAGGAAGAGATCGCCCACATGGAGCCCGAGGAAAAAGAAGAGTTTTTACAGGAGCTGGGCATCGGCCAATCCGGCCTCAACCGCCTGGTTTCCGCCTGCTACAAGCTGCTGGGCCTCATCAGCTTTTTAACCGTTGGGGCCGATGAGTGCCGGGCCTGGACCATCGTACGCGGCACCCGCGCCCCTCAAGCCGCCGGCAAAATTCACAGCGATTTTGAGCGGGGCTTTATCCGCGCCGAAGTGGTGCCCTATGCCGAGCTGGCCGCGGCGGGCAGCATGGCCGCCTGCAAAGAGAAGGGCTTGGTGCGCTCCGAGGGCAAGGCTTATGTGATGCAAGATGGGGATGTAACGCTGTTTCGGTTTAATGTGTAAAAAGCCAGGCGAACAGCCAACGAAATCCTACTTGCTTCCCCGCGGCTTTTTCGTTATAATACACGGGTATCATTTGACGGAGCGAGAGGAAGAGTAACAATCATGCAAAAAAATATCAAAAAATGGATTCAACTCATCGCGATCATGCTCGCGATGGTCATGCTGGCCGGATGTAACCTGATCGCCACCGACCGGGAGCTGGACGCAAAAATGACGGTGCTGGAAGTCGGCGGTGAGCCGGTTACCAAGGCCGAACTTGCTGACATGTGGGTTAACGTGATGAATTATTGGTATCAAATGCTTGGGGGGCAGATAGACACTAATTCTCCCGAGGTAAGGCAAGATGCGTTGGAGCAGGCTATCGACGCCGTGGTTGCAGAGCGTGTCGTGGTGCAAAGGGGCATGGCCCTGGGCTTAGATCAGTTTACCGAAGAGGAGCTGGCTGAGTTGGAGGCTGAGGTGCAAACCCAGTGGGACGAATATGCTGACCGTGTGCGGGAGGAATACTTTGCTGCCTCCGAGTTGGAAGGCGACGCACTTACCGAGGCCATCGATGCCCAGTTGGAAGAGATGGGCCTCACGCAGGAGTCCATGCTAGACACCCTCAAGGACCGAAAGATTCCTGACCGCGTGTGGGAATATACCGTCCAAGATGTGGTGGTAACGCCCGAAGAGGTGGCCCAGGAGTACCAAGGTTTGGTGGACGAGCAGAAGGCCGCCTATGAACTGGACATCACCGCCTACGCGTCAGACAGAATGGGCCGCCAGACCATCTACTTTGTGCCCGCAGGCTATCGCTACGTAAAGCATGTGCTGCTCCGGATCGACGCCGAAGCCAGCGCCCATATTAACGCCATAGAGGCCGAGCTGAGCACGTTGTTCGGCACCCTTGGAACCACCCAGGCGGCCTTAAGGGATCTTGAGCCCCCGGCGACCGAACCTACAGACGAAGAAGAAATACCTACACCTACTCCCGAACCTCTCACCGAGGAGGAGACCGCCGAACGCGCCGAGACTGTAGCGGTGCTCCAGGCGCAGATCACCGAGCTTGAAGAGGCCATCGCCACCAAGCAGGCCGAGTTGGAGCTAGCCCAGGCCGAGGCCTTTGATGCCCTTTCCCTCCGGGTGGAGGATGTAAAAAGCAAGATCGACCTGGGCCTTAATTTTGACAGGGTGATCGAAACCTATGGCGAAGACACCCGCATGACCGCTGAGCCCTTTAAGTCCAAGGGGTATCCGGTGATCGAGGGGTTGCAAACCCACGATCAGGCCTTCGGTCAGGCCTTCCAAGACGCGGCCATGGCCTTGGAGCAGGTGGGGGATGTGTCCGATCCGGTCCAATCCGGCTTTGGTTTCCACATCATCAAGTATGTGAGCGACTCCGTGGAGCACGAGGTTGGGCTGGACGCGGTACGCGAAGAAATGACCGAAAGCCTGCTTACCAACAAACAAAACGAAGTGTATCAGCAAGAGCTGAATCAATGGATCGAAGGTACCAAGGTGCGGCGGTTCAACAACCGCATGGACTTTATTTGATCGGGAAAACCAACCGTTCAAGCCTAAGCGCTTCGCAATTGCGGGGCGCTTTTTCCATGCTTTGTCGTGGCGAGAATTTCCATGGCAAAATGCCTGGGATAATTGCGCTTTAGCCCTGTTTCTGCCGCATAAAAGCCACCCAGCGCTTGCATACTAGGGACAAAGTTGGCTACCGTCGTCAACCCATTGCAAGGAGGGCGTTCACTTTGAGGGCAACTGGAATTGTACGCAGGATCGATGAACTGGGCAGAGTGGTTATACCAAAGGAAATCCGCCGCACACTGCGAATTCGCGAGGGCGACCCGCTGGAAATCTACACCGACCGCGATGGCGAGGTCATACTCAAAAAGTATTCCCCGATTGGCGAAATCTCATCCTTCGCCAAGGATTACACCGAGTCGCTGTTTCGCTCCTTGGGGCATATCGCCTGCATCTGCGATCGCGACATGGTGGTGGCCGCCTCGGGCGTCTCCAAAAAGGAGCTGTGGGATAAACCCATCAGCCGCGATTTGGAGAGCGTGATCCAAAACCGCCAGCCGCTAACCATCAACCGTTCCAGCGGCGGCAAGGTGTTTGCCATCACCAACGAAGAAGACGCCGCGCCCTACACGGCGCAGGTGGTGTGCCCCATCATTGCCGACGGGGAGTCCATCGGCGCGGTGCTGTTGCTCAGCCGTGAGCAGAACACCAAAATGGGCGATACCGAGATGAAGGTGGCCGAAACCACCGCCAGCATCGTGGGCAGGCAGATGGAGCAGTAGCCTTCCCATGGGGAAGAGATGCACGAGAGCCAAAAAATCGGGAGCCCACCGTGGCCGGATAGGTTACGGAAAGAGGCTCCTTTTCGTTGCGTATCCTGTATTCATATGGTATACTAGATGTGATTTTACTGTGGGAGGAGCCCCATGGCTCAAGTTCAAAGCCCCAAAAAGAAAAAACTAACAGTAGTCGGCCTGAACGACTGCCCCGACATACTGACCCTGGGCACCGAGCGCGCCATGATGGACGCCGATTGTTTGGTGTTACGGACGGGGCGGCATGCCGTGGCCGCATGGCTGGTGGGCCGCCGTGTGGTATTCCACACCCTGGACGCACTGTACGCCGAGTGTGCGGATTTTGACGACCTGTGTGAACGGGCGGCCCAATCCTTGCTGGAGCGGTTGGAGGCCCATGAATCCCTTTGTTACGCCGTGAGCGACCCCGCCCAGGATGCCACCGTGGAACGGCTCATCGCCTTGCTGCCGGAACATATCAATCTGCGGGTGTTGCCCTGCGTGTCCAAAAGCGCTTGCTTGCAAGCCAGCGCCTTATCTGCCAGGCAGGGCTTCGGCGCCCATCGCGTGGCCACGGCCACGGAGTTGCCCCGGCTGCAGCAGGATCCTGATCTGCCCCTGTGCATCACCGAAATCGACAGCCGCTTGCTTGCATCCCAAGTGAAGCTTTGGTTAATGGAACGGTATCCGCCCCAGGTGCCAATCTTTTTTTCGATGCCCGAAAAGGGTGATCTTAGCACCATGCGGAGCATCCCCGTGGAGGAGTTGGACCGCCAGCCAGCCTATTCCCACGCCGCTTCCCTTTGGGCGCCAGCCTTGGATTTTACGCGCCGTGAGCGGTTTGGTTTTGCCGATCTGGTGCAAATCATGGAAACCCTGCGCGGGCCCGGCGGTTGCCCCTGGGATCGCGAGCAGACCCATCGGAGCTTGTGCCAGCACCTGATTGAGGAAGCCTACGAGGCCGTGGACGCCGTGGATGGCGGCGATCCCGACGCTCTGACCGATGAGCTGGGCGATGTGCTGCTCCAGGTGGTATTCCACGCATCCATTGGGGCGCAGCACAGCGATTTTGCCATCGACGACGTAACCACCGGCATCTGCCGCAAGCTGATCTCCCGCCACGCCCATATATTTGGCGACGTCCAATGCGATACCGCCGCCCAGGTGCAGCGTAGCTGGGACGAGATCAAGCGGCGGGAGCGCGGCCAAACCACCCAGGCCCAAACGCTGGCCGGTGTGCCCAAGTACCTCCCGGCCTTGATGCGGGCCTCCAAGGTGCAAAAAAAGGCGGCCAATGTGGGATTCGATTGGGTCCGTGCCCAAGACGCCCTAGACAAAGTGCTGGAGGAGGCCGCCGAATTACGCGCCGAGTTGGACGAGGCCAACGATCCCCAAGAAGAAGCGGGCGATCTGCTGTTTGCCGCCGTCAACGCGCTGCGGCTGGCAGGGGTGGAGCCTGAGCTGGCGCTGAACGCCGCCACCGAAAAATTCGTGAGCCGTTTTGAGCGGATGGAGCAGCTGATTGTGCAGGAAAATGGCCAGCTAGAGGGCTTGACCTTGCCCCAAATGGACGCATATTGGGAGCGGGTGAAGGGCATGGAATCCAAAAAATGAACGAACTCTACAAAAAGCGCGGAGAATGAAGGAATTGCTGGATTTTCGGCGAATACAGAATTCCGAACTTATCGGTTCAAGCTCTGCAATGCAGGAGCGATAAATAAAGGAGGAAATTTACATGAACAAGACCGAACTGAGCGCGGCCGTAGCCGCCAAGGCAGATCTAACCCGTAAGCAGGCCGAAGCTGCCGTCAATGCCGTGGTAGAAACGATTGGTGAAACCCTTACTGCTGGCGAGAGGGTGCAAATCGTGGGCTTCGGTACTTTCGAGGTCAAGAACCGCCCGGCTCGCAAAGCTCGCAATCCGCGCACCGGCGAAGAAATCAACATTGCCGCTTCCAAGGCTCCGGTGTTTAAGGCCGGCAAGGGCCTGAAGGACATCGTAGACGTCTAAGCTTTTTGTGAGGCGCTGAGCCCGTGCAGCTTTTGCGCGGGCTTTTCTGAAATACGAGCTTTTCTGTTTAAATAGGAGGAACCCATGCGGCTGGATAAATACCTAAAGGTGTCCCGCATCATCAAGCGGCGTTCTGTGGCCAAAGAAGCCGGGGACGGCGGGCGTGTAACCATCAACGGTAAACCGGCCAAGCCCGCCTCAGAGGTAAAACCGGGCGACGTGCTGGAGATCCGGTTTGGCGATAAATACAACCGGTACGAGGTGCTGGCCATCAACGAGCGGGCCGCTAAGGCCGAGGCATCGTCCATGTATCGTGTGGTATTTGGCGAGGATGACTTATGAATTGGGCGGTACTCGTGGCAGGCGGGCGGGGGACCCGTTTGGGCCTGCCCCACAACAAGGCCTTTGAACCCCTGCTTGGGGAGCCGATGCTGGTCCTGTCGTTACGTGCCTTGCTTAACAGCAGCGCCTTCGGTGGCGTAACGGTGGTGGTGGGCGCGGGCGAGATATCCCAAACCGAGGCGCTGATCGCCGATGGCGCAGCCGCCGATGTACCCCTGCTTGTGGTAGAGGGGGGCAATGACCGGCAGGCCTCGGTACGGAACGGCCTGACCGCCATGCCGCCTGAGGTTACCCACGTGGCCGTACACGACGCGGCACGCCCCTTGGTGACGCCTGAAGTCATTGCGGCCTGCCTTGCTTCAGCATTGAAGTTTGGAAGCGGTGTGGCGGCGGTGCCCCTCAAGGACACCATAAAGTGGGTGGATGACAAAGGCATGGTGTGCGAAACGCCGACGCGATCTAATCTGCGCGCGGTGCAAACCCCCCAAGCTTTTTGCGCCTCGTTGCTAAAGGAGGCCCACGAATGTGCGCGGCAATCTGGCCTGCACGCCACCGACGACGCCGCCCTGGTAGAAGCCATGGGTGTGTCCGTCCGGCTGGTGGAAGGCGACAGCGGAAACATCAAGGTCACCACACCGGAGGATATCGCCATTGCCGAGGCCCTGCTGGCCCAACGAAAGCCGTTTTGCCCATCCTTCCGGATCGGCCAGGGTTACGATGTCCATAGGTTGGTGGAGGATCGCCCATTGATCCTGTGCGGCGTACACATCCCTTGGGAGCGCGGGCTGCTGGGCCACAGCGACGCCGACGTAGCCGCCCACGCCCTGTGCGATGCGGTGTTGGGCGCCGCCGGGCTGGGGGATATCGGCCAGCACTTTCCGGATACGGATCCGGCCTATGCCGGGGCGGATTCGCTGCTGCTGCTGGCACAGGTTGTGCGAAAAGCCGCCGGCGCGGGGTATGACCTGGGCAATGCGGATGTAACCATCGTGGCGCAGCGGCCCAAACTAAAGGATTTTATGCCCCAAATGGCGGATAACCTGGCACGGGCCTTGGGCGTAAACAAATCGCTGGTCAACGTAAAGGCTACGACTACAGAGGGATTGGGCTTTGAGGGCCGGGGCGAAGGCATCTCCGCCCAGGCCGTGGCGTTATTAATCAAAAGGGAGCAATGAAAATGGCAGTAGAAAAAACCATGGACAAAATCGTGGCCCTGTGCAAAAATCGCGGGTATGTTTTCCCAGGATCGGAAATTTACGGCGGCTTGGCCAATACCTGGGATTACGGGCCCCTGGGCGTGGAGTTTCAAAACAACGTAAAAAAGGCCTGGTGGCGCAAATTTGTGCAAGAGAGCAAGCACAATGTGGGCGTGGATTGCGCAATTTTGATGAACCCCCAGGTGTGGGTGGCCTCCGGCCATGTGGGCAACTTTAACGATCCGCTGATGGACTGCAAGGCCTGCAAGGCCCGGTTCCGTGCCGATAAGCTGATCGAAGATTTTGGCGTGGCCAAGGGTGAAGAGATACTCGCCGATGGCTGGAGCAACGACCGGATGGAGGGTTACATCGCCGAGCAAAAGGTACCCTGCCCCACCTGCGGCAAGCATGATTTTACCGGCATCCGCAAATTCAACATGATGTTTAAAACCTTTCAAGGCGTTACCGAAGAAAGCGCCAACGAAATCTATCTGCGTCCCGAAACCGCCCAAGGCATATTCGTAAACTACAAAAACACGCTGCGCAGTACCCGCCGCAAACTGCCCATGGGTATCGCCCAGATTGGCAAAGCCTTCCGTAACGAGATCACACCGGGCAATTTTACCTTTAGGACGCGGGAATTTGAGCAAATGGAGCTGGAATTCTTCTGCAAGCCCGGCGAGGATTTGCAATGGTTCGACTACTGGCGCGGGTTCTGCCGGGACTGGCTGCTCTCCCTGGGCATGAAAGAGGAGCATCTGCGCCTGCGCGATCACAGTGCGGAAGAGCTGTCTCACTACTCAAAGGCCACCACCGACTTTGAGTATCTATTTCCCTTTGGCTGGGGCGAGCTGTGGGGCATTGCCGATCGCACGGATTTTGACCTAAAGCAACATCAGGAGCACGCCAACGAAAATATGGAGTACCTCGATCCCGTAACCAACGAACGCTACGTGCCATATGTGGTCGAGCCCTCCCTGGGCGTGGGCCGCGCGGCTCTGGCCTTTTTGTGCGATGCCTACGATGAAGAAGAGATCGCCGAGGGCGACACTCGTGTGGTGCTGCGCCTGCATCCCGCCCTGGCCCCGTACAAGGCATCGGTACTGCCGCTGCAAAAAAATAAGCTGGGCGAGCTGGCCGGTTCTGTGTACGACAAACTGGCCAAGCGGTTCAGTGTAGAATACGACGATACCGGCTCCATCGGCAAGCGCTACCGCCGCGCCGACGAGATCGGCACGCCCATGTGTATCACCGTGGACTTTGACACCGTGGAAAACGGCACCGTAACCGTACGCGACCGGGATACCATGGAACAGATACGCCTGCACATCGATGAGTTGGCGGCCCATATCGAAGAGAGAATCGATTTTTAGGACGGAACCCCTCCACCGCTCACGCGGTTCCCCTCCCTTTGGTAAGGACTACGACATGCAAATTAGCCGTTCGTGCTCTGCCTCTTTCGCCAAAGAAAGAAGGGTTGTCGTAGCGGGGGGGGGCCATGAAATGGTGCTTGCTGCCTATCGAATCTACTAATTCTACCACCGATTATCTGTTGGACATTGAAAGGAGGATTTCTTTAAAATGAAAATACATGTAAGAACTACATGGATAATGAGTGTAATTTGTTTTGCTTCGTTATTAGGGGCATGGTGTTTAAGAGACAATACGTTTGAGTTGAGTATTTGTGCGGGCTTATTTGCAAGCGGAGTGCTTGTCCTTATTTCATCTATTGTGGCATATTTTGTTGAAAAACGTGAAGCTTTACTCTTTCTATCCAAAAGCATTGCAAAATATCAAAATGCAATATTAGATTTTATGCTTGATGATTCCCCTTTCCCTACTTGTGTTCTTTTGACCTTTCACAAGAAGCTATATAATATTCGAGCAGTTTACGATAACGACGTTGACATTACTTTTAGAAGAATACACTTTTTTTGCAGAAGGACCAAGACATGCGATAATATAAGAAAAATGTTTCAGTATATAGAAAGGGTCAACGTGGGTGTTAATAATGATATTGAAAAGCTCGACAAGGATAGAATAACCAAGCAGCAACTCGCTCCTACCATTGCAATGGATAAGACCCATTTTGGCAAGGCTTTTTCGGCAAATAACAAAAAAGACTATAAGGAATTTGTTGCTCTATTTCACAAACTGCATGCAAAGTATAAAAACAGCAAATTCCTAACGCCTATCTCATGAAAAAATGACTATTGGAATCCTCAAAGTCTATTTAGAAGAAAAAACTTTGGTAAGGCAGGCATTTCTATCAAATGTTTTATACATGACTGAAGGTAGTGTAAACTAGTGGCAAGAGTCAATGGGTAGATAAATAGAGGGAATGGCCCTGGACTTAGCTGGCGCAGTTGACAAACAGAAAAAATCGCGACATAATTAGAGAAAAAATGTTCTCATAAATAAAAGGAGTCTCCCTGTGACATCAATCGGCGTCGTATCTTTAGGTTGCAGCAAAAACCGGGTGGATACCGAGCAAATGCTTGGTTTGCTTGTTGCGGCGGGTTATTGCATCGAACCCGACCCGGCCAAGGCACAGATCATCATCGTCAACACCTGCGGCTTTATTGAGCCGGCCAAGCAGGAGTCCATCGATGCCATACTGGACATGGCCCGCTATAAAAAAACCGGGCGCTGCAAGCTGCTGCTGGTTACGGGCTGCCTGTCCCAGCGTTATGCCGCCGAGCTTTACGAGCAGATGCCGGAGATCGACGGGTTGCTGGGTGTTGGGCAGTACGATAGGCTGATGGAGTTGATCGGCAACGCCGAACAGGGCGAAAGGCCGTCGTTTACTGCACCATGCGCCGATTTTTTTGAGGGCGGCGAACGTGTCCTTACCACCCCATCCTACAGCGCTTATGTCAAAATCGGTGAGGGCTGCGACAACCGGTGCAGTTACTGCGCCATCCCGCTGATCCGTGGCCCGTATCGTTCCCGCCCCATGGCCGCCATATTGAGAGAGATGGAGCGGCTGGCCGAGCGTGGTGTTAAGGAATTCACCCTGGTATCCCAAGATACGACCCGTTATGGAACGGATTTTGGCTCCGGTGAAAGCCAGTTGCCTGTTTTGCTTCAGGAGGCGGCGGCGTTGCCTGGGGTAGAATGGCTGCGGGCGCTGTATTGTTACCCCGCCCGTGTAAACGAGGCGCTGTTGGACGCCCTTGCGGCCTTACCCAATGTGTGCGGCTACCTGGATATACCCATCCAGCACATCGTGCCCCGGCTCCTTACCGCCATGAACCGCCACGGTACCGCCGCCCACATCCGGTGGGTGATCCAGGACGCCAGGGCCCGGAACCTGGCGCTGCGCACCGCCATCATCGTGGGTTTCCCCGGCGAGACAGAGGCCGACTTTGCCGAACTCCTTGATTTTGTTGCCCAAGCAAAGTTCGATCGCCTGGGGGCTTTCGCCTTCTCGCCCGAGGAGGATACCCCCGCCGCCGCACTGCCGGATCAGGTGCCCGATGAAGTAAAACAAGAGCGGCTGGATAAGTTGATGTCCCTTCAGCAAGGGATCTCGGCGGAACGCAACGCCTTGCGTGTGGGCTCCGCCTGCCGTGTGCTAACCGAGGGTAGGCGGGCCGATGGCCTGTATTGGGGGCGTTCCCCCTGGGAAGCCCCGGAGATCGACGGCCACATCCTGTTCCGCTCGGCTATGCCCTTACAGCCAGGCGATTTTGCCACGGTGGGCATCACCGATTCGTTAGCTTATGATTTGATAGGAGAAACAGTATGAATTTGCCCAACAAGCTCACCCTGCTCCGCGTGGCGCTGGTGCCGGTGTACCTAATCTTGTTGGCCCTAGCCCCCCGGTGGACAGCCTGGGCCGCGTTGGCGGTGTTTGCCGTGGCGGCCCTTACCGACTTGCTGGACGGCAAGCTGGCCCGTGCCCGGAATCAGGTGACCAACTTTGGCAAATTTATGGATCCCATTGCAGACAAGCTGCTGGTGATCCCGGCCATGGTGCTGATGGTATCCCAGGATGGGCTGGTTCCAGCCTGGGTGTGCATCGTATGCGTGGCGCGGGAGTTTATCGTTTCCGGGCTGCGGGCGGTGGCGGCGGAGCGGGGCGTGGTGATCCCGGCTGGGCAATGGGGCAAAATCAAGGCGGCGGCGCAGATGGCCGCCATCATGCTGCTTACCGTCAATCTACCGGCCTTGGGCTGGCTCAACGTAGCCACGCTGTATGTGGCTACGGCCCTCACCGTGCTTTCCTGCGTGTTATATCTGTGGGAGGGATGGCATGTGCTGGGGGATGGGGAGGCGGTGCAATGATCGCGGAGATACTGTCCATCGGCACCGAGTTGCTGCTGGGGCAGATTGTGAACACCGACGCACAATACCTGTCCCGTGAGTTGGCGGCCTTGGGCATCGACGTATACCATCATTGCACCGTAGGCGATAACCCGGTTCGCCTGCGGGAGGCCCTGGCTACTGCCTTGGCCCGTGCCGATACGGTGATTACAACCGGTGGCCTGGGGCCCACTGCCGACGATTTGAGCAAAGAGATCGTAGCCGAGTTTTTTGGCTTGCCTATGGAGGAGGACGTGGCCTCGTTGGAAGCGATGAGCCGCTTTTTTGTCAGCCTGGGCCGGGAGATGACACCCAACAACCGCAAGCAAGTGTACTTCCCCCAGGGAGCGATCATATTGCCCAACGAGCGGGGCACCGCGCCGGGCTGCATCGTAGAGCAGGACGGAAAACGTGTGATTCAGTTGCCTGGTCCGCCACGGGAGTTGGAACATATGTTTCAACGGTCGGTGATGCCCTATCTGCGGGGCAAGGGCAGTCGTTGCACAACCTCCCGCTATATACGCATATTTGGCCTGGGAGAATCCGAGGTGGAGACCCGGGTACGCCACCTGATCGATGCCCAGAGCGCCGTAACCATCGCGACGTATTGCAGCCTGGGCGAGGTGCAGCTGCGGGTGACCGCTCAAGCCGGCACAACATCGGATGCCCTTGTGCTCATTGCTCCGGTGGAGGCCGCATTAATCGAACTGCTAGGCTCAGCCGTATACGCTGTGAGCGATACCGCTGAAGACAGCCTGGCTCACTACGCCGTGTCAGCGCTGCTGGAGGCTGGAAAAACCGTGGCCGTGGCCGAATCCTGCACCGGGGGGTTGGTAACGGCTTCATTGGTGGAGGTGCCCGGCGTTTCTGCTGTGCTGCTGGAGGGAAACATCACCTACAGCAACGCCGCTAAAAAACGTTGCCTGGGGGTTTGTGAGCACACGTTAAAGGCCTACGGCGCGGTAAGCGAACAAACCGCACGGGAGATGGCTGAAGGTCAGCGCGTCGCCTCTGGCGCGGACATTGCCGTGGCTACCACCGGCATCGCCGGGCCCGATGGCGGCTCACCCCAAAAGCCGGTGGGGCTTGTATACGTGGCGGTTGCCACTGCCCAGGGTACACAAATAAAACCCCTCCGGCTCACGGGGGATCGCAATCGCATCCGCTGGCTGGCTACCCTTCACGCGCTGAATGGTATTCGGTTGGCGGCGATAGCCTCACGCGAATAACCTGCTCCAATACCCAAACGCCCCCGCGGCCATCAACACCCCAAAGGCGATCAACATTGCGCCGCTGATCCATTGAATGGTGCGCTGGCGGCGTTTGAGCCAGGTGAGCGCGCCGCTTAGCCGGTGATAGAGCAGGGCCAGCAATAAAAAGGGAATCCCCAGCCCCAAGGAAAAAAACAATAACATCAGCATCCCCGCGGGCAGCGACGCGGTTCCGCCTGCCATGGTGAGGGCCGCGCCCAGGTACACGCCTGCGCAGGGCATCCAGGTGACGGCCAGCGCCGCGCCAAAGGCCACGGCCCGCAGGGGTGTTAGGGATTTGGAAGCGAGGGCCTGCGCCAGAGATGGGCGGCTCCTGCTGCGGTTTTGTTTTAGAAACAGTCTTTGCCCAAAAGAAAAAGCGCCCAAGGCATGGAGCCCCATCAGGATCAGCGCCAACCCACCCAGGCGGGTCAGCAACACCTGGTGGGTGTTCAGCAAACGGCCCAATGCCGTGGCCACTGCGCTCAGCGCCATAAATAACAACGTAAAACCCAACACAAAACCGGCTGTATTCAGCAGGGTTTGCCTACGGCTATTTTGGCCCCCGCCGCCCAGGTACAGCAAATACACCGGGATCATGGGCAGCACACAAGGCGAAAGGAAGGCGGCCAGGCCTTCCACAAATACCAGGGCAAGCATACCCGGCGAAAACGCCGGGGCGGACAAAAACTGGCCGATCATGTGTTATCTTCCAACAGGGCGATGATCTGGTCCATGGGCATGGAACCGATGGTTCCGCCTTTGATATACCCTGCTTCGTTGATGATCACCGTCACCGGGAGGTAGTTGCTACCGATCCACCCAAAAACCTCACCGCCTTCATCGTACAGCACCGGCAGGGTATAGCCATGGCGCTCCACAAAGGCCGCGCACGAATCCCGAGTCTCCCGCACGCCGTCCGTTAGGTTCACGGCCCATACCTCACCGGGGAAGTCGTTTTCCAGCATCCACTCTTGCAGGGCTTGTTTTTCGGGCAAACCCTGCACGCAGGCGGGACACCAGGTAGCCCAGAAGTACAATACAATCTGCCGCCCCTCAAAATCGGAAAGGGACACGTCTTCGCCAGAAATGCTGGCCAGCGTAAAATCGGGCATCTGAACGGGTTCATCGGCCAGCGCCCCAACCGCAAAGGCCAGGCAGCAGCACAACAATAGCGCGCCTATCTTTTTCATAATCATTTCCCTTCCAAACGGTGGAGCTCCTTCTGCACCTGATGCAGCTCCTCCAGGGTGTTGACGCCCCAGGTCTCCTCCAGCCGCGCGGTGTGCACCACATGCTGCTTGAGGCCGTCGCGCACCATCACGTCGATGATGCCCGTTAAATAATACTCCCCCTTGGGGTTGTTGTTGTCAACTTGATCCAGGTACTTCCACATAGATTGCGAATCCAGAACCTGGATGCCCACGTTCACCTCGTCGATGAGCCTTTCTTGGGGCGTGCACGCGCTTTCTTCCACGATGCGGATCAGTTGGCCGTTTTCGTCCCGGATCAGGCGGCCAAAGGCGGGGATGGGGTGTATATGCGCCGCCAGCAGCGTGTTGGCCGCCCGGTGCTCCGCGTGCTCACGGAACATGCTTTGATAGGTCTCGCGGCTGAGCAGGGGCATATCGCAATAGAGCACCATGATGTCGCCATCGTAGTCGCCAAACACGGCCCGGGCATACTTGGTGGCATGGGCGGTGCCCTGCTGTTCGGTTTGCTCTACATAGTGATAGGCCGGGCCCAACTCTTCCTTCACCTTGTGGCCCAGGTAACCGACTACAATACAAATGTCCTGAGGCGCCAGAAAATCGATGTTTTCCAGCACATAAGAGATCAGCGGGCGGCCATTGGCCAGCCGCAGTGCCTTGGGCAGATCGGCGGCTTCGCTGCCTATGCGGGTACCTTTTCCCGCCGCCAATATAATGGCTTTCATAACAAATGCACTCCATTTCTATACAAAAAAATACCGACCACACTGTGTGTGATCAGTATAGCATGTCGCATGCGGCAGGGCAACAGTATTTGAACGGCAAACGGCGCAACCCCTGTAGGGGCGATCCTGTGTGGTCGCCCGAATGTTGCGCAACCGCCCATGACACGTGCGGGCGGCCACATAGGGCGGCCACATAGGGCCGCCCCTACAGCGCCTGCACCACCGCCCGCAGCGCGTCCAGCCCCCGGCTGTCGGCTTCCTTGGCGGCGTCGATTAACTTGCACAGCCCACGCCGCGCCTCCGGCTCATTCAACCGCCGCATTTGAACCTCGCCCCGGGGCCAGCCGCCCAGCAGATCGGCCATGGCGTTTACCTGCTTGGCCACCTCCGAAAAATGCCCGGCAGCGGCCAGCAATCCTTCTTTTTGCGGATGGCCCTGGGACAAAGCTTCCAGGTAGCGGGCGGCGTTGTTCCGCCCGTCGGCCAGGCAATCCATGGCGTCGCCATGGCACATGAGCCGCTCGGCCAGCAGTGGCAGCACTGCGCCGGAAGGGAATTGCGAATCGTCGGCAATGGCCCCGCGCCAAGCATCATAGGCGGCGATGCCCTTGGCGTGATCCCCACACTGCCGGCCTGTGAGCACCTGGATGGCGGTTTGGATCACCTGGCGGGGCGTGGCCGGAGTGCCGATGGGTTCGCCTACGCTAATCAGCGCCATGGTGCAAGGGTTCTCCCACCAGTCGTCGCACACAAAGTAGCCGCTTTCGTCCAGCTGCGTTTTTCCGCCGAACTCCGGGTTATCCTGAAAGAAGTTCCAGCCCAGCAGGGTGTCGCCGCCATCCCGGTATCCTGTCACAATGCAGGCCTCGGGCGGGCCGATGATCCCCAGCGCGATGCAGGGGTTTCCGTTGTCGATCCGCTGGCGCAAAAAATCGATAAACTCCGCCTTGGTGGTTTCGGGCGTACGCCATAGCAGGGCAAATTCCCGGCCCACAGCCTCTATGCCGGTGCGGTAGGAGCGCATGGGATCGTCGAAGGCGAAGGCGATATCCACATTGCCGCCATCCCATTCGCTGGTGTTCCAGGTGAGCCGGAAGGCCGCGCCACACAGTACCATCATCGTGTGGTAGGGGATGTCCTCGCCCAGGTAGTTGGCGTTGGCCTTTAGGCAGATGGGGTAGGGCGTGCAGCCGTGATAGGCCCCATAAAACACCTTGGGCACACCGTAAAGTATGGTTTCGTTGGGGTTGTTTTCTTTTTTCATATCGTGATGTAACCTTTCTTGTTTTGTGCCGGTGAGCGCCACACCGTATACGCCTGCGGACAGCTTTTGCCTGGCCATGGGGGGGCGGCGCTTGCGGAAGGCTTGGGGCGTCATGCCGGTGCAGCGCCGGAACGCCCGGGTGAAGGTGTCCGGGTTTTGAAAGCCGTACACACATGCGATGTCCAGGGCGGATTGCCCGGTGTGCAGCAGATCAAAGGCCGCGTTGGCGATCCGCCTGCGCAGCATGTAGCGCCCTAGGGTAGCGCCGGTGGCCTGGGCAAAGATTTGCCGCAGATGGGCCAGGGAAAAGCCGGTGCTGCGCGCCAGCTCGTTTGAATCCAGGCCGGAGGTTAGGCGTTCTTCCACGTAGGCTACTACCGACCAGATCGTTAAAAACCGATCCATTGCACACCTTCTTTATTTGTGTTTGTTTCATGAAACAAAAAGAGCATAGCATGTTTTTGATTGCTGTGCTCGACTTTTTTTAGGATGCGTAGGTGTTTCCAAATCACTTTCTAACGACTTTCTCATGACAAATCGCCAGCAATCGGTTACAATAGAGGCTGCCAAGATTTAAAACACATTCCGAAGGGAGGCGATCCCATGAAAACCAAACGCATCATGTCCGGCGCGCCAATGGTCATGCTGGGTGTGTTGATGATGGCCTACGCGCTGCTGATTGGGCTGCACAGCCTTCTTTCTTACGTGGGGGCGGGGCTGCTGTGCTTTTTGTTGCTTGCGCCCCTGCGCCGGTACTTCCCGGATCGGCAACTGGTGGTGGAAGTGCCGCCCAACACCGGCAACATCGCTTGCGATCAACTGATCGTTGAGGCCCGCCAGGTGATCCGCAACATACACGACGCCCGTTCGAAAATCCCCGCCGACGGTATCGACAAAAAGGTGGAGCTTATCGAGGCCCTGGCCAGGCAGATGCTGGCGGCCCTGGCCAAGCAGCCCGAGTTGCAGAGCCAGCTGCGCATCTTTTTGCGCTACTACCTGCCCACCACCCTCAAGCTGGTGGAGGCCAGGGTGCAAATTGCCGAGAACGGCGGGCGGGGCGAGGTGGCGGAGCGTACGCTGGGCCGCATCGAGGAGGCGCTGGAGGCTATCCGCAGGGCTTTTGAAAAGCAGATCGATGCCGTGGATCACTTCCGGTACTTAAACGTGGAAACCGAAATCGAAGTGCTGCGCGACTTGCTCTGCAAAGACGGGCTGCTGGACCATGTTGATCAAGCAGATCAGACAGACCAGACAGAACAGGAGACCCAATGACGCACGATTTTCCGCAACTGTCAGCCCCCATCCTATGGGAAGGCGGAGCCTTGGAAGCAGAGGCTGTTTTGCCAACGCTGAGTGCCCAGGATCGCGCCGGGGTGCGGGGTTTTGCCGCCGGGATCGACGGGTTGGATCCTTCCGCTGTGGCCGCATATGGCGCCGCCGAGCAGGGGGTCATGGAAACTTGGCTGGATAGGGCCATCAAAACCGTGGCCGACCATGGCGTTGCCCAGGATAAACGGGGCATAGACAGGATTTTGGCCGCCCTGCGTGGTTTTGACCGCCTGTGCGGTGCCCGCCGCTTTTTGTTTGGGCATACTAGCTTCGTGCGGCTGCGCAAGGAATACGGGCGGCTTGAACCCACCGTAGAGATCAACGCCGGTGAGGTACTGGATCAAAAAATCGGGTTGCTGCGGGTGTCCAAAGAGTTGGAGCGCATAGAGACCCAAAACCAAGCGCACCTAACGCGCCTGAGCACCTATCTGCTTTGTGGCCAGGTGCGGCTCCAAGAGCTTCGGGCCTCGGGCACAGAACAGCTCGTCCCCTTTGAGCGGCGGCTCCACGACATCGCCCTCTCCCGCCAGGTGGCCCTGCAAACCAAGGCGCAACTGATGCTGTTATTGGACGGCAACGGGCGTTTGATCGACACCATGGAACGGACGCTGCGCCAAACGTTGCCCCTGTGGAAATCCCAGGTGCTGGTGGCGTTGGGGATATCGGCCCAAGCCGAGCAGAGCCGCCGCGTGCAACGGGGCCACAAACAGGAGCGTGGGTTGCTGCGGCAGAGCAACGCCGGGTTGCTTGAAGCGATAGCCGGGCTGCAAAAGCAGATGCAAGTGACAAGTTACGAGTTACAAGTTACAAGAGGGAAAGGGGTGCAGTCATGAAAGACAAAGGTATAAAAGAAAAAAAATCCGGCAGGCGGACCCTTTATCAGCGGCTGCACATGATTCCCTTTGGCAAAGGTTTATTGATTGGGCTGCTGTTGGTTGTGCTCAGCGTGCCCGTGGGCAACTGGCAGGCCCTCAACAGCAGGCTGGCGGCAGCCCAACGTGTGTGGGATGGCCTGGAGGTAGATAATAAGCGGATCCCCCAGGATCGCCAGGTGCCTATCGCCCAGCTGATCAAAGGTTGCGCCGACGCGGCCTCCAACCTCATCACCCTGATGAACCACTACCCCAGTGTGGCGATACAAGAGCGCGAAGCCCTGGAGCGCGCTCGGGACGCTATGCGCACCGCAAGCGGACCCGTGTCCACCGCCCAGGCCGACCACGACTTGTTTGTTAGTTTCGAAGCCGCCATGGGTGCGTTGCAAGACCAAACCGGGATCGCCGATGAAAGCGAGCGCTTTGAACTGTTGGGGGAGGTTGTGGCTTCTTTTAACACCCAAAGGCGGCAGTTGGTCATCCGTACCCGGGACTATGACCGCCAGATGCAAAGGGCGCTGGACACCTACAACGAGCTGCCCACCCGCCAGCTATTTCCCAGGCCCGAACTATACGACGATATCGCCACGGCGCTGAAGGAGGGAACCACATGAGCAAGCTTCGGTTTGGTATAGTGCTGTTGGTGTTGATGGCACTGCTGTGCGGCACGGCGCTGGCCAACATCCCCCCCATGCCCCAAGACGGCGTAGAAACGTATGTATATGACTTAACCGGCAGCGATTTGATCAGCAGCGAAGACCGGCGGATCATCAACGAGTTTGCCGGCGAGCTGGAGTATCAAACAGGCGCGCAGGCCGTGGTGGTGCTGGTCAATTTTTTGGGCGGTGAAGACGCTGGCATTTTCGCCCACGATCTGGCGAACGCCTGGGGTATCGGCCAAAAGGGAAAAGACAACGGCCTGCTGCTGCTGTGCGCCAGGGGCGAGCGCGAGGTGGTTTTGCTCCCCGGCTCCGGCATCGATCATATACTGACGCCGGGCGTTTGTGACCGCATCTTGGCTGATTACGCGGTGCCCAAACTATCCAACAACGATTACTCCGGCGGCCTGCGCGACGCTTTTTTGGCCGCTACCGACCGGCTGGCCCAGCACTATGGCGTTACGTTATCGCCAACGGGCGGCGCTTCCCAGTCCGCCGACTTTGGCTGGGGCGGCATAGAGGAACTGTTGGGCGGCTTATTTGGTTCTACAAACAACAATGCCGTCAACAACAGCAATGCCAACAATAGAAACAGCAATGAAGGAGGGGGAGGTTTGTTCCGCACGCTGGTGATCATCGCTATCTTGTTTTTTGTGTTTGGCCGGGGTAGGCGTGGGCGGTTCCGTATGGGTGGTGGCGGCGGTTGCCTGCCCTTCCTGCTCGGTGGTTTTTTGGGCAATGCCATGCGTCGGCCTCCTATGAGTGGTGGCGGCGGCTTTAGGCCCGGTGGCGGTTTTAAGCCAGGCGGCGGTGGTTTCAAGCCTAGCGGCGGTTTTAAGCCCACCGGCGGATCAAGACCCGGCGGCTTTAAGCCTGGCGGCGGCATGAACCGCGGCGGCGGGGCCGGAAGGAAATTTTAGTATATATGGATCATTTGGAGCTAGTCAACATACATACACTTCAAGAGGTGCTTGACCTCTACGACGCAGTGCTCACCTTCCTTGAAAACAACCCGGACGCCACAAGCGGGCCGGGCTGGAAGCGTAGCGTTTACCCCACCGAGGCGGAAGCCCGCGCCGGGTTGGAACAGGGTTCCCTTTATCTGCTCCGGGACGAGGCCACCGGTCGCGCCGCTGCCACGGTGATACTCGATCATATCCAGCCTGCCGCTTACGCAAATGCAGCTTGGGCCATAGCCGCGCCTCCGTCGCAGGTGATGGTGGTGCATACCTTTATGACCGATCCCCATTTGCGGGGCCGTGGATTTGGCCGCCGGGTTTTGGTCGCCGCCCATAGACTAGCGCGGGAGGCGGGGTGCCTGTGCATGCGCTTGGACACCTACGCAGGGAATTTGCCTGCCTGCGCGTTGTATGAGGGAATGGGGTACCAAAGCGCGGGGCAAATCGATCTGGGCTTTGGGCAATACGGGCTGCATTGGTATCAAACCTATGAGCTGCTGCTATGAGCCGCAAAATGAGCTGCCAAGGAGGAAAAACGTATGCGCAAACGGGTTGCTTTTTTGTGTTTGCTGGCGCTTTGCCTGGCTACTATTTTGATTCAGGCCGTCCAGGCCGAGCCCCTGATATACACCGGCGCGTCCGGGTTTATGCTCACCCTGCCCGCCGATTGGATGATCCTAATAGGGGACGATGAAGACGACGATGATTATTATGATTACGACTATAACTATGACGAGCCGGAACCCGGCGACATAGAGGCCCTGTTTGCCTCCAGCGACGGCGCCATGGCAGTGACCGTATTGTGGGCAGACGAAACGCCCGTGCCTTCCCATGCCATAGACGCGGTGCTTAGCGAACCGGCCTTGGAGTTGCGCGTAGGCGCGGTTAACGGGTATCAAAAGCAATTCTATCGGTACGACGCGGCCGACCGCCGCGCATATATATCCTACAATCTGGTGGACACGGAAGATGCCACGCCTCAAGTGGAATTTCTGGTGGGTTTTATCACCGGCTCGGATATCGCCCAATTCCTGATGATCACCGTGCGTGCAGATCAACTGGACGCCCGCTTTAGCCTCATCAGCGAGATTGTGATGAGCATTGATGTGGGTGGGGTGCGCGAGGGCGCAGAGGGATGAGGTAGTGAATTATTCATCGTAAATCTAGCAACATGTCAATGGCCTTTTTGATCCAAGCCAACGCGCCGTTGAATCGATAGCCTACAAAACCGGCTTCCCGTAAAATTGCGGCAATGTCGGATTGGTTGATTTCTAAGCGAAGCAATCCCTCAAACCCGCCTCGTTCCGTTTGAATCTCGCACGCGGCATCCCAATAGGTGCCGGAATAGCCAAAGGTTGTGGCGTACTTTTTAGGCTCGGTGATGGCCCTTTTCACCATCTCTTCTGTATCTTCGTAAAACAGGCTCCGTCCGTTGTCATAAAGTGGATAGAAGGTTTCGCCGCCAGCACTTTTTTTGATGGCGATGTTGGATAGGTGGCGGTCGTCTTGCCGTGTGATAAAATCCAGCAATATCATCCGGGCAATATCGTCTTTGTACTGGGGGCGGACGGTAATCAAGTTTTGATACTCGTTGTCGGAACGTACGCCGTGAAACAAACGGCGAAAATGTACGATGTACTCGTTTGAAAAATCATATAAAAAAGAAGAAAAAACAGTATCTTTGTCCACGCGATGTGCGGGGCAGCAGGGCACGCCTAGCTTTTGCGCCAGCAGGTACACCGCAACCTCGGATTCCACATCGGTGGTCAGTGGGCTGATGCGCTGTTTGTAGATGCCGTATTGCCCGTTGTACACGCCGTAACGTTTGATGTTATACCCCTCCGGCGTATCGATGCTGTCGCCCACCAAATCCAAGCGCTGATGAAATACCGACTCAAAAACCGCCGTGATGGCTGTTTCGAATCGTTCGTTTTTGTTATGGGCAACCCAAAGCAAGTCCTTTGGGTGTATGCCGCGGGTGATTTCGGCGATTTTTAGCACATCATAATGGGACAGGCCACAACGGAACAGAATCCGCTCAATATCGCGCCGGTCGCGGCTCACCACACGTTCAGACAGAAATTCCGCAAACTGTTCGGGGGACCATGATTTTTTTCCGTTGGTGTAAAGGGCCACCACTCCATTCAATGCAGGCTCAATAAAATGCACGGCATTGGTCTCGTCGACCGTACCGATGATGTGGTTTTCCCATTTGAGCCAGCGAATCGTTCCTCTCATGACACATACTGTACCACGCATGGGAATGAAATTCAATCTTACCTTTCTTCCCTAAAGTAATTCACCCCGCACCCCCTGGGCTGCATCTTCTCCCGTGTGAGCCGGATCGAGGTGATCACCAATACCAAAATAGTAGCAAGGAAGGGCAGCATCGAAAAGATCGACGGGGGGATTGATATCACCGTGCCGGGAATGTACAGGCGCAGTATGCTCAGTGTGCCGAAGGCCAAGGAGCCATATAATACGCGGTAGGGGCTCCAGGCGGCGAATATCACCAGCGCTACCGCAATCCAACCCAGGCCGCTGATGCAGTTGTATGTCCACGTGCCGCCGCAGGTTACCAGCGCCACATATGCCCCGCCCAAACCGCAAATACCGCCGCCCACGCCGATATGCACATACTTGTACAATGTGACGGGTATGCCCACCGCATCGGCGGCGGCGGCGTTTTCGCCCACGGCGCGTAAGTTGAGGCCCTGGCGTGTGTGGTTTAGGTAAAACCCGGCGGCCACGCACAGCGCCACCCCCAGATATACAAACCAACTGTGAGAGAAAATCAACTTGCCCAAATAAGGGATGTCGGTAAGAAACCCAAAACGCACCGGCCTAAAGGCATTGATGACATTGGCCGCCACGGTGGCCGACTCGGTGGGTGACGCCATGATCAGGCTGGTGCCGATGTAGTTGGCCAGGCCCGTGCCAAATATGGTAAGGGTAAGGCCGGTGACATTCTGGTTGGCCTTAAACGACACGGTGAGCAGCGCGTAGAGCAGCGCACCGCCCATGCCGGCGGCAAAGGCGCACAGCAGTGCCATCACCGGGCTGCCCGTGGCGTATCCGCCCCAAAAGCCAAACACCGCGCCTAGGTACATCATACCCTCCACGCCTAGGTTTAGATTCCCGGCCTTTTGGGTGATTACCTCACCCAGGGTGCCATACATCAGCGGCACACCGGTCAGCATGGCCGCGTACAAAAAATTCACGATGTATTGTATGCTCTCATGCATGGACCGACACCCCCTCCTTGCGTACCGTAAGCCGGAAGCGCACAAAAAACTCGCATCCCAGCATAAAAAACAACAACACCCCTTGCAGCACCGCCGCCGCCGCGTTGGATATACCAAATATGGACTCGATGAAGCCGCTGCCCCTTTGCAGCATGGCAAACAAAAAAGATACCGGCAATATGGCTAGCGGGTTTAGCTGGGAGAGCCAGGCCACCGTGATGGCCGTAAAACCTACGCCCCCGGCCACCGATTCGGTGAGGGTGCGGTTGGCGCCGGCGGCCTGTATCATACCGGCCAGGCCGCAGATGCCTGCTGAAAACACCATGGTGCGTACGATGATTTTGCTTACGTTCATGCCGGCATAACGAGCGGTATTTTCACTTTGGCCCACCACATCGATCTCATAGCCCTGCTTGCTGCGCCGCATATACAGATACACCAATACCAGCAGCACCAGCGCCACAATCCAGCCCCAATGTATACCCAGCACCCCTTTCATCTGGGCCGATTGGGCGAAGCGGGCGATCTTGGGGTAATTGAAACCCGCCGGATCCTTCCACGGCCCCTCCCGCAGGAATTGGATGATGTAGAGGGCCAGGTAGTTCATCATCAGGGTAAACAACGTTTCGTTGGTGCCAAAGCGGGCCTTGCATACCGCCGGAATCGCGCCCCACAGCCCGGCGGCCACAAAGGCGGCGGTCATCATCACGGGAAACAGCACCCAGCCCGGCCAATCCGCATGAAACAGCGCAAAATAGGTGGCGGCAATAGCGCCGATGCAGATTTGCCCCTCGGCCCCAATGTTCCAAAAGCGCATGCGGAAGGCCAGCGTCACCCCCAGGGAAGTCACCAGCAAGGGAATCGTCATTTTGATGGTTTCAGTCAGTGCGATCTCGGTGCCCAGGGAACCACGCAGCATGCTGCCGTACACAGCAAAAGGGTTATGCCCCAGCAGCAGGATAAACACCCCGCCGGTACACAATGCCAGCCCTATGGCCAGCGCCCGGAAACCGAAGGCCACACCGGGTGCGATGTCGGTGCGTTGCACCGCACGGATTACAGGCTTTGTCATGCAAGCGCTTCCCCCTTTTTGGAGTCAGAAATGATAGAGCCGGCCATCAATGCGCCCAGCTGGTGTTTGGTGGCGGTGCGGGCATCCACGATATCCATTACTTTGCCGCCGCACAGCACCATCACCCGGTCGCACATGCCCAGGAGCACGTCCAAGTCCTCCCCGATGAACAGAACCGCCGCCCCGTTCTTTTTTTGCTTGTTGATCATTTTGTAGATGGCATAAGAAGAGTGGATGTCCAGGCCACGTACCGGGTAAGCCGTGATCAGCACCTTGGGTTTAGAAAGAAGCTCCCGGCCGATCAGCACTTTTTGTACGTTGCCCCCCGACAGGCGGCGCACCGGCGTTAGGGCGCTTGGTGTGGCGATGGATAGACGTTCGATCAGTTTCTCGGCCTGTTCCCGGGCCGGTTTGCGGCGCACCAAGGGCCCGGGCTCATGGTGGTATGTTTTGAGCAGCATGTTGTCGGCAATGCTCATGGAGGGCACCAACCCCATGCCCAGGCGGTCTTCCGGTATAAAGGACATGGACACCCGCTGCCCAATGATCTTTCGGGGATGGGCATGGGTGATATCCACTTCGTTCATGTTGTTATCTATATCGATGACTTTTACGCAGCCGCTCTTGGCAGGCAATAAACCGGCCAGCTTTTCACACAGTTCTTTCTGTCCGCTGCCGGCTACACCGGCTACGCCCAGCAGTTCGCCCGCGCGTATGTCAAAACTTACATCGTTTAGTTTCAGCTCACCCTCGGCGCCCCGCACGCATAGATTTTCTACTTTGAGCAATACAGGCGCGTCAGGCTCCGGTTCGGGCCGCTTGAGGGAAAGGTCTACCGCGGCGCCCACCATCATTTCTACCAAGGCGTCGCTGGTGATGTTTGCCCGCTCCACCGTGTCCACCACCAATCCCTTGCGCAGCACGGTGATCCGGTCGGAAACCTCCATCACCTCATGGAGTTTGTGGGTGATTAAAATAATGGCGTTGCCCTGCTCCCGCATACGGCGCAGGATTTGAAACAGGCGATCGATCTCTTGGGGGGTAAGTACGGCCGTGGGTTCGTCCAATATCAAAATGCGGGCATTCCGGTACAAAACCTTCATGATCTCCACCGTTTGTTTTTCGCTTACGGACAATTCGTAGATCTTGCGGTTGGGGTCCACCATCAAACCGTAGCGCAGGCTTAGATCGGCGATCTTGCGGGTGATGGCCGCCCGGCTCATGCCCTTTTCCGCCGGGGTACCCAACACGATGTTTTCGGCCACGGTGAGCACATCCACCAGCTTAAAGTGCTGATGGATCATACCGATGCCCAGCTTAAACGCATCGATGGGCGAGCGGATGTCCCGCCGCTGGCCATGGATAAAAATCGCCCCGCTGTCGGGCCGGTAAATGCCGGAGAGCATGTTCATCAGCGTGGTTTTTCCCGAGCCGTTTTCGCCCAGCAGCGAGAGGATCTCGCCCTCCCGCAGCGTAAGGGAAATGTCCTGATTGGCGATCACCTTGCCAAAGGTTTTGGTGAGCCCGCGCAGGTCGATGGCTAGGGGCTGACCGGCGATGATGGGGGTAGTTGGTTGCATTGAGGCCTCCGTAAGATAGTGTAGGTAGGTTAAGTGGAATCTATATGAAGCCAATATCAGGGCATACATCGTATGAGTAATAGGCTTATTCCCAAGATGCATTAACCATGGGTGTGCATTTATCTCTTTCCCATCTATATCCTTCTGTGATATAATCTACACGGTTTCATTTTATACATGTTACAAAGGGGGAATTCATTTGCTTCAGTCCATCGGGGGGGGGGCAGAAACACATTTGCAAAGTATGCTTTTTTATTCTCAATGCTCATTGCACTAGGGTGGTTGCTGTTATTTTTGATAGGCCTATTACCTGTACAGGAACGAATTGACGCACGTATGATGGAGTCACTTGAGTATTTGGAACACGAGGGATTGTATCCAACCCTTATTGTATATAATCAAACTTATCAATTGGACAACCATACAGATGCGCACATTTTGATGTTTAGCCGTAACATGGATACCCGTACGGACCCGGCTTCCGTGCTAAAGAACTCTACGTACAGGCCTACATCTAGTTCGCCTATTGAGGCTGTTCGTGCGACTATGTATGAAGGAGCAGAGACAAACTTCGACTATGTGCGATACTGGATGGGTTTTCGTGTCTATGTTCGTCCCCTTCTATCAGTGATGAACTATACCCAAATTCGACATTTTATTATGTGGGTGTTCTTTTTGCTATTTGCCGTTGCGTTGGTGATGATCCACGAAAAGACCAAAAGCCGGATGATCTCCATGATCTTCGCCGCCAGCGTAGTGATGTTGAATCCCATTATCGTCTCATCGTCTTTGCAATTTGTCATCTGTTTTTTAATTGCGTTCGTTGGCATGATAGGTATCAGCCTTTGCAAGAACAAGTGGCTATCTCATCCCATGTATTTTGTTATCTTGGGCGCTGCAACGCAGTACTTTGATTTTTATACCGCTCCGCTGTTGACATTCGGTTTGCCAGCCATCACTATGGTTTTGTGCATTCAATACGGAGAAAAGCCCTATAAAACCTCTGCTGTGTACAAGGTGGTGGCAAAGTGCCTGGTTGCCTGGTTGCTTTCGTATGCGTTGATGTGGTTCGCCAAGCTGGCGTTGACTACGCTATTCACTCCCGTAAACGGCTTCGAAAATGGATTCAGTTCCATGATCAGGCGCATGGGCATTATTAAAATAGAGCAATTGAGCCGCCATTACGATGTTAAGCGGGCTCTTAAAGCGTGCTTCCACAACTTACTCCCATTCGTAGAAAATAGGGTAGTCCTTATCTTTGCCGCACTGGCATTGGTGACTTGGGCCGTTGCTTTCATTCGCTGCAAGAGCCGAAAAGAAAGCTTTAAGCAGGCATTCGTTTACGTAATCATCGCTGTACTTCCAGTAATGTGGATCTGTGTCGCCGCGCAACCTTCCTCCATTCACGCATGGTTTCAGTATAGGTGCTTGGGCGTATTTGTGCTGGGCATGGGTTGCTTTTTGTGGCAGTCGGTGACGATGGAGAAATGGAAGCCAGCGTGCTTGGATGGGCATGGGGAAGATTAGCTTATATTCCAAATTTTATCAGAAACGGGCCATTATGCGGACAAATTGAGGCGATAGACTTCAAGATGCCGTATAATGGCCCGTTCCTCTAGCTTGGATTAAACGTTAGTTGTCTACCGTAATGCTGTTCAGGTACCACATGATGCTGGTGATCTCCGGCACATCGTAGCGTGCGCCGGGGGCGATTTGTGGGTTGCCCTCGTTGTCGAAGATGCCATCGGCAAACACGCCATTGGCGTCAAACACGTCGAACTCGCCGGACATGATCATGGCGCGGTATTCCTCGATGATCTCGGCGGTGCCGTCTACCACGTTCTTGGAGAGGGGGGAGATGCCTACCAGGCCCTCGGCCATGCCCATGAAGGAATTCTCCGGCGTCCAGGTGCCTTCGATCACTTGCTCCACCGCATACTTAACGTACACGCCCCAGAACCAAATGGGTGCGGTCAGGTGGGCGTCGGGGGCTTCTTCGGTCATGTCGGCATTGTATCCAACACTCCATACGAAACGGTCTTCGGCGGCCTTCTGGGGCATGGAGGTATCTTGATGCTGGGCGATTACGTCACAGCCGGCGTCCAGCAGGGCCTCGGCGGCCTGGCGCTCAACGGTGGGGTCGTACCAGGTGTTGGTGTACTTTAAGGTGACGGTGGCTTCGGGGTTCACGGCCATGACGCCCAGGGCAAAAGCATTGGCGCCGCCGATGACTTCGGGGATGGGATGGGCGGCCACAAAGCCGATCTTGTTGCTTTCGGTGCGCAGGCCGGCGGCCAAGCCGGTGAGGAAGCGGGACTGGTAGATGCGGCCAAAGTAGTTGTTGAAGTTTACGTCGTTGGACTTATAACCCGAGCAGTGGGAGAAGATAACGTTGGGATATTCCTCGGCCATCTCTTCCATGTAATCCATGTAGCCGAAGCTGTTGGCGAAGATGATGTGGGCGCCTTGCTCGATGCACTCCAGAATGGCGGTGCGGCAGGCGTCGCCATCGTACACATTGCTCTTGATGATGATCTGGTCGTCGCGCAGGCCCAATTCCTCCTGCATGTACACGGTGCCTTGGTGATGGGCATAGGTGTACCCCTTGTCGCTGGGATCGCCGATGTAGATAAAACCAATCTTGATTTCATCCTGGGGAACGGGCGCAAAACCGGCCAGGGCGGGAACGGCGGCCAGGGCGCAAAGGGCCAGGACCAGAACGAGAGCCAACAACTTCTTCATGAATACGCCTCCAACATTTGTTTTTTCCCGAAAACGAACGCTTTTATAAATTGAAGATATAACGTTCGGGAATGTGGGCATTATACGATAACAGCAGCCGGAATGCAAGCCATTTCTACGGAAAACACGAATTTTGTGAAATATGCGAAAAGAGCAAGCCGATGCGCTGCATTGACATTGGCTTCCCAAAAGGCTAAAATACGACATATCTTAAAAGAAAGGAAACGTATTCGCGAAATGAACGCAGCAGCAAAACGGTTCAAACAAATCGGGCGTATGGCCATCGTGATACCCAGCATCATGGCATGCACATTGTTCTTGGCCGATATGGCAGTGCCGCAAAACATAAATGCCTACAACCGCGCCCCTATTGCCGCCCATCAAGCCGTTTCGCCCGCGGAAAGCGATGTGAAGGAGCGCAACCGTACATACCGGCAGGTACTGTTCCTGGCCAGCATTGTGGCGATGCTTTGCAAACTATTTGCGCCCGTGCGCCGCTTTATGAAGAACCCCACCAAAACCAAATTTTGGGGTGTTCTTTTGCTGATCCTTGGCGTTGTGTTGATTTCCGCTCGTTTTGCCTTTGGCCAGGAGCTGGCGCCCTTTGCAGGCACAGTGCTTTCCGCCGGGGTCATGGTCACCGCGCTGAGTATCGTGATGACATGTGTGGCGAAAAAGATACAGCCCAAAACGGACAGGCCACTGGGCCTGCCCGTAGGTTAGGTTTTTGGGGGATTGTTGGTAGTTTTTATCTCGGTAGGCAGTTCGCGCAGTGTATCCAAAAGATCTTGAATTACGCCGTTGCCGCCCAGGGCGCGGTATTGGGCGGTGAGTTCACTCATGGTTTCACGGGCGTGGATGGGCCAATACCCTTTTTCTTTGTGGAAGTGATAAGATTGTATGGCGCGATCGTACAACAAGGCCTTGATCCCCGCCTTCAGCGCGCCATGTTCAACCAGAACGCTCTTGATTTTTCGGCTTACCCAATGATATCCAAAGGTGAGCGCCCCGGCAACCACACCCATGGCGGCCTCCAGCCACCATCGAGACATCCAGTCCAATATAGTGTTTCGCCCTCCTTTCTAAACACTGTACTACAGTATACGGGCGCGGCAACAATTGGTTCGTGTAGATAACAAATCAAAAGCAAGGAGCGTTAAGAATGATCGCGTTGGCCAGCGACCACCTGGGCATCGGCCTAAAACAAGAGATCATGGCCCTGTTGGATGAAATGGGGCTGCCGTATAAGGACTACGGTACCCACACCAACGAAAGCTGCGATTATCCCATATACGCGGCCCGTGCGGCCCGCGGGATAAACGACGGGCAGTGTGAGCGGGGCATCTTGATCTGCGGCACCGGCGTAGGCATCGCCTTAGCCGCCAACAAAGTGCCGGGCATCCGTTGCGTAATGTGCTCAGAGCC
>Ga0123356_10000643_pt1 | contig 38403 bp, 35 predicted proteins | sample TergutEmb28metaG_2_FD_92546 | JGI IMG/M metagenome (GOLD analysis project Ga0123356, IMG submission 92546) | Embiratermes neotenicus P3 segment gut microbial communities from Petit-Saut dam, French Guiana - Emb289 P3 | ecosystem: Host-associated > Arthropoda: Insects > Digestive system > Gut ...
CAGCCAAAAGTCAGCCATAGAAACATACGTAGCAATGGTTACCCCATTTGTTTACCTTGGTGGAAACTTTACAATCAACCCAACAGACCCTGTTGTGCTCAATTTCAGCCGTGATATTGATGTAGAGAAAGTTACCTCTAATCCGTTCACTGTCTCAAATTATGGATTTGATATCTCTTATGGCGCAGACTTTAAAACAGTAATTTTAACGCCGACTACAGAGTGGGGCGGGGATTTTACTGTGACTTTTGCTGGCACATTAGTAGACATCAGCGCACAGAGTTTAAGTGCTTGGGATGGGAATGGCGGTACTCTTAGTGCTCCTGCAGTAAAAGTTCTGAGCGACGACTTGAAAGACAAAGCTGTTGAGGGTCTTGATCTTTATTTTATAGAGAGCGGTCTTTTTCCTATTGCCAATAATGATGCTAACAATGTTGGACTCGTCTGGAAACCTCTTGAGGGCGCTAAGGACGGTTATGAAGTGTTTGCCAAGAGAACAGACGGAAACAGTCTGAAAAATGAGTTTGAATTTAAGGGCTCTACCGGCGGCAAAAATGATACAACAAGAACTATCCAGCTGGATTTAAGAGAGGGCAAAACATACGAAGTAAGAATTCAGGCGAAAAACAACAGCTCAAGAAGCTCATTGGCAAATGCGGCTGCTTTAAATGTGGCTTCACGTCCAACGATGATGGTTGTTGTTGGGGCACCACCTGCACCTGCACCTGCACCTGCACCTGCACCTGTAGTAGGAGATTCTGTCGGGAATGTTACGGTACCCAATGGAAATGGGAGTCGTACTATAGCTAATGTTGCTTATAACCAAGCTGATCCTGTGTGTGATCCAACTAACGGCTCGTATGACCCCACTGCTATTGTATGTCAACCAACAGTTACAACCAGTAACCCTGGTATTGCTCTCTCTTCTTGGTTGACAACAACTCTAAATACGGCAACAACAAGTGTGCCGAGCACATTCACATTTGACGTGGATTTTAGCGAGCAGATGAAAGCCAACAGAAGCGCAGACGGTAAATCAGCCATTTACACCCCGATTCCGGTTACCGGAGCGATGGCTAATTTGAATGCAATAACTACCGCCGCGAGAGCTGTGACCGTGAGTTACACTTGGGGTAACACTCCTGCCGTTTACGCTCTTAATGATGAAAAAAGAATAACAGTAACCGTTTCTGTTGCGCCTGGAGCTCCACTAGGACCACAGAATCCTCTTCCCACAACATTTTCTATCCCCAAAGCTCAGTTAACGAGCAAGTACGGTGAAGCGTTCTTTGTTAAATATCAGTCAGCCGATCCGATACAGATAATTGAAGGTACAAGTTGGAATGTAAGCGATGATTTAGTGTTTGCACTCGAATTGTTCTAATAGCGCTGTAATCATCAATACGTAATTTGGCTACTAATCAACAAAACCAAAAAGGCTCTCATTTCGATGAGAGCCTTTTTTTGTTGTGTAAGGAATTATGTTAGTTTTTATTGTTCTATAATAAAATATGTTATATTTTATATATGAATAAAAAGCATAATATATATTCATAAATTGTGATGCAAAAGTACATCGGACAAGCACGTGAAACGTAAATCTCATCTTGAGGTTAAAAGAGCTATGAACGAAAATTTTGAAGAACAAAAAAAATCGAGAGATTTATTGGATATTATGGATTTGGATTACGGCGAAATTGACCGTCAATTACTCCCGCCGAGCGCTTTCAGAAATGCAAAGATTGCTCCTGTTTCTGATGTGGCTCCGCCTCAAGGCAATCCGTTTTTGGGCAAAGTGAGCAGTATGTATAAAATACTTAACAAAATGCCTTTCGCTTATAGATAAATAAGGTTGCTATGAAACGATTGTTTCTTCACGTGAAAATAAGCGTATTGTCACGATTTTCTCTTTGGATTGAACGAACTAATCATCTTGTTGTAGAATCTATATTTACAACATCTAAAAAGATTAAAGCTAACGATGTAGAAAAGCTGCTTAAAGAACTGTGCGAAAACGCAGACGCTATTATTGAAAAAGCAAATAAATACAGTCAAAATCCAAATTTCACACAAGATGAAAAAGATTTAGCCTACTACTACTTTCTTTTGAAACATTATAGCGCAGATTATGAATCCCGTTTTGGACTTATTCCTCCAATTCAGGTATTTAATGAACATAGAATGGCTTTAGACCATTTTATCAGAGCGAAAAGCTACACTGGCACAGACAGAGAAAAACACACTGGCAAGGCTGCGGATCATATACTCAGGGGATTGCTTGACATTCTGAAACTCAACTGTGCGGAATTAAAAGAGATAACTTCTAAAAGACACTCTTTATTTCCGCTCAAAGTATTGGGCGGAGCGTCTGATGGAGAATATATAAAAGAATTTGTAAAGTTACAAAATACGGCAGAAAGCAAGCTATACGAAGCAAAGTGCATTGAAGCTAATTTGGAAATTAGCGAAAACCAAAAAGTTGAGTCTGTAAATAAATTCATATACGCATTTGTTGCACACAATGCGTGGCACGAGTTCCAGTCTAAAAAAATGGGAGCATTGCTTTTTCATAGTGCATGGTATTACAGCATCAAAGGTATTACGGTGATAGGTTCTCTTTTGATAGGAATTGCTGCAGGGGTTGTCGCGAATCATTTTTTTGATATAGTTGGATATTTTACCAAGTAATACTCCCGAAACTGACATAGAGATAGTCATTGTATCTGCCGGGATTGTTTCCAAACCAATATAAACCTAATGATAAACAGAAACATTCTTTTACGCGAAGGTTTTGATTATACCGAATGGCGCCAGGAAAATCTCCCCGATAATATGACATTAGAGGAGATATCCAAAGCTGCTATGGAATATGACAGAAAGTTGGATGCGGAGAAGAAGGATAGTAACAAGCCAAATACTAAATAGACAATTTACTGTTTCTCAGCCAAGTGCAAATTTACACGCCCAAAAAGCCTCTCCCTTCCGGCAGGGGCTTTATTTTTTATTCCACAATGCCGCCAGTAAGCTGACCGCAAGCCCCGCTTATATCCTGCCCCCGGCTGCGCCGGATTGTCGCGGCGAGACCGCGGCGGTGGAGTTCTTCTGAGAAACGAACTACCTGACTTTCGTTTGGAGAATCATATTCTTTGTTTCCGGCGGGATTGACAGGAATGAGATTTATCTTGCACGGAAACCCGCCAAGAAGCTTATGGAGCGCCGCTGCTGCGTCAGAGGTATCAGTAATACCATTAATGAGAACATATTCAAAGGTGACTCTGCGGCCTGTTTTATTATGATATTTTTTTGCGATTTCAACAAGCTGTTCGATGGGATATTTGCGGTTGATCGGCATATAGCTGTTCCGCAATTCATTATTCCATGCGTTGAGAGATATTGCTAAACCAATTGTCAAATCCTCTTTCATTAGTTTTTCAATGGATGGAATAACTCCGGCAGTAGAGACTGTTATTCTGCGCGCTCCTATGTTTAATCCATCCTCTGCCATAATTATTGATAATGATGATAAAAAATTATTATAGTTACTGAGCGCTTCGCCCATACCCATAAAAACAACATTTGTGATTAACTTGTCACCTTTACTGATAAGATAATCGTTGATACCTATAAGCTGACCGATAATCTCTTCCTGAGTCAAGTTGCGGATAAACCCAAGTTTTCCTGTTTCACAAAACGAACATCCAAGAGCGCACCCAAGTTGACTTGAAATACAGGCGGTTCTGCGGTTATCATCTATTAGCAGCACGCTCTCGGCGATATGTTCCGATTCGCAAAGTTTGAAACCGAATTTTACAGCGTCGCCAAAGCGTGACTCAATCACACGGCGCGGTTCAAGTTTGTCAATACAGGCGCATCTTTGAAGCTGCGCTCTGAATGGTTTGGCCATATTGGTCATATCATCAAAACAACTGAGGCGTTTCTGATAGATCCATTTGTAAATTTGACGGCCGTGAAATTTCTTTCCGCCCAATCCTACAACAAATTCTTCAATTTGTGACAAGGAGAGATTTTTCAGGCGGGTAAGATTTGAGTTCATCATAGTTCTTTGCTGTTGTTATATCGCTTTTCAAGGACAAAAAGGACTTCAAGAACGAAAATGAATCTTTTATTTTTGTTCTTGAAGTCCTTCGTAGTCTTTTAAAAAACAAATTAAAAAAGTCTGTGAAACTATTGTTACACAGACTTAAATTTTTAAAATGCGGTTGGGCGGACTCGAACCGCCACAGGCATAGCCCACTACCCCCTCAAAGTAGCGTGTCTACCAATTTCACCACAACCGCTTTTTATATCTTAATCGTACCGTACGCACGTACAGACAAGGCATGCCTTGTCTCTCCGTATATTTCTTATTCTTCGCTCTGAATTACGCCTTCGATGGCTGCGGCAGTCTCTTCAGCGGTAAGACCGGGAAGAATTGCTGTACCTTCTTCAGCAGCGTCTCCAAAACTCATTCCTGGGGTTACAGCCGGAATTACGATTCCAGCTTTCTCTGCGCGCTTCTGCATACCTGACTTATTCACTCCGCTTTGACCGCCGGGCGCAAAAAATGTCATTAATACGCAAAGCAACAAAAAAACACCGCCAAAGATATATGTACCTTTTGTAAGGACATTAGCTGTATCCTGAGTCCCCAAAAAATTACTTGCTCCGCTCAAACCGCCAAGCGTACCGGACAAACCGCCGCCCTTATCTGACTGAATAAGCACCAAAAGACATAAAAACACACATACTAACAAAAAAATCACAAGCAAAAGACCAAAAATCATACTACCACCAATTTTTATAAGTTAAAACAACAAACCAGATTTAAAATAATAATTCAGAATTCAGAATGCAGAATGCAGAAATAAAAGATAAAATCCTAAAACATTTCTGCATTCTGCATTCTGAATTCTGCATTCTGCATTACTTAGGCTGAACAATTCCAGCAAAATCAGACGCTTTAAGAGCCGCGCCGCCAATAAGACCGCCGTCTACATCGCTCATCGCGAGGAGTTCTTTGGCGTTATCGGGCTTCATGCTGCCGCCGTACTGTATACGCATTGAGTCTGCGGTTTCTTTTCCAAAAAGCTCTGTCAAAATTTTTCTGATGAAGATATGCGCTTCGTTCGCCTGAGCGGAAGTCGCTGTAACGCCTGTACCGATAGCCCACACAGGTTCGTAAGCAACAACGCACTTCGCCGCGTCGGCAGCAGATATACCTTCAAACCCGCCGCGTACCTGAGCGTCAATCACAGCGTCCATCTTACCGCCGTTTCTTTCGTCAAGAGTTTCTCCAACGCAAACGATAGGGAGAAGTCCTGCGGCAAGTGTAGCCTTTGTCTTTTTATTTACTGTTTCATTAGTTTCACCAAAATACTGACGCTGTTCGCTGTGGCCGATAATTACATAAGTAACGCCGACGCTCTTAAGCATTGCGCAGCTTACTTTTCCGGTGAACGCGCCCTTAGCTTCCCAATGTACATCCTGAGCGCCAAGTTTCACGTTAGAACCCTTAATCGCCTCAGCTACTGCCGCGAGATTAATGTATGGGGGGCAAACCGCAACGTCTACATCGCTCACTTTGCCGACAACCGCGGCAACATCTTTTGCAAGCGCAACCGCTTCTTCAACAGTTGTGTTCATCTTCCAGTTACCAGCTATAATTTTTTTTCTTGCCATTTTAACGGTAATCCTTATTTAAGGTGATCTCTTTAGTTTCGCACTTTTCCGCAATTTCAGTATTATGGAAAGGCATATAAAAAGGCGGATAATGGTTTATCAAGCATATTAATATACAAATATGCTTCTGTTTGAGTCAAGTTTTTTAGTTTTAAGAAAAAAAGATTGACCTCTTACGCTCCTTAATGGTAAAATACTATTATCCTAATATAATGTAAAAAATCTATTAACATCAGGTTAGCAGTAATGAGTACGCAAAAAAAAGATTTATTAACGCTGTTTGACTATTCTACTGAAGAAATAAAGAAGATAATCAAACTTGCGGTTGAGATTAAGGCTAAGCGGTACGTTAATCAATACAGTAAGCTCCTTGAGAATAAAACAGGCGTGCTTATTTTTGAAAAACCGTCGCTTCGCACCCGTATTACATTCGAAACGGCTATACATGAGCTTGGCGGACATGTTATAAACCTTGCTTCTGAGGCTGTAGGCATAGGTAAGCGGGAGAGTATCGAGGATGTTGCGAGAAATCTTGAAAGAGTTGTGCATTTAATCGTTTACCGCACTTTCGGCCACGATAAAATAGAGCGTATGGCGCGTTCAAGTTCAATTCCGGTTATAAACGCGCTTACAGATACGCACCATCCCTGTCAGGCGCTTGCTTTTGGTCTTACTGTAACAGAGGCGCGCGGAGATGTTAGGCAGAATGTGGTTTTTGTGGGTGACGGCAATAATGTATGCAATTCAATTATGGTAATCTGCGCCAAATTAGGCCACAATTTTACATTCGCCGGGCCTAAAGGATACGAACCTGACGCGGAAATGGTAAAACGCTGCAGCGAGATATGCGCTCAAAGCGGAGGCTCGGTATCTGTAACTAATGATTTATACAAAGCCGCCGCAAAGGCAGAGGTTTTTTATACCGACGTGTGGGCAAGTATGGGTCAGGAGAACGAAGCGCAGGAGCGCAAAATTGCGTTTGCAAATTATCAGGTAAACAGCGCGCTTATCGCTGCTGCGCCTAAAGGCGTTTTGGTTTCGCACTGTCTGCCGGCGCTGCGGGGCGAGGAGATTACAAGCGAGGCGCTTGATTCTAAAAATTCAGTTGCTTTTGAGGAAGCAGAGAACCGGCTTCATGTTCAAAAGGCAGTGATTATACATCAGTTTTCATAACGGTTAACAAGTGATAAAATTATGAGTGAACAAAGAGTTGCGTTTGGAATAAAATCATTGGATAAAATGATATGCGGCGGACTTCTGCCCTCTTCGGCTAATCTTTTAGAGGGCGCTCCCGGCACCGGTAAAACTACTATGGGGATGCAGTTTATCTATAACGGTATCACCATGTTTAATGAACCCGGCCTTATTATTACTTTCGAAGAGTTTCCGCAGCAGTATTATCATGACGCGATGCAGTTTGGGTGGGATTTTAAAAAGCTTGAGAAAGAGGGCAAGCTTAAAATCATTTTTTCTGACCCGGCTACAACGCTTGGCGAGTTTGACAAACCGGACGGCGAGTTTGTTTCGATTGTGGAAAGCATGGGTATAAAGCGGGTGGTGGTTGACTCCATGACGCATTTTGAAGCTATCGCCGCAAACCCGCATGAGCTGCGGAATCTTGAGCGGCGCTTTATTAACGCGCTCAAAAGAGAAGAGGTGACAAGTATTTTGCTTCGGGAGAACGATACTCTTTTTGGTTCTGTCTCCCAGATAACAAGTAAAATTTCTTTTATTGTTGATACTTACATACTTTTGAGATACGCAGAAATAGACAGCGCGATTGAGAAGGCGCTCTGCTTCCTTAAAATGCGGGGCAGCGACCATCAGAAAGATATCCGCTGTTTTAGGGTGACTTCAAACGGAATAGAGGTGGAGTCAAAGTTCAAGGGCAAAGAAGGTATTATGAGCGGAATCACACGTTCCACCCCTCAGGATGCTTTTGTAAATGTATTCGGTAAGAAATGAGCGGATTATGGAACTACCTACAACCGCAGAACTGTTTCTTGTAGCCGGGTATGTTGTTTTTTGTATGGGGTTGAATGTTGTGGCTCTTTTGATTTCAGCTTTTTACAGGAAAAAATTAAATCATCACGCGCCGTTTCTTGGTTTTCTTTTGTCACTTCTTATGGGCGGGGTGTTTATCGGCACCATTTTATTAAAAGACGGCGGAGATTCTGCGGCGATTTTGAGAACGACGTCGCTTTTAGGCTGCAGCATGAGCAGCGCTTTAAGCATAAGCGGCTTGTATGTGTCAATGAGAAAAGCGAGGTAAGGTGTGATTTACGAGCAGTCACTTTTCTTTTTTGATGTGTCTGCGATAGCTATGATGCTTGTTTTTGCGTATCTCAGCAAGCGTCTTGGCGAGGCGCTTGCGTTAAAACCGTACTATGTAACACTTTTCGCTACTTCGGGAGCGGTTATAGTAGCATTGTGTCTTGAGACTATTCCGCAGTCGTTAAGTTATGGAGCTGTTTCTATAATAACATATACGCTCAGATGCGCGGCAGCAGGCGTCGCTTTTTTTGTGGTACTGCTGTACTGGAAATGGCTCTTTGCCGAATTCTCAAAAAAATAGGACTTTGATTAAGTATGAAAAAGAAAATTCTGCTTATTGAAGATGACCCCGACAGCGCGGCGCTTGTTAAGCTCGTCCTCGAAACCGATGTGTTTGAGGTTAATACTGTTTTTGACCCGGAAGCGGCTTACAGTGCGGCAAAAGAGTACAGGCCGGACGCCATACTCCTTGATTTGTGCATGCCAAAACTTGACGGCTGGGCAGTTTTCAGAATCCTCAGAGAGGATAGCTCTTTTGACAATGTGCCTATCGCGATTATCAGCGGTAAGGGAGAGTCGTTTGATCACATGGTTGGTCTTCATGTAATGAAGGCCGACGCTTACATTTCAAAACCATTTGGCAAACAAGAATTGATAGATAAAACACATGAGCTCATCAATAGAAAAAAGTAAACGTATTCTTGTTGTTGACGACGAGGTGGATGTTCTCGAATTTTTGAGAATATTCCTTGAGTCGCTTGGCTGGGAAGTGACAACCGTCGATACCACTGAGCGGGCTTTTGAGGAATTAGAGAGCAAGCCTTACTTTTTAGTGCTTACAGATATCGCAATGCCCGATATGGACGGCTATGAATTCATTAACAAAATAAAAGAGAAAAAATACGGATGCCAGATAGCTCTTATGACAGGCTTTGGCTACAATCCCAAACATACGCTTGTGAAAATCTATAAAACAATACGCTACCCCTGCCTCTTCAAACCCTTTAACAGGGCAAAAGTAACAGAAGCGGTGAACAACGCTTTTCATGTTTATCACAACGAAAGCAAAGCCGCGCAGGATACTGACGAGGAGAGCCAAGATTAACCAATGCGCAACATTGTAATAAAAGGCGCGCGGGTTCACAATCTTAAAAATATCGACGTAACGATACCGCGCAATTCACTGACAGTAATCACGGGGCTCAGCGGAAGCGGGAAATCGTCTCTTGCCTTTGATACTTTATATTCGGAAAGCCAAAGACGGTATGTGGAATCGCTCTCCGCTTACGCCAGGCAATTCCTTGGACTTATGGAAAAGCCTGACGTTGACCAAATAGAAGGACTCTCTCCCGCAATTTCGATTGAACAAAAGACGACAAGCCACAATCCGCGCTCTACAGTTGGAACAATCACAGAAATACATGATTATCTGCGCCTGCTTTACGCAAGAGCAGGTACGCCTACATGTTATAACTGCGGACGAATTATCGCACGGCAGAGTATACAGCAGATTACCGATCAGGTTTTAAAGTTGGATGAGGGGACAAAATTCCAGATACTTGCGCCTGTAGTTAACAATAGAAAAGGCGTTCACAGGGAGCTTCTCGCCAAGCTGCAAAAAAGCGGTTATGTACGGGTTCGGGTTGACAAAGTGGTTTACGCGATTGACGAAGAGATTCCTGTTGATTCAAAAAAGAAACATACTATTGAGGTAGTGATTGACCGGTTAATAAGTTCGCCGAAAATTACTTCGCGTCTTACGGAATCGCTTGAAACCGCGCTAAAAGTTAGCAGCGAAGAGACGATTATTATTGACGTTGCGGGTAAAGAAGAGTTACTTTTTTCAACCCGTCTTGCCTGCCCTGTATGCAGTATAAGTTACGACGAACCGAGTCCGGCAATGTTTTCATTTAACAGTCCTTTGGGGGCTTGTGAGGATTGTCATGGTCTTGGGTTTTTAATGGAGATAGACCTTGAGCTTGTTGTACCTGACCCGTCTGTTAGTTTGAGTAACGGCGCGATAGTACCGTGGAACGGCGCATATATTGACGGCGGATGGAACAATAATATGCTGAACACCGTTTGTAAAAAATACAAAATACCGATGGACGTGCCGTACAAATCACTCTCCGCAAAACATAAGGAGATATTGCTATACGGGAATGAAGGCGAAAAACTTGACCTGGAGTTCTACGGAAAAGACGGCAAGCTTCAAGCCCGCTTTAATAAAGCGTTTGAAGGGGTCATTCCCAATCTGCTAAGGCGGCACAGAGACAGCGCGTCTGAAGATATACGGCGGTGGATAGAAACTTTTATGACGCGCAAAGAGTGTCCGGCATGTATTGGAACACGGTATAAAAAACAGGTTTTGGCGGTGTTGATTGACAAAAAGAATATTGCTGACGTATCAGCCCTGTCAATAGAAAACGCTCTTTTATTTTTCAAAAAGTATGACCCAACGGGACACGCAAAAGAGATATCAAAACCAATAATCAGAGAAATTTTGCAAAGGCTCGGATTTTTGAGCGACGTTGGACTTACGTATTTGAGTCTTGACCGCACAGCGTCAACGCTAAGCGGCGGTGAATCTCAGCGAATCCGCCTTGCGACCCAAATCGGTTCAAAGCTCACAGGTGTGCTTTATATTTTGGATGAACCGAGCATCGGTTTACATCCAAGAGACAACACGCGGCTGCTTGCGACTCTCACGGCGCTCAGAGACCTTGACAATACTGTAGTGTTGATAGAGCACGATAAAGAGACAATTATGGCCGCCGACTACCTGATTGATATAGGTCCGGGCGCGGGTACTCACGGCGGTGAGCTTGTCGCGTGCGGAACGCCTGTTCAAGTCACAAAGTCAAAAGTCTCATTGACTGGTCTTTATTTGTGCGGTAAGCGCTCTATCCCTCTTCCTGTGAAAAGAAGAAAAGGAAACGGGCTGTCGGTAAAAGTTAACGGCGCGGCAGGACACAATTTAAAAAACATTGACGTCAGCTTTCCGCTTGGAATGCTTGTTTGCGTTACGGGCGTATCAGGGTCAGGCAAAAGTTCTCTTGTAAACCAAACGCTTTACCCTGCGTTAATGAAAAAACTGCACAATTCAAAAGTTACAATCCTGCCGCATAAAAATATAGAGGGGCTTTCAAACCTTGATAAGGTAATTGACATAGACCAATCGCCCATCGGCAGAACTCCAAGGTCTAACCCGGCTACCTACACAAAAACTTTTGACGCTATAAGAAATTTATTCGCCATGCTTCCTGAAAGTAAAATAAGAGGATATTCGCCGGGGCGCTTCAGTTTCAACACTAAAGGGGGCAGGTGCGAAACGTGCGAGGGCGACGGCGTTCTGCGCATAGAGATGCACTTTTTGCCTGACGTTTATGTTCAATGCGAAAACTGCGGCGGCAAACGCTATAACCGCGAAACTCTTGAAGTCCTTTATAAAGGCCGGTCAATATCCGACGTCTTAAATATGAGCGTTGACGAGGCGCTTATCTTTTTTGACAATCTCAGCGCAATCAAACAAAAATTACAGGTGCTCTCTCAGGTGGGACTTGGATATATCAGACTCGGACAAAGCGCAAATACCCTCTCTGGAGGTGAAGCGCAGCGCATTAAACTCGCCTCGGAGCTTGCAAAACGCGCAACAGGAAAAACGCTCTACATCCTTGACGAACCTACAACAGGACTTCACTTTGAAGATATACTGATGCTGATGAGCGTAATACAGGAGCTTGTAGACAAAGGCAACTCAGTTATTGTGATAGAACACAATCTTGACGTAATCAAATGCGCCGACTATATAATTGACATCGGTCCTGAAGGCGGTGATAAAGGCGGAACCGTCGTAGCGCAGGGAACGCCGGAAAAAATCGCCGCAATGAGCGCTTCTGTTACGGGTCAGTATCTCAAAGAATATCTTGTGTAAGTTTTTTTAGTCAATCCCTTTTTAAAAACACGCTTTTTTACCTACTCACAATGGAAATGACGTATTTTTGATATTTGTTATATTACAGGGTCGGAAGTAATCCCGGAAGGAAGGAGATGTGTTTAGGATCACTCCGTATCACTGTTAAAAAATTTGAAAGAGGTTTTGAGTGTTAGAAAGTATATTGGAATTGCATACGGCGGTAAAAGTTCTCCTCTTTGCAGGCGCCTTTGTTGTAACAGGCGATTTCGCGGCTACACTGTTCACAATCATTTATCAAAAAGTTATCTATCGCAATATCCGGTCAAAGTACGACGCCTCTTACGCTCCGATGTGCAGTATTATTGTACCGTGTAAAGGTATCCCAAAAAATTTCGGCAACAATCTGCGCGGATTTTTACAGCTTGATTATTCAAATTACGAAGTGATATATGTCACAGAAAGCGGAAGCGATTCCGCCGTACCAGAGATTCGTAAAATACTATCAGAAGACAAGCGCGCAAAATTTGCTGTTGCGGGACTCGCCTCGCAGTGCGCTCAGAAAAATTACAACCTTCTTGCGGCGCTGCAAGAGGTCTCTAACTCCTCAGAAGTATTCGTATTTGCGGATTCCGATATAAAGCCTGCAAAACATTGGCTGCGCGAGATTGTTCTTCCTCTTCAAAACAGTAAAATAACAGTTACAACCGGTTTTAGATGGCTTACATCCACAACAGGAACGCCCGGCGAAATGTGCCACTCTTACATTAATATTTTCATGTACACCTGCTTTTGCGCAGCCTGCTATTTTGGCGGCGTAGGGCTTTGGGGCGGCTCAATGGCTATGCGCCGCAAAGATTTTGAAGAGCTTGGCGTTGCGGGAAAATGGTCTCGCGCGGCTGTTGACGACATGAGTTTATCGGCGATAGTGTACAAGGCTAAGCGCAAGGCGATGGTCGTACCCGCGTGCATAACGGTAAGCGATGATTTGATAGAAACAATGGCCGGCGCGACGTCGTGGTTTGAAAGACAGATTATGTATTTAAAGGCGTATCAAAAAGGGTTGTGGCTTTTTACGCTTTCTCTTGTACTTACAGCCTGTATACTTCTTTGCCTGCTCCCGTTAGCCGCATTGGGTGCGCTTCTTACAAATGACATAAAAATGTTTTGGACTCTTGGGGGCGGCGTGTCGCTGTTTTTTATTGCCGGACATACTGCCATTGCTCTGCTCTATCCACTACTGGGGAAAATGCCGTTTTTTCCGCGTTTTCTTTTGTTGCAGCCGGTCTTGCGCATGACTCATGTTATAGCTTATCTTAAGACATGGTTCACAAAAACAATTACATGGGCCGGTATAAGGTATCAGCTTGCGCTAAACGGTGATGTAAAAAAACTTGAACGTCCGCAGGTAAAAGAAAAAATCCCTGTTTCGGAAGCAGAAGGAATATAAACGATGTCTATGCGCTGTGCCGTATTTGCATCTGGCGGCGGAAGTAATTTTGGGGCTCTGCTTGACCGCAAGGTCAAAGGCGACCTGCACGTTGATTTTGTTTTAATGATTGGCAACAACAGTAAAGCCGCTGCTTTTGACCGTGCAAATTCAAATAATATTCCAGCCCTGCATTTAGCGCCGTCTCATTTTCATAGCGAAGAAGAGTATGCGCAAACTATGATGAACGCGTTGACAGAGGCAAAAGCGGAGCTCATCGTATTGGCGGGTTATATGAAAAAACTCCCGTCGCGCATTGTAAAAGAGTACCATAATAAAATTGTGAATATCCATCCCGGTCTTCTGCCCGCTTTTGGGGGTAAGGGTATGTATGGAATAAACGTACACAAGGCGGTGCTTGAGTACGGCGCGAAAGTTTCAGGCGTTACAGTTCATTTTGTTGACGAGGAGTATGACCACGGGCCTGTCATAATGCAAAAAACAGTAGCTGTTCTTGATGATGACGACGCGGAGACTCTTGCGTCCCGTGTTCTTGAAGCTGAACATGATACGTACTGGCGGGCGTTAGAGGCTATTGCTTTGGGACAGATTAGCGTTGAGGGGCGGAGAGTTAAAATACAGTCTGAGGTTAATTCTGAAAACTAAAAGTTTATACGAATACGATATCGCCATCTCTGAAAATAGCAGTATCAGAATAGCCGGAGTTGATGAAGTTGGCCGCGGCCCTTTAGCCGGGCCTGTAGTTGCGGCGGCAGTGATTCTTGATTTGAGTTCACCCATTGACGGTATAAACGATTCAAAAAAGTTAAACGCAAAACGCAGGGATGAACTTTACGAAAAAATAATGATGAGCGGATGCGCTTACGGCGTTGGAATAGTTAGTCCGCAGGAGATTGACAAAATAAATATCCTGCAAGCAACTTTTTTAGCAATGAGACTGGCGCTTGAAAAGCTTGAGGGACTTTGCGATATAATGCTTGTTGACGGAAATCAATTCATCACCGGGATAGATAAAAAGTTACAGCGGACAGTAGTAGGCGGAGACGGCGTTAGCGCAAACATCGCCGCCGCGTCAATAATAGCAAAGGTCACCCGCGACCATATTATGGATGAACTGCATGAGCAGTATCCAATGTATGATTTTAACGGCAACAAAGGTTACGGAACAAAAAAGCACATGGCGGCGATCACAGAACACGGCCTAAGCCCTGTCCACCGCAAAACTTTTTGCACTAAATGCGCGATACAAACGGATCTTTTTTCATAAACAGGAGCGAATTTGAGATGGCAGATGTAAAGGCGTTTAAAGGATTTAGATTTGCAATTAACAAAGCAGAAGAACTCGGCAAACACTGCGCGCCGCCTTATGATATGATTGATGACGCGATGATTGAAACACTTTACGCTAAGGATGAGCGTAATGTCGTAAGAATCACCCAGAACCGCCGCGAAGCGTCCGACAGCGCAAATAAAGACCGCCACGTAAGAGCGGCAGGATTTTTTAAGGAGTGGATTGATAAGGGGATTATCGTTCAGGATGACGGCGATTCCGTTTACATTTACAGACAGCAATTTACAACAGAGCAAAACGGCCAAACCGTTTCGCACGAACGTACCGGGATATGCGTACTTGTTAAGTTAGTCGCTTTTGAAGAACAGGTTGTATTCCCGCACGAATACACACTCTCAGGCCCAAAACAGGACCGCTATGAACTCATGGAGACCACGAAGTCCAACACCGGGCAGATTTTTGGTCTTGCCACGGATGATGACGGCAAGTTTTACGCTATGATTCGCAAAATCATGGAGAGCGCAGCTTTAGTTGGAGTATTTACTGATGAGAACAGTGTTACCCATACTCTATACCGCTGCACCGATGCCGCCCTTATCTCAGAAACAACATTTTTGATGAAAACGCGAAATATCCTTATCGCAGACGGCCACCACAGATATGAAACTGCGCTCAGGTTTTACAGAGACCAGAAAAGCGAAGATTTTTCACATGTGATGATGACGCTTGTCTCTATGGCAGATCCGGGTCTTGTGATTCGTCCGTTTCACCGTTTGGTGCGAAAGAGCAGTATGGGCAAAGCTGTAACAGATATGAAAAGCGAACTTTCGCGTTATTTTCATCTTGAGCCGCTCGGTAAGGTATCTGCGGAAACCATAAGCGAAACTCTCGCCAAAAAAGCTGAAACGGAGATTGTATTTTGGGACAGTGTTAATGGTGATTTGACAGGCTTGCGCCTCAACGCGGGCGGAGAAGAATTTTTGAAAAATACCATGCCGCAGCAATCCGACAATTGGAAACATCTTGACGTATCTAAAATAAACGCAATTATCATAAACGGTATTTTAGAGCTTCCTCTTGACGGCCATGTACTTCACGACATTGTAAATTATGTCAACGACGTAAGCTCAGGCGCGCTACAGCTCACAAAACATTCGAGCGAATTTTACGGCGGTTTTTTTATCAGGCCGATGTCAATCTCTGTAGTTAACGAAACAGTGAAGGGCGGAGAGCGGATGCCGCAAAAATCAACCAACTTTTTCCCTAAACTTTATTCAGGGCTTGTCTTTAACAGGATGCAAAAATAGTTTTATAGATGAAATATTCAAAAATATTGCAGTTATCAGCCGGTTTAATTTTAGCGTTTGCCGGCCTTTATATCTTTTTTGGTAAAACGGGTGAAGGGGAAGAAGCTATAATCCCCTCACTTATTCAGGAGATTTCCAATAAAAGTATCTCCGCGCTGCTGCTCTGCGCGTTTTTGTCAATTTTCGTTATGTGGCTGCGCGCTCTCAGGTGGCATATCATACTCCCGAAATGCGAGGACGGCGCTCATAAAAACGGACTGTTTCCCATTACAACAATTTCGTTTATGATAAACAACATACTGCCGGCGCGCCTTGGCGAAGCCGCGCGCGTTATTTTACTGTGGAAGCGAAACGGCTTTCCTGTTGCGACAAGCATAGGGTCGTTAATTGTTGAGCGGATACTTGACGTAATAGTTTTTGCTTCGTTCTTTTTTATTCCGGTTTTTCTCTCTCCCAAACTTGCCGCCAAACTGCAAAATGATATTCATCCCGCAGCAATGCTTATCACCATCGGCATAGCGGTTTCAATCGCATTACTTGTAGGGCTCTTATTTCTTTACGTCTTGAAACCGCAATGGTTCAGAAAAAATATTGGAAAAACAGGGAGATTTTTACCTTCAAAAATCAGCGCAAAAGGGCAGAGTATCGGTACGCAGCTTGAATCAAGTCTTGATTGGATATTCTCTAAACGCAAAGTAATTAAAATAACGTTTCTCTCCTATGCCGTTGCGTTTTGTTACAGCATAATGCTTATTGTTCTTGCCTCACAGTGGTCTGCGTTTGGAATATTGGAAGGTATGTTCGGACAGGCGTTCGCCTCTTTTGGCGCCGCTATTCCGCTTACGCCCGGATATGTAGGCACGCTTCACGCGGCTTTAAAAACCGGACTTACGCTTACGGGCATAGACCCGACTAAAGCTATGGCGATAGCTGTGGTTTATCATGCTTTGCCATTTGTTACTGTTACCGCGGCAGGATTGTTCTTTTTATTTAGTCTAAATATTAAATTTAAGGATATTACTCAGAAACCGGTGGGAGTGAAAAGTGAAGAGGGATAAGGGGGGAAGTCTCCCCCTCGCTACAGCCAAAAAATTAAACAAAAAGACGTTTAATTTTTTGTCTTCCGCTACCCCCTCTGCGGGGACACCCCGCAACGCCCCGCTACCTTAACCCCCCAACCCCCTAAAGGGGGCTCTTGGAAAACCGGTAAAACCGGAAAGGACATCTATCTAATGATTGATACTGACAAAGATGTACAAACTGCGCAAGAGCTATGTAAGACAGTCGCAGCTATCAAGGCAGAGATATCCAAAAGAATTGTTGGGCAGATTGACGTAATAGATGACCTTCTCGCTTGCTTTTTGGCTGGGGGGCATTGCCTTTTGACCGGAGTTCCTGGGCTTGCTAAAACGATGCTTGTGCAAAGCCTCAGCCGTTGTCTTGACCTTGAGTTTAACCGTATTCAGTTTACGCCTGATTTGATGCCTTCCGATATTACAGGTTCTGAAATTTTAATGGAAGACAGAGCGAGCGGACGGCGGGAGTTTAAGTTTATGAGAGGGCCGATTTTCGCCAATATAGTTTTAGCGGATGAGATAAACCGCACGCCGCCCAAAACGCAATCCGCCCTTCTTCAGGCGATGCAGGAGCAGGAGATAACATCATCGGGAATCACTCACTCTCTGCCAAAACCGTTTTGGGTTCTGGCCACTCAAAACCCCGTTGAACAGGAAGGAACCTATCCGCTCCCCGAAGCTCAGCAGGACAGGTTTATGTTCTCCATAGAAATCGGGTATCCCGATATGAACTCAGAACTTCTCATCGCCCGCAACAGAGCCGATTACCAAAATGTAGAATTAAAGCCTGTTGTGACAAAAGAACAAATCTCAACATTCAGAGAACTTGTAAAACGTGTGCCGGTAGCGGATTCAGTTGTTGAAGCGGCGGTATCTCTTGTACGCGCTACAAGACCGGCGGAAAAAGAGTGTTCTGATGACGTCCGCAAATATCTCACATGGGGAGCAGGCCCCCGCGCCTCGCAATTCTTGGTACTCGCAGGCCGGGCTTTCGCGCTTCTTGACGGACGGCCAACTCCTGATGTTAAAGACATCCACCGCGCGGCCTACCCAGTTCTGCGCCACCGCTTAGTACGCTCTTTCCACGGTGATGTAGAGGGGGTTAGTACGAATGATATTATTGACAAGCTAATCCGGCAGCAGTAATTGGGGGGGAAATTGTCTGACCGTGTGTTTCTCTCTCAACCAAGCAGAATATTAACAATAATAAGATTACTGATAAGAACCATAACCATTGCGGCGACTACCGCTTTTTTGGTAAAAGCCCCAACGCCTACAGCGCCGCCTTTTGCGTTAAAGCCGTAGTAGCAGCCTGCCAGCGAGATTACAAGCCCAAAAACAAATGCCTTTACAACGCAGATTATAACATCCTGAGTTTGAAAAAGCAGTCTTACCCCTTTATAGAACGCAGCGAAACTTAACCCTAAAGCCACTTCTGCAATAACCTGAGCGCTTATAATAGCAAGCGCAACGGCAAAAATAGTGAGTACAGGCACCATCACGCACGAGGCTATAAGACGCGGAGCCAAAAGGTAAGTATATGGGTTAAGCGACAAGCATACCATAGCGTCTATCTGCTCTGCGACTCTCATCGTGCCAAGCTCTGCGGCGAGTTTAGCGCCAATACGCCCTGTGATAACAAGCGCTGTAAGAACCGGGCCAAGTTCTGTAAACACCGCCTTGCCTACCCCAGCCCCAAGATACGTAAGCGGAACAGCGTCTCCAAAAATATATTGAACCTGCCACGCGCTCACAGCGCCTACAAATATAGATGTAAGAAGTATGATTGGAATAGATTGCACCCCAAGTATCAGCATCTGCTCGCTTACCAAATGGTAACGGCGCATTGAAGAGGGAACCGCCTTTAAAATCCTGAAAAAAAAGATGGAGATAGACCCAATCCGTTCTAATGACCTGCGCGTACGCTCGCCTACAGATTCAGCGAAATTGTCTAAAACATTTGTCATATAAATAAATTTACTTTATGCCGATGTAACAATGCGATATTCACTTTGCGCTGTCATACATTGTTTTTCTGATAAGAGCCCTTAACGCGTTTGCAGCCTCATGAAAATACGGTCCCATCTCAACCGCTGTTCCCATCTCTCTGCGTTTTTCAAATACGGTTTCGCCGCTTTTATTAATCCAATCGCCTTTAAATACAGCTTTACCTGTCATTAATATTGATTCATCATAAATATCCTCATAACGCTTGCCTGCAAATTCCAGATTTATATCAATTGTCAAATCCGTTTTTGTACCAGGCGCCGCTATTTGAATGTTGCAGGAATCCTTTAAGAATTTGCGCACATGCGCATCTGAACTGAATTCACGCGCCACTTCAATTGACTTATCAGGCGAATGCGCTTTAAAATTAAGAGCTGCGTTAAGTGTGGGAACTTTGTAAATAAATGAGAGCTCCTGCCCGCGGTTTAGCCTTATCCCCAAATCTCTGAATCTTATAAAAGAGGGCGCATCCATATACAAACGCGCGTCAGGCACAAGGCTGAGCATGCTTCCGTTGTGGACAAATGGAATTATGTGATTATCTAATACGAGAGTTCCGTCAATAAGCGTAGCCATACGGTAGAGCTCACGGCCATTCTGTATAAACGCGGTAATTTGAAGCCCTGTCAGAGGCGAACCGTCAATTGTGAATTTAGCTGTTGGGAACTTTACAGGCTTTGCTCCCGGCTTGCCCTCAATAACCATCACGTCAGATTTAACCTGAATCTTATCAAACAGGCCCTGCACCGTACTGCGTAAAGTTTCGACTGTTGGTTCCTTATTGGTAACGCCGATTTGAAGCGACGCGGCGCTCAGCGCCCTTATGGAGTTTGAAAGCGCAGCATCAAGGTCGCTTTCCGATACCGTGCCATAGCGTTCCCAATTCTGTCTGATAAGTACCTCATAATATTGGTTATGCCCATTGAGCGCCTCCCGCAGCTCCTTTTCGCCCACAGAAAGCGACAAGTTCCAGGTGCGGCCTCTGTTAAATGTTTTTTCTTCAACAAACAAAAGACAGCGTTCTGTAAACTTGTCAAGGCTGTACCTCTTAACACTGTTCATGGTATCAATATCGACATTAACCTTCTCCTTGAGCCATATATGAATTTCCCTGCGTAAAGAAGCTGCTGCGGATTTACGTATATCGTCAGAAATCTCCTTAGTAATCGGCCCATAATGCCTGATGCCGATGGTCGCTTCTACAGGACGGGCGTTAACCGTGCTGATTGTGTTGACAAAAGGAACTTGTGTTCCCAATAACATAATGGTGATGATAAAAATAATGTGTCTCATCTGGCAACCTCTAAAACCATATCAGCAAGTTCACGCGCCTGTTTTTCGCTTTTCGCTTCTGCGTAACACCTTATAATCGGTTCTGTATTTGAAGCGCGCAGATGAACCCAGCCGTAATCGCGTATGATTTTAAGACCGTCGGTTTTATCCTTTTTCTCATTTGCAAAGTGCGCGTCAAGTTTTTCAATCAATGCGGGCGGGTCAACGCCTTCGCATGATATTTTATCTTTTACAATAGCGTAAACGGGCCACTGTGAGGCAAGCTCAAAAAGTTTTTTACCGCTCCGCGCCATCTCCTCAAGTATCAGCGCAAGTCCCGCAAGCCCGTCTCTTACTGTTGATATAGCGGGATAAATCACTCCGCCGTTACCCTCACCTGCCGCAGCGCACCCGTTTTTCTTCATCCCTTCCACAACATTGGCTTCACCGATTTTCGTTCTGAATACTTTTACGCCGTATTTGGCCGCCACATCGTCAATAAGCATAGATGTAGAGAGATTTGTAGCAACATCGCTTTTTACTTTTGACAATATATTATCAAGCGTAAACACAAGCGTCATCTCTTCAGAGATCTCCTGACCGCTCTCCCCCATTGTGGCGAGACGGTCGGCGTCGGGGTCAAATACAAATCCACCCCAAAATTCACCGCTGCTCTTTAATAAATTACTCAAATCTGTAAGATGCTCCGGGCGCGGTTCAGGATTATGAACAAAATCACCGTCGAGCTTATTGTGCACGCCTTTCCACTTTACTGAAAGTTTTTCAAGCAGCTTGGGAAAAACAGCGCCGCCTGCGCCATTTATTGAATCAACCGCTATCATCATATTTTTAGAGCGGATGAGTTCCACATCAATTTTTTCAAGGATTTTGTCAACGTGTATCTCGGTAATATCTATGCTTTCAGAAGGTTCATCACTAAATTTAGCAAACTCTTCGTCGCTTGGATACTCACCTTTTTTAAAACCATTATAGACCTCTTCGCACTCACTGCCGCCAAAAAGCCGGCCGTCTCTGTGCACCATCTTGTAACCGTTATATGGAAGGGGGTTATGACTCGCGGTGATAATTATCCCGCCAACCGCGCCAAGATGAGAAACCGCGACGCAGGTCGTTGGCGTAGGGGCAATACCAATATCTACAGGTACACCGCCCGCTGCCCGAATACCGCGTGAGGCGGCTTTCATAAGCAACTCCCCTGTGGGCCTTGTGTCCCTTCCAATTATAATCTTACCTTCGCCTTTGTCTGCAAGAGCTAATTTGGTTTGTATGAAGGCGATGCGTGAAACGAACAACTCATGAAGAGTTTCACCGAATTTACCTCTGATACCTGAAACCGACATTATGGGAAGCTTGCTCATTTTAACTCTCCTTGATGTTGACCCCGCGCCCCGGCTGTCTCAAAAATGTTGCACTGCGCAAGATACAGGTAGTATTTTTATTTATAGAGAATAATATCTTAAGATGCGGGTAATCGCAGAGATCGCCCCAACAAGTAATAAATATAATAAAAGCAGAACAGGCGAAGCGTGAGGTTTTATATATGAACATAGAACTGTTATGGATACTCCCCATAATCGGCTTTGGTGTTTTCGTTTCGCTGGCTGTCTTTCTGATACACAGTAAGTATTCGGAAAGCGGACAAGAGATGAAACGCCGCGTTAAGCAGTTTAACAGCGGCGCCAATTACGTACCCCAAAGTACAGAGCGGGCCGCGGCCCAGCTTGAGTCGCGTCTCGGCGAACTTGAGAACACAATCGCCTCTCTTACAAAATCAATTGCCGCCAATCAGAAACCCAGCGAAAATCAAACTCCGGCGGCTAATGCGGCGGAGCAAAACGAACTAAGAAAAATGCTTGACAATCTATACCGCGAATACGGCGTGATCATGAGCGAGAATAACGCTTTAAGAAACCGCTTCAGCACAAACCCCAACAATGATACTGTTATAAATCCGGTTCTTCAAAACCCAAAAGTAAATTTGCGCATATTTGACGACACCCGTTACCTGAACCCGCAAAATTTTGATGATACTTCGGAATTTGATATTGCGGCCGGGGAGAGATAAATTAAACCCACAGTCTGACCTTAAGTGAAACGTAGTATCCATCCCCGGGAAAATAGCACATACGGGAGAAAAGTGTAATATTATATTGCTTTTAACAGGAGAAAAGTGTATTTTAAGAGAACATTTTGCGGGAGAAAAATGTAGTAACACCCCTTAAATACCGGGAGAAAAGTGTACAGAGCAGCAATTAAAGCATTAATGGAGTGGAAATTAAGCGCAATTAGAAAACCGCTCATATTTCTTGGAGCAAGGCAAGTCGGAAAGACATGGCTTCTTAAGGAGTTCGGGCGGACTGAATTTCGCCAAATACTGTATATTAATTTTGAAGAAAAGGACGCGCCAAGAGAAATCTTTCAGGAAAACTTCAACATCGACAGAATCATTACACTATTAAATGCTTACGGCGGTTTTAAAATAACGCCGGAAGATACCCTGATTGTTTTTGATGAAATTCAAACCGCACCGCAGGGGATTACCGCGCTGAAATATTTTTATGAAAACGCCCCCCAGTACAGAATAATTGCGGCAGGCTCCCTTTTGGGCGTAAATTTGCATCCGAAAGAATCTTTTCCTGTTGGTAAAGTTAATTTTTTGACGCTTCATCCGCTCAGTTTCACAGAATTTCTGCTTGCTATGGGAGAAACGGCGCTTGTTGAATTAATAGAGAAGCGTGATTTTGAATTAATCAATCCGTTCAGCTCAAAACTTATCAATTATCTCAGATACTACCTTTTTGTAGGCGGAATGCCCGAAGCGGTGTTAAGTTTTTCACAAAACAGAGATTGGAATGAAGTTCGTAAAATTCAAAAAAGTATTCTGAAATCTTACGAAGGCGATTTTTCCAAACACGCGCCCAAAGAAATTTTACCGCGTATAAATATGGTTTGGAAAAGCATTCCAACGCAGCTTGCAAAAGAGAATAAGAAGTTTATTTACGGCATTATTAAAGAAGGCGCGCGGGCGAAAGACTTTGAAATGGCTATCCAGTGGCTCACTGACGCCGGATTACTGCACAAGATTTACAATGTTTCAAAACCTGCTCTGCCGCTTGCCGCCTACAGCGAATTATCGGCTTTCAAACTTTTTCACAATGACGTCGGTTTGCTTGGGGCAATGACAAATATAAGCGCAAAAACAATCGTTGAGGGCGACGCCGTATTTACTGAATTTAAGGGCGCATTAACCGAACAATTTGTTTTTCAGCAGCTTGTGCCAAATGAAGAGCTGTCTATTCATTATTTTTCTTTTGACAATAGCAAATACGAAATTGATTTTATCGTTCAGGGCGAAAATGACGAAATTATTCCGATTGAAGCAAAATCCGGTGAAAATCTCAGAGCGCGGAGTTTCAGGCTGTTTTGTGAAAAATTTCAACCCCAAACAGCTGTCCGTACCTCTCTGTCAAATTACCGCAAAGAGGAGTGGATGACGAACGTACCACTGTATGTTATTGGAAACTTTTTTAATAGCCGCGGACTCTAAATACAAGGCATAACATTCCCGCCGCAAACAGGAATAAACGCTCCGGTGATAAAAGACGCAAAATCAGAAGCAAGGAACGCGACAGCATTCGCAATGTCCTGGTCAGTTCCCATCCGCCTCATCGGAACAGTTGACGCGTAGGTATCAGCGCCCTCAGGTTTGTTATTCTTGAATTTTTCAGACATCGTCCAGCCGGGAGCTACTTGATTTACGGTAATCCCATCTGGCCCAACTTCACGGGCTAAAACTCTCAAAAGTCCATCCATACCTCTTTTAGCGGCAACGTAAGCGGATTGATTTGGGAGCATCTGCATAGAACATTCGGTATTGATTGATATTACACGTCCGTATTTGTTTTTTACCATATACGGCACAAACGCTTTTATCATGTATACATTGTGCATAACGCACGATTTAAACTGGCTCTCGTAATCGTCAAGACTCTGCTCAAGAACGCTTTGCCACGGCGCGTATTGTATCACTGCGTTATTGACGATGATCTGCGGAGCGCCCAGAGTGTTTACAACCGCGTCTCTCATCGCGTCAATCTCTGAAACCTGTGTGATGTCCGCCTGAAAAACTTCTGACCGCCGTCCCATGGTCTGTATTTGTGATGCGAGTTTGAGCGCCGAATCTTTGTTTCTGTGATAATGAAGCGCAACGTCCGCCCCGCACTGCGCGCACGTGCGCCCGATTACTCTGCCAAGTTCACCGGATGCGCCCGTTATAAGAACTGTTTTGCCGCCAAGATCAATTTTCATCTTCTATCCTTTATTAACGCTAACGCTCAGTACGCTTCCATACAGCGGATTTTATACCGCCGCTAAAACGCACCGCTCCAAACAAAAGCGCAAGATTCATTGCGAAAAAGTAAAATATATGACGGTTTATTCTAAGCGGCACCTGATGATAGAGAAGTCCAGAGATTGAAAAAATTATCCCGCATGACAACAAAAATTTATATATTTGCCCGCCGCCGAGCGCTACTATCGTAATACATGAAATTAAACAGAAAAGTATAAAAAACGGGGAGAACCACCGGGTTACCTTATGTGAAATGTAACAGAACCAGGGCCAGCCAAGTTTTGGATTAAAAAAATCAAGCAGCCAGAAAAACGACTGAAAATTCCCCGCGCCGATACGCACACGGCGCTCAAACTCAGATTTTACTTTTTCCGATATGTCCTCTTCGGAAACGGCGTCCGGCTCATAGATAACGCGGTATCCTTGACGGATGATATTCATCGGAATAAGCACATCGTCTATATACGCATTGTGCGGTATAATCCTGAACAGCTCTTTGCGTATAGCGTAAAATCCGCCAAAAGCTGAAATAGAACTATGGAGCTGCCCTTCAAGAAATTTTTGGCGCGACTCAAAATTACGGTATACGGTCTCTGCGTTTTCGCTTCCTGCGCTTAGCTTGTGTTCAATGTATCCGGCAACGCCGCCCACTTCCTTATCTGCGAAATATTTCACTAATACCCGCAGACAATCTTTACGGTGCATGGTATTCGCATCTGTAAGCATAATGATTTCGCTTGGAATCTGAGGCGCAAGACCGTTTATTACTCCGGTTTTGCCGCCGCGCACGGGCGTTCGCCAAAAGTGTACTCTGGGGTTATTTATTCCCCGCACGATTTCATCTGTTCTGTCGTCACTGCAATCGGAGCCTACCCATATAGAGAGCTTACCGGCAGGGTAATCTAAAGACAAAATATTTTCTATCTTGCGCAGTATAACTTTTTCTTCATTATACGCAGGAATAAGCACTCCTATTTCAGGGAGATAATCATCTGCACCGGTTTTTGCCTGACGGCCAAAGAGATGTGCAAAAACAAATAGAAAAAATGGGTACAAAAAGTATGAGTAAATAACAACGGCAAGTGAAAACCAGAATAAAAACTCAAAAAAAAGCATATACGCCTCTCCTAAGTTTTAGCAGGCCGCTTAAACAGATATTTTATAAAAGTAAGCCCTGCCTTAATAATGCGCTTGGCTTCCGGCGGATAGGCAGTCATCTGCCTGAGTTTTGAGAATATGTAGGCAGGCCGCAGATAAAACTCTTTTCTTGCGCGGTCGCAAAACTCTGAAAGCTCTTCGTAAGTAAGAGAGGAATCTGAAACTACAGATGAGTGCAGCCCGTCGATAGTCAGCCATTTTCTGAAATCGTCAGAAACTATACATCCCTTCTCTTTAAAGTGCTTATAGTCGCTTGTGCCGGGGTATACCATTATAGGATAAAATTGAGCGGTATCGGGATTGAGTTCTTTTGCGAATTTTAATGTCTTTTGTAAACTTTCTCTTGTTTCGCCACGGTTTCCTGCCATAAAACAGCCGTGTATCAGAATACCGGCCCTGCGTGCGTTTGCGGTGAAGTCGTAAATTTTGTCAAGCGTTATGTTTCTCTCCAAGTTGTCAAGTATAGTCTGGTCTCCGCTTTCAAACCCTACACAAAGAAGGCGGCATCCTGCTTTGTGCATAAGACACATGGTGTCGTAATCTACATCCGGCCTTGAATTCGCAGACCAGGGGATTCTGTGCCCGCCTGTCGCAATAAGCGCCTCAGAAAGTTCCCTGCACCGCTTTTTATCGGCTGTCAGGGTGTCGTCTTCAATCATTATCTCTTTTACATCCGGGAAATTATCCCTTATATATAAAAATTCCTGCACAATAGATTCTATTGAACGCTTACGGTATTTGTGCCCCTGCAGTGTTTGGGGATAAACACAGTATGTACAGCGAAAGTGGCAGCCCCGGCCTGTAACAAGCGTAACTATGGGATGGCGGCTGTGGCTGTAGAAGTAAGGGTCTATGTCAAGATGCCTGTGATAGACCTGTGATACAAAAGGAATATTGTCGAGGTCTTCGATAAATGGGCGGGACTCGTTTTTGTGCACAGCCCCATCCGTATCTCTAAAAGCAAGTCCGCGCACTTTCAGAAGCGGTTCTGTATCGCGGCCGCTCTCAGAAAGCACAGAGGCGAGTTCACAGAGCGTCTCATCGTACTCTCCAAAAGCAACAGCATCTATTTGCGGCGAAAGAGAGAGCGTCTCAAGCGGTAAAGCCGACACATGGACTCCCACAAGCACTGTAAACGCATTGGGGTAGATACGTTTGAGCTCTTCTCCAACCTCTATATCGTTGTAAATTGAAGGCGTTGAGGTATCAAGCACTATCATGCCGGGGACAAATTCCCCAAGCGCCGCGGTTATCTGATTTATAGAGAGCCCTGCCGCCACAGCGTCAAAAAGCTCCACATCGTGCTCAGCTTTCTCAAGATACCCTGCAGCGTAGCAAAGCCACATTGGATAGTAAAGCGTTCCACTCCTTGTAACTGCCGGAGAGCGCGACTCTCTGGAGAACTTTGGCAGAAACGGCGGATTTAAAGCGAGTATTTTCATTATTATAAATTTTCGTACGGGTACGGTTTACCCGTACCCCTCTCTATTAATTAAACGCACTCTCTATTTTTGTTTTAAGGGGGCCTTTGGCCAAAAGACCGGTGTGCTGGTCAACAATCGAGCCATTTTTGAAAAAAAGCATGGAAGGAATACTGTTTATCCCATATTTAGCTGCAGTTTGAGGGTTGGAATCAACATCAAGTTTGCCTATTACAACACGGCCTTCGTAGTCGGCCGATAACTCCTCAATTATTGGAGTAAGCATTTTACAGGGACCGCACCACTGCGCCCAAAAATCTACAACCACAGGAAGCGGGTTTGAAAGCACCTCCTGTGAAAAATTCTCATCCGTAAAATCCTTTAGACTGCTGCCCATATCATATCCCCCTATTTCATATTAAACTGTTTAGTTACTACGTTCATAACCGATTCATGAAAGTCTTTCCACTTTGCCGGGTCACCCTTGCTTTTTTCTAAAAACTCAACTGCATCCTTAGTCGTAACGCCGCATACCGCCAAAAGCTCCCTGTAAAGAGCCGCCGTACTGTCGGCGCTTAAATTATTCTCAGCCCTAAGCATCGCCACGCCTGCAAAAAAATTGACGTAATCTTCCTGACGTTTCTCACTGCTCCAAACGCAGCAGGCAAAAGCGGTTATTGCGGCGCTTATTAAAATGATTTTTCTCACGATTGAAAAATAATTGTTTCCAGACTCCGGTGCCAGAAAATATGGTGCGGCGATTGCCTGCCCGTTGTAACCGGCTTAAAAAACATTGCAAAAAGAACCGCAATAAATTATACTTATAGTGCAATACGAAGTTACTGGTACATTGATTAAAATCCTCGGATAACTGAACAGCTACCGAACTATCGGAGAGCGGGCTGCTACGGCGGCAGCGGGAAAATACCCGCGGGACAGTAAACTGTTCCGCGGGTATTTTTTTTCCCTTTTCAGCAGGAGTGCGTATGGAAAACACTAACCAGGACAGCAAAACCAATATCAGGATTGCGAACCGCGTTTCGGTAATGACAATCATCGTGAATCTCGTGTTCACGGTACTGCAGTTTATTGCCGGAATTTTGGCGCAATCCGCCGCTATGATTTCAAGCGCGGTGCATACGCTCTCTGACTTGTTAACCACGTTTATTGTCATAATCGGCGTGAACATGGCCGGTAAGCACTCCGACGATGATCACCCTTACGGACATGAACGCATTGAATGCACCGCATCTATAATCTTAGCGGTAATACTTGGACTCACCGGAGTTGGAATCGGGTGGAGCGGTATCAGCAGTATAACGAGCGGCGAGTTCAGAGATAAAATCCCTGGGTTTACAGGCGGAACAATCGCGCTTGCGGTAGCGTTTGCTACAATAGCGGTAAAAGAATGGATGTACTGGTACACACGCATTGCGGCAAAGAAAATAAATTCAGGCGCGCTCATGGCCGATGCGTGGCATCACCGTTCAGACGCGCTTGCGACAGCGGGAGCGTTTATCGGGATTTTGGGCGCAATGATGGGATTTCCGATACTTGACTCAATAGCAAGCCTTGTCATCTGTCTATTTATCATAAAAGCGGCGTATGACGTATTTACCGACGCGATTGACAAAATGGTAGATAAATCATGCGATGAAAAGACGCATTTTGAACTTGAGAGTATCGTGCGGGCGCAGCCCGGCGTTGAGGGTGTAGACTGGATAAAAACCCGAATGTTCGGCTCAAAAATTTATGTAGATATTGAAATTACTGCGTACGGAGATTTAACTCTGACACAAGCGCACAGTATCGCGGAAGATGTTCACGACGCGGTGGAGAAACATTTCCCGCTTGTGAAACATTGCATGGTGCATGTAAATCCTCATGAAGATTCTTTATGATTCCATTTGCGATTTTTGGGTCTTTTTCTGAAAGTAACCTAATTTTCGCATTTTTTTAATTTAGTGTAGATAATTATTTATTATACTGAGCTCAGATAATTATTTATTATATTCATTATATTGAAGAGGCTCTTTTACATTACATAGCGCATTTAATTATAATAACAGGAGTTTTCTTTAATATTTAATGATAGCAGTGATATATGATGAACGCGGTGAATTTGATATTTTGATTTAATTGTGATATAACTATGCAGGATAATAAATAATTATCTTCAATCTGGAAGGGGTACGTTTTATGAAACGTTTTTTCGCACTGCCTGCAATGGCAGCAATGCTACTGTTTTCTTCTGCGCTGACGGCGCAAGATGAGGTGGTTTGGGATCTTAGCGGGTGCGGCGGGTCATTTGCAACGCGGGGTTGGTATTCCGCCAGCACTAATACCCAATATAACCATACAATTCCTAATCAAGGGTCTGGATTTCAAACAGGTATGTGCGCAACGCAAACAACATCCAGCTTTTTGCCGGGCGCAATTTTCCAAAAGGCGGCAGGACTTGTTCAGCTTACGGTCTATGAAGGATATGCAGCGATTGGATTCGACTGGCAGGCAGCGGGTACGAGAGACCTCAGCGGTTTCAAAGGTGTTAGGGTGAGCTACTCTATGGTCAAAAAATATCCGCCCGGTTTTGAAGATGAGGAGGTATTTGTAAATATTCAGCTCAAATCTGCTGGAGGTCTTGGAGATAATGAGTTCGGTATGCCTGTACCAAGCGGAACCAACTTGACGCGAACTTTCTTGTTCGATGCTTTCAAACAAGAGCCGGGCTGGGGCACTATTGGCGACTTACAAACCGTTATAAAAAATAGCAAGGGGTTAGCGTTTCATGTAACCCCATTTGGAGTTGTGGATCTGACCGTTACAAAAATAGAACTTCTTGAGCGCACGATTAATCCCCCGCCGCCATCTAACGGAGTTATGTGGTCTGTTTACGAGGATGATGGTTGTATCGAAGAGCAGAATGGGTGGTACGGCTATGCAGATATTAATGCTACTCCCTTACCCGGAAGGTCTAAGGTTTTTGTGACAGGTTTTCCGTCCGATGAAGTTGACGGCATAAAAATGTGCGAGGCGGGCGGGAGTGTGCAATTCGATATGTTAACAAATACCGTTTCTGCCGGCATTTGGGGCGGCGTAGGATTTGACTGGCTTCCTGATAATGCCGTTTTGGATATCAGTGGAGAAGAAGCTTTTTATATAACCTATTCCTTACCATCCAATGCCGCTAATGTTCGTGTTCAGCTTAAAAGTGATCAGGATGGTGAACAATTCACTGCATCAATGCCTACAGGGTCAATGCAGCGCAGACGTTTCCCGCTCACGACAGCAACCTTTACAAAGTTACCAGGAAACGGTCCCATCAGTTTAAATTATGCTTTACAAAACTGTATTGGATTGCAATTTCACGCAAATGCAGCAGGAGCTGCTAATCTGACTATTGAAAAAATAGAATGGGGCAGCACTGTAATAGATCTTTCAGGAGCAGAAATATTTCTCTCGAAGGAGAGTTTCGTATTCAACGGCGAACAGCAAATACCGGAAGTGACCGTTACCATGGATGAAGTGCTTGACCCCGATGTAGATTACACGGTGACTGTTACTCCTGCTGCCGCAACCGCCATTGGAACTTACACCATTACTGTTACCGGATCTACTAAAGGCAGTTATACGGGGACAAAAACAGCGACTTATACGATTACTAAAATGCCGGGCGCAGAGGTTGAAAATCCAACAATAAACGGCGACCCAACAGGCAGCAGCATAACAATTAACGCTGTGACGGCTCCTGAAAACGGACAGGTCGTTGAATATGCGATAAGCACAGACGATACTCCGCCGGCTGCAGGATGGCAGATAACATTGACATTTAGCAATCTGAATCCAGAAACGGAATACTACATTTTCGCTCGCGCAAGAGAGAATTCAAGTTATTTTGCAGGCCCGCCGGTTTCCATGACCTCGGCCACAGTTTCTGTATTGGTAAAAGACCGAATTATTCCCGGCAATAATCCTGACGGTCAGGCATTAGAGCTCCAGTCTGTAACAGTAACAGCAGGCGAGTTTACAGCAGGCCCCAATCCTGCGGTAAAATCTAACGGCCGTGTTGATTTCTTTTGGCAGGGCAGAGAAATACAGAACACTGCGCTTTACATTTACAGCGCATCCGGCAACCGTGTAGCAAAGGTCAAGATAAGCGACAAGACAACCGGTAAATCAGAGAGACGTTCTGTTGGTTTCTGGGATTTGACCGATTCCAAAGGCCGTACGGTTGGCGAAGGTACCTATGTTGTAAAAGGTAAAATAAAAGCCAAAGGCGGCAAAGAGGAACGCATATCATTGGTGTTGGGCGTGCGGTAAGACGCGTCTCCATATACTCCATATTGGGCGGCTCTTGCGGGCTGCCCTTTTTTGTTTGGTACAATCCCCGTAAAATACTATTTTATTTAGCTATTGTTTTGTATAGACCCTTATACATAGAGAGGCAGAGATGAGCAAGACAGAAAAAAAGGTATTCAACAGCATTTCGTCAATAACGATTCCCGCAGAAATTTTCGTTGACGAAAAGTCTAACCGCAATAAGCCGTTTGAGATTAAGTTTGAAGCCGATGGAGTGATACCGTTTCCGCAGGTGATAATTCGTGAGAATGGACGCGAGCATATTTTTAATGGCGGTGCGGTTGTCATGAAAAGTGCCGGACAGTATTCAGTTTCAGTTCCAGAAAATAAACTGCCAGCCGGTAATTTTCAAGTGCAGGTTGAAGGATGTAAAAAAGCAGAATGGCAAAACAGCGGCGGCTCAGATTGGGTGAAGTCTTATGGTGAAGTGAAAATAAGTTTTCCAAAATCCGCAAAAAAAGTATCAGCGCCAAAGGTTGGTAAAAACGGTAAGCCGGTTAAAATTTACTTTGGTATTCATAAGCACATGCACCAACCCTACTACCGGGCAGCAGATACAAATTATTGGGATGGTGAGAAGGATGGAATCTTTGGTTCAAGAGCGGGTAATTATACCTCATTTCTTAAGGATGCGGTTGACCAGTATAAAAACGGTTCGCTTAAGCGCGGCGGACTCTCTACAAGCTGGAGCGGTTCACTTATTGAGCAGCTTGACAGGTGCGATGCAAACGGTATGTGCGGCGGAGCGTTCGGCTCGTGGAAAAATGCGCTTAGAGAAGCTGCGCCTTACACAACTGATTCAGGCGCAAAGAGAATGGCGTTTACAGATTTCGGTTTTTTCCATCCGTTAATGCCTCTTATTCCTGAACGCGACATTGTCACTCAGATTGAAATGCACCGCAAAATCATAAAAGACGCTTTTGGAGTAGAAACGTCCCGCACGCTTTTTCCGCCGGAAACAGCTTTTCATGTGAGAATGATTCCTGCACTGAATAAAGCAGGTGTAAAGGCGGTAATTTACGATTCTGTTCACCGCTATAGAGCTTGTAAGGATTATCCTTATCCAGGCAAAGAAGAGGGGATGCTTCCGCCAAATCCGGCAGAACAGGAAAATGAAGCAGTTGACGGATGGCTGCGCCTTTCAAACATTTGGGCGCCGAGTCCTATCAATCCGTCACTTTTGCGTCCCGAATATATTAAGTATGAAGATGTAAACGGAAAAGTTCACACGATAATTGGAATTCCCGCAGAACGCTACATCGGAAACGAAGACGCAAGAGGCGGATACGGCGCTTTACAGTATGAAGCGATATTCGGCCAGATTTATGACCATATAATCCAGTGCGAAAACTTTGACCCCGCTCATCCGCCATTTTTCCTGCTTCATTCTGACGGTGATAATCATGGCGGCGGCGCTGATTCATACTATCGTCACAACACAGGCGGAATGGTTGAGTGGCTGAAAAATGATTCCCGTTTTGAACTTTGTACAGTAGATGACTATCTCAATAGTTTTCCGCCAGACCCTGCCAACGCGGTGCATATTGAACCAGGCTCATGGGCAGGGGCGGATAACGGTGACCCTCAGTTTGCGAAATGGTTCAGTATGTATGACCAGCCTTATTCACCAGACCTTAACTCGTGGTCTGTGCTCACGGCTCTTCAAAATTGTATTTACACATTAGAAGACGCGGGTTACACAGGTGAGGATATGGACAGAGCGCGCCGTCTGCTTTTGACTGCTGAAACGAGCTGCTACTGGTACTGGACGGGTCAGGATATTTGGGACAGTCAGGTTACAGAAGCGGCCAATAGCGCGATGTCATTAATTAAAGGCCGCCTTGACAAAATAATATCTGAAGGAAAAGATAAAACCGGACCTGTAATTTTTCCGCCGTGGGTAACGCCTGAGAATCCAGGTGGTAAGGCTTGGGGTCAGGGCTGTCTTAAAGATGCAATTAAAACAGGCACAGTACGTACTTTTATTTACGATGTATCAGGACTGTCAAAGGTCTCGCTTGTCCTCAGAACATCTGACAAAAAAGAGACAAGAATCGCAATGACAGGCGGAACTTATCCATCGCGTACCTCTCCTTCAGTTACAGGTGAATACTACACGGTAGAGCTGCCTGCAGGAATTGGAGATGTGCGTTACTATATAGAGGCTGTTGACAAAAAAGGTAATATTTCGGTATCATCACTTGAAAGAATTTTTTTAGCGTGAGTAAAGAGTATTTTAATCCGGTACAGACACAATGCAAAATGATTATTGACCGTGTTATAGTTACTGAAGAAGAACTTAGAAATTATCTTGATAATCTGCGCAAAAAGCAAATTAAAAAAATTGCTCTTGATATGGAAGGTGATCAAGGTTCGTTTCGTTACAAGTATTCTATCTCTATATTTCAGTGCTTTGACGGAGAAGAGTCGGTAATTATTGATGTGCAATTAATGGGAAATAATTCCGTTCTTAGAGAATTTCTTACGTGCCAGGATATAACCAAAGTCATGTTTTCTTTTAGCAATGACGTCTTCATGGCTCAGAATGTACTTGGATGCACTATTGCTCCGGTAAATGATATTGCCGCAGCGCAAAAACTTTTGGGACTTCCTATTAATATCGCAAATTATCTTAATATTGATAAAGGCAAAAAAGATTCTTTCCAAAGAGCTAACTGGCTCATCCGTCCAATAAAACCTGAGCTCATGGAATATGCGATAAACGATGTTTTAAAATTGCTTGAAATAGAACAAAGATTTGCGGATGAACTTGTCGAAAAAGGTCTTTATACAACATACCTTAACTCAACAATAGGTATAAGCGAACGAAATTTCATTGTAAATCAGCACTGTCAATATGAAGCCAAATATCCGGGTTATATGCGGATGAGTTATGAAAAGAGACTTAAAGCTGCAGCTACATGGATTTTCAGAGAGCTGCTTGGCGAAAAATTAAACTGTCCGGTTGGATACATTTTGTCAAGAAGCGCACTTAAGAATATTATAAATAATGATAAAGATTTGGTGTTTGCAATTGAGAAAGAGATAAACCGTGGCAGAAACCCGCATAAACGAATAAGCAAACAAGCTATTCAAACTCTGTGTGATAAGGCGATGCAATCACCGCATCTCCCATCTCCGCCGCCTAAAAAAAGAAAACGCAAACATAGTCCAAAGTTACAAAATGCAAAATTATATAATTAATAAACAGTGCACGGTTTTTTGTGCACTGGATTCCTTACATTTAAGAAACGAACGTGACAACCTGTAACATGAGAAAAACTTTATGGATTTTGTTAACAACCCAACTAATAACATAACTACGCCGTTAAGAGTCTGTCATTTTATTACATACTACTTACCTGTCACTCAGAACTGGATTTATAATCAGCTTATCTATAACAACGAATGTACGTCAACAGTTTTGTCTCAGCGGTTGATTAATCCTGAGAGTTTTCCTTTTAGTAAAGTATATCCTATTTGTGTCTCTGCCGGATTGCGCTCCGTTCCCGTCCGTTTTATTCATAAACTTTTTGAACAGTATCCGGCAAATCCGCACTCTGCAATAATTGAAAAAGCAAAACCGGACATTCTTCATGGACATTTTTTGCTTGAATCATGGCGTAATTATCATCTTATCAAACGCAGCGGAATACCGCTTGTAACTACCTGCTATGGTCAGGATATAACCAGTCTTTTGCGTAAACCGTTTTGGGCAGGCCGGAGCAGAAAAGTTTTTGACATTGGAGCAGCTTTCATTGTGGAAGGTGAGCACATGGGCCACTGTTTGGAAGAGCGCGGGTGCAGCCGTGAAAAAATTAATGTCATAAAACTTGGAATTGACATTAACAAAATCGGTGTAAATCCGCCTAAAACAGAAAACGTGCCTGTTAAAATTCTATTTACAGGTCTTGGCCGTGAAAAGAAAGGCGCTATATACGCAGTAAAAGCATTTATAAAAGCGGTTGAAAATTCTTCAGTTGACCTTGAGCTTCATCTGCTTGGCGATGGAATTTACCGCAAGCCGATGGAAAACATTCTTAGACAGGCGGGGATAATAGAAAAAGCTGTGTTTCATGGAATGAAACCTGTTTCGCAATATCTTGAGCTGCTTAAAACGATAGACATTGTTCTTGCTCCAAGCGTCCACGCAAAAGACGGAGATACTGAAGGCGGAGCTCCTGTTGTAGTGATTGAGGCGCTGTGCGCCGGAATACCCGTTGTTGGCACTCTTCACTGCGATATTCCAAATATCGTATCTCATGGACATTCAGGTCTTCTCTGCGCAGAAAAAGATGCCGGCGCGCTGGCAAAAAATATCTGTACGCTTGCGGAGAATCCAGCTTTACGAACAGAGATGGGAATGCACGGAACAGAGTATGCACGTATGGAGCATGATATTGAAAAGCAGGTGAAAAAAATAACAGAGGTTTACAGGTCTGTAATTACCTAAGCGGCACCATGCAGTATTTTCTCATGACAAAAACTTGTTAAAGTATTCATCTCCCTTTACAAATTCGACTAACTTTTCCACATTGTTTTTATCTGATAATATAGTATAGTAGTTCTCTTTTACTAAATGCGCCTGTTTTATAGCTTCTATAAAACTCTCTTTATTGAGAGGATTCTGTCTCACATAGTTTACAAATCCGGTCTCTTCCAGCACCGATTTTATTGTATCATGAAAATGATTATTTTGAAGCCAGCTCACAGCATAAGTTGCTACTCCTACCTGAATACCATGAAGAGAGTTGGGCGTTGCTAACATATCATAAGCATGAGAGATGAGGTGCTCACTGCCGCTTGCAGGTCGGCTTGAACCGCTTACTTCCATTGCCACGCCGCTCATTACAAGACAGCCGCATATAAGCCTCAAAAACTCTAAGTCTTTAATATCCTTTTTAGGATAATTAACCATAATATCAGCCGCATTACCTGATATGAGTACGGCAAAATCGTTGACAGGCTCCTGAGTCATACGGTGAGCGAGTTTCCAGTCAAAATTTGCGGTATATTTGGAGATGAGGTCTCCGATTCCTGAGTAAGTGTACGCTTCAGGTGATTTTTTAATGATTTCGGTATCTATCACAACACCAAAAGGAATCCGCGCTTTTTGAGTCCGCCGTTTTCCATATACGAGAAGTGATGCGCTTGGTGAAGCGAAACCATCATTCGAAATTGACGTTGGAACGCTTATTACAGGTATTTGCAAAACAAAAGCTATATACTTACAGTAATCAATGACTTTTCCTCCGCCAATAGCAACTATCGCCTGAACGGAAGATGGGAGCGAGAATGCGCTTTTAAAAAGCGCCTTTATCTCATTTGTATCTACACTGTCTTCATACACAACGTCAATTTCAGAAGAGTCAAAGGAAATTGTGAGCTGCTCTGAAAACTTTTCCTTTAGTCCATACCCGAAAAAAAGTGCTATACGGGTAATACGTTCTTTGCGCAAATATTTACCAATTTTATAAATGGCATTAGGTTTAACGCGCAAAAGAGTAGGAATTGATATTTCCATAAGTAATTAATCCATTCTGCTAAAGTCTATTTCATCTACGCTAAAATATAAAAGATGCCCGCATTCGCTTGATAATGATTTATGAAAATGTCAAAGCGCCATTAAACCTGTTTAGACCGCAGATGCGGCCGCCCTTGTGTATACACAGGTATAATACCTATTTTATAAAGTATACAGATCGCACGATTATTCTCTTTGTTTTTTCATCTCTATTAAAAGAACCCGAATAAGGTAACAAAAAAATGAGTAAATTAATAACACCGGCAGAATACAAATCTGTTTTGTCAATTTACGAAACGCAAATTGCTATAGGCAGTTTAAAGAGAGCGTTTGAAGACAATCTCTCACAGGCGCTAAATTTGAAAAGAGTATCGGCGCCGTTATTTCTTGAACCTCAAACCGGATTGAATGATGATCTTGACGGAATTCAGCGGCCTGTTGAGTTTGAGATAAAGGAGATTGGCAAATGGGCGCATATCTCTCATTCGCTTGCGAAGTGGAAGCGTGTCGCGTTAAAGAATTACCGCTTTCCCGCGGGTGAGGGACTTTATACTGATATGAACGCCATAAGGCGTGATGATGAAATTGACAATCTGCATTCGGTTTATGTTGATCAGTGGGATTGGGAGAAAGTTATCTCTGATTCTGACCGTACTTTAGATTATCTAAAAGATACCGTAGTTAAAATTGTCAACGCAATTTGTGATACTCAGGATATAATGGTGATGCTGTTTCCAAAACTCATCCACTCCGTTTCAAGAGAGGTGAGTTTTGTGACGACTCAGGAGCTTGAAGACCGTTATCCGCACCTTAGCGACAATGAGCGGGAAAACGAGTATGTAAAGGAACACAAAACCGCGTTTGTCATGCAGGTGGGTGATGTTTTAAAATCAGGACAAAAACACGGCGTAAGAGCGCCTGACTATGACGACTGGAAATTAAACGGCGATCTGCTTTTTTGGAGTGATATTCTTGGCCGAGCTGTAGAAATATCTTCGATGGGTATAAGGGTTGATGTTAATTCTCTTGACGAGCAATTGGCAAAGGCAAATTGCAATCACCGCCGTAAACTGCAATACCACAAAATGCTCCTTGACGGAGAACTGCCTCTCACAATAGGCGGCGGCATTGGTCAATCAAGACTTTGCATGCTTCTTCTGCGAAAGGCTCACGTCGGCGAGGTGCAGGTTTCAATTTGGGATGACGCTACGATAGAGGGCTGTAAAAAAGCGAACATTGAGCTTTTATAGCCCTCAACTTTCAGCAGGCTGTTTTTTCCTGATTTTTCCGCGTCCTGAAA
>Ga0123356_10000644_pt1 | contig 38395 bp, 31 predicted proteins | sample TergutEmb28metaG_2_FD_92546 | JGI IMG/M metagenome (GOLD analysis project Ga0123356, IMG submission 92546) | Embiratermes neotenicus P3 segment gut microbial communities from Petit-Saut dam, French Guiana - Emb289 P3 | ecosystem: Host-associated > Arthropoda: Insects > Digestive system > Gut ...
GCCCTCATGGGTCGTCCAGTCAACACTCGTTGCCTGCTCCTTGCGGACCCATGCAGGTCAAATTGGAGATTGGTTTCTGCTCTGGGATGTTCCGCCTTTTCCGCGCGCTGCCCGCCCCGCATCGAATACCACGCAGTTGGCTTATGGAGGAAAACATATTATGAGCGCCCCCCTCGAAGATTACGGCATGATAGGAGACTGCGAGACAGCCGCACTCGTGGGCCGCAACGGTTCTATCGATTGGTTGTGTCTGCCGCGTTTCGATTCCGACGCCTGTTTTGCGGCACTTCTGGGCACGCGCGAGAATGGGAGATGGCTGCTCGCGCCAACTTCCGCGATCCAGAACACCAGCCGCAGATATCGGGAGCATACGCTCATTCTTGAGACCCGATTTGAGACTGCTGACGGGGACGTGACGGTCGTTGACTTCATGCTTCCCCGGATGGGCCAGTCGTCGACTTCGTCGAGCGGGGACGCGGACCTGATCCGCATTGTGCGCGGAGAAAGTGGAAAGGTCCGCATGGGAATGGAACTCACGATCCGGTTCGACTACGGGTTGTCTGTCCCGTGGATCAGCTCCGTCGGCGAAGGCCTCCTGCACGCCATCGTGGGCCCTCACCTTGTCGTGATCAACGGAGGCACTCGGCTCACGCATTCCGACGGCACCGTGAAAGCAGACTTCACGGTCAACCAGGGTCAGACCATATCGTTCGTCATCATGCACAGCCCCTCCCACCATCCTGCGCCCCTGCCTATCAGTCCCAGCGCAGCTCTGGTTCAGACGGAGCGTTTCTGGCAGGACTGGATCGGCAAGTGCACGTACCGGGGACCGGCGGCCGATGCGGTTGAGCGCTCGCTGATCGTTCTCAAGGGGCTCACCTATGCGCCGACCGGCGGCATCGTTGCCGCACCGACCACGTCGCTGCCCGAGGAGATCGGGGGCGAGCGGAACTGGGACTATCGTTACTGCTGGCTGCGCGACGCGACATTCACGCTCCTGGCCTTCATGAACGCGGGATTTCATAGCGAGGCCGTGGCGTGGCGGGACTGGCTGCTGCGGGCGGTTGCCGGCAAAGCGTCGCAAGATCAAATCATGTACGGTATCGCGGGCGAGCGCCGCCTGCACGAGTGGGAAGTCTCATGGCTGCCGGGCTACGAGCAATCAAGACCGGTACGCGTCGGCAACGCCGCCGCTACTCAGTTTCAGCTCGATGTGTACGGCGAAGTTGCCGACGCCTTGCACCAGGGCAGGAAGATCGGAATGAGCGTCCCGGAGCAAAGTGTGGCCATAGAACGAGACTGGATTGAGCATCTCGAACGGGTCTGGATGGAGCCCGACGAGGGCATCTGGGAGGTGCGCGGAGGGCGACAGCAGTTCACTCACTCCAAAGTCATGACCTGGGTGGCCGTGGACCGCGCTATCAAAGATTTCGAGCGTTTTAACCTCCCCGGCCCCCTCGACCGTTGGCGGGCGCTGCGCAAGACGATTCACGCACATGTCTGCCAGCACGGATTCAACCCGAGCGTGGGCACGTTTGTACAAACCTATGGATCCACCGCGCTCGATGCCAGCCTGCTGCTGATCCCTCTTCTCGGCTTCCTGCCTGCGACGGACCCGCGCGTAGTGGCAACCATCGAGGCCATCGAACGCAAACTGGTGGTCGACGGGTTCGTGCTGCGCTATGACCTCGAGAAGTCTCAAGACGGGCTTCGGGGAGACGAAGCGACATTTTTGCTGTGTAGCTTCTGGCTCGTGGACTGCCTCATCATGCTGGGCAGGCGCGACCACGCGCAGCATCTGTTTGACCGGTTGCTGGGTGTGAGAAACGACCTGGGCCTGCTGGCCGAGGAATATGAGGCCAGGTCCGGCCGGCAGCTGGGCAACTTTCCCCAGGCTTTCTCTCATATTGGGCTGGTGAATTCGGCGGTGAATCTGAGCCGCACCGTCGGACCCGTCAATCAGCGCACGGACACCGAGCCGAGTCAGGTTGCCGCATAAGGAGCACCGCAAGCAGGAGCGGAGATTCAGAGCGCCCGCGTGGCAGGGCTTTCGACGTCTCGCGCGCAATGCATGTCCTTGTTGGCTCACTCATGATGGACTCACTGATGGGTTCTTTTTCATTTTTCAAACGGCTTCAAACGGCGTCGTGTTCGGGCAGCCCGGCTTCGCAGGCGATTGCCCTGCCCGACGGCCCCCGGCTCCACCTTCGTTCAGAGTCTCAGGCGCGGAACTCTCTCGAGTAACGGCCGTGTTTGTCCCTCTTTTGAACAACGAAAATAGCACGCCTGATGGCCAGCACGCCGCTCAAGCCGCGCATCCTATCCATGATTCCCGCAACAATCTCGCCGAAAAGCACACAGACAGGGGAGAAAATTATGGCACGGGCCAAGCGGCAGCTGCGCAGCCAGGAACTGCGAACCCACAACCATCAGGGAGATGCCCTTCGCCTGGGAATGAACTGGACCGAAGAGGACCTTGCCAAGCCGCAGGTGCTCGTCGAAAGCGCCTGGGGCATGGGGCATCCCGGCACCTTTCACTTCGAACCTTTGATTGCCGAAGTAAACCACGGGGTTTTTGAGGCAGGCGGCAAACCTGGTGTCTTTACCGTAAGCGACATCTGTGATGGCGTGATCCAGGCAACCGCCGGCATGAGTTACTCGCTGGTTTCACGCGACGTCATTGCTGCGATGGTCGAGATCCACGCGCTCGGACATCCTCACGACGGAATAGTAATGATCTCCGGCAACGACAAATCCGTTCCCGCCCATCTCGTCGCCATCGCTCGCTGCAATCTTCCCGCAATTCTCCTGCCCGGCGGCACTCAGCTGAACGCGCCCGACTACTTTACCTCCGACCGGACATGGGAAATGGGGATGTCGGTTGAACGCGGCGAGACGCCGCGAGAAGACCTCGAGGCCGTTCAGAAGACGGCTTGCCCTACCTGCGGCGCCTGTCAATTCATGGGCAGCGCAAGCACCGGCCAAGTCATGGCTGAGGCGCTCGGTCTCGCCCTGCCGGGCTCCGCCCTGACTCCTTCGTTTCTTACCAAGCATCTCCGGTACGCACGGGCGGCGGGCAAACAGAGCGTCCATCTGATCCGGGAGGACATGAAGCCCAGCGACATCCTGACGCAAAAGGCATTCGAGAACGCCATCATCGTTCACGCGGCTACCGGCGGTTCCACCAACGCCCTGCTTCATCTGCCGGCCATCGCCTATGAGGCCGGAATCGATATCACGATTGACGACTTCGACCGCATCCATCGCCTGGTTCCCGTCCTGGCCAACGTCAAGACCACGGGCCTCTATCCGGTCGAATACTTCTGGTATGCGGGTGGACTCCCGCGGCTGATGCTCGAACTGCGGGATGTGCTTCATCTCGATTGTCTTACCGTGACCGGCAAGACCGTAGGCGAGAACCTCGCGGAGATCGAGAAAAGCCGGTTCTTCGAGGAGCGGATCGGATATCTGCGCAACTATAAGATCAACCGCGAGGAAATCATCCGGCCCCGCTCGCGACCCTTCGGCGAGGGCGGAGGGATTGCGATTCTTCGCGGAAACATCGCGCCCGGCGGCGCCATGATCAAGTCTTTTTCCGTCCCCAAGGAGATGCACGTTCACACCGGGCCCGCTCGTGTGTTTGACACCGAGGACGAAGCGCTCGACAGCCTGATCGGACGGCACGGCGCGAGGAAAATCGCTCCCGGCGAGGTCGTCGTCATCCGCTACGAAGGCCCGCGCGCCAACGGCATGCCGGAGATGTACTTCGCCTCGGCGATCATCGCCGCCGATCCTGCTCTCAATCACACCACCGCTCTCATCACCGACGGACGCTATTCGGGCGCCATGAAGGGCCCCTGCGTCGGGCACGTCACGCCCGAAGCCATCGACAACGGTCCCCTCGCTCTCGTGGAAAACGACGATCTGATCGAGATCAACATTCCCGAGCGCCGGGTTGGAATCGTGGGCATCGGAAAGAAATTGACGGAGCCGGAAGAGGTGGAGCGGACTCTCGGAGACCGCCGCCTGCGCTGGACCCCTCCGCCTGTGCGACACAACCGGGGGATCCTCGCCCTTTACTCGCGAGTCGCTTCCGGCTCTTCCCAAGGCGCGCTGCTGACGCCGCATGATGGGACCAAACCCGGGGCGGCCGGCAACCCGGCTGATCGTGTCAGCCGCACCCAGAAAGCCGCGCACGCCGACCTGGCCGATCGCAGGCGCGCTGAGACCGGAGGGAAGAGATCGTGAACCGCGCAAAAGCGAAAGTAGTGATTGCCGATTATGACTATGGCGACGTCGATATTGAACGAGCCATTGTCACCGCGGCCGGCTTTGCACTGGTGCCGGCGCAAGCCAAGAGCGAAGACGACGTCATCGCCGTGGCGTCCGATGCCGATGCCGTGCTGACACAGTATGCCGAGATCGGCAAAAGCGCGATCGCGAGTTTCAAACGCTGCAAGGTCATTGCCCGTTACGGAATCGGCGTGGACATCGTGGATGTCGAGGAAGCGACGCGCCGGAACATCGTGGTCACCAACGTTCCGAACGACTGGTGCATGAACGAAGTCGCCGATCACGCGGTCGCGCTTCTGCTGGCCCTGGTCCGGAAACTCCCGCAGTACGACCGCGCCACCCGGGCTGGCGACTGGGAGTGGCAGACCGGACGGCCGATTCAGCGGTTCGAAGAGGGCACGGTGGGTCTGTTTTCCTTCGGCGCCATCGCCAGAGAAGTCGCCCGCCGCATCAAGGCATTCGGCGTAAAAGCCGTCATCGCCTGCGATCCCTACGTAGACGAGGAAGATGCTGCCCGCGAAGGTGTGTCTCTCGTATCCTTTGAAGAGTTGCTGGCCAAGTCCGACTACCTGGTGATTCAGGCCCCTTTGACCAAACAGACAGAGGGCAGGTTCAGCGAACCGGAACTGCGTCGCATGAAACGGGGCGCCATCCTCATCAACACCGCGCGCGGACCGATTGTACGAGACCAGGACTTGTATCGCGTACTGAAGGATGGCTGGCTCTCGGGAGCCGGACTGGACGACATCGAAGAGGAGCCCGCGAAGCGGGCCAACTGGAAGCCTACGAACCCGTTGTTCAGCCTGGACAACGTCATTGTTACTCCTCATGCCGCCTACTATTCGGAACAGTCGATTCAGATCGTTCGCCGCTATGCAGCCGAAGAAGCCGTCCGGGTCTTGAAAGGAGAAGCTCCCCTTTCGCCGGTGAATAAAGTCACGATGCCCATCGGCATCGCCGCTTGACCAGAACCGACAAGCCCGGGCGCCCGTCTCCGACGGCCCCGGGGCAGATTTCTGAGGTTACTCCATGCGGGCCGTCGCCGTGTTTCCTTCGAAGAAGAGTCTCCGAGTCGTCGATATACCGAAACCCGAGCTGGACAAGGGTGCAACCGGCGTCCTCGTCAGGATGCGCGAAGTAGGTCTCTGCGGCACGGACCGGGAGATCAGCTCTTTTGAATACGGCACCCCGCCTCCGGGTTCGGACCGTCTGGTTCTCGGACACGAATCGCTGGGCGAGGTCGTTGAAGTCGGGTGCGGTATTCATAGTCTGCGGCCGGGCGATCTGGTCGTCGCCATGGTCCGCAGGCCGTGTTCTCATCCCGAATGCCTGCCATGCCGCGCCGAACGCTCGGATTTTTGCATCACCGGCGACTTCACCGAGCGCGGAATCAAACAGGCAGACGGGTTTCTAACCGAGTACGTGCTGGACGACGAGCAGTATCTGGTCAAGGTCCCGGAACCTCTCGCCGATGTTGCCGTCCTCATCGAACCCGTCACCGTCGTTTCGAAAGCCGCTCTTCAGGCCCGGGCCATTTTGGACAGGCTTCCTTACGACGCCGCCCACCAGCGCGGGTTGGTCCTCGGAGCCGGTCCGGTGGGTCTGCTGGGAGCCATGGTGCTCATCGCCAACGGATACGAAACCACGGTGTATTCGAGAGAACCCGAAGAAAGCGACCGGGCAAAGCTGGTTCACTCTCTCGGCGCCCGTTACATCTCCGCGGCTTCCCAGCCGGTCGAGACCCTGGCACAAACCGCCGGAGAATTCGATGTGATTCTCGAAGCTGTGGGCTCTGCTCCCGTAATGATGGCAGCCAGCCGCTCGCTGCGTCCGAATGGCGTCCTGGCCCTCACCGGCATACCCGCGGAAGGCAAACCGTCTGAAATCGATGCGGGACGCTACCTGCGCGACCTGGTGCTCAAAAACCAGGTGGTCTTTGGCACCGTGAATGCGGGTCGCCGCAACTACCTGTCGGCGATTCAGCAACTCGAGCAATTCATGGTTCTGTTTCCCGCAAGCGTTCGCAAGCTCATCACACACCGCCTCCCGCTCGAGGAAGCGCCGAGAATGCTCGTACAGAGTGACGGAATCAAGAACGTGGTCGAGTTGGGCCTTCGCGCGGCGTGACCCGACCGGTCAGGTCGTTCATGGGCGGGGTCTGGCCCGCTCAGGCCAAGGCGGACTGGGCCTGCCGTGAACTGGAGTAACTCGCCACCGGGCAGGCGCAACTCCGAAGACCGGTCTGTCGCCGGCAAAGAGCGGTCCTGAAACAGACATCAGGGAATCCCCTGAAACCTGCCCGGCACCTCGCGCATTTCAAGTAACCACGACAATTGGATGACATCCCTGGTTCCCCTCCGGGTTTCTAGAGTTCGAGTGGGAAGAAACCTCCGAACCTGTGAAACCGGCGAAAAGTTGACATTTCTAATCATTCCTTCCTTTTGCCCGCTCGAGACACATAGGCGGGCTGCCAACGTGACAGAGCGACCGCGCCGCGAAGGGTATGCCGTGCGAACTCGTTCGGGCTTCCGTTCTCAAGACATCGGACGACCCATAGAAACTCCGGAAGAACGTATTGGCTATGCACTTATGGGACGGACTTCAGGGAGTTGCCTCGCCCGCGATTCAGACTAAGGTTAGTAGGAATTTGAAGAATGTCCCGATGATGCGCCGTTGTCGGCCATCTCCAAGGAGGGTTAACTCAATGCGGAGCCTTGTCCGGCGGTTCCATGGTATCGGTATCCACAGTCTGCAGAAGTTCTCAACGACGGCCCAGCGCAAGCGCAGCGTATTGCTCGCAGCGCTGATCATCGGCGTGATGTCTATGGCGCTTCAAGGATCAGGCCCGTTCATACCCAACGGCGTATCTTTCCCGAATCCGAATGGCGCGTCGCAGACCTACAGCACCCACAGTGGAGGGATTAATCTTACCGGGCCGTTTTTTCAAAGCCTGGGCACGAATGGGCGAACGTGCGGAACGTGCCATCAGCCGAATAACGGCATGGGGGTCTCGGCGGCCAGCGTTGCGCAGCGGTTCCAATTTACGCAAGGCATGGACCCGATTTTCCGCACCGTGGACGGCTCGAACTGCGACCACGATGTCAATGTTTCGACAATCGCGGGAAGACTCCAGGCTTACAGCCTGCTGCGCACGCGGGGCTTGATCCGCATTCCCCTTGCGGTTCCCGCGAATGCCGACTATCAGGTGGCTTCCGTCAACAATCCCTACGGGTGCAACGAAACCGACACCATTTCTGAGTATCGCCGGCCCCTGCCCACGACCAATCTGCGCTTCTTGAGCACGATCATGTTTGACGGGCGGGAATCTTCGCCGGCGACCGGCACCACGAAGATTCTCTTCACCAACTATCCCGCTTCGCTGCTGAGCAATCTGACGCACCAGGCAATGGACGCTACCAATGGCCATGCGCAGGCGAACCCCCCTCTTACCATTTCGGATCCCCGGCTCGCCCCCATTGTGAATTTCGAAATGGGGCTAACGACCGCCCAAAGCTCCCTCAGGGGTATCCCGTTGAACGGGCAAGGCGCGAGAGGCGGTCCCAGGGCACTCGTGAATCAGCTGTTCTTTATCAGCATCAATTCCAGCGTCGACCCGCTGGTGCCAGGCTTCGAACCGCCCGGCGGCACGACCGCGCCTGGAGTCGGACAAAGTACGCCCGCGATCTTCAACACGTTTAATGCCTGGTCCGCCTTTCCGGCCCAAGACCTGCGGGCCTCGGTGGCGCGTGGCGAGGCGATCTTCAATTCCAGGCCGATCACTATCTCGGGCGTCGCAGGACTCAACGACGATGTGTCGGCAGGCGGCCTGGTCGCAGGCGGGATTCCCTCGTTCAGCGGCACATGCGGCACGTGCCACGATACGCCGAACCTGGGCGATCACTCGTTCCCTACGCCCGTCAACATTGGAGTTGGCGATCCTGATCCATCGAATGCAACCGTGAGTCTCGGCGGCTTGGACATCAGTTATTTGCCGACGATTACCGTGTGCAAGCTCGATCCGGCGACGGGACTTCCGACAAGCACATGCAAGACAACGACGGATCTCGGGCAGGGGCTCATCGATGGCCAATTTGCTCATATTGGCAAAATGAAGGGGCCCATTCTGCGCGGGCTGTCCGCACGCGCCCCGTATTTCCATAACGGGTCAGCCCGAACTCTGTTGGATGCCGTGCGTTTCTATGAGACTCGCTTCGGCCTGGTTCTGACGCAGCAGGATGAGTCGGATCTAGTCGCGTTCTTGAGTTCTCTGTGACGCGGTCGCGCGGGCGGGAAGGAAAGAAACACCGCCCGCGCTTCAAACCTGTCTGACATTGGCAGCATGCTTCCAGGCTAAGGCAAGGCTGGCAAGGCTCTCGAACGGGAACCGTGTCTGTTGCGTATTGTCGGCTCGACCTGCCAGGCTTTGGCTATTTTCCCTCATTTGCCCCGTCCGCCTGACGACAAAAGCTCCATCCCGTCTCGACCAAAACCATAGGTCGTCCTCCGTGCCCTGCCTTCCGTTGCGGCACGATTTCCGTCAGCCCGCGCAGTGTTTGAAACCGGGTAGAGAAACAATGCGATGAGATTCAACCGGATCACCCTGCCCACACCTTTTTCCATGCCGTTGCTCAACCACAGAAAAGTTGGTAATCGATCTTAGACCACGCCAACGCGCTCGACTGGAGCGGGATCGGCGATTGCCGGGCCCGCATCGACGGCTGTCCGGGGTGTCGACGCCACAGAATTTCGCGCTCCGCTGAAGAGCGTCCCGCGAAAGCAGAGCCGGCCGCTGCCGGGCTTGAAACTCGGTGATGGTTGTGCTGGCTGATGATTTTGTGGAAACCCAATCAAATCTGTCAAAAGTTACAGTTCCGATTGACGCGAACAGAAATAAACAATCGCATCCACAATCAGGAACTTGGCGGAACCGAGACATGGCAGATTCGAAAGTGGGTTTCGATCGCAAGATCGAAGTGCGATCCCTTCACGATGCAAAGTTGGACCCAACGAGACAGAGCACGCCGGTCGACACAACGGCGAGGAGTACACCCCAGCTGGAGATGAAATGGATCGTTGTGACCGAGAACGGCAAGCGGTGCCTGCGGATGCAATGGAGCGTTCCCGCGAAAAGCAGCGCTAACCGCCGTGCCGCTTGAACTCAGTGGTACCTGACGGGAGGTCTCTAGGAATGGCAAGGGCGAAGCCGACCCTGTACATTATAGTTCCGGGTATGTAGACGACCATTCGACCGTCTCATCATCACTAAGAAGATGGCGGACTCAACCGCAAGCTTTGCTCGCCAGCTCGAAGCGCGCTTCCTGCGCTATGCGCGAATCGATACCCAGAGTGACGAGAGATCCAGGACGTCGCCCAGCACTGAAAAGCAATTGGATCTGCTGAAGCTTCTCGCGAGTGAGTTGCAGGCGATGGGCGCGCATGACGTAAAGCAGACCGACTACGGCGCAGTTGTGGCCACCATCCCCGCCACAGTCAACCACAATGTGCCCACGATCGCTCTTCTCGCCCATGTGGATACGGCTCCGGCGTTCAACGGAACCGGGGTCGAGCCGGTCGTTCATCGTAAGTATTCGGGAGGCGACCTCGTTGTGTCCCATGAACACGGGATGGTCATTTCCCCCGAAAAGTCTCCTTACCTGGCAGGAAAAGTCGGCGACGACATTATTACCGCCGGCGGTCGGACGCTGCTCGGCGCCGATGACAAGGCGGGCGTGGCCATCATCATGACCGCTGCCGAGCATTTACTGAAGAACCCCGACCTCCCCCATGGGACCCTTCGAATCGGTTTTACCCCGGACGAAGAGATCGGGCGCGGTGTACACGCCAATTTCCCCGGAGACTTGCAGGCCGATTTTGCGTATACGCTGGACGGGGCCGAGTTGGGCGAGGTGGTCTATGAAACATTCTCTGCGGACAAAGCGACGGTCCAGATCCAGGGGGTTTCGATTCATCCCGGTCACGCCAAAGACACGCTGGTAAACGCGCTCCACCTGGCGGCCAGATTGATCCAGGCGCTGCCGCAAACAAGATTGACTCCGGAGACAACCGCCGGGCGCGAGGGGTTTATCCATGTCTACCAAATGAGCGGGAACGCTGCCGAAGTCGAGATCGATTTCATCGTGCGGGACTTCGAGCTGGATCGCCTGAGCGCCCACGGAAAGTTGCTGCAGCAGGCATGCGCGCTCATCGAAGCCGCAGAGCCCCGCGCCAGAATCACCTGTTCGGTCACCCCGCAATATCGCAATATGCGTTACTGGCTGGAGAAAGACATGCGGCCTGTCCAACTCGCCCAAGAGGCCTGTGCGCAACTGGGTATCAAGACATTCTCGGTCCCCATTCGCGGCGGCACCGATGGTTCGCGGCTAACGGAGATGGGGATACCGACGCCAAATCTCTTTACCGGCATGCAGAATATCCACGGGCCGCTCGAGTGGATCAGCGTGCAGGATATGAGCCGCGCGACCGAAGTGTGCATCGAGCTGGCAAAGCTGTGGAGCAGCACCGAGAGAGAGATGCCCACGGCGAAGTTGTCACCCGACAGGGATATTGTCGACCGGAAAGCTAAAGAGGAATTTGATCGGTCTTAGTTTCTCCCCGTCCTCCGCCATCCGCGGTGGCGTCCCCGGACCGGCAATTACATGGTGAGTACGGCTCGAAACCGGACCTTCCCTTCCGCAACGCGCTCGTAGGCCTTGGGCGCCTCCGCCAATGGGTAGGTCTCGATAATCGTCTTGACTTTCCCTTGCGCGACGAAGTCAAGCGCCTCGTACAGATATTCCGGGCCGTTTTGCTGGCTGCCGATTATACGGATGCGTTTCCCGATGAGATCGAGCAGTGAAACTGAAAGCGGCTCCGCGCCGGCGCCCATCGTCACCAGTCGGCCGTCCGGCCGCAATCCTTGAATGCTGTCGACCATCGACTTAGTGGAATTTGAGGTGCTGAGGATCACGTCTGCGCCTCCCATTGCCGCAAGGCCCTTGCCGTCGCGAACCACCTCATCCGCGCCGAGATCGCGGATCATCTTGTCTTTGTCGGGGGAATGCGAAACTGCGACCGTCTCAAAGCCTGCCGCTTTCGCGTATTGCAATGCCAGGTGTCCAAGGCCGCCGATTCCGAGCACAGCCACGCGTTCGTGGGGCTGGGGATCGGCCCAGCGCAGCCCGCTATAGACCGTGTAGCCAGCGCAGAAGATGGGTGCTGCCTGTTCATAGGAAACCTGGTCGGGAATCAGATATGTGGCGTCGGCGTTCATCAGCATGTGCTCGGCGTGACCGCCCTGGACATCAATCCCGGTGGCCTTCATGGAAGGGCAAAACATCCTGCGGCCGCGCTGGCACCACTCGCAGCGTCCACACGTGGATTGAATCCAGGCAGTGCCCACCCGGTCGCCCACCTTTCGCACGGTGACATCGGGAGCCACGGCAACGATCTCGCCCGCAGGCTCGTGCCCCAGGATTCGGGGAAATTGTCCTGGCATGTGTCCCAGCGTTTCGTACACGTCGGTGTAGCAAATGCCGCTGGCATGCATCTTCACCAGCACCTGATTGGTCCCTGGTCGGGGTTGCGGAACGTCTTGGACCTGCCACGGACTGCTCACAGCGGGAACGACTGCGGCTTGCATAAGCACTTCCTCCTAGCGCATTCGATGCCGGCGCCACGTGCAGTCGCTGCATGATTTTAGCTTTTCGACTTTTCGAGAGCACGCCTCAGCCGAAATCGGCGCCAGTTCGCGAGCCGATCATCCTTGCCTCAACCGAGTACCGAAAAGTCCCGTCGGCCGGGCTGCAATGCCGGGCTGCAATGCAATGAGACCGGACAGCCCGTGGCGGCCATTTCAACGAGATACGGCCGGTGCAGCCGGGTGGTTACTTTGGGGCAAAAGTTGCGGGGCGGTCCCCGGCAAAAGCCCGGCCAGGTCGGGCGCGCTGGGAGGGCTTAGCGATAGGCAGCGGCTTGGATACTGTACAGCTCCGAGTAACGGCCTCCGCTGGCCATGAGCTCATCGTGCGTGCCGACTTCCACGAGCCGCGCGCCGTCGAGCACGAGGATGAGATCGGCCATGCGCACCGTCGAGAAGCGGTGCGACACGAGGATCGTGATACGTCCGCTGTCGTCCTCCCCGCTGCTGCGAGCCGCGGCAGAGTAGCGCTCGAACAATGCATGTTCGGTCTCCGCATCCAGCGCCGCAGTGGGCTCATCCAGGATCAGCAGCAGCGGCTCCTCGCGCATGAACCCTCGCGCCAGGGCTAGTTTCTGCCACTGCCCGAACGACAGTTCCACTCCGCCCGGCCAAGTCGGACCGAGCTGCGTCTCCAGACCCGCGGTCAAGCGGGTCACTACATCCCCGGCCCCGGCGCGACCGACAGCCGCAACCACAGCGGGCTCGTCATCCAGTCGAGGCACGTCGCCCAAGCCGACGGTGTGGCGCGCGCGAAGCTCGAACCGGAAAAAGTCCTGAAATGCGCCGGCGAGACGCTTCCGCCACTCGCTCGCCTCGACACGCGCCAGCGCGGTGTCGTCCACGAAGATGGACCCCGACGTTGGTTCGTACATTTTAGCCAGCAGTTTGACCAGAGTGGTCTTTCCAGCCCCATTCTCGCCGACGATGGCCACCACCGCGCCTGCGGGAAGCTGTACCGACAGATCGTCCAAAACGACGCGCGACGTTCCGGGATAGGAGAACGACACATGCTCGATTCGAATCCCCTGTCGCAGCGCGCTCGGAACAGGCTGATCGCCCGACGCGCGGACGGCAGCCGCGTAATCCTCGAGCCATGCCAGCCGCCGCGAGCCGTCCATCCAGAATCCGCGCAGGAATCCCAGTTCCCCTACGGTTGCGCCGATGTACGCCGAAAGCCGCGCGCCCGCCGCCAGCACCAGGAGCACTTGACTCGCTGATGCATGAATCCCATAAGACACGAACACGACTGCACCAACGTACGCCGATCCGAAAACCGCCCAGGCCGCCGTGTGCCAGAACGCGGACCCCCAGCGAGCGGGAGCCACCCGGCTATACCAGTATTCCCACGCCGCTCGGCGCTCCCTCGCCAGGCGTTCTCCGATGCCGGTGACACGCACTTCTTTACCCGGAGAAGCTGTCGTGGCCATGTTGAACAAATGACGCGCCAGGCGGATCGCCTGCGCGCCACCCTCCTGCGCGGACCGCTCGACCTCCGGCCGCCACATCGAAGTCCAAACGGTCGGGACCGCAAATACGGCAAGCAGAAGAAGGGCCGGGTGAACCGATGCCAGCAGCGCCAGAGTTACGCCCAGGCGCAGAATCCAGCCCAGCATGGAAAATACGGCCAAGTACATGTGGTCGAGAACGAAGATCTGATTGCGCAGCATGGACAGCCGGTCGAGATATTCGGGCCGCTCCTGGTGCTCGATGGTGACGATGGATGCCTGCAGCCTGGCTACGTGCGCCTCCAGCGCGATCGTTACTTTGTCCCGGAAGCGCCGCTGCATACGCGTGCTGACGGTGCGGAGAAACCAGGTTGCGGCTGCGGATACGCCAAGCCCGATCGCCGATCCCAGAACGAGCCCGGAGCGATGCTCCAGCACGCCCTTGCCCAGCAGCATCAACCACAGGGCCAGAAGCGCATCGGGCAGCGCCGCGAGTTGCGAAAGCGCTAACGAAGCCAACATCAGTCGCGGCTCGTGCCGGTATCCCAGCCTGCACAGACGCCACATGGAAGAAAGTGCGGGCGGCAGCGCATCGATCGCCCCAACTGGTTTTGGAGGGCTAGGAGAGGACGTCATAGGTGGACTCTTCGTCTGACGGAACGCTGAAACGCTCGGCTTGGAGATCGAACATCTTGCGGTAACGTCCGTTGAGCGCCATGAGTTCGTCGTGTGTGCCCAGTTCGATGATGCGGCCATGTTCGAGCACGCAGATACGGTCAGCATGCCGCACAGTCGAAAATCGATGGGAAATGAGAATGGTCGTGCAGTGCCGCGTGGCCGCCAGCAGGCGGTTGAAAATTTCCGCTTCTCCACGCACGTCGAGCTGCGCTGTGGGTTCGTCAAGCAGCACGATACCGGCGCCCATCTTGACCGCCGCCAACGCTCGCGCGAGCGCCACGCGCTGCCACTGTCCGCCGGAGAGATCCGTGCCGCCGTCATATCCCCGCGCAAGGATCGTATCGAGCGATGCCAAGTTCGCCGCCCCCGCCGACTCAAGGGCGGCGCACACGATGTCATCGGGCGCGCCGGCGGGCGCGACATTGTCGCGCAGCGGCAGCTCCAGGCGGATGAAATCCTGGAACACGGCGGCAATGCGCGAGCGCCAGGACGCGAGGTCTAATTCGCGAAGATCCACGCCGTCGACTTCGATCCGGCCGGACTGCGGATCGTACAATCGGCAGAGCAACTTTGCGATGGTGGTTTTGCCCGCTCCATTCTGGCCGACGATGGCGAGCGAAGAACCTGCGGGAATGGTTAGATCAAAGTGCTCCAGAACGGACGCGCCGGGCCCTGCAGGGTAAGCGAAGGTCACATCCCGCAGGCGGATCTCGTGCGCGCGATTCGCGTCCACGGCGTGGCTGCCGGAGGGCAGAGCGCCGGCGGGGCGCATCGCCGACTCAAGGCGCAGCACGGAAGCAACCGGCGCGGCGGACCCGTCGAGCGCCCAACTGAATCCGCCAAAGGCAATCATCGAGACGCTGACGGCGCTCTGCATATACGCCACCGCTTCGCCGAGGGTGATCCTTCCGTTCTCCGCGCCCCTGGCCAGCGCCCAGAACACGACGATATTCGCGCCTACTACCAGAAGCAGGCTCCAGAGCAGCGGCCGCTCGCGCAAACGCGTGGCCGCGTACTGCAGTTCGTGCAAGCGAGTCCGCCTGGCCACGAAGCGCTCAATCGTCCAGCCAACCAGGCCGAACAGGCGCAGTTCCTTGCTTGCAGGCGGATCCGCCGCAATCCGGTAAGCGTAGTCCGCATCGCGCTGCGCGCCGCGCACCTCTTCCGTGTTGCGGTCACGCCAGACCGCGCTCTCGCGCAGGAGCCAATGGGTGGCCGCCCACGCCCCCGCAAGTAAGATCGGCGCCCACCAAGCATATCCGACGAGGACCAGGGCGCATGCGATCCCGCCCACCATCTCGACCATGCCGCCGGCGATAAAGTCCATAGAGATGGTCAAGGGAGGGCCGGTCATTCCGAGATCGAAGTCGCGGGCCACCGTGAGGTCACTCGTGAGTTCCGGATCCTCGAGATGACCCATGCCGGGAGGGCGAACACAGGCTTCGGTGAGCCGGTCGTAGAGCCAAGCTGCCGTGCGGTCGCCCAGGTTGGCGCTCAGCGCTTGATGAATCGGGTTGAGTACTTGAAGGAGAATGAAAATGGCGCCGACCAGACCGAGCGGGCCAACGAGGGAATCGCCGTGTTGCACGGCGCTGACGAGAACACCCATGGCAATGGCGAAGGCCGCCGGCAGTGCGCCTCTGAACAACAGGGCAAGCCACCACGCAAAGGCAAGGCCGGGCGCCGCTTGGGGCAGGGCACTGAAGAATTTCCACTCCTTGCCCTCGGTCAAACGCTGCAACATAGCTGCATTCTGCCTCAAAACCCGCATTTGCACAAAATCCCGTAGAAATCAGGCCCCAAAACTAAGAACACGGGGACTCGCGCAGCTACGCCGCATGGCTCGCGGGTGGCCGGCGCCCGCAAGTTGGAAGTCCAAACCGATCATTGCGGATCAAACTCGGCCTCCACAACACGGGACGGGGTAGAAGAATCCGGTCCTCGAACCGAGACTTGCGTTGGCCATTCTTGAATGGACAATCGCTGGGCGGACAGGCAGGAGTCTAAACCATGGCGCGCGGCAGCATAGGTTTGCTCGGCGCTCTCGTCGTTGCCGCCAATCTCTCCCCGCGAGCATGTATCCTTAATCCTGAGCCGTGGCCGGGTCGATGCTCACGATTTCTCCCTCCGACCGCCTCTTCGTTCTCACCGGAGCCGGCGTGTCCGCAGAAAGCGGCATTCCAACCTTCCGGGGAGTAAATGGATTATGGCGCAACCACCGCATTGAAGAAGTCGCTTCTCCCTATGCCTGGGCCCGCGACCCGCGGCTGGTGTGGGAGTTCTATTCCATGCGGCGGCGGATGGCCGCAGGCGCGAGGCCGAATCCGGCGCACTTTGCTTTGGCCAAGCTCGAAGGGAACTTGTCCGAGCGCCTGTTTCTTTGCACGCAAAACGTTGACAATTTGCATGAGCAAGCTGGCTCAAGAGGAGTCGTTCACATGCACGGCGAACTCTTCAAGAGCCGCTGCGACTCATGCGCGCGCCCGCCATTCGAGGATGCGAAAGTGTATGAAGAGCCCTCCGAGCTTCCCCGCTGCAGCTGCGGCGGCGGAATCAGGCCGCACATCTGCTGGTTTGGTGAAGCGCCGTTCGAACTCGAAACCGTTTTCCGGGCACTCGAACGGTGCACAGCGTTTCTTGCGGTTGGAACCTCGGGTACCGTGCAGCCGGCTGCCAGTTTCGTAGCCCATGTGCGCGGGCGCGCCCCGGCGATTTATGTCGGCCTGGAGGAGCCGTCGAATCGATCTGCATTCACGGAATGCCAACTAGCGAAGGCGGGAGAAGCGCTGCCAAAGCTGCTCGGGCTTGCCTGATTCAGACGGCCTCCCTGCCTCGACGCTTCAGTCGGATCGGCAACCTGTTCCCCGCCCTGGTCGAGGGTAGGCGAGCGGCAGGATCGTCGAGCTGCATCCGAGAGAGCGTGTTTACCCGTCAGACCTGCAGTTTGCGCAGATACGGAACACTCGCTCGCATCATCCCGAGCTCCATTTCCACAAAATAATTCTGTATTCCGCCCACCTTGGCCGCCCGAAAGATCTTCTTCCAGTCGAGCGTGTCTTGTCCGACGGGGACGATTTTCTTCGAAGGGGCCGACCAACCCTGAACATGCATGGAAATAAAACGCCCGGGATGTTTTGTGAAATATTCGGCGGCGTCGAACCCTTCGCTGATGGTGGAGACCTGAAATTGGAACTTGACCAGCTTCGGGTCCAGCAGTTCGAACAGCGCATCGTATGTCCGCTTTCCATCCGCCATTGTGGTCGATTCGAAATTCTCGTTGTGAAGTCCCTGGTGAATACCTGCCAGTGCGGCCTTCTCACCGATCTTGTTGTATTCCTCCGCTGCGCGTTTCACATCGTCCAGCGTCGGGTGCTTGGGGCCGTCGAGGCTGGGTACCACCATCTGCGTCAATCCAAGATCTTTCGCCCAGGCAATCCGGTCGTCCTGGTTCTTCCTCAGTTCATCGATTGCGAAGTGAGAGCTCACGCAGGCGAGACCCGCATCCTGGATGATGGTCTTGAGTTGTTTGCCTGAATATTTGCCGAGGCCGGCAAATCCGCTATCGGCGTAGCCCACGGGCGAACACATCTCAATCGACTGGAATCCGGCCGCCGCGAGCTGCTTCAGTGTGCCTGGAAAATCTTTGGCGATCATTTCCCTCACCGGCCAGGTCTGGCACCCCAGCGGCAACCCGAGCGGGTTCGCATCGAGATTCACCGCGCGCGACATCATGAAACCGCCCGCAACCGCTCCGGCCACGGTCTTGGTCACGAATTCTCTTCTAGAAACCCCAGACATGCTCGCCTCCTCCACCGAATTTCCTCTCGCTCAGTACTTAGAGCTCCCATTCTTTCCTGCGCTCCGGGTTCACATATTTCCGTGCTTGCGCCGAGTCCACCTTCATATTGGCGCGGTCCCATGTGAGCCTTTCCCCGGTACGGGCTGCGACATTGCCCAGCTGCAGGGTCTCCGTCACCATGCCTTCGAACTCAAAATTCCCACCCGGCTTCACTTTGCCTCCCTTGCAGGCATCGAGCCATTCCCGTTCGTTCCCCGGCGAGCGCGGCAGGGTCTTGGGCGGTTGCTTAAAGCTGTCCATTTTGGACTGGGGAATGAGTTTGGGATTGGCGCCGTTGAATCCACACAAAATCTTTCCGTGGTCGCCGATGAAGAGCAGACCCTCGTCACCTTCTTCGCCCTCGCCTTTAAACGGACGATTCGGCTCGAGCTCTTCCGGACGTTCCGGCTTCAAGCCTCCGTCATACCATGTGAATTTCACCGGCGGCATGCCGCCGCGCGCACCGAAGTTGTAGCGAACGATCGAAGCCAGGGGATAGGTCTCTTCATAACGATCGGTCGAACTTGCTTCAATCGTGAGCGGAGCCTCGAGTTTGAGGACTCGGAAAATCGTGTCGAAACTGTAGGAACCCATATCGCCGAGAGCGCCGCAGCCGAAATCCGTCCAGCCGCGCCAGACAAACGGCAAATAAACATGGTTGAAGGGACGGTCTGGCGCAGGCCCGAGCCAAAGGTCCCAATCGAAACCCTCCGGTATGGGCTGGGTTTCCTTGGGACGCTCCACCGCTTGCGCCCAGAATGGCCGGCTGGACCAGTTTTGGACTTCGCGAACCGGTCCAATGGCGCCCGACCAGATCCATTCGCAGAGCAGGCGCGTGTCCTCGGAGGCCTGATTCGCCACCGCAATCTGCGTGGCCACTCCTGTGTCCCGTGCGATCTCAGCCATCCGCCGCGCCTCATAAATCGTGTGGGTCAGCGGCTTCTGGCAGAAAACATGTTTGCCTCTCTTCATCGCCGCTGCCGAGACCGCCGCATGCAGGTTGTCGGTCGTGCAAACGACGACCGCATCGACATCCTTCTGCTTTTCGAGCAGTTCGCGGAAGTCGCTGTAGGCCGCGCATCCGCGGTACTCGCCCGAGCGCTTCTGGCCGCCGTAATAAGCCTCGATGACTTTCTGCGCAGGCTCTCGTCCGGCAACACCGCTGGTGGCGCGGAGGGAGTGCGTCAACTGGATCGGATCGTCGGGACTCAGCCAATCCCATCCGCTGTCGACGCCAAGCAGTTTCCGGGCCGAATTGCAGAATTCATGCGTGTCCCACTGCGGGTGATTCGCGCTGGACTTATTAGGGTCGCAGACCGCGACGCCCTGCACATCGGCTTCCCCCAGGAAGTGCAACATCACGCGAAAGCCCTGCGAGCCCACGCCGATGAAGGCAACATTCACCTTGTCGCTCGGTGCAGTGTACCCGGTCCCGCCTAGCACGTACCGCGGGACAATCGAAACCCCGACCGCAGCCCGAGCGGCCTTACCCAGAAACTTGCGGCGCGAAATCGGCCCCTCGGAAACTTGCGATTCAAATCCGGGTTTCACGACCCCCTCCTGGACAATATTCAACTCTGAAACCTTTTAATACACCCTCGGGATTTGTGCAAATCAGGCTCGAGCGAGCGAGGTCCGTAGTGGCGGACATCAAGCCGCATGGAAACCCTGCCCTCCCTGTCAAGTCGAGGGGCAAAGGGTCACGGGCCAATGCGTCGACAAGGCCATGAAGCCCGAGTGAGAAAAATCCAAGCCAGAATGCCCGCCATGGCTGGAAGATCGCCCCTCTTCGGACGCGGGAATCGCGACAAGAACCGCCCGCATGCCCTAAGGCTTCCCGGGTGCCTCCGAGGGTTCAGGGCGCCCCGGCCGGTAAGAGAGAGAGCGAGTAGCGGGGCGCTTATTTTACCGGCGCCAGTATGGCATCCAGACGGTTGGGTGTCGACTCGACTCTTTCCAGGTGCGGGAAGCGAAGCCCCCGGTGGTAGTCGATGGTGAGCGTAATCAGCTCCTTTTCGCGCTTCAGGAGTAACTTGATGGGCTCTTTGCTGTTCTCAGCGCCGACGATGGCCTGGCGCAGGCCGGCAACACTGAAAGCCTGGTCATTTACCCCTAACAGTTGCATGCCTGGAACCACCGAAGCCTTGAAGGCTGGACCATCCCACACCACTGCGCTAATGGTTCCGGGCTGATCGCCGTCCCCGCCATCCCCGCCGTTCACCGAAAACCCAAGCGAGGTAGCGAAGCTGGTCGGCTGGGACTTGTCCCTATGCTTCATCCACTCCGGCTCGATGTCGTTGTAAACCAGCCGATAACCGCCCCGGGAAATGCCGTCTTCAGGCACCTGCGCGTCGACCTCATAAACTCGGGTGCGGAAAAACCCGGCCCAATCATACGGCTGCAGCGTGTTCAAGGCTCGGACCAGGTCTTCGAAGGTGTAAGTGACCGTGGAATAGGCGCCATTGTTGACACCCAAAAAACGTTTGGCGAAGTCGTCCAGAGATTTCTGTTCGTTGCTGAGTTCGCGGATCTTCGTATCGGCGTCGAGCCAGATGAGGTCCGATTCGGGATAATAGTCGTAGGAACGCTGCCAACTTGCCCAGGATTCAGGCAAGCCTCCGTGGTAGGAAATGATCGGCTGGTTGGTAGTGTCTTCCAGGGAGCGCCAGGTGCGTCCTGGACTGATTTCGAAAGCGGCAGCGATCTGCGCCATCACGTCCCGTGCCTGCTCAGGCGTCCGCAAGCCGGAACGCGCCGTCAGGACATCGCCATAGTAATTGGTCAAACCCTCGTAGACCCACAGCAGATCGTTCTGCATTGGCACATTGAAGTTGGGCGTCCAGAGATCGACAGGGCGGCGAAACTTGCCGTTCCAGGAATGCACGTATTCATGGGGCAGAAGCGCTCGACCCGCGACACCCGCGGCCCAGTCGGTAAAGTAGTTGCCGCGTGTGCCGTCTTCACTTGACTGGTGGTGCTCCAGTCCCTTGCCGCCAACCGAGTCGCTGACCGAGAACAGGAAGTCATAGTGATCGTAGTGGCGGGAGGCGAAGAGCTTCTGCGCCTGAATCACCAGGTTCTTGTGGTGCTGCACCTCTTCCGGGGTCATCTCCAGTTGCTCGGGCGTATCCGCAAACACGTCGAGGTAAACCAAATTGTCGGGTCCTGTCGACAGGTCCACTCGCTTATAGTTGACGCCCGCATACAGAGGGGAATCGATCAACTGATTCAGCGGAACCTCCTTGAACTGAATCAGGTCTCCATTCTGCGACTTTACATCGAGCGCGGTGGCGAATTTCCAGCCTTCCGGCAGTCGCAGTTGGGGGGAAAACTGAATCCGCCTCGCGAAATATCCCGCCGGATAGAGAAGAACGCTATTCCATGTGAGGTCGGCGATACGGTTGGAAATGCGCCCCTGCTGCGGTTTGATCGGAGCCAGGTATTGAAAGGTGAGCTCGAGCGAGCTCGCGCCCTCCGGGACCTCGATGTGGAACGCCCACATATTGACGCGGTCCCGCAGCCAGGGTACACGCCTGCCGTTGGCCGTGATGGCAAGCCCTGCCAGGTCGGCGATTGAGTTCGAAGGCGAATGCGTCCCGGGCAGCCACTGCGGATAGAGCAGCATCATGTTGCCGGGCTTTACCGGAATCGTCTCGCGCACCGTCAGGACGCGGGCGTTGACGTTCGTCAGATCGACGCTAAGAGAAACGGTGCCGGCGTAAGGCTGATCCAGGGGTGCGGGCAGCGCCGGAGGCAGAGGCGCAGCTTTCACATCCGCTGCATTCTGTGCATAGGTGGTACTCGAAAGGGCGAGACAAAGACTCGCCGTGGCGGCGGCGAGAATGTGATTGCTGACGAATAAGTTTCGCATGCCGATTTCCATGAGCTCCGAGAGACCTTATAGCACAATGAGCTATTTTCGTCAGAACGGACCGCTTCACCTGGGTGGAAGACCCTGGTTCGCACCAGCGCGCCTCGCAGCGTCTCGGCCTGTTAATTAAGGCGCGGCTGGAAAGAAGTCTTGCCCGGGGATCCGCTCCGCGATCTCGCGATCCGCGTCCTGGATGCTTAGCAATTGCGCGCGCCCGACAGCCTGCCGCTTGCCGCAGCTCTCGCTTGGTGGCAACAACGTCCTACGAAACGAGATTTCTGTGCGGGGATGAGGGACTTAGCAAAGAAACGTTCGCTGCGGACTTTCTGTCCTTGAGATCGCCTAAGGTGTTCACGGGAGAAAAGCCTCGGCCTGCAAGATTGCCGCGCGGGCAGCAGTCGCGACCGGTGGAAGGCATGCCAGATACTGGAATCCCTGGCAAACGATGAGTTCTACGCCTTTTCAACCAAAAAGTTCTCAAGCACAAGATTGTCCATTTCGCTTCTGGAAAAGGTGTTCCAAGCGTTGGCGGGTGTGTTCACAATCGGCTCGCCTTTCAGATTGAACGAGGTATTGAGCACAACGGGCACACCGGTCGCCTGCCCAAAGCGCTCGATCAAACGGTAATACCGCGGGCTCTGGTCGCGAAATACCGTTTGCAGCCGCCCCGTGCCATCTACGTGAGTAATTGCCGGCAAGCTGCCGCGGTGGTTCTCCCTGACGGGCACTACGTACAACATGTACCGAGCCGGGTGGTGCGAGGCTGCACATGACAGGTCGAAGTACTTTTCCGCGCATTCGGCCAGAACCGACGGCGCAAACGGGCGATAGGGCTCGCGAAACTTGATCTTGGCATTCACGATATCCTTCATCTCCGGATTTCGTGGATCCGCGAGGATGCTTCGGCTGCCGAGCGCTCGCGGCCCCCACTCGAAGCGTCCTTGTGACCAGCCGATCACTTTACCCTGCATCAGGCGGTCGACTACCCGGTCAAGGAGTTCGTTCTCATCGTCAAAATAGCTGAAGGGCACTCCATTTTGCCGCAAGAAGGCGCTAATTTCCGCTTCGGAATTGGAACGTCCCCAATAGGCGTGCTGCATCGAGAAGCTGCGGGGCTTGCCTAACACGCTGTTGTAGGCCCACAACGCACATCCCAAAGCGCCTCCCCCGTCTCCCGCCGCCGGCTGCACGAACAACCGCTCAAAGCCAGTTTCTTTAAGGATGCGGGCGTTGGCCACGCCGTTGAGGCCAACACCGCCCGCGATGCAAAGCTGCTTCAGACCGGTCTCGCGGTACAGGTGGTTCGCCATATGTAACAGCAATTCTTCCGTCACCCGCTGAATGCTGGCCGCCACATCGGCGTAATGCTGGTTCAAGTCGCAAAGTTCGTTGTAGTCCCCCGGCGGCTCGCCGAAGTAATTCGGGAACCCTGTCTCTCTGGTGAAGAATGGCAGGGTCTTCGAGCGAGGTTCGCCGAACAGCGCAACAAACTTGCGATTGTAGGTCTGGTCGGTGGAATAGTGGAAGCAGAAGTAATCCATGTCGAGCGAAAACGATCCGTCGCGGTTCTGCTCGACCAGCTTCCACACCTTGTCCGCGTAGCGGGGCACACCGTAAGGCGCCATGCCCATTACTTTGTATTCGCCTTCGTTGACTTCAAACCCGAGAAACGCGGTGAACGCGCTATAGAGCAGCCCGATCGAGTGCGGGAATTCGATCTGCTTCAGCAGGCGGAGGTCGTTTCCCCGGCCAACGCCATAGGTGGCCGTAACCCACTCCCCAACTCCATCGACCGTAAGAATCGCGGCTTCGTCGAACGGGGAGCACAGGTACGCACTCGCCGCGTGCGACAGGTGATGTTCGCAAAACAGCACCTTTTCCTTACTTACCCCGAGTTCATTCTGGAGCGTGCTTCCGACCCACAGTTTGTCGATCATCCACGAGATCATGGATTCGCGAAACACCTTCCAGGACCAGGGATAGGTTTGCAGCGTGGTCATTAGAATGCGGTCCAGCTTGCGGAACGGCTTCTCGAAGAACACCACGTAGTCCAGTTCCCTGCCTTCGATGCCCGCCTGACTCAGGCAAAAGCGAATCGCATTCTTGGGAAAACCGTAATCGTGCTTTACCCGTGAGAACCGCTCTTCTTCGGCCGCGGCGACCAGAACGCCATCCTGCAGCAACGCCGCCGCGGCGTCATGGTAGTAGCAGGAGACCCCGAGAATGTACACGATTACTGCCTCTTGGCCCACGGAAGATCGCAGGTCTCTTCCGGATGATCCAGCCAACGGGTGGGACGGCGCTTGATCCGCAAAGGATCAGAAAACAGGCGGGTCGTTATGCCAAAAGGCAAAACCAATACCCCGTAAAAGGTTGTCAGCAGGACTCGCGCTTGAAAAGTCCCGATCGCGTGAGCGATTCGTTTCCATGCCTGCCAGGCGCGCTTCAGCACCGTGTTTTCCTAGAAGAGCGTGTAGATGAAAGGCGCAATCGCCGAACTCTGTGCCAGAACAATCAGCGCGGCGAGCAAAAACAGGCTCACGACCATCGGCACGAGCCACCATCTTTTTGCACTCCAGAAGAACGACAATAACTCGCCCGCTATTCCACAGCGGCCAGCAAGGGTTCGCACCATTCTCAAGAGAGAGTCCATGCCGCTCCAAGACAATCCCTGTCCCTATCTGATCCAAACTGCCAGACCGATTGGAGCCAGTCTTGCGGATTCTGGGTGAACACCGAAGTATACAGCTCGACGATCGCCATGTCGTCGGCATGAACCAACGCTCCGCGAAGCCAGTCTTGTCGATGCGGGACATCGGCGTCAAGGTACCTGCCCAATCAGGAGGGCCGATTCGCGGCAACTGCTTTAGCAGGGAGAGGAACCGCCGGTCTCGTGATAAGGCTCCCGGTTGCATATTTGCGGCAATTGCCAAGAATCTTCAAGAGCGCGAGATTGTCCCTTAAGGCGCAGCTCGCTTGGTCTCCGAAATCCCGCCGGCCGGTACTTGTTGAAACGGTTGCGAGCACTGCTCTTCGCGGCGCCGGCTGCGTGAAAACCACCGGTTGACCAGGCCCGGCATGGTTGTCGCAAGGGCCGTACGGCATCAATCCGCAGCCTTCCGGCACCTCTTGTGGTCCCCGGGGGGACTCACGGGTTCTCCTGTGTAGGATTAGTTTTCCCGGCCCGGCGTAGCACCCCTGTCAGTAATTGCAGAAGACAACAATTGCGCAATGGACAGAAACTCTATTGCAACGGGAATTCTCGAACACAATTGGGCATTAGTGTCCCGTACGGAAAGCATCGTAGAAGTGATGCGAAACAATACAGCCTGATGCGTGGGTCTTTGCGAGGAGGATTGTAGTGCAGGCCGCCTGGATAGACTCGAGAGCTGCTCGTCCTGAGTAGACGGAGCCGGGACTTTGGACGCCACTGAGAGACTCGGCCGGTCTCGATTGTACCCTCAAGGTCGGTCAAATTACCTGTTATTGTCGCGCGGCGAGTAACCGACACAACGAAACAGAAAAGGAGATGGATCCTATGCGGAAGAGTCCTCTTATATTCCTGATGGGTTTGTTGATCCCCAACCCGCTGTTGAGCCAGCAGCAATCGCGTCCCCTGCCAACCAAGCTTATACAGGCAAGAGGGTGCGTCCAGCCGACCAAGCCGGTCAAACAAGAGGGTTGTCTCGTCTTGCATGACATCAGGCAGAATCGTCTTTACGATTTGTCGTTCAGTCCGACGGCTGAGAGACCGGAGCTCTACACACACATTTCGTTCGAAGGAATTGGCTTTGCCCACGATGCTCAATGCAGCCACGGCCGCCCGGTTCATGTCAGGTCATGGAAGAGGCTGCCGGGAGTTTGCGCCAGGCCAGACTCGGCAGCCTCTAAATCCAAGTAAACGCTGCGGACTGCCGTCGCTCTCGCGGAACGTCGTTCTTGGTACTGCCGTAAATCGAGGCCCCGAGGTGAAGGCCGGCAGGTCTGCGGTAGCCTCGATTTCGTGCCACGACATTCGGGCGCCGGTCGACTCATCGAAGATCATTGACTCGAGCGACACCGCCACCTAAGCGCCGCCCACTACAGCAGGTCACAACGCAAACTACCCGAACCCCAACTGGCGGTGCACTCAATCGAGCAATGAGCAGCGCTCGACAATTCCCTAGAAGCGGCGGTCTCTGCCGAGGATGGCTTTGAAAGTCTCTCGAAATTCCCACCGTTGCCGCATGATGCTGGAAGCTTTGAGCTGATACGTAATTCAGCAAGGGTGTAAAACGTCATCGGGGCGAAGCTTCAATCGCCAGTAAGCGGCCCCAAGCGTTCTTGCCTTCACGTAGATTTCGGGCTTCGACGAACGAGCCAAAGACGACGGCGTGCTCAAACTCAACACGCATCGGTGGGTTGCGGCGGAGTACTTCCTCGGTCCAGCATGAAGCCCAAAAGCTATTACCGTTACGGAATTCGATGACCGAGTGGTTCTCACTCGCGGCCTGGATGAACTGCTCGCGGGAATGTGGCAGTGTTGTCGGCTCCTCGAACTGAAGTCTAGGGCGAAGCGCCAACACTGGGCCGTGGGTCAGAATCGTTCTGAAGCTAGGTGTGTCGCTAATGCCTTGGCAATGTTGGCAGCACGAGTTGCGAGCGGACGGCGCACAGCCCCGACTGTCTACGTCCAGTGTGACTCACTCAAGAATCGCAAGGCCATCCGGGCTTCGCGCCACGGGCCAGGGCCCGGCAGCTTCGAGATCCTCTCCAGTTAAGGGGTTCGCCCTATTGACTGCGTACGTGAAGTTCGGCACCCTATTCCCTCCAATGGAGGTCGGAATTGCAACTACCCAAGCTGCGTTTCATGGCAGCGCTTTTCCTGTCGTTTGGCGTTACACACGCTCTGGCGCGCGATAAAACGGTATCAATCGAAACCGTTCCACCAGGTGCACACGTTGAGGTAAACGGCAGCATTACCTGCACGACGCCCTGCTCTATCGGTGTTCCCGGAAACTATTTCAGGCCTGTTTGGATGGACTGGGAGAAAGGGATTGAGCGAAGGTTTGGAACAGCGCCGATTCGAATCAGGTTGACTAAAGAGGGCTATGCTCCCAAAATGGTCGAGCTTACAACTGAATCGGACCACGGGTACGTGATAGCCTCTGAGCGCTTTAGATTCCAACTCGATGCCGGGCAGGATTTCATGCCGTCGCAGACCGCTGCACCGCCAGTTGCCCAAGACACGCGAGATGGAAACTGGTGGAACAAGCAACAAGACTCGATCAAACTCGCATATGCGTCTGGTGCATTCGACGGTATCGGCACCTATGGAGTGCTCCTGGGAGATAAACACCCGAAGGTTTTCAAGAAGATATATCCAAAGGATTACGTTCAACTAGGCCATCCCTCAAAGCAGCAGTTAGTCGACGGTCTGAGTTCCTTGTACAAGGACTCTCGCAACCTTTCTATTCCTGTAGCAGCTGCGCTTTATGTTGTCATCGAAGAAAATAATGGAATCGCACAATCAGAAGTGGACGAGTTGATCGATGGCTTACGCGAGGCGGCAGCAGGTGACAACAAATGACTGCGCAACCCCACTATGGACGTGTCGCGCTCTAGTTAGTTAAACACGGGGTCGTTAGGACTGATGAATTTGTTTGATTTACCCCGTCTGAACATCTTTCAATCCCTTTCCAAGGCACGCAGAACCGCCGCTAGCCTCGGAGGCTTCGCGCTCCCCGATCCATTGCGGTTCATAATCTCCAAATCCGAAAACCACTGCTCACTGCTCTACATTTGCGCCCAATTCTTCGAAACCTCCGTCCGTCCCGTCACGAAGGAACCTAGGGCAATTCGCACAATCCCCGGCTGAACCCGTGCTGGCGAAGAGAACCTGCATCCTAGCAGGACGCCGCAGAACGCGAAACCCGAGACAACCCTTAATCCTTTTTCTGAAGAGAACACGCGGGATGATCTCTTCAGCATCGGTTGACTTCGGAACAGTGGGAGAGTCAGCGTTCGCTTTTTTCCGCAACGGCTGCTGCGGCCTTACGAATGACATCCAAAACGAACTCGGGCTGGGACAGCATTGGGACATGGCTGCTCGCGGTTTCAAAGACGGTCGCCCCCATGCGCTTAGCCACGAATCGCTCCAATTCCGGCTGAATGGTGCGATCCTTAGTGGCTACGATGTACCAACTCGGCTTCGATTTCCATGCGGTCCCTTCGACCTTTTGACTGAAGAGATCTGCTGTAGGGGCAGCGTGTGTCGCCCATACGAGCTTCTGCTCCGCTTCTGACAAGTCTCCAGCGAAAGCCAGCACACCATTTGGCTTAAGCCAGACTCGTCCATCGGCCACTTCGATATGCGAGAAGATATCTGTCGGAGGGAACTTTTCCTGGAGAGCCTGAGTTGTTTCGTCACTATCTGGCGCGAAGGCCGCGATGTATACGAGGGCAGCGACACGCGGGTCGGTACCGGCAGCGGTTATCACCGATCCTCCGTACGAGTGGCCGACCAATACCACCGGTGCCGGAACCCGAGCGATCGTCCGCTTGACATTGGTCACGTCGCCGGCGTGTGAGTCCAAGCCGTGCTGTGAAGCGATCACGTCATGGCCTTCCTTTTGAAGCGTTGGGATTAGCTTTGCGAAGCATGAGCCGTCGGCCCACAGTCCGTGGACGAATACGATGCTGGGTTTACGCTGACTTGCCATGGCAGTACTCCTCTCTGGTTCGAAGTTGAGTGCGGGGAGCCCTGCAAGTCTCACCGCGACGGCTTACCTAATTTTCGTTTGGGAATTGCAGCGTGAATTAGATGGTCTACAGGTCCCGTTCGGCGGTATGGGCGCCGGACCGGTTCGAGCGTTCGAGGTGATGGTGTTTTCCCGGGAGCTCTCGCGATCCGTGTGTCCGAGCTGATCCGGCTTCTGCGCCCTGGGTGCTCAAGGTGTGCCGGTCGTGGAAGCGGAATCCGCCATGCCGCAAGTTGGCGATCTCACGCACGATACGAACCCTGCCCTGCTCCACGCGGATGTCCCCCAGACGCAACTTCGGTCCAACTCCTGCTATGGTTCGGGTTCTTCCGTGGCCTTCTCGTCTTGCCGATGTTTTCTGTCGTACGAAGTCTACAACTCTCTCCCCCAACGGTCTTGTGTCCGGCAATTTGTTCTTAAGACCCAAGGGAGGCTGCGTGGATCACGTCTACCTCCGACTGGCACGAAGTCCGATTTCTCCGTTCGAGGCTTTGGCCAGCTGCAGCCCAATAGTTGTCGCTGCTTTTGACAAAGTGGAAGACCGATCCCCCGCGAATGCGTTCCTCCTCTTGTGCGAACCTTCGGTCGATTGACCTCGATTGCTGGAATGCCATAAAGCCAAATTTCAAATACCACCGGTCATTTGCGCCGTTTCCCCGAATGGCGCTACCCTCCTCGAGTCGGTGATCCACAGCACCCGGTAGTTTGGGGCATGGGGAAACGAGTCGCAGCAGGGATCCGTCAGGTCGAGGAGGTACTTCGACTCGATGCCGTTCTCTCCACCCAATGAATGGCGGCACAGAATCCGTACGTACCTCCTCCCCTCGGGCTTCGGCCCCTTTATATTGTGGCCCTCTCTTCTTGAGGCACGTTCGTAGATCCCCGAAGGGTTTCTTCACAACCCAGGAACGATTCGACGTAGCCTGCAACGCGGTCCAGCGCATTGTATTGCGCGAAGTTCCTCCGCAAGCCACATGCTTTTGTGCGGTAAGAGCCCTTGCTGAGCACTTCACCAACTGCGTGGCGCACCTGTTCTGGAGTTGGCCGCGAAGTCCTTAGGTCAAGGCCTGCGCCGCTCCAGGCAACACGCGCCGCAACCCAAGCTTTATCTTCAGTCTCGCCGGCAACGACAACTGGCACTCCATGACTCAGCGCCTGGTTTACAGCGCCATAGCCTCCGTTAGTGACAAAGATATCAACCTTGGGGAGCAACTCTGAAAAAGGAATGAACTGGGTCACGATGGCATTCGAAGGAACAGGTGCGGCAATCGCTCCCGGTTCTCTTGCCGTCACCGCAACGACCACCACATCTTCTGCTGAAAGAGCGGCAAGCGTTGGCTCTATAAGTTCGGTCAAGTCTGTATTGGCAATCGTTCCTTGTGTTACAAGAACGACTGGCTTTGAACCATCCAGATCTTTCCACCATTGAGGCTGGTGAAAGTCAGCGGAGACCTGAGGCGGAATTGGGCCAACAAACGCGATGCTCGAAGGCATATCGCTTCGAGGGTATTCAAAAGTCTCCGCAGTGAATTGTAGAAATTGATCAGGCAAAGTGTAGAAGCACTCGAGAAAGAACCGGGGCAAAGCCGGAGCGCCGCAGTCGCTCAAGACCTGATTCATATAGTCCTGAACGGACTGAAACATCGTCTGAAACTGCCGGTTATCTTGCTCATTTCGAGCGCGCCCCGCCGGACTGGAATCGGGAGGAGAAAATGGAGATGTATCGATGCTGCTGAGGAGCACCGGTGTAACTCCGCACCCAATGACCCCAGGCCGCGCTTCTCGCGGTCCAAGCAGCAGAGGAAAGGCTCCCGCAAATGTAAGGTCGGTGAAGATGAGATCAATCTCGTTTTCGTCCATGATTTGCTGCATTCCCCGGTATTGGTCGGGAATGGTTTTTCCGAAGATGTGCTTGACGTCATAAGCAAACAGGTCTGGTCCAGGTTTAAAGTTCTTTCTCTCAGGAAATGCTTCATCGAGACGGCGGTAGTCAAAGTTAGCCAAGCCCTTAAGGGGAACGAAGCGCAAATTCGCGGCCTCGACTTGTCTGCGAAATGCCTCCGCCGTATTGAAAATGATCGAGTACCCGCGGTCTCGCAAGTAGCAGGCGATGGCCAACATAGGGTTCACGTGACCGGGTGCCGGCGTGACCGCAATAAGAATCGATCCGCTACACTGTTTCATAATATTTCCTCTCACTCGTGGATTTCGCGGGTAAGATCAATGGCCAGTCGTCGTTGGGCCAGTTCGTCTTTTCCTCGGAGATTCCTCGCAAGCTGCTGCGGCGCAAATGTGAGCAAGACCCGATTTCCCGGTAAACCGGCATCCGCCTCGAAGTGCCTCCTGCGTTACAGTTTGATCACCCCGGTTTCGACGAAAGGTGGCCGCACTCTGCATAGTCACTTCACCGCTTCGGGTCCGCCGCGTCATGGTTGCTTGAATCGACTACTCGCAGCACGCCCACCCAACGACGGGTTTCGCAGAATCGCGCCGGTACTTGCTTCTGTATTCACTTTTCAACCTTTCCGCTTAGGACGAGACACCTGGAGAGCGGATTTATTCCCGCTCGTCGACAATTTGGACACCCATGAGCACGAGTCGTTCTCGCCGTCCGTTACCGTGAATCCTTCCGGCATTCTTCGACAACTCACCTTAAACGGAGGATTCCGGGCACCCATTTGCTTCCTTTTTGTGTAATCATTATATGAATACATATATAATGATCGGGGGTTAGCTATGGCGACCGTGATCACCATCAATCGTCCTGATGTCGTGGCGCTTATAGAGGAGGCTGCCAAAAAATTGACGGACGGCAATAAAACCGAAGCGGTCGCGTTGGCAATGCGGCGTTTGCTGGAGCAGAGCGCACGCGCAGGCACGCTGTTCGGCGCTCACAAAGGATCAGTCCGAATTCCTGAAGGTGTGGACCTGACCGCGCCCGCTTTGGATGTCCCCCCGGACGCGGAAACCGGCCGGGAAGTTGAACGATGAAGGAAGCGCTGTTGCTCGATACGCATGTCGTCCTGTGGCTCGATAGCGGCGATGATCGCTTGCGGCCCTCAACCCGCAGCTTAATCGACACCTGTTGGCAGAACGGCGGAACCATTTACTTGAGCCCCGTCACGGCCTGGGAAATTGCCTTGCTTGTCGATACGGGACGGGTCGAACTCGACGTCCCCGTAGATGTGTGGATCCAGCGCTTTCTTGACCGGCCGGGAATCGAGGGGGTGGCGCTGGCTCATCGCGCCGCGGCTCGCAGCTACCAGCTTCACCATTTCGCACATCGCGACCCGGCGGACAGGCTTCTGATTGCGACAGCAATCGAATTGAAATGCCCGCTCGTGACTTACGATGTGGGTATCACGCAATTTGGAAAAAAGCGCGGTCGGCAACAGGGATTCTTCGTCGAGGTATAGAAATGGTCAAAGTCGCGCTTTAAGCCCGTTTGTCTCGTTCCTCGATGCCGGCCGATGGTTCCGCCTCCGGCGGTGAATGGGCAAGTTAGAGAGGAGAATAGCCCGAAACCGAAAATCAAACACCCTTCCGAACGCGAGGGGAGAACTCTAGTCGTTGGCGACGCACGCGGCGGCCGAACAGCAGCAATCCTCGTCAATTGACGAGGATGCGGAAGTACAACGGCGAAGCGCCGGGGCGTTGATATACAATGGCGTTGGAGGTATATCTATGCAGGTGTCCCGATGGGGCAATAGCTTGGCAGTGCGCCTCCCCGCCGCCGTGGTGGATGCGCTTGGATTAGAGGAAGGCGATGAAATCGAGCTGCGGGTGGCGCGAGCGCAGGATCGGGTGTTTCTTCTTGCCCGGCCGCTAACACGCGAGGACGCGGTTGAAGGCCTTCGCCGATTAGGCTGGAGTGCCCCCCGCGGTTTCAGGCTTAATCGCGAAGAGCTATATGAGCGGTAGGCCACGGTTCGTAGATACCAACGTGCTGGTCTATGCCGCCCTCGAAGACGATCCTCGCAGTGATCCGGCTCGTGCATTGCTGAGTACGGCAGTCATCTTCTCGGTCCAGGCGCTGAATGAGTTTGTCTCCGCCGCTCGTAAGCTGCGCCGAAAATGGATCGAAATCGAAGAGGCGCTCGCATTTCTGAAAACCATCTGTCCCGCCCCCACGCCGCTTACGATCTCGACCCATCGCCTTGCGCTAGACATTGCGCAGCGCTTCGGATACCACATGTTCGATGCCCTTATGATCGCGGCCGCACTGGAGGCATCGGCGGAGACGCTATACTCCGAGGACATGCAGGACGGACAAAAGATCGGAAAACTAACGATCCGCAATCCCTTTCGTAAATCAGTCCGCTAAGAGCCTTTCTTCGAACAAAGCATTCGATTTTGGATCCTGCTGGGATGGGTACCACATTGAGCCGATCTCGCTCTAAGATAAGAAGAGGATCGCAGTGAACCTTGAACTGCACATCCCGGATGAATCGCCGAGCAGCGAGTACGCCGACCTTCCCCGCGCCGCGGTGGATGCGTTGGCGCTGGAGGGATACCGTTCCAAGCGGTTCTCCGAAGGACAGGTGCGACAAATGCTCGGATTCTCCTCGCGGTTGCAGGTACATGCGTTCCTGAAGGAGCACGGCGTTCATCTGCATTATTCACTGGACGATCTGGAGCAGGATCGCACGACCTCACGGGAACTCGAAGACAAGGTCCTGGGAAGTCCACGCCCTGCATGATGGTTGTCGCCGACACCTCTCCCCTCAACTATCTGGTACTGATCGGGCGCAGAACGGGGGCGTCCTAGCCCGGCAGATCCTCGGGTCGCTTCTTGGCGAGTTTGCCCTCGCGCAGTCCCGTAGACTGGCCGACCTCGATCAGGTAGCCGTCGGGGTCTCGCATGTAACAGCGAATCTCGGCACCGCGATCGATCGGCGGTGTTACGAACTCGGCCCCTTTTAAACGCCACTCCTCGTAGCACGCCTGGATGTCGGCTACGCGCAGGTTCATAAAAATAGACAGCGTGTTGTCAAACTCGTAGTCTACGACCGAGATGTCTGGCTTGTCGGGGGTGGGGCCACCGCCCGGATTCATGATCACCCACGAATTGGAGAGCTTGACCATGCACGGGTTCTCCTCCAGTACGACCTGGCCGCCGAGAACCTCGGAGTAGAACGCGCGGGACCGAGCAACGCTTCGCACGGTGATGAACAGCGTAACAAGGAAGCCCTCGCTCGGCGCAGGCAGATTTTCGTAGTCAATGGAAGGCGTGTGTGAGTTCACCTGAACACTCCCGGTTCGATTATAGGCCGACCGACCTGTGCCGGGACCGGTCCGATGGCGGGGAACCGCCAATCGCGATTCACGAGGGCGCTCCGAATTCGCGTCCATCAGGACTCGCCAGGGATAACACGGAGGGGGAACAGGGCCATGTCGCAAGGTATTCCTCTCCACGACAGAGTGTTGAGGTTCCTCGAAGCCGTTTCTGGTCAGCTACTTCTCTGCAGACCGAGTTAGTATTCCAGCATTTGGGAGGCACAACACATGCCGTCGCGCAACCGCTATTATCACGGCCCTGCAAGTGAGCACTTCGATGGGACTCGCTTCTTCAATCCCGGTCAGCCCTCAACCGATAGAGGGCTAGTTGACATTCTTCGGTGGCGACTCACGAGTGCTGCCGCTCATTGGCCAAAGTCTGTTGCGGTTACGACAGCAAAGCCAGATGGGCGTGTTTCTGGCTTGCGAATAACGATGGTGGGACACGCATCGACGCTGATTCAGGTGGCGGGTGTGAATATCCTGACTGATCCTGTTTGGTCTGAGCGAACAGGTCCCGTCTCCTTCATGGGACCTATGCGGGTGACCAAGCCCGGCATCGACTTCGATGACCTGCCGCCGATCGATGCGGTGCTCCTTAGCCACTCTCATTACGATCATTTGGATGTCGCCACGTTGCGGAGACTTCATCGGGTGCACTCACCGCTGATGGTGATGCCCCTCGGCAATGATGTAATTGTTCGCGCAGCTGTGCCTGGAGCCAGATGCGTTATCGGAGACTGGTGGGATCGTTTGGTCATCCAGGACGGTACCACGACGACATTGACACCCGCCAATCACTGGTCCAATCGTTGGCCGACTGATGTACGAATGTCACTATGGGGCGGCCACTACCTTTCAACGCCAGCTGGTTCCCTCTGGTTTGCCGGTGACACCGGCTACGGCGATGGCCGCATCTTTCAACAGATACGGAGGCACTGTGGTCAGGTTGACCTAGCTCTCATCCCGATAGGCGCCTATGAGCCACGATGGTTCATGGCAGCGCAGCACGTGCACCCCGCGGAAGCCGTTCAGATCTTCCGTGATATCGAAGCAAGCCGGGCGCTGGGAATCCACTGGGGCACCTTTCAACTCACCAACGAGGCCCGCGAGGCTCCCCGACTGGCACTTGCGGCGTCCGTCTCGGCGGCAACTATCCCGTCTAATCGCTTTCTTGCCGCTCAACCCGGAGGAGTTTACGACGTTTGGTGAAATGTAGATCAAAGCATTGCAGGGATCGTGAGGTGGAGTGAAAGGTGACACGGTTTCAACTCTCGCACACCGCTAGGCCTTAGCTTTGCTCGTCAGGGACCGCGGAGTATTGCAGGTTTGCAAACTCGGAGCTGTTCTCTTCACTGTGTGTGGCGACCGAGCAACACGGCGCAGTGCTGATCCGTCATAAAAAAAGTATGAAGAATGATGACGAACGGCCCAACGGGGTTCTTCAACAGACTCGGCAATACATCCTTGATTTTCAGGAACTCGCCGAAAGGACCACGGCTGCAAAAGAGCTCTACGATCCAAATGGCGCGATACCCGGAATGGCTCAACCGAGGTGCCGTTTGAAGCTCCGCGACTGCGATAAAGAGGTGAGTCATCATTGCAACAGGGTGCTGAAGGGAGAAGTCCTGGAACGAGCGCGACAGTTATTCGATGGGGGAGGAGCCGTACCAGAGGTGGCGAGTCAGCCTGATTTCCATCGAGATCTGGAGATCTCAGCCTAGGCCAGCTGAGAAGTTGGACGCAACTGGACGCACTTTCGCAAAATCCATACCTGTAAGTTATTGATTTTAATGATGAGCGCGGCAGGATTCGAACCTGCGACCCATGCCTTAAAAGAACGTAACACCTGCCGCGCATAACTTACCACTTACGCGGAACCAAGTACTTAGCGCGGACACTTATACCTGTCGCGGAGCAATATGCCCTCAGTTGGGAGTTATTGTGCACCACTTTGTGCACCACTTTCGACCCATGCCTAAATGGGACATGGCTTTCGATCTAACTTCGCCCTTTTATGAGTCTTCGGAGGACAAGATAAATCGGGTTGGTGCCGTAGCATCACCACGGGTCTATCTGTCGCTCCTGGGGCATTCTAGGTGGGCTGTTTTGGGTGTTATTGACGTCCTGGACTGGTTTTGGGGGATTTCACCGTTCTGTCGCGTAGATTTGTCTTCATGGAAAAGAAGCAAGCCAACGACGACGCCGCACCCGCCGAGCGCAAGACCAACGACGCCGAGTCCAAACCTAAACAGCCGAGTCCAATGGAACCGGCTGTTGCGGATTTTCTCCGCAAAGTGAACCTGCTCCCCTATCGCAAACAATCGATGGAAACCGCCTGGGCGGCGATCAACGCCGCGAGCGACGTCATCCGCTCTCTTCATGCTCCCGCGCCCGCCCCGCCCGTCTCCGAATTGCAGAAGGCTCTTGTGGAGGCGATGGTCAAGAAACTGTCGGCCGACCCCCTCGAGGGGTTTGTTCGCATGGCGGCCCTCATGCGCGAGTCGAGGCCTGCGGCAATCGGGACAGTCGCGGGCAGTGCGGAGGACAAGCTCCTGTCTCTCTTGATCGAGCGGGCCTTTAGTCCTCCGGCCCCGCCGAGCAACCCGGTTGCCGGCCTGGGCGCCGAGCTTGAGCGCACTCTGCCATTGTTGACGCCGTTTATCACTGAAGCTATACAGAGCTGGGGGCGGATCTCGGAGGCGCGGCGCGCCATCCGGCAGGCACAGGCTGATTCGACACGGCCGGGGAATCAAGCCGGCTCTTCGACGTAATCGTCTATCCAGTGCTGAACGAACTCCCCCACTCGCTGCCGTGCATTGTGCCAGCTCGTGCTTGAATCTTTCACGAGTTCCGGCTTGATGGCTGCCCTGATCTTCGGAGCAATCTCGTCAATCTCTCCTCGCTCGAATTCAATCTCGCCGGCCTGTTCTATCTGCTTCAAAGCCGGCATCAGGTAAGAGGTAAGAAAGTACTCAACGTCGCGCTCGCGCTTCTGCCGGGCGAGTTCCTCGACCTGCTCTATCAGGCGCTGGGCGCGTTCCTGGTCCTGCTGGGCGCGTGCGAGCCGCGCTTGTTCCTGCCAGACCTGCTCCTGCTCCCGCCTTTCCTGCTCTCGCTCCCGCTCTTCCCTGCACACACGTTGAACCGCGGCGCGGGCGACGGCGAATAGCTGGTCGTACGATGTCACGTCTTCGGGTAACTCGAGAAGCGCCCTCAGAGCCTGCTCCTGGGCGTAAACCTGAGTCTCGCCGGTTAGCTCGGGCAGCGAGAACGGGCGGGAAGCCTCGACGGCGGCTCGCTCGATGTTCTGCCGTCTCTGTTGCGCCCGCATGTGCGGCTCGAGGGCCCGGTTGACGGCGCCGGATAGGCGGCGGTCTACGAGCGACTGCGGGGAGGCCGGGTCGAGGGCCTCGAGCTCCTGCTCAACCGCCTCTTGGATCTCGTCGGCAAACCGGGCCGCGAGCTCGGGCGGGGCCCACCCCAAGGCGTGCTCGAGCATTTCCTCTTGCCAAATCTGTCGGCGGGCCTGTTCTTCCCGTTGCTCTTCGCGCTCCTCGCGTTCTCGATCCCGGCGCACCTGGTCGGCGTGCCGATCGCGCTCGGCTCGCCGGGTCGCGTCCTCTTCGGCGCGGCGGGCGGCCTCTCTCTGCTCGGCCCTCTGCCGCTCGGCGTCCTCGATCTCCTGAAGAGCAAGAGCCGCCTTCTTTTGCTCGATCAGCGACTTAAGCTCCTCAGTGGCTTGCTTTCGATTCTGCGTCAGAGGCGAGGAAGTCGATTGGGCAGCCTTGGGCTCGGCATTGCCGCGCCTCGAATCTCCGTTGAGGAAGCTTTCGATGCTGGCGCGCAGAACGCGCACGTGTCCGCCCGGGGTCGAGAAGGATTCGAGCCGGCCCGTAGCACACAAGCGCCGGATGGCTCGAGGGTCCATTCCCAGCACGAGCGAGGCCTCGCCCATGGACACGGCCGCGGCGATGGCGCCATTTCCGTTGCCATTCGAGAGGTTTTTCGACACGTTCGGCGCTGCTTTCGGTAGCGATTGGCGCCGTTTCTCGACCGGGTGCATGTCACGTTTGGTACTGTTTGGCTTCATTCGTCGGGCCATCCTGCCGATTGCAAACGCCGAGCCGCAGGCCTGTCAAGCGTCCACAAATCCCCGGGGAAAATGTTGGTCTTGCGCAGGGCGTCGGATTCAGTTCACATTCGAGTTATGTGCCCGGAGATAAGAATCCACAACCCGGTTGACCTGACTAACCCCGAGCCCGGTGCTGTTCAAAGCCCGGCTTCAACAGACCCGCCGGCGCCCGCGGCCATCATTCTGACGGTCGCGCCGGAGACTCCACAGGCACGCAGTAAGAAACGCAACCCCAAACCTCAAAGGAGCGCAAAGAGTATGCGACGCAAGACCGGAAACGGCAATGGCAACGGAAGCGGATACCGCACCAACCGAAGCAATCCAACTCGAAGCAATGCATCTCGAGTGATTCGGGCAAATCAGAGCCGAGTAAACCAGACCGACGCACTCGCCGCTCGCATAGAGGTAGACCTGGCCGA
>Ga0123356_10000645_pt1 | contig 38373 bp, 39 predicted proteins | sample TergutEmb28metaG_2_FD_92546 | JGI IMG/M metagenome (GOLD analysis project Ga0123356, IMG submission 92546) | Embiratermes neotenicus P3 segment gut microbial communities from Petit-Saut dam, French Guiana - Emb289 P3 | ecosystem: Host-associated > Arthropoda: Insects > Digestive system > Gut ...
AAATCATCGGGGGAAAACAGCACGGCTGTAAGTCTTCCGGCAAGCTCTGTTGCTTTTTTAAGCTTAATGTCATTTGCAAACAACTGTCGCCGCCGCCCGTGAAAAATCCGTGCTTCAAGCGTTTGCTCCCGCTCTCTTGAAACGATGTTTGCACGGATACACGCCGTTTCATTTTCAAATGTTATAAGCTCTTTATCGTTTGCGAAACGAAATGAGCGTCCGCCTGTCAGATAATATATCGCTTCAATAAGATTTGTTTTTCCTTGTGCATTACGCCCGGTGATAACATTCACACCGTCACTGAAGCTTACTCTTACATCGCTGTAATTACGAAATCCGTCGAGATATAACTCGTTTACTAACATATGGATTTTACCAGCATAACATCATCACCGCAGCGAACAATTGTTCCGGGTTTAATCTTTTTCCCTCTTGATGTGCATACTTCATTTCCTACAAATACATCTCCGTTATTTATAAGCACCTTTGCTTCACCGCCTGTGGATGCAACGGATGCAAACTTCAAAAGAGAATCAAGCTTAATATAATCCCCTTTAATTCGTATACTGCGAATACCGTCAACTTTAACCTTCATATGCTTTTAATCTCACCGGCAATATCATATATAAGAAATTGTTTGAATCATCAGCAGGAGATATTATGCAAGGCGTTACTCCCGAATTAAGCTCCAATGTAATATCATCAGCAGGAGCAGCCTTAAGTGCCTCTAAAAGATACCTGTCATTAAAACCAATCTCCATATTATCGCCGTTACCGCTCATCACACATTCATCACTTGCTTTACCGAGAGCAGAGACGGAATTAAGCTTAACAATACCTTCTCCGAAAATACATCTTACCGGACTTTTAAGCTTATCGCTGATAATAAGTGATACCCTCTCAACTGCACCAATGAGCTCATCCTTTTCGATTTTAAACTGATATTTTGACTGCTGCGGAAGTGAGTTTTTATAGTTTAGGAAATCTCCTTCAAGTCTGCGTGATATTAAGATAGTATCATCAATTGTGAAAACAATATGCTTTGACCCGAGCTTAATTGAAACCTTATCTTCACCATCCGAGATAATTCTCTCTACCTCAGTTAGTGCCGCACCCGGAACAACAAAGCTAAGCTCAGAAATCTTTTCATTTTCCAACGGCTCACGGCGAAGAGCAAGCCTATATCCGTCAACCGCGACAACCGTAAGCTCACCGTCTTCTGTTTCAAACAGAGCTCCCGTATGAATAGGACGTGATTCGTTATCACTTACCGCAAAATTTGTCTGTGAAATCATTTTTTTAAGTATTGACTCACTAATTTCGATAGTATCCTGCTCATCCACAGCCGGTAACTCCGGATAATCCGATGTAGGAGAACCCAATACCTCAAAATCACTCATTTCGCTGCTGATTGCCGCAACATATCCGGAGCTGACGGAAACAGTAACATACTGTCCTGGCATTTTTCTTATAATCTCACCAAAAAGACGTGCATTAAGAACTATTCCTCCGGTATTTTCAACCTCTGCCGGAACATTTGTTACAATTCCTGTTTTAAGGTCATATCCCGTAATTCTTACATTATCATCGCCTGCCTCCAAAAGCAGCCCTTCAAGTAATGGAATAGGACTTTTTGTAACAGCTGCACGCGAAGCCGTAAGTATCGCAGAAAGCAATAAAGGTTTTTCACAAGTAAATTTCATAATGATGAATAATCCTTTCTTTCGTTATCTTAAATTCAAAATCTTTCTATTAAAGATAAATATTATATTTATAGTAGTATAAGTAGTAGGCAAAAATATTGTGGAAAAGCACCAAATTATATTTATTTATAAGGACTTTCCAAATAGCGTAATTTAAGGAAAACTTTTACACATTTCTATAACACAACCAAAAACAGTTTTTTCCACATCATTTAACATCACATATGCAAAAGTATGTTAATAACCTAACGCTTTTTTGAATCAATATTTGAAGTAATATCTCTTATTTTATTTGAAAAGTCTTTATCGTCCTTCATTCTTTTCTCAACAATTTTTACCGATGACATAACAGTCGTATAATGTCTTCCGCCAAATTCGGCACCGATATCTGTTAATGATAAATTTGTAATCTTTCGAATCAAATACATAGCAACATGTCTTGCAAGAACTATATTTGCCTGCCTGCTTTGACCTTTTACATCCTCGGAGGTCAGCATAAAACACTTTGCCGTCTCTTCAATAATATCGCTTGTTGTAGGAATTAAGTATCTTTCATCCTTAAACATATCCTTAAGACGCGCTTTTACGCTCTCTACGGTGATATCATCATTCATCAAATCCCTGTATGCAATAATCATCTTAACAGCACCCTCGAGCTGTCTGACATTGGAGTCTAAATTGTCGGCAATATAATTGGTGACATCATCGGGCAAAATAACACCCAGCTGTGCCGCTTTATTTCTGATAATTGCAACACGAAGTGCATCGTCGGGCGGCTGAATATCTGCAAGGAGCCCTGACTCAAAGCGTGTTCTCAGCCTATCCTCCAGCGTTAGCATTTCACTCGGCGGTCTGTCGGAGGTAAACACTATTTGCTTTCCGAGCTCACGCAAGGTATTAAAAGTATGGAAGAACTCTTCCTGTGTCCCTATCCTGCCTGCAATAAATTGAATGTCGTCCATAAGGAAAAAATCAGCACCGCGGTATTTATCACGAAATTCAATGTTTTTTCCCTGCTGTATAGCCGTTATAAGCTCATTGGTGAAATCATCACCCTTAACGCATATAACATTATAATGCGGGAACTTGCTTTCAACAGCATGGCGGATAGCGTTTAACAGATGTGTTTTCCCAAGACCCGATTCTCCGTAAATAAAAAGCGGGTTGAAATTATTTCTTTGACTCCCGTCAGAAACAGCAAGAGCTGCAGCGTGTGCAAATTTATTTGAACTGCCGACAACAAAGTGCTCAAAGGTATATTCATCAATGCATAAATAATCCGGCTCATCCGTTGCGTCTGTCATAGCCTTTAATCCGTCATCGTCAAGAACAAGAACGTCAAAATCACCCGAAGCAAACAAATCCTTCAGTGCACTTTTTATTGTTCCGAGAAACCGCTCGTAAATCATTTCTTTTTTAAACTTTGTCGGTGTATGCAAAATAAGACGATTACCCGAAATCTCAATTGCACTACAATCGTCAAACCATGTAGATATTGCGGTTTCGGTTAAGTCGTTTCTAAGAATATCCAGAACCTTGCTCCATACATCAACAGCGGAGTTCATACAGTAAAAAATCCTTTCGGTATCCCAGTCTGCGAAGCCTTTAAAATACACAGCGATTCGCACTCTTCATTCTACCAATTATACACCAAAAATGCAAGCATAAACGCCGGAAAATGTGTGTAAAAAAAGACGCTTCACACCGATAATTTTGGTACGAAGCGTATAATTAATAATGCATTTTAAATAATCATAAAAATAAGCAGTTTTTTACATAAAAATATCGCTGCTACTTGCTCCCCATATTGTTGAGCTTGCGTGTCATTGCACTTTTTCTGCGAGCTGCTTTATTCTTATGAATAAGGTTCTTTGTTGCGGCACGGTCAACTGTTTTCACTGCAGATTTATAGGCATCCTCGGCAGCTGCTTTATCGGTTCCGGTAACGGCAGCATCAAACTTTTTGTTATTTGTCTTTAATAATGATTTAGCCGCTCTGTTTTTTGCAGTGGTTTTTTCAATTAACAACGCTCTTTTTGCAGATGATTTAATGTTAGCCATAGTATTAGAGATTCTCCTTATGTATTTTAGTCGCGAAAGCCATAATAACACCAGAATGTACTAAATGCAAGCATTTTTTATAATACTATGTTACAATGAATAAAATTATATAAAACAGGAGGCATTAATCGATGACAACACTGAAAACAATAAGAGAAAGAACAAGCTACCGCGGAGGATATAAAAAGACATCGGTACCGAGAGAAGACTTAATAAAAATCATGGAAGCGGGTCTATGTGCACCATCGGGATGTAACACACAGACAACGAGCCTCATAGCAATAGATGATGCTGAAATTTTGCAAAAGCTGCGCGAGGTAATTGAACCCGAATTTGTTGTTTCGGCACCGGCAATAATCTGTGTTCTGACTCAAGCGGTACCGGCATATAAAAATGTTTGCTTTAATGTTCAAGATTATTCTGCAGCAATTCAAAACATGCTCCTTGCAATTGTAGAGCTCGGATACCAAAGCTGCTGGGTAGAAGGACAAATTACAGACGAGCACAAAATCGGAAATAAAATGGCAGAAATTCTGGGCGTCCCCGACGAATACAGCCTGATATGCTTTCTCCCGGTAGGAGAAGCCGACCAACCCCTAAACTACGTAAAAAGAAAACCCTTCATAGAAAGAGCCTGGTTCAACGGCTTCAAAACATAAATGTGTCAGGGGGACGGTTCTCCTGACAAGATTACTTTATTCCAATATTGCGGGCATAATTAAATATATACTGCTGAGCAATGCCTGCGTACGGGCTGAAAACAGCAGGGTCAAAGTCAGTGCCGTAGTGTTTTACTACGGCTCTTTCCATCCAAACATCAACCGGAAAAGCATTAAGCATATGCAGCCCAAAGAGCATAACACAATCAGCAACCTTGTCTCCGACCCCGTGCAGAGTCTTTAATGCTAAACGTGCAATATCGGGGGTATCACCTGTTAGAGCTTCAAGATTTATACTGCCATCTGCTACTGCCTTAGCTGAGCGTATTATATAATCTGCTCTGTACCCGCAGCGAAGCGGTGCGAGTCTTTCTGTATCAAGAGCTGCGATTTTCTCAGCAGAAGGAAACGTGTAATAGGTCTTACCCTCATATTCGATTTCATCACCAAACTCACGACAAAGTGTGTCAATTATAGACTTTATTCTCGGAATATTATTATTCTGCGACAAAATAAAAGAACAAAGCACCTCCCACTTTTCCTGCCGAAGTAAACGAATACCTTTCCCATATGTAATAACCTGCTCCATAAAATCGTCAATGCAAAGCTGCTGTCGAATCACCGCATAATCAAGGTCAAGGTCGAAATAATTATGCCACACTCCTTCAAACTCTTCTTCTGAGCAGGAAATAAAAACACTCTTACCAACACGTCGGACTTTAACAACATGCCCGAACGCAACGCCAATATAGGTGCAATTAACAGCGTTGTTCCTGTTATAATCAACAATGTCCCAGCGAAAACACTGTCCGCACTCAAAAGTCAACCCAAGGTCAAAATCCGAAACACCAACAATTTCAATTTCATCATTATGCCTTTGTATTTTCATATTTTAGTTACCTTTGCCACACAACGATTTATCGGCATTCCTTGCTCATGGAATTTTCTTTCATAATCAGTCATTATTCCTGTCGGCTCATGTTCATGTAAATTATATGAAACATCCGATACAGCAAACCCGCACCGCTCGAACTCACCCAGTGAGAACTCAAATAGAGGCAGATTGTCTGTTTTAAAGTGAATTTCTCCGTTATTCATCAATACATTTTTATACATTTCAAGGAAAGGCTGACCTGTCAACCTTCTTTTTTTATGCCTGTTTGCAGGCCAAGGGTCACAGAAATTTATATAGATCCTTGAAACCTCATCTTTTACGAAAAACTCAGATAAATCATCTGCAAGCCTATTAATATATCGAACATTTTTCACATTATTTTCATCGGCATGCTCCATTGCAACAACCAAAACATTTGATGTTTTCTCAAGCCCGACAAAAAGAACCTTCGGCTCCTGCTTTGCCGCCTCAACAGTAAAAGACCCTTTCCCGCACCCAAGCTCAACATACAAAGCTCCAAAAGACAGCTCCTGTGTGGAAAACTCCTCAAGCCACCTCCCGCAAAACCCCTCCGGCTCTGCAACAAGCAACCCCCCGCACCGCTCAATCCGCCCCTCAAGCCCCCGCTTCCGCCTCATCCGCATATATGCACCTCATATAGACCTGTTACGGTGTTATAGTTATTGCTGTCTACGAAGATTCCTTTGCCGGAGTGTAGTACAGCGTATTCTTCGCGTCGTGGTTTTCGTCCTAGTGTGTTTTCCGCTATAGCCGCAAGCTTCGCACGGTGTTCATCCTCGTTTTTTAGAAAGGCGGGGGTGTTTTTGCCTTTAACCATGCTTAGCCAGTCGTAAATCATGCAGTCTTTTAACTCAAACTCATCAACACCGGGCAGTGTTACAAAAAAGTCGAAAAGCTGCACGATATAGTCTTCAAGTTGAGTTGCATGACTTGGTACTGCTGTTCCCAGTGAGTGCAGTAGTGTAAACGGCGTTTTTTCCGTAACAGACAAGACATAATAAAGCGTTGACAAAAACCGCCTTTTATTATGCGTATGCTGCAAAGCATTTTCTGCAAACTTGAGGGCTTCAACATCCTCAACGCTTAGCCATGGGTTACATAAAATCTCATATGGCGGCTCCGGCGAATACCGTATACCAAAATCATCCACCTGTTCACGTAGCTTACTGCCGTGCAAAAGTTTTAAGAATCCAAGCTGTAAATTATGTGCATTTAACGTATATGCACGATTAAAGCTTTTAATGAAATCCGCAAGAGTTTCGTATGGCAAGCCTGCGATTAGGTCAACATGAACGTGTATGTTTTGCGATTTAAGCAAACTGCGTATATTATGCTCTGCTTTCTCTAAATCTGTTTGCCGCACAGTCGCTTTCAATGCGGGCTCATAAAAGCTTTGCAACCCAATTTCAAATTGAATCCGTCCATGCGGTGCAGTCTCAAGCAAAGCCAAAGTACGCTCATCAAAAAGGTCGGCAGCAACCTCAAAATGAAACGTACACGATGTATCCAAACCCACAACAAACTCAAATATCTCAAACGCACGTTCAGCGTTGCAATTAAACGTCCTGTCAACGAATTTGACCATTTTAGTATTAGCCAAAGAAAGCTTGAGAATCTGCTCTTTTACACTATCAAGCGGAAAATATCGAACACCGCTTCCGGCAGACAGACAAAAAGAACACTTAAACGGACAACCACGCGAGGTCTCGATGTATGATAGTCTGCCGTTTAGAGCTGCAAAGTAAGAATCGTTATATGGGTTAACCGGGCACATATGCTGCTCTGATATTGAAGCTTCCGAGCGTGAAAAAGCATGTGCAAGAGAACCATCTCCCTGTGTTCTCCCTTTTGCTTCTAGAGTATCCAAAAATTGCGGAAAAACATACTCACCTTCACCTCGCAGCACATAATCCGCACCATTTTCCAACCAATAATCTGCATTATTGGAAGCCTCGGGACCTCCCAAAACTATCACCGCACCCGGCAATCGCTCCCGCAACAGCACAAGCAACTCCGGCAGCATTTCCGCACTCCATATATATGATGAAACCCCTATAACATCAGGCTCAAGTTCAGCAACAGCACTGACAATATCCTCAAACTTTTGGTTAATAGTAGCTTCAACCACATTTACATCATGTGGTTTTTGGGAATATAGAGAAACACCTTCAGCTATAACCCAAACCGAAAGCGAAGAATGAACATATTTTGCATTAATAGCCAACAAAACAACCCTATTCATCTTCACACCAATATTAAAAACCTACTACAGTCTGTCAAAACCGTCCCCCTGACACCTCAGCTTCTTAAAAAACTCCGTCAACAACCTACCGCATTCATCGGCGAGGATTCCGCCGACAACCTGTGTCGATTGTCCGTAAGATTCCATAAATAAATTTATAACGCTTCCGCAGGAGCCTGTGACATCATCCTTAGCACCAAAAAAGAGCTTATCAATCCGGGACATTATAATTGCACCGGCACACATCGGACACGGCTCCAAAGTAACATATAGCGAACAATCCGAAAGCCGCCAGTCACCCTGCGACTTGCAAGCACTCTCTATAGCCTCTAGCTCAGCATGTGCAAGTGCCGACCTATCTCTTTCACGGCGATTTCGCCCTTTCCCTATAACCAAACCCTCACAATCAACAACAACACATCCAACCGGAGCCTCTCCATCCGCTCCGGCTTCACGAGCCAGCTCTAAAGCTATTGACATATAATAATCATTATCATGCATATACTACACCTGCAAACCTGATAAATATAATCACTTCAACCTTTTTTCAAGCACACCAAGAATTTCACTAAAATAGTCGGGCAAATCAGCAATCAACTCAATTGACTCATTAGTTGCAGGGTGCAAAAACCGCAGCTTCCAAGCATGAAGGCATTGGCTCGACATCCCCAACTCCGCCTTTTTCCGCCCGTAAACCATATCCCCGAGCACGGGATTACCGACAAAAGCCAAATGAACACGAATTTGATGTGTCCGCCCTGTCTCCAAACGGCAGTGAACATGCGTATACCCGTCATACCTTGCTATAACATCATAATGAGTAACAGCAGGTCGCACACCTTTTTTTAACTGCGAATCATTTACCCCCGCACCATTTTGCACAGCATAAACAGACTGCCGCTTCCTATCCGTAGGGTGACGACCAATAGGCACATCAATTGTACCGCTGTCATTTTTCACATTACCGCAAACGATTGCCTGATACTCTCTGACAAGTGTTCGTGAAGACAGCTGTGCAGCAAGGGATACATGTGCACGGTCATTTTTTGCGGCAATAACAAGCCCCGATGTATCCTTATCGATTCTATGCACAATCCCGGGTCTGATTACACCGCCAATCCCGGACAAACTATCACCGCAATGGTGTAAAAGAGCATTTACAAGTGTACCGTCAGGATGACCCGGAGCAGGATGCACAACCATTCCACAAGGCTTATTGATAACAATTACATCATTATCCTCAAAAATAATGTCGAGCGGGATGTTCTGCTGGGTTACAACAGAAGCATCCGGCTCGTCTTGTGTAATAATATAAACTTCACCGTCAGAGGTTTTATGGTTTTTACGTAAAGGGATTCCACCCTGAGTTACCTGACCGGATAACAGAAGCTTTTGAACAGCACTTCTTGTCAGCTCGGGAAGCTTGTCGGCAAGAAAAATATCAAGCCTTTCTTCATTAGCATTACAATGTATCGTCGTCGTCAAAGCCATATTCACGCAATAAATCGTCTACGTTGTAGTCGGCGTAATCATCCAAAGAACCAAGCTCGGCTTCAAGTGCATCCAATGTAAATGACGTGTCCGAGGTTGTATCTGTAATCGGCTCATAATCACCGGGTATTGAATAGTCTGATAAGGACGAGGAATAATCATCTTGTGCCGGAGATTGAGCTTGCGGAGCATCATATTGTGAATATGCATCCTGCGGTGCCGCTGCGGCTGCTGCGGTTGCGGTTGCGGTTGTGCCGCACGTCGCGGGGCAGGTGCAACATACTCTGATTGTGCCGCCACATTAGTATCAATTTCGGGAAACTCATCATAATCGGCATCATCATACTCGTCGCCATAATCATCGTCATCATATTCATTAGCGGAAGCTTCTTTTTTCTCACCCTTTACGGTTAAAACAATAAAGTGAATAAGAAACGTCAGAAAACCTAGAGTTATAAAAATGTCAGCGATATTAAAAATTGGGAACTCAAAAGGTATTGTTTTGAACATATCGACAACTTTTCCGTCATTCAAAACGCGGTCAGCCAAGTTTCCGATTGTACCGCCAAGAACCGCAGCAAGACCCAAGGTACCCCAGAAGCCTTCATTATATCTGAGCAAAATCATAATTAGTACAACTGCGGCAACAAATGCAATTCCCGCCAGCAGCCATTGTTGACCGGACAGAATATTAAGCATAGCACCGTCATTTTCCCATCGGGTCAGACCAAGAAGTCCCGGAATAACCTCAGGACCGACATCACCGATGTCTAAAGTGCGCAAAATCCAATGCTTAAAAAACTGGTCGAGTGCGACAATAAGAGCTGCAAAAAGAAAACAAAGCATATCGGTGTTACCTCCCTAAATTCAAAACAACATCAAGGCATCGGGGGCAAAGCTCCGGGTGCTTATCGCTTTTGCCAACATCCTTATCGTGTTTCCAACATCTTGCACATTTTGGCTCACCGCTTGCCTTAACGGCAATAACTATACCCGGAAACTCCGTGCTTAAATGAGCCTTTAAACTTGAATTATTATCAATGTTATTAACAATATTCACTCCGGAGACAATAAATATCGTTTCATAATCCTTATCTGCGACTTTCTCAAACCTTGCCGAAGCAGCGTCACTAACATGCAATGTAATCTCCGCTTCAAGCGACTTTCCAATAACCTTATCAATACGTGCAAGCTCAAGAGCTTTATATACATCAGTACGCAGCTTTAATATATCATCCCATACAGCTTCATTTTCAGGGGTCATGGAATGCTCTGCATTTGGTTCGGGCATCGAATTATATAAAATGCTGTCGGTTTCTGTGTCGCTACAATGAGGCATTAAAGCCCAAATCTCTTCTGATGTAAACGCAAGTATAGGAGCAAGCATTCGCACAAGAGCATTTAATATAGTATATATTGCAGTTTGTGCACTGCGGCGTTGTAAGCCCTGTGCTTCGTCACAATACAACCTATCCTTGATTATGTCAAGATAGAAGTTAGACATATCAACAGTACAGAAGTTATGAATTGCATGATAGATGGTATGATATTCATATCTCTCGTACGAAGCGGTAACGCTTGTAATCAAACGATTAAGCCTTGCCAACGCCCACTTGTCCAGCTCCGGCATATCCTCAAAACCAACAGGCTTGCCGGGGTCATAATCGCCTATATTTCCGAGAATAAACCTTGCGGTATTTCTAATCTTTAAGTATATTTCGGAGAGCTGTTTGGCAATTTCCTTTGACATACGAACATCGGTTCTGTAATCGGTTGACGCAACCCAAAGCCGCAGAACATCGGCACCGTACTCCTTCAGGAACTCCTCGGGAGAAACAGCATTACCAAGCGACTTATGCATTGCTTTTCCGTCACCGTCAACAGTCCAGCCGTTTGTCATTATTCTTCTATATGGAGCAACACCGTTAACAGCAATACTCGTCAGCATTGAAGACTGGAACCATCCGCGGTACTGGTCGCCACCCTCAAGATAAAGGTCGGCAGGAAAGCTAAGACTCGGGAAATTACCGGAGCTCAAAACATCAGCATGAGTTGAACCCGAATCAAACCAACAATCCAAAGAATCAGAACCCTTGGAAAACTCTTTAGCACTGCAGTGCGGACAAACGAAACCAACCGGCAATATTTCTGCGGCTTCCATTTCATGCCAGGCATTAGAGCCCTTATCTCCAAAAAGCTCGGCAACGGCATTAATTGTTTCCGGGGTACAAACAGGCTCCTGACAAGCTTCACAATAGAACACGGGAATAGGCATTCCCCAGTGACGCTGCCTTGAAATACACCAATCGGAACGCTCAACAAGCATTGCAATCATACGCTCCTTGCCCCACTCGGGAATCCAATGTATATCCTCACACGCACGCACCGCCGTATCCTTCATAGCGTCAACAGAAGCAAACCATTGCTCAGTAGCTCTGAATATAACAGGCTTTCTGCAACGCCAGCAATGCGGATAAGAGTGTACAATATCTTCAACGGCAAGCAAAGCACCGCTCTTTTCCAAGTCCTCAATAATTATATCATTAACCTTTGAATAATAATTACCCGCATATTGCAGAGCCTCTTCAGTCATCACACCATGAGCGTTAACAGGCATAACCATTGAAATCTGCGGATACATTTTGCAAACATTAAAGTCATCCACACCATGACCGGGTGCAGTATGAACACACCCTGTTCCCGTATCAACGGTTACATGGTCACCAAGAATCACAAGAGAATCACGGTCATAAAACGGATGTGAGGCTGTCATAAGCTCAAAGGCAGTGCCCGGAAGCTTTTTTAGTACTTCATATTTTTCGATACCGGCTTTTTCAAAAACAGCTTCAACAAGTTCGGCAGCCAAAATATAAACCTCGCTACCTGCTTTGACAACAGCATATTCTATCTTTGGACCAAGACAAATTGCAAGATTGCCCGGCAAGGTCCAAGCAGTTGTTGTCCAAATTAATATACTTGCATTCTCAGCTCCGGGGATTCCCTTGAGAACACCGTTATCATCCTTAACCTTAAATTTAACATAAATTGCTTTACACGGAACATCGGCATACTCGATTTCAGCCTCGGCAAGTGCAGTTTCATCCGTAGGACACCAATAAACAGGCTTATGCCCCTTGTAAATATAACCCTTTTCGTACATTTTTCCGAATACACGGACCTCTTCCTTTTCAAATGACGGAGCCATTGTCAAATAGGGATTATCCCAGTCACCGATTACGCCGAGCCGTTTAAATTGCTCCCGTTGTCTATCCACATATTCGGCGGCAAAATTATAGCAGGCATTACGAAACTCAGGTATTGACATTTTTTTTCTGTCAACCTTGTTTTTTTTAGTAATTGCAGTCTCAATTGGCATCCCATGATTATCCCACCCGGGAACATAAGGAGCATAAAAACCCGACATATTCTTATAGCGAACAACTATATCCTTAAGTATCTTGTTCAAAGCATGACCAAGATGAATATCCCCGTTTGAAAACGGAGGGCCATCGTGCAAAATAAATGAGGGCTTACCCTTATTTTTTTCCATAAGTGTTTCATAGACCTTTTTATCATAAAAGGTCTTAAGCATTTCCGGCTCACGTTTTGGGAGTGCTGCACGCATAGGGAAGTCGGTTTTTGGTAAAAGAATTGTTGGATTATAGTCCTGCGACACGATTTATGTCCTTTCTGCTTAGTTAAAGCGGTCAGATTTGATTCCTGACCGCCTATTGATTAATAATCAATATAAACGCTTAGTCATCACTGTCAAAGTTGGCACCGAATTTTAAATCATCAAAGTCAAACTTTGGTCTTGGTGAGGTTGTCTCTTCCTCCGACTCCTCATCATGAGAGTAAAGCTTTACAGTTCCGTCGTCATCTTCAAAAAGTGACGGATGCGGCTCATCTTCCGCTGCGGGAGCTTGTATTTCTTCCGGAGAACCAACCTCGCTTTCTGAAATCTGCTCAACTACCGAACCGATTTGCATAGCGATATCATCAATTTCGATTTCATTTGCATCCACAGTCGGAATCTGTTTTGTTGCTTGCTCAAGCTCAGGAGCTATGGCAGGCTGTTCAATATTTATAGGTGGTGCAGCTTGAACAGGTTGCTCTGCAATCGGTGCAGGAGCGGGTGCTTGCTCAGGAGCAGGTGCTGGAGCTGGCTGTGCCGCCCTTGAAGCTCTGGGTTGTTTTGCCGGAGAACCGCCTACCGATGCAGCTTGCCTGGGCTCACCCTTCGGCTTTACCGCACGTCTGGCTGTTTCAACCTTACTGAGAAATTCGGAATGCTTACGCATTATAGCCTGTGACAGCTCAATAAACTTTGCAGTTTCTTTTGCCGCAAGAGCAAGACGCGTTTCTTCCTCGGAAACTCGCTGTGCAATATCTGAAAGCTTAGCTTTAATCTCAATCTCCGTATTTTGAATCATCTCATCCTTGGTTCTCTTTGCTTCAACAGTTATCTCCTCACCCATACGCTGAGCAGTTAACAGAGCCATTCTCATAGCATCCTCTGTAGAGCGGTATTCCTCAACCTTCTCTACGAGAACCTTAAGCTTTCCTTTAAGTATGGCATTTTCCTTATACAAGGCATTGTAATCATTAGATACGGTTTCAAGGAAATCATCAACATCCCCTGCGTCATAACCGTTAAGCAAGGCTTTGTCAAAACCCTTATCTGCAATTTCTTGTGGAGTCAGCATTAATACTCAATCCTTTCGGCATTAAAATTAAAACAGTAACGCGAATTAGAAATATAATCCGTTATTTTCGAGTTCATCGATTAAATCACCAAGTAAATCAACATTGTATGGTGTAATCAAATATGTGTTTACAGCAACCTTTTTTATTTTGCCCTCTTGGGCATAGGCAACTCCGCTGAGAAAGTCAACCAAACGTCTGGCAATATCCTTGTTTGTTTGCTCAAGGTTTAAAACAACCGTATGTCTGTCACGAAGATTATCCGCAATTTCAGCAGCGGCTTCAAATCGTTCAGGCTTAAACAATGCAACCTTAAGCTGAGCCGTTGCGTGAATGTTGACGACCTTGTTATTACTACGTTGCTCCTCAAAGCCGCCGTACGAACTTCTTGCCTGAGCAGGAGTTCTTGGCGGTAATGGCAGCTCCTCGGTCATCGTTGGCTGAAAATCGTCAAAATCTTCCTCATCGTCATAAGGCTTAGCCAATTTTTTAAGTTCATTAAACAATCCCAAAGTCAGGAGACCTCCTTTTCAGTCATCGATGCTTCGTTACGGACACCGGTTACCGACGACTTGTTATCGCTCACCAAACAGAGCAGAGCCTATTCTAACCATATTCGCTCCGGCATGTATTGCGTCAATATAACTGTCGCTCATACCCATGGAAAGCAATCGCACAGAGACATTATCATATTTTTTTGCTCTCATGTCAACAAAAAGCTTGAACATTGTATCATAATAGTTACAATTTGTCACTTTTTTGTTAATTATCGGGGGAATTGTCATTAAACCAAGCACTCTGATTCCTTCGGTTGAAGAAGCAAAAGCGAGCAATTCCTCAGTCTGCTCAGGCATAACACCGGACTTTTGAGGCTCTCTGCCTATATTTACTTCAATAAGAATATCCTGCACAATTCCCAATGAGGTTGCTTTTTTTCCTATTAACTCCACGAGAGTTTTTGAAGAAACAGACTCAATCAAATCGCAAACACCAACAATTTTTGAAACCTTGTTGGACTGTAAATGACCGATAAAATGCAAAGGAGCACCCTGATATGCACCCAATGAACGTTTTTCGAGCATTTCCTGAACACGATTCTCACCAACTGCATCAACGTCGGCAGCAATCGCTTGCTTAATATCATCAACAGGCTTGGTCTTTGTAACGGCAACCAGAGTTATATCGTCAGGAGCCCTTCCTGATTTAATCGCCGCCTCTGCTATTAAGCTACGCACATTTTTTATGTTCTCAGCAATGCTAAATTCGGTCATACAAAAACATTCCTTTCGATAAAACGAGCAAATCAAGCAATTACGGAACAACCTTGCCGGGATAAAGATTATTCGCTTTTACGATTATTGTTGAATCAACACGTAAAGGAGAGCCTGTATCAGCACCGTCACGCACGAGATAACTGTCACCTGTCTCTCTTAGTATTTCAACATCAACTTTTTCCGCAAGCCCTGATGTTTGCAGGTAAATAAAAGTATTATTCTCTTCATCAAGATGTATGGCTTCCTTTGGAACACGAATTCCCGTTACAACACCAACAATTATATCCGCACGAAGTGAACGCAGCGGCGCAATGTCATGCACCCCTCTGTCACTCGAGAAAAGCACAACACATAAACCATCCTCACGCCTGCCGATACTCTCAACCAGCATATCTATCTCAGCGTTATATGCACCGAAAAACTGAACAGTTTTTGTTTGACCTGTAGAAAGTTGAGAAGCATCGTCAAAATCCATAATAGCGGCATAATACCACTTAAACTCTGTTATAAGCTTCCCCGTTCCATATGTACTCAAAGGAGTGTCAAAGAGCAAATTTAAGTCCGCCGGAGAAATATTATGCAGTAAACTAGGGCTGATATGCTCAAAACCGTCAATTATATGTGAAAACGTACCGCTTGAATGTGAGGTTATATTTCTCGTACCGACATATCTGCTCTCAAGCTCCTCGAGGAGCTCCTGCAATGATGAAGTATCGGTTTCAAGCGAAAAAATACTTGCTTCAATATTCAAAGTAAGCTCATCAAGTCTTCTGAAATCATGACTGTTTACTGCAGCGGAAAGCTCAAGAACTGCACCGAGCCCCGCCGAATCGCTATTGCCGCGAAAAGAATCCATCTGTGCGATTTTCAACCTGAGAGAACGAATTTCACTTGCAAGCTCAAGAGCGTCGTTGCTTAAATACTCCACGGCAATAACCTGCCCCGAAGCTACTTTTTCTCCTTCGCTGACAATAGGAAGAACAGCAGAGCCACCTTCCGTTAATATTGTTTCGGTACGGACAATAAATCCTTGTGCCGGCAGTGTTTCCTCAATGGAATATCTGACAGCATCCGTGGTTTCATACGCATTTACAACTGCGTTGTAAGCATATACGCCGATATAACAAGCGACGGCGAGAAAAAGCACGCCGGTTGTAAGCCTTATGAAAAAATCACTTCTTTTCATGAACACCCAAATTCCATAATCTCATCAATACCATATTGAATATCCGGCACATCATCCCAAGCTATCCATTTAATATCACTATCTCGCCTAAGCCATGTCAGCTGCCGCTTGGCATATCGCCTGGATTCCATTTTCACTTTCTGGGCAGCAGCTCCGATATCAGAACCGCTGAGAATTGACGATGATATCTCTTTGTATCCGATGGCCTGCATAGAGGTATTATCACAAGTAACACCCATATCCAGCAGAGCCTTAACCTCACCCTCAAGCCCTTTGGCAATCATTTCATCAACACGGCTGTCTATTTTCTTATAAAGCACGGCTCTTTGTGAGTAATTTAGAGCAAACTTGGTTGCATTATACCTGGGCGGAATTGATTTTGTCTCTTTATCGTGCTGCGAAATCGATTTACCGGTTGCTTCAAAAATTTCCAAAGCACGAACAATTCGCTTTTTATCATTTGAGTGTAATCGTGCCGCACTATCTACATCTACTTCACGTAGCTTACCCAGCATAACGTCGCCGCCAACTGCTTCAAACTCTGCTTCAAGCTTCTCTCTTAACCCCTCATCACCACGAGCTGAAAAAAATCTCCCCGAAAGCAACGAGTCAATATACAAGCCTGTTCCCCCAACCAAAATCGGCTGCTTTTTGCGTTGTAAAATATCATGTATACAGCTTGACGCATCTTCAATATAGCGTGCGACAGAATAATCATCATCCGGTGAAATAAAGCCTATCAAATGGTGAGGTATACCACGCATTTCATCAATTGTCGGTTTCGCCGTACCGATGTCCATGTACTTATAAACCTGCATGGAATCAGCAGAAACAATCTCTCCGCCAATCTTTTCGGCAAGCCGGACACCAAGCTCACTTTTTCCCGTGGCAGTCGGACCTGTAATTACAATTATCCTCGGCGTGTCACTCATACTCGCCCAAAACCCTTGTCCAACGTGGATTTGGTGATTTCAAAAGCAACAGGACGCCCGTGCGGACAACACATAATTTCACCCGACATAACCTTTGCCGCAAGTGATTCCAGCTCACGAAAACCGGAAGCACGACCAGCTTTTATAGCAGCCTTACACGCAATGCTTCTTAAAATATCATCCATTTTTGACGGCTCAGAAAACCCGCCATGCCTGAGCACATCACATATTTCCGACAAAACAGCTTCGGTGTCGCCAATATCAATCTCAGCCGGAATATGTCTTACCGCAACGGAATCCTCTCCAAAGCTCTCAACGGTAAAGCCCAGCTTATCCAGAAACTCGGCATTTTCAAGCAGAATTGCTGCATCCTCATGCCCGGGACGGCATATTACCGGAGAGATTAATGACTCAGACATAGACTCAAAGGCACTGTTTTTTAGGGCATCAAAATGAATTCGCTCATGAGCCGCATGCTTGTCAATAAGCCATAAGCTGTCTTGATATTCGACAATTATATATACATTCAAAGCCTCGCCGATAACACGATATGGCGGAGAAGACGGCTGATAACCGGAAAATTCAGAATAGTCATATTTTGAATTATCGGGAGCTATTAACTTCTGTGCCAGCTGCGGATTCTTGGATGATTTATAAACAACTGAAGGCTCTGTAACCCGGGCAATTCTAAAATCCTCTACACTCATTGCCTTAAAGGCTTCCCCAGAATCTCTGTGCGTATTAAAATCGTATGATTCTTGATTCTTAACCGGAGCGTTTTCGGTCATAGTAAAATCGCCTGCGGGCAAATGCGGGCTGCCGACATCAATCCTTGCTTTATCAAGTGCCCCCAGTGTTGCATAATAAACACCGTCGAAAACCGGCTTATCCGAAACAAACTTTATCTCGGTTTTAGCAGGATGAACATTTACGTCGACATCGCTCGGTTTTATGCTAATAAAAAGCACACAAGACGGAAATCGCCCGGATGGCAAAGTGTTTTTATAAGCCTGCTCAAGTGCGGATTGTAAAAGTGCCGAGCGGATAACTCTGCCGTTTACAAAGAAAAACTGGTAATTCCTATTACCCCTTGCAACAGCAGGTGATGAAACATACCCACTAACAGTAACCGATTCATCAGAAGACTCGGCACTAAGCAGCCCCGCTTCAATATCCCTGCCCAGCAAGCTGTAAATACATGAATCCACCTTCGAATCTCCCGGAGTATGATATTCGGTTTTCCCGTCCCTGATAAAACGCATGGAAATATCCGGACGAGACAATGCACTTCGCAAAACTACAGATGAAATACTCGAAGCCTCCGCACGGTCTGACTTCATGAATTTTTGTCTTGCCGGTGTGTTAAAAAACAAGTCACGGACAATAATGGTCGTACCTTCGGGACAACCGACAGGCAACATATCAACAACCTCACCCGCTTCCAAAGTAAGAGACACACCCTCGTTTGCACCGTACTCACGAGTCATCAACTCAATTCGTGAAACAGCGGCGATAGCAGCAAGAGCTTCTCCTCTAAAACCAAGCGTTCCTATAGCTGCAAGCCCTTCGGCGTCTCGAAGCTTACTTGTAGCATGACGAAGAAAAGCGGTTTTTACATCATCCGCAGCGATACCGCATCCGTTATCTGTAACACGAATATATGTCATACCGCCTTTTTCAATCTCAACAGTAATTATACCTGCACCCGAATCAACAGAATTTTCCATCAATTCCTTAACGACGGACGCAGGTCTCTGCACAACCTCGCCCGCCGCAATCAAATCAGCAACACACTGCTCCAGCTCTAAAATCTTAGGCAATTAAATTCCCCCAACCTTACAACATCTACCGATACACAATCGGCAAGCCCTTGACATTTACAGGGTCGACATCAAGAATTGCGATATCTCCTACGGTGCAATCTATGTTTGTTACATCGACCATTGTGTGCATTAAACCGACGCTTCCTAGGACTCTTGCTTTTTGGCCATTGACTCTGACGAAAACCTTTCTACGCCGCCATCTGAAAATGCCGAACAAGCTACCTTCGACGATATATCTATCAACACCAAAACCGTGATAATAGCCAACCGAAAGAATTGCAATCTTTGTCGGAGCTCTTGTCACAAAACTACGCTCACTGCCTATTGTATGACCTTTGGGGTGCCAAACAACCTCCTCAAGACCCGCTTCAATATAGCCAACCTTTGAGAGCCCCTGCACCGCCTTCCCCGGAATCCTGCCCGTAAGAGCCGTATCGACTCGCACTGCATCCATAAGGTCAATTTCATATTTGAACAAAGCCGCGGAATCACAAGCATGTGCCGTTCCCGGCTCATATCCCATTTCAATAATTCTGTCTAAGACATCATTAAATTTATCCAGCTGAGCAAACGTATGCTTTTTATTACGCCACGAAGAAGAAAATGTCGTGAATGTACCAATTACATGAAGACTTGACATATAATTATAAATAGCCGCAACCTTATCAAGCTCAGTCGGTTGAAAACCGTAGCGACCAAGTCCTGTATCAATCTTAATTTGAATATCCGCAACAATTCTTCGAGATTCTGCGATTCCGTTTATTGCCACCGCAGCATCATAGGAACCGGCTGTACAAATAACGCCGTATGACAAAAGCTCATTGATTTCATTAGGGTCTGCCGTGCTTCGCAGCATCATAAGACGCTCTTTAGAAAATCCGTTTTGACGGAGCAATCTTGCATCATCAGGGTCGGAAACTATAAAATTCTTTATCCCCTCATCACGCAAAAAGCTTGCAACCGTAAGCAATCCCATGCCTCCGGCATTTGCACTTAAATCAACGAAAATATGAACACCCTCAGCACAATCCTTAATTGCTCTGAGATTATTTCTGACAACACGTAAATCTATAACCAGATTTTTCATTATATAAAAAACCCATCCCTTTCGTACTAACTGCGACACACCAAAACCGTATTATTCCACATCCTGCCGCAACGACACATTATGATACCATGTATTCACGTTATAATCAAGTTTTTGCCATTGTTTATTAACAGCACAGATGGTAAAATGTCGATATTTGAAAAAGATTCATCGGAGGCAAAAAGGTTGGCAATTGTTGGTAAAAGTATCGAAGTAGATGAAAATGAATTAAATACACAAAAGCAGCATATGCAAAAAGTCTATGAAGTACTGCAACTGCAGAAAAAGCAATGGTATGCATATGTGGATACCTACGGCTGCCAGCAAAACGAATCAGACAGTGAAAAGCTCCGAGGAATGCTTATAGAAATGGGCTATGACATAACATACGACGAAAATGAAGCAGACGTTGCAATTATAAATACCTGTGCAATTCGGGAAAATGCGGAAAATCGTGTACTTGGAAATGTCGGAGCTCTTATTCATACAAAAAAAGCAAACCCGAAGCAGCTGATAGTCTTTTGCGGTTGTCTTGCGGGAGTGCCGGAAACAGTAGAAAAAGTAAAAAATTCATATCATCATGTAGGGCTTGTATTCCCGCCGGGTAAAATATGGAAATTCCCTGAACTATTACAGCGTGCACTTACCGAGAAGAAACGCATATTTGAAAAGGACAGTGAAGAATCAATGGTGGCTGAAGGCTTACCATCACACCGCGACAATGAAGTCAAAGCATGGCTGCCTGTTATGTACGGGTGTAATAATTTTTGCTCATATTGTATAGTACCGTATGTGCGGGGAAGAGAACGAAGCCGCAAGCATGAAAAAATATTGGACGAAGCAAAATCGCTGGTTGCGTCAGGCTACAAGGATATTACTCTGCTCGGTCAAAACGTAAACTCTTATAATGACGGAAAGACAGACTTTGCCAAGTTAATTCGTATGATTAATGATATAGACGGCGATTTCTTAATACGCTTTATGACAAGCCACCCTAAAGACGCATCGCTTGATTTATTCAAGGCAATGGCAGAGTGTGAAAAAGCGGCAAAGCACATTCATCTACCGTTTCAAGCAGGAAGTGACCGCATTTTAAAGCTTATGAACCGAGGATATACACAGGAATCATATCTTGAAAAAATCACCGCCGCACGTAAGCTTATGCCGGATATTGTTATAACAAGCGATGTAATTGTAGGATATCCCGGTGAAACAGAAGAAGAATTCAACGAAACACTAAAGCTCGTGGAAAAAGCTCAGTTCGAAGCAATGTTCACATTCATTTACTCAAAACGCCCCGGCACCTCAGCGGCAAAACTGCCCGACACAGTAACAAGAGAAGAAAAGCAAGTAAGATTCGAGCGGCTAATGGATTTGCAAAACGAAATCTCCGACAGAAAACACGAAGCATATATCGGAAAAACAATTCGGGTACTCGTTGACGGCGAAGCCCCAAGCGAAGAATACCCCTTAAAAGCACGCACAAACGGCGGAAGACTGGTACACCTAAAAGGCAAACCATCACTAATAGGCACATTCACAAAAGCCAAAATAACCCACAGCAACAATTGGTCCCTATTCGGAGAAGCAAAATGAAAAAAGAAAACCTTGGTATAGCAATTGATATAGGAACAACAACGGTTGCACTACACCTTATTGAAATAAATTCCGGCACAAAGCTTGCAACAATTAGCGGCACAAACGCTCAGACACCATATGGTGCGGATGTTACGAGCCGTATCAAATATTGCGTCGAAAACGGGCATGAAAAACTGACAGACATAATCCGCAAGCAAATATCAGAAATGATAATCGACGCTTGCGAAATCGCCGTGAAAAAGCCTGAGAGTATTGAACACATATCAATAGCCGCAAATACTGTTATGCAACATCTTATCGCAGGATATTCACCGGTCACAATGGGAGTTGCACCGTTTACAACAGTCAGCATGTTTGGCGAAACACTACCAATATGGGACGACCTACCCGTATCTAAAAGTGCTCTAATTTACTACACCCCTGCAATATCCGCATATGTCGGAGGCGACATCACAGCAGGACTCCTTGCCGCAGGATTTGAAGGCATTACCGAACCCGCAATATTCCTCGACATAGGCACAAACGGAGAAATTGTGCTCAAGCATAATGGCACATACTACTGCTGTGCAACCGCCGCAGGACCCGCATTTGAAGGTGCGGAAATAGAAATGGGCATGCCCGCAGAACCCGGAGCAATCGACCACGTGCAGCAAAACGAGAAAAGTGAAATTACTTTTACAACAATAGGAAAAATAACACCTAAAGGAGTGTGCGGCTCAGGGCTGCTCGACACTCTTGCGATTTTACTCGATATTGGAGCGGTTGATGAAACGGGTCGATTGCTTGGTACAGACAAATTTTGGCTGAACGAAGGCGTTTATATCACAGCCGAGGACATACGAAAGCTGCAACTCGCAAAAGCCGCAATAGCTGCAGGAATTCAAGTCTTATTACATTTTGCCGGAATCAAAGAAAATGATATTAAACTGCTTGCACTCGCAGGCGGCTTCGGAAGCTATATGGACACAAACAGTGCCGCAAGAATCGGACTATTTCCAAAAAGTATGCTTCCAATTGCAAAAACCCTTGGCAATACAGCCGGAGAAGGTGCAGCAATGGCGGTCAGCTCCGAGGAAATGCGGAAACGACTCAGCAAAATCAAAGAACAATGCGAATATATCGAACTATCATCAATAGCATTCTTTAACGAAAAATTCGTAGATGAAATGACATTTGAAGAAAAGTAACCGACAAAAGAAAGGGCTATAATACAAAAATGAGCACTTACAACGAACTTGCAAAGACAGCAGTAACATGCGGCTTTACTAACTATACAGAACTTGACATATCAACACTGGAGTTCATGCAGGAGGTACGCGACATGTGCAATGAAAAACAGTGTAAAAGCTACAACAAATCATGGTCATGCCCGCCCGCATGTGCATCACTCGAAGAAATGCGAGAGAAAGTAAAAAAATATAAAACAGGAATCCTTGCCCAAACAGTCGGCGAGCTTGAAGACAGCATGGACTGGGACGCAATAATGGAAACCGGAGCACAGCATAAAGAAAACTTCAAAAGAATGCGGGAAGCACTAAACAAAAAACACCCAACCGTGCTCGCAATGGGAGCAGGAGAATGTAAAATATGCGAAGCCTGCACATACCCGGACAGCCCCTGCAGCCACCCCGAAAAAATGGAAACATCAATGGAAGCTTACGGGTTATTTGTAAGCAAGGTCTGCACAGACAACAACCTGACATACAATTACGGACAGGAAAAAATAGCATTCACATCATGCTTTTTAATCGAATAAAACAGAAAAAAGAGGATATCACAAAAATGCGAACCGAACGTGAAATGATGGAGCTAATACTCGGAGTAGCAAACACTGATGAGCGAATCCGTGCCGTCAGCATGGAAGGCTCACGAGCCGACCCGAACGCTCCAAAAGATAAATATATGGACTATGATATCTCATACTATGTTGAGGACATAAAACTATTCTACAACAATCCCGCATGGGTAGAAGAAAAGTTCGGTAAACATCTTATAATGCAAATGCCGGAAGCAATGAGAAACCCTGACGGCAGCGGACACTTCAACTATATGATGATATACCCCGACGGCACTAGAATTGACTTAACCTTTAAACCGTGGAAATACGAGGACGATGGCGAACCATCCATAACTCTTTTAGACAAAGACAACGGAAAAGGCTTCAGACCCGAAATGCCTCCGCCAAATGATAAAATCTATCACATAAAACCACCGTCACCCTTATACTACTACTCATGCGGCAACAACTTCTGGTGGTGCCTCAACAACGTTGCAAAAGGCATAGCAAGAGACGAGCTGCCATACGTGATGACAATGCTCCACGAAGTGCGAAATGAACTGCACGACATGATAAACTGGCACATTGGAACTGAGCACAGCTTTAACCTATCAACAGGCAAAGACGGAAAATACTTCAAACGCTATCTATCCTCCGAACTCTACGAACAATACAAAGCAACTTACCCCGCCGGCGACTACAACGACATATGGAAATCAATCTCCACAATGTGCGACCTATTCCACACCCTCGCAACATCCGTAGCCAACAACCTCAACTTCACCTACAAACAAAACGAAGAAGACGGCATAAGAACATACTTAAACATGGTGAAAGACGAATAAGAAATTAAATAAATTAACCGAAAAGTGTTTATTTCTTCTTTTCACGTTTAATAACTCGTTTAAGTTTCATTATCTTTAAATCAAGCTCAAATGAAATTTCATCACCAGAAATTTCAAGGATATTATCTTCTAAAATATCCATAAATATGTCGCCACCTTTTTGCATTAATGCATTCGCTTTTGGCTCTTCTTTAATATCCGGCAGTACTGATACTATTCTGGCAAACTCGCGTATTTTTGCAAATGTTTCTACGATTGCAAGTGTTGTTTTTGTGGCAGTTGGACTTTTTAGAATTGTTGCAAGCATGTAAAGACCTTTTTCTGTGAATGCCTTTGGAGTGTATTTTGTATATTGCCCTTTACCGATTGTCTCTAAGGTCGCAATTTGCGACCTTAGAGAAGATAGTTCTTCATTATCAAGGGATAATAGATAACCGGAAGGGAATTTATCAGGATTTCTTCGAACTGCCTCATTGATACGTTTTACTTCCACACCATACAAATCTGCAACATCTCTATCGAGCAGTACTAGCTCTTCCCTGTCTCCCAATTGGAAATTGTCTGGCGACTAACACCAATTTTCTCCGCGTCCTCCTCTTGAGAAAACTCAACCTCCGACCTAGCCTGTTTTAGCACATCAGAAATACTCATAACGAATCAACGCTCCTTCTTATTAATGTCACTCATGCATGATAGTGTGAGTATAGCCATAATTAAATAAAAATGCTACCAAAACAACTTTACATCCGTGCACAAATACTTTTACATTTATGCTTTATAAGCAAAAAAAGAACCGATATAGTACCGGTTCTCTTTTTACTAAATAATCTATCGTTCGATAACAATTGTACACTCTGTCGCTAATGCGGCAATTGCACCCAGAGCTGCAAAAATCGGAGCTAAAACAATTCCTGCTATACCCACAGTTACGGGAAAGCTTAGGATTTCATTACCGTCTTTACCTCTGACGGTAATTTTCTTTGCATTACCTTGTTTAATAATATCCTTGATTTTCTCAATCAAATCTTCTCCGCTGATTTTAAACTCTTCTGTGTTTTTATTCTCGTCCATTTTCTATTCCTCCATTAATCTTAATATTATAGCTTACTAACTCTGTGATAAATATACCACCTCCGAATTAAACAAAAATTCATATAAGGTTAAATACACATTAAATATAAAGGCAGCATATGTTATAATAAACAACAGTATATATAAAACTGTTGTAAACTGCAAACAAGGATAGGGAAAACAATATGTGCGATACATTTGGAATCACAGCAGACTGGAGCGAGCATAATGTCGCGTATTTTGCGAAAAACAGTGACCGTAGCCCAAACGAACCACATCTGGTTCTGCGAGTTCCTGCGGCAAATCATATGACAGGCTCAATGGTACGGTGTACATATATAAATATTCCTCAGGTTGAGCATACGAGGGAAGTGATTTTATATAAACCCTCATGGATTTGGGGTGCGGAGATGGGAGTCAACGACGCCCGTGTCGCCATAGGAAATGAAGCGGTATTCACAAAAGCCAAAAAAGGAGAACCGGCACTGCTGGGTATGGATATACTGCGACTTGCTCTGGAGCGGGCAGACTCAGCAAAAAAAGCAATAGAAGTCATGATTAAGCTCCTTAAAGAGCATGGACAGGGCGGCAACTGTGGATACGACAAAGAATTCCGCTATGACAACAGCTATTTAGCCGCCGACCCGAAAGAAACATATGTTTTAGAAACCTCCGGGAAAAATTATGTAGTTATAAAGGTGGATGAAAAATATGCCATATCCAACCGGCTAAGCATAAGAAAAGACCATATACTCAGAGAGGGTTTGTCTCCCGGGGAAAACTTCTCAAAACGATTCACAGAGCCGGTGTTTTCGTATTTTTCCGCAGCAAAAACCCGCAGAAGTCAGGTCACAGAAAAGCTTTCTCCGGCTAACGACTCATATGAGCTAATGAATATTCTCAGAAATCATAACGAGAATATAGAAGGAAATGAGTTCAACCACTGCAGCATAGCCAGCGTTTGTATGCATGCAGGCGGCTTAATAGGTGACCACACAACCGGAAGCCTTGTAGCAGTGCTGCGTCCCGAAAAGCCAATAACACTCTGGACAACAGGAAGCTCAACACCATGTATTTCTGCGTTTAAACCTGTTTTTTGGAACACAGATTCTGCTCCGCTCTTTAGCGACCCAAAAGCAAGCTTTGAGTACTGGTTAAAAAGAGAACACATCCACCGTGCAGCTATTGCTGATAAGGTTGATGTTATATCTCTGCGTGAAAGAATAACAACTCTTGAAAAAGAGTGGTTGCAAAAAGAAAATGAAATCATGCAGGAAGACACACCGGACACATCAAAGCTCGCCGCACTCTCAGCAGAAGCAGACAAACAAGAACAAGCAATGATAGATGAACTCTATAACGAGAACTGGCGGGAAATCAACAAAAAAGGACGCTATGCACGCTACTGGAACAGAAAAAACGAAAAGCTCGGACATCGCGAATCAAATCTGACTAAAGCATAATGAAGGCACCACGAGAACCGCCCCCACACAGCTTACATCTATGGCATACTTTCAACTTATTACATTAACTGATATGGAGGAGCTATGAGAAGAAAAGACAGAGAAAGAGATGAGTCGTTTGCGTTGGAGGTGTTGCGTGATTGCGAATATGCAACTTTAGCAACGGTAAACGCAAGCGGTACACCGTATTGTGTTCCTCTATCCCTTGCTTTAATTGATAAAACAATATACTTCCATTGTGCAACAGAGGGCAAAAAGCTGGAAAACATAAGGAATAACAGCGATGTATGTGTTAGCTGTGTGCGATATACAAATCTTCTGCCGGAGCAATTCACAACAGAGTATGAAAGTGCTATAGCAGACGGAAAGTGCTGCATTGTTTCAGATGATGAAGAAAAATTGACTGCACTGAGAGTAATTAGTGAAAAATATGCAAAAGGCAGCATGGATCAGTTCGATGCAAAAATCGCCGAATATATACACAGAACCTGTGTTTGCAAGATTGAAATAACTCGTATAACAGGCAAGGCTAATTTAATTTGACAGAAAGACAATATAAAGGAAATAAAGCATGAATATAGTATCGGTAAATACAGATAATTTAAAAGAATATGTTGAACTGTCACTGCTCTTATTCCCCGAGGAGACTTATGATGTTGAGTATGAGATGTACAAAGAATCATTTGCTACTGACAAAGAAATGGGGTTTCTATATCAGGCAGACAATAAATATGTAGCTCTGCTGCACATCTCAATACGAAGCGACTATGTTAACGGAACAGACACATCACCGGTTGTTTACATTGAAGCAATATATGTATTACCTGATTACAGAAAAAAGGGTATCGCCAGAGAGCTTATAGAGTTTGCAGAAAGTATTGCAAAAGAAAAAGGAATAACCCAACTTGCCTCTGATTGTTTCATAGACAATCACGCAAGCGAGCTATTCCACAAATCCTGCGGCTTCAGAGAAGAAGAGCGAGTCATCTGCTTTGTAAAAGATGTTTAGTAAGGTTATTTGAGATAGCTTTTTATTGCCTCCTCAACGGATGAGTTTAAAGACCTTCCGCTAGATGATGAATAAAGTGCAAGCTGTCTGTGTAACTCGGGTGCAATACGTACGTTAAATGAGCCTTTGAAGGGTTTTTCCGGCTCATATCCATTTTCAACACAAAAATCGAGGTACTCATCTACAGAGTTATGAAAATCCTGTGTAATTAAACTCACAGAATCACCTTCAAATGAAATCAGTGCTTTTATCCCAATAACCTTGCCATGAAAAACAGCGTCGTCCTCTGAATATTCAATACTTCCCGAATAGCCTTTATATTGCATACAATTATTTGTTTTCATATCAAACCTCTTTCTTTCAGTGAAGCGATGATATCGTCAATCTGATAAAGTTTTAGAACATTCCTTGGGTGCGGTTTGTGGATACGTAAGTAATCACCTTTCCCGTCAGTAAACGAAACCCTTGAGCCGCCTGTTTTATTACCTTTAACAATAATAAAGTCAAGCTGCCCAAATAGTGTAACCAACTCATCAAAAATAAAATCTAGCGGACGAGATAAAAACCGACTTAATAGCTTTTCTTTCTTGCTCAATATAATCACCCATAATAATTATATACTTTTTATTGTGAGTGTGCAACTATTATTAGTTGCACTATTTGAGGCAGGGCTATCGGAGGGAGAGTAATAAATGTACTTGGAAACGGAAAGAATGGTTTTGCGGGAGTTCACTATGGATGATTTTGTTGACTTCCATGAGATATTCAGTGACTCTGAGGTAATGAAGTATACTGAGCCACCGTATGATATGGAAAAGTCAAGAGCTTTCCTTAGGGAGTTTTGCATTGAGCAAGACCCTAAAGGCGGGTTTGCTGCTGTTCTGAAAGAAACGGGTAAAGTAATAGGGTACATACTCTTTTGCTCGGTTGATGACCCGGAAATCTATGAAATCGGGTGGATTTTTAATAAGAACTATTGGCGAAAAGGTTATGCATATGAAATATGCAGTCATCTTATTAAGTATGGCTTTGAAGAGCTGGAGCTACATAAAATCTGTGCAGAAGCAATTGATACCGACAAGTCTGTCTCATTAATGAAAAAACTCGGTATGCAGCTTGAAGGCACCCAAAAAAAGCACACGAAAAACAATGAAGGTCTGTGGCAAGACCTCCATTGGTACGCAATCCTAGGCGAGGATTATTTTTTAGTTAAGTGACAGAATATGATAAGCTCATTTTACTTATGCAAAATCACAATACATTCCCCGAAGTCAAACACTAAAACGCCGGGAAAATACGCATATCGACGATTTTATGTTCCAACTACTTGAACTTCATCATTCACAGCGGTTAAGCTGACCTTTGTTATCGGACGAGCATAATTTGATATCATTTCAGAAGCAATTTTATCCTCTATCTCCTTTTGAATTGTACGCCGAAGATTTCTTGCACCATAAGCCTGTGAAAAGGATTTTTTGGTAAGATAATTAAGCAACTCATCGTCATAACTTAACTCAACACTTTTCTCCGCCATGGAATCGCAAAGCTCACTGAGCATTAACCTGGCAATAGACATGAAGCTCTCTTCAGATAGATGATTAAAGTAAACAACCTCGTCAACACGGTTGATAAACTCAGGACGAAGGAAGTCCTTAAGTGCTTTTTCAGCCTTTTCCTTGCCCTGCTCATCAGCAGAGCGGTTAAACCCTACAGCACCGTCTTTTTTATCACTGCCAGCATTTGTGGTCATAATAATAACAGTGTTTTCAAAGTTAATATTTCGCCCGTGCGCATCTGTTATATGCCCGTCATCAAGGATTTGAAGCAGAATATTCATTACATCAGGATGTGCTTTTTCTATTTCGTCAAAAAGAACGACACTATACGGTCTTCTGCGGATTTTTTCCGTCAACTGACCGGCTTCATCATATCCCACATACCCGGGTGGAGAGCCGATAATCCGCGAAACTGCATGCTTTTCCATAAACTCAGACATATCAAGCCGTATAAGTGACTCAGGCGAGTCAAACAAATCGGAAGCAAGCCGTTTAACAAGCTCAGTTTTACCGACACCTGTCGAGCCGATGAAAATAAATGAAACAGGCTTACGTTTTGACGAAATTCCGACCCTATTGCGTCTTATTGCAGCACAAACAGTTTCAATCGCTTCATTTTGCCCGATGATACTTTCCTTTAGCCGTAAATCCAGCTCGGATAACCGCTTAAATTCATCCTCACGGATATTGGAAGCAGGAACCTTTGTCCAAAGCTCAATAACTCGCGCAAGATTATCGATTGTCAACATCGGGTCGCCTTCCAGTTCCAGCGTATCAAGCTCGTCGGACAAACGAAAATCAAGACTGCGAATCTCCGCAAGCCTGGCATAGTCATTGCCATCCGGTGCCGAAAGAATCAAATCACGCTCTCTTTGCAAATCAGCCTTTTCTTTTTTTATTAACTCTTTTCGTGCAATCAGCTCACTCTTTAAGTTCATATCGGAGCAAGCTTCATCAATAAGGTCAATAGCCTTATCGGGTAAAAATCTATCAGAAATATATCTTTCGGAAAGAGTCACCGCTTGACGTGCAATATCATCAGAGACCTTAACCCCGTGGAACGCCTCATAATAATTTTTAATACCAATAATAATTTCAACAGACTCACTAATCGACGGCTCAGAAACCACAACAGGCTGGAATCTGCGTTCAAGTGCAGCATCCTTTTCGATATGCTTTCTATATTCGTTAAAGGTGGTTGCACCGATTACCTGTATCTCTCCGCGTGAAAGTGCAGGCTTCAGAATATTTGCGGCATTCATCGAACCCTCTGCATCTCCTGCCCCGACAAGACTATGCACCTCATCGATAACAAGGATAACATTTCCGTGATTTCGTATTTCCTCGACAAGCCCTTTCATCCGGCTTTCAAACTGTCCTCTAAACTGGGTTCCTGCAACAAGTGCTGTTAAATCAAGCAGATAAACCTCTTTATTTCGCAGCTTTTGCGGAACATCCTCACTATGAATACGCTGAGCAAGCCCCTCTGCAATTGCCGTTTTTCCGACTCCGGGCTCACCAATCAGGCAAGGGTTATTTTTTTGCCTGCGGTTTAAAATCTGAACAACCCGCTCGGTTTCTGTTTCACGCCCGACAATTCTGTCAAGCTTGCTCTCGGCAGCTTTTCTTGTCAGTGAAATGCAATAATTCTCAAGATACTTACGCCTTTTACTGCCATGCCCGGCTGTTACACCATGCTCCTTTTCCTTTGGGTCACGACCCGGTCTTGGATAATCACGCGGCGGCGAATCATCCGGACCTCCGAAAAGTCTGCTGAGAAATGGAAAAGTTGCGGTTTTGCCATCCTCTGTGTTATCATCCTGCTCATCTTGCTCGGTAAGACCTTCAAGCCCGCCCATTGCCTCCATCATCTCATCGGTGAGACTTTCCAAATCCTCGTCGGTCAGCCCCATTCTTTTGATAATGTCCTCAACAGGTTTAATATTTAATTCACGTGCACATTTAAGACATATTCCCTCATTTGTGGAATGCCCGTTTTCAATCCTGGTAATAAAGATTACGGCAGGGTTTCGTTTACATCTTGAACAGACTGTTGGTTGCATTCGTTTTCTCCGTTTTCGATTGGTGTTTTTAATCTGGCTTTCATTATTCTGATATATGAAATTATATAACCCGCAAGTGCGATTAAAGCAAGGCAAATTGCGACAGATGTTAATATTACAGCAACTTCATCCGAGATTCTAAATAACATCATTGCGATACAAACTGCGTAAAATACTATTGTTGAAACCTTACCCAAAATGTTTGCGGGAGGCAATTCAACGTGTGCTTTTTTGTGTAAGACAAGCCCGCCTATTCCCATTAAAATTTCCTTTACGAAAAACACAAGCACAGCCCAAAGAAGGATAGGTCTGGTAATAGTGATGCATATAAGCACAGTAAATGTCATCAGCTTATCACCAAGCGGGTCAAGGAGCTTACCGAGCTTTGATTGGGCATTAAATCTGCGAGCTATAAACCCGTCAAGAAAATCGCTTAGTCCGGCGATAAAGTAAACAAGGATGGCATAATACTTAATATCGCTATCGTCTGTGAAGTACGCAATGACAAACACCGGCACAAGACAAATGCGAAAAATTGAAATAATATTAGGGACGATTTTCACCAAATGACACCACCACCCGTCAGACTCCAAGCAGATTAGCTATCGGATTATTATTAACAAGATAGAGCAATATAGTTGTACGCTCAAGAGTCGGCAAAATTAATAAACCGAAATATCTTAAAATTACTGCAATCGCATAAACTATGATTACACCCTTTAACAGCCCTAAAACAGAGCCCGAAATGATATCGACAAGCCGAAGCCCCGGAAGAGCAAACACAAAACCGACTAAATTACCAATAACCGCAAAAACTATTGCAATCAAAAGAAAAGCAATTCCAAACACAGCAACAAATGATAAAGTCGAAGATACTCTTTCAGCAATTAAATCAGAAAAATACCTCATAGTTTCTTCTTCTTCGACCTCAATCGATTTTTCCGCAATTCTTACTGAAGCGGCTTCAGGAAAACCGATTTGCCGTAGAGCCAAATATGCAGTTCCGAAATCCGCATCATCAATTTCATGGTCATGTGCAATAGGCTGGTATTCAATGCCGTCCTCAGACAGTTCGGTAATGGTTGAATCGAGCATACCGCTGACAAAAGGCATTAACATTCCTTTTGCTTCATCTGCATATGCTTCCGCAGCCATATTTGCGACAAGCAAAGACGCAATCAAAGAAACAATACCGAAAACACCTCTGATAAGCCCGCTTTTATATCCACGCCAGGCACAGAAAGCAATGGTTCCAACTATAGCTACATCAAGTAAAAATGCGGTCACTGTTTAGTGCTCCTCTTCTCTTCGCAGAACAACTGCGGAATTATCGCTTGTGGCAATTGCAACATTATCCCGGACTGCCAGAATTCGACTTGCTCCTGCTGCTGAAATATTACCCGCAGACATCGAGAACTCCTCGAGCTCCTCGTTAAAAAATGCAACTCCATCATTTTTAAGAATTACCAGAGATTTATTAATTACCGACATGGAAATAATCTCACGGTCAATAGCAGCTTCTCCTAAAATAGTACCATCAGCAAGCAAGGTTATTAGCCGACCCTGATGACCTATTCCGTAATCATATAAATGTAATGCCACGAAGCCCTTATCGTACGCATAACCGCCAATGCGATTATCATGATATGCATAGAGAATTTCTCTGTTTCCGAGTCCGTCGACTATAAACAACAAATCTGTTGAAAAAGCCAGAATTTCACCATTTGGCAAGCATGTGATTTCAAGAATTATACCACCGCTGTAATCAAATATGTAGAAGGGTTCATCCTCTGTATCTATATCGTGGTAGAAAATAATTCTGCTGCCGTTATTTGTGAGACTTAAGATTGCAAGGTTCTTATTATCGTGTGACAATTCGGCTGACAACACAAAACCGCTTCCAATGCTTACTTTGAATACGTCATTACCGAGATTATTATAGACATTAATAATTCCCCGATATCCGCTTCCGTCCTGTGTTACTACACAAAACCAACCGTTCTGGTTTATTGAAGCAGACACTACAGTCCCGTTCGTTTCAATTGATGCTACAACCTGAGTATCATTAAACACCCTCACAGCTGAGCCGCCGACATCAAATGCGATGTAATGCCCCGCAGTGCTTGCGATTGAAGGCTGTCCCATACGAAACGAATCTCTCAGCGTTTCAACACCATCGTTATTAAGAACCTTTATCCCGAGCGTCCCGGCACCTACGATAGAGTTATCCGACGATACAAACATTCTTGCACGCCCAATGTTAAAGTTAAACTCTTCAGCAGTTATCTCAGAAATACGCGGTGAGAAAAGTGCCGAAAACGGTGATGTACCCGTTACGAGATACATAATCAAGGAAACCACTGAAAAAGTGACAATAGCAACGACAATTAAAACTGTAACAAGAATTAAAATTCTACGCACTTTCCCTTTTGGAATTTTACCGCTGCTCATATCATTTCTCCAAAAGTAAATCTCCTTAATCGCAATTAGAAATTATATCATGCTTTTGCGTAAAAAGATATAAAAATTACATGAACATTCTGTCCAATGCTCTGTCAGGTAAAAAGCTCCCCAATTTCACCCTCGTACCAAATTCTCGTCAGATAAAGACCGTCGGGAGGCACAGTCGGACCAGTTAATCGCCTGTCCTTTTGCTCAAGAAGCGAAGGCAGCTCCACCGGATTTATCTTTCCTTCGGAAACATATAAAAGCGTTCCGACCATTGCTCTTGCCATATTATACAAGAATCCGTCCGCACATGCACGAAATTCAACAAAATCACCGCATTTTTCTATCTCATACCAAAAAACCGTTCGCACTGTCGTTTTTGTCTCAGTCCCGACTGAGCGAACAGCCGCAAAATCATGTGTACCGACAAAACACTCAGCCGCCTTTTTCATAGCCTCTATATTAAGAGCGTGCGGGTAAAAATATGCCCTCCCTGAATAAAAAGGATTACGAATTCGCGAAGGAAACAGTCTATACGTGTACTCCTTCTTAATACATGAAAGATTTGCGTCAAAATTCTTTGGCACAACCATAGCACTCTGCACGGAAATATCTGACGGAAGAAGAGCGTTAACCGCTAACGGCAGCCTGTCTGTCGGTATACCGGAGGAAGTCTTAAAGTTTGCACAATATAGCTCTGCGTGTACTCCCGCATCAGTTCTACCGCAGCCGTGCACCTTAACGGTATGCTGACATATCTGCGACAACACAGACTCAAGAGTACCGGCTACAGTTACTTCGTCCTTTTGCACCTGCCACCCGTGATAACTCAAGCCGTTAAACATTACTCGCATCGCAATATTTTTCATCTCCGTCATATTGTAACCCGCCCGAGAAATATTACTGCGGCAACAATACCTGCACCAAAAATAAATGCAATATAATCTATTCCGGTAAAATGTAAAACCTTTAGTTTGGTTCTGCCCTTCCCGCCGTGATAGCAGCGACTTTCCATAGCCGTAGCAAGCTCATCGGCACGACGAAAAGCACTGATAAAGAGCGGGATAATAAGCGGAAGAATTGCCTTTGCCCTCTTAATCAAGCCCCCTGTTTCAAAATCAGCACCTCTTGACTTCTGTGCACTCATTATCTTATCGGTTTCTTCAATAAGAGTCGGAATCATACGCAAAGCAATACTCATCATCATAGCAAACTCGTGAACCGGCAGTCTTATCCTCTTTAGAGGGCTAAGCATACGCTCAAGACCATCGGTTAAAGTTATCGGTGAAGTGGTATATGTCAGTAAAAACGTACTGATAATTAACATCATCAGCCGTAACGCCATAAAAATCGCAGTATAAACACCTTCCTGTGTAATAATAATCGAATAATATTGAAAAAGTATTGTTTCTCCTCTGATAAAAAAGATATTTAAAATAACAGTTATGCAAATAATTATAAACACAGGCTTTAAGCCGCGAAAAACAGCTGCCGGCTTAATCCGGGAAACAGCAAGACATGTTATAAGCACAGCCAGCATAAATCCGTAAGCGACAAAGCCCTTGGCAATAAAAAGTGCTGTTATATACATAAGCATAATAATAAGCTTGGTTCGAGGGTCGAGCCTATGAACAACCGTATCTCCGGGGAAGAATTGACCTAAAGTAATATCCTTAAGCAATTACATCACCCCCGTCCGTTATAGCGGTCTGAGCCTGCAATCCTTTAAGCTGGCATAGAGCCTTTCGTAATTGCTCAATAGTATAAATCCCCTGCTCAATAGGTAGTCCAAGCGAGATTAACCGCGATGCAATCATAGATGCCTTTGGTGCAGCAAGACCAAGCTCTCTAAGTCGCTCCGCTTCTGAAAATACCTGAGAAGGAGTTCCGCTTGTGACAATGCTGCCCTTACTGACTAAAACAATTCTGTCGACATTTCGTGCAATTTCTTCCATATTATGTGTTACAAGAATAACAGTCGCATTATGAGAGGATTTATAACTCCTGATGTTTTTGATAATCTCAGCCTGCCCTTGCGGGTCAAGCCCTGCAGTCGGCTCATCGAGTATCAGCACCTCAGGACGCATCGCAATAACTCCGGCAATTGCCGCACGCCTTTTTTCGCCGCCGGAAAGACCAAAAGGTGATTTATCCATAAAAGATTCATTAAGCCCGACAAAACCGGCAGCCTCATAAACCCGCTCTTTTATTTCATCCTCAGATAACCCCATATTCTTGGGGCCGAAAGCAATATCCTCAAATACAGAAGCTTCAAAAAGCTGGTATTCGGGATATTGGAAAACAAGCCCAACCTTAGAGCGAATCTCCCTGGTGTGCTTTTTTGATTCATGTATGTCAACGCCGTCATAATAAACAGACCCGGACGTAGGCTTTAATAGCCCGTTAAGATGTTGAACAAGTGTAGACTTTCCCGACCCTGTAGCACCGATAATGCCTAAATATTCACCCTTATCAAGAGTAAAATTTATATCACGAACAGCAACACGTTCAAAAGGCGTGCCAACGCTATAAGTATGTGTTAAATTCTCAGTTTTTATCAGCGACAATGTTTTTACTTCCTAACGCTTTAAATATTACATCCGCACACTCATCCACCGACAAGGCGTCAAGTGACAGGTCAAAACCATCATCCTTTAATTTATGTAGCAGCACAGCGGTTTCGGGAATATCAAGCCCCGTTTCTCTCAAAGCACCTATATCACGAAAAACCTCACGCGGCGTACCGTCCATTAAAATATCACCATCCGACATAACAATAAGTCTGTCAGCATCGATTGCTTCGTCCATATGGTGAGTAATAAGCACAACAGTAACACCGTGTTTGTCACGCAGATCTCGCATTATACCAACCACACTCTCTCTTCCGAGCGGGTCAAGCATTGCTGTCGGCTCATCAAACACAATACACTCAGGTCTCATTGCAAGTACACCGGCAATAGCAATTCTTTGCTTTTGTCCGCCTGATAATAGATGAGGAGCATGTGCACGATATTCATACATCCCTACAATTTTTAATGCCTCGTCAACTCTCCGCCTTATCTCATCAGTCGGATAACCAAGGTTTTCAGGAGCAAATGCAACATCCTCCTCAACAACCGTCGCAACTATCTGATTATCGGGATTTTGAAAAACCATTCCGACTCTACGGCGAATTTCAATTACAAGCTCTTCATTTGATGTATCCATACCATTGACAAAAACCCGCCCGCCGCCGGGCAGTAAAATAGCATTAAAATGCTTTGCAAGTGTGGTTTTTCCGGAGCCGTTATGTCCGATAATTGCAACAAAAGTACCCTTTTCAATTTCCAGGTTAATCTTATTTAATATCGGCTTTGCAGAAGTCCCGTCAGCCAAGTAATAAGAAAACTCCAGATTTTCAACATTAATAATACTTTCCACCTAAAATATACCATCCAAATCCATTGTCGCATATGCGTCAAGACTTTTATCTGCTCTTATACCCGAAAGAAACTCAAAGTATCCCTGACACCCAATCATAGCTGCATTATCACCGCATAAATTAAGCGGAGGAACAAACAACGTAGGATTATTTTCCTTCGCTGCTTTTTCAAAATCTGCTCGTATGCGTGAATTAGCGGCGACTCCGCCGGCTATTGCAATTTTATCATGACCATGCTTTAAAGCACCCGATATTACACGAGAAACAAGCATTTCACTTACAGTTCGAGTAAAAGACGCCGCAAGAGAAGCCTTATCAAGCGTTTCGCCTTTTTGCTCAGCATTATGAACTATATTCACAACAGCGGTCTTCAGACCGGAAAAGGACATATCAAAAGGATTACCCTCAACTACAGGATGAGGGAGCAAAAAAAGCGAGTCATCGCCTTCTTGAGAAAGCTTATCAAGAGCAGCCCCTCCGGGATACCCCAACCCGAGAACACGTGCGGCTTTGTCAAAGCACTCACCTGCAGCATCATCTCTTGAACGCCCGATGATAGAAATATCCGTATATCCTCGCACATCTGCAATTATACTGTTTCCACCTGAAACAACAGCACATAAAAATGGCGGCTCAAGCTCGGGAAAAGCAATATAATTAGCAGCAATGTGTCCCCTGATGTGATGAACGGGAATCAACGGCACATCCAGAGCCATAGCTAACCCCTTTGCAAAATTGACACCAACAAGAAGAGCACCGATAAGCCCGGGAGCATTCGTAACAGCAACAGCGTCGATATCGCCTTTGCCAATATCCGCATTTTTCAAAGCAAGCTCACAAAGCCGCCCGATAACAGCAACATGATTTCGAGACGCAATTTCAGGAACAACCCCCCCATACATAGCATGCATATCAGCCTGAGAAAAAAGCTCACTCGAAAGCACCTCACGCCCATCCCGAACAACAGCAACCGCCGTCTCATCACAAGAAGACTCCAATGCAAATATAATCATAACAAACCACATTCCTAAGATGTGGCTTGC
>Ga0123356_10000646_pt1 | contig 38368 bp, 19 predicted proteins | sample TergutEmb28metaG_2_FD_92546 | JGI IMG/M metagenome (GOLD analysis project Ga0123356, IMG submission 92546) | Embiratermes neotenicus P3 segment gut microbial communities from Petit-Saut dam, French Guiana - Emb289 P3 | ecosystem: Host-associated > Arthropoda: Insects > Digestive system > Gut ...
CAACGACATCAGGTCTGTGAAAAAAGTCGCTGAATGAGTCCATCGCGTGAAGATCATAATTGTTAATTAAGACGTTAATAAATCTATCTGCTCTTGGAGAGCCGCGGTAGAACCCGTCATGAGTAATGGTGAGCCAGTCGCCGTCAATTTGAGAAATAGCCTGTGTCGCTTCTGAGGAAAGAACTGCACCTTTAGCCGCCGCCTGTTTATCTTCGCCGGAAAAATATGCGAAGCAGGCAATTTCGCTGAGATCATCGATGTTGTAGAGACGGGCAGTGCCGTCACTAAGACCGGCGAGTAATCGTTTGCCATCGGGGGTGGGGGAGAGGGAGAATGGGACGCCTAGGAGGTCTTCTTTTCCTGCAATTAGCTTAATTGAATCATCGGCAGCGATTTCCCATTTTAATATTTTTTGATTGTAGGAACTGGCTAAAATATATTTATCGTTACTAAATATAACAGACTTTATTCCATTTAAGAAAATATCTGTTCCAAGTGCTGTAATCCGCCAACCTGTTTGCGCATCCCAATACCGGATTGTACCATCTCTTGACCCTGATACAATCCTCCTGCTGTCAGAGCTTATATCAATCGACAATACCACGTCATTGTGTCCGCTAAGGGTATGCTGCAAAATATATAGTCCTTCTCCTGCGGATTTCCAGACACGAACGGTTCTGTCTCGTGACCCGGAAATTAATAGGCTGCCGTCAGTATTGAATTTAAGTGTTTCAACAACATCGTTATGTCCAAAAAGCGTGTCGATTTCAAAACCTGTTTCTAAATTCCAGATTCGTATTGTTTCGTCGCCGGAAGCCGACGCGAGGAATTTTCCATCCGGATGGAAAGCTAGATCAAATAACATACCCCTATGCCCTTTGAGAGTCCATTTTTCGTTTCCGCTTTCAATGTCCAATATTTGTATATCTCTGTGTACTCCTCCAACGGCGATTATATTGCTGTGAGAATGGATTGCCACAGTACGTACTTGCGCTGTAAATTCTAAACTTCGTTCAAGAATGCCTGTTTTAGCGTTCCAGATATTTATTTTTTTACCATCCGAACCTGTGACAATCCAGTTTTCATCTTTGCTTAAAACCGCTTGCCAGAGCGCATCTGTATTATCTGTAAATGTTGTTAAACATTCGCCTGTTTGGGTGTTATATACCATTGCGGTATTATCATAAGAAGCGGTTACAATTCGGTTTCCTTCTTTGTCCCATTCAACGGAAACTACTGTTTGAGAATGATTGTCAAAACGTGATAATAAAGAACCTGTTTCAACATCCCAGATAGTTATGCTGGGAATACCGAGAGTAAGACTTCCTCCTGTCGAAACAATTTTAGCGCCGTCAGGACTGAATTTCGCGTTATAAACCACATCCTTAAAAATTTCTTTACCAATAACCTTTATTGTATCACCTGTTTCTGTGTCCCATATTCTTGCAGTCATATCCCATGATGCTGATACAATTTTTTTTTCAATAGGGCTCCATGCGACAGAATATACGGGATCTGAATGCCCGGATAAAGTACGCAGTCTATCGCCTGTATCAAAGTCCCAGATAATTATTGTTCTATCTGCCGAAGCGGAAGCGATGTACTTCCCGTTTGGACAAACAGATGCCGAGGTGACAGTATTTTCATGCCCTCTAAGAATTTTAATTTCCTTGCCGTTTGATACATCCCATATACGTACGGTATGATCGTAAGAACCAGAAACCAAAAAGTGGCTGTTTGGACAGAAGGTGACAGAATAAACCGATCTTTCATGTTTTAGGGTATATAGTTCCCGAGCGTCAGATGAAAAATCAGCATTCCATATTTTAATTGTATTATCCCATGAGCCTGAAGTGATAAACTTCCCGTCTGGGCTCCACGCAACAGAAAGTACTGCTCCTTCATGCCCATAAAAAGACCTTACAAGAATGCCTGTTTCGGCTTCCCAAATCTTCACCGCTCCGTTATTGTCACCAGTAAGCACATAACGTTCGCACGGACTGAAAACGGCTGAATTTAAAGCTCCCGACACCTGCGGAAACACCTTCACGTCGGAAATTATATGCGCATCCCACGCCTTAGGCACAGTGCTGCAAGTACAAATCAAAACCACAGCAAGCCACAACAAACATTTCTTCACAAATCTTCCCCCTCTTCCTCTTCTCTGCGTCCTCTGCGCCTCCGCGTCTCTGCGTGAGTCCTGGCAAATCTGCGCCTCCGCGTCTCCGCGTGAGTCCTGGCAAATCCGCCTACCAACCAGCTCCAAGCGCCCCCCGCGCTCTAAACACATTACTATTAGACCCCTGAATCGCCTCATCCGAGACATGTGTCGTTCTGTTATCTCTGACAGTTCCTCCGGTGCGATCGTATCTGCCGTTGTATCTCATAACCAAAATGCCGCCGCCGAGTTTTGCGGTATTGGCGAAAATGTCTCCGCCGCTTTGAGTAAAAATTCCGCCTACAATCGTGTTAACCAAATCCTGTCTTACACCGGCAACATAAACGCCGCCGCCGTAATTGTTTGCAGTGTTTGTCCAAATTCTTCCGCCGGACATAGAGAAGACATTTTCTGTTGTAAGACCAAAGCTGATGTAAACGCCGCCGCCGTCTTCTGCGGCTTTATTGTGGGCAAAATCACCGCCGGTCATTGTAAAAGATGCGTCTCTTCTAAAAGCGGCAGAAAAAACACCTCCGCCGTTTCTTGCATTGTTGCCATTGATATGTCCGTTGGCTATTAAAAGAATCCCTGCGTTAAAAATCGCGCCGCCGTCTTCTTCCGCTGTGTTACTCGATACACTTCCGTTGTTTAAGGTAAAAGTCCCGCTGTTATAAACACCGCCGCCGTTTTTGGAACTTCTGTTTAGCCTGATGCTGCCGCCGTTCATTGTAAATGTTCCCATGTTGTACACACCGCCGCCGTTTTCGGAATTTGTATGGTGGCCGATTGTACCGCCGTTCATGATAAATGTTCCGCTGTTATGCACAATCGGATGAGGAATTCGGCTGGAAAAACCTTTAAGAAAGCCGCTGTGAAAAATAAAGGTTCCCCTGTTTACAATAGAACCGCGCCTGCAGCCGTTGTTAAAACCTACATCAGAGCCTCTGCCGGGATGAGTATTGCCGAAAAGCGAATATGTACCGCCTCGTTCTATGGATACGCCTATTCCGCCCAAATCTCCGATTTCAACTCCGGGTCCCTGTGTAAGCACAGAAAAAACTTTAATACCATCCTGATTTTCGTTACTCATTTCTCCGCCGTAAATCCAAAGATGTTCTATTCTGGTTCTGCCTCTGACAGCTAATATACTTTTTTCGGATCTGGAGCCGGTAAGAGCAGCAGCCCGCGAAGATGTTCTGTTGGCGCCCGGATCGCCTGTTATTAATATTTCTGCGTCATTGCCGGAACGAAGATCAAAAATAAATTCATTGTTACCCGCTTCTTCGCTCCAGTCGCCGATTCTTCCGATAACCATAATTCTTTTAATATTACCGGCGCTTGCTTTTTGGTATGCCAGGGAAAGAGAACGCAGCGCGGTTTCTTCGGAAAGCCCGTCATTGTTATTGTTTCCATTGGCGCTAACATAATAACTCTGCTGCGAAAACAGGCAGGCGCATATAACGCAGATTAAAACCAATGCTAAAGTTATCTTTTTCATAACCTCTATTCTGCAGCGCTAATCACATAATCTCTGAAGCCGGGAGGGAAAAATATAACGGGAGTTTGCTTTGACATATTGTTATTTCTGTCAAAACTCAGCCTTATTACCTGTTCGTTTACATATTTGAATAATGACAATAAATCAATAAAACCGTTATTTGCCGCCTTGCCGTTTAAGCCTTCTATCAGGGAATAGGCGAATATTCCGCCGTATAACGCGTTTTCATAGGACACTTCGCTTTCCAGGCTTGCCGCAAATACGACAGTATTTCTTTGATTTTTAAAAGAATTAATAGCAGCGCCGGCTCCGCAAGAATCGATGAAGAGTATTTTTCTTCCTTTAAAGTCATTCATTATTGCTGCCAGTTCATTCATATTGATTACGCTGTCGTGTTCAATTTCGATAGTGCCTGTAAAGATTGTGTCTTGCGGCAGAAAGAAAAATAATCCGTCCTCGCTTTTTCCCAATCCGCTTAAGAATAACATGATAGTGTCGTTTGGCTGTGATTGTTTAAAAAATGCCAGGCTTTCCAGTATAGCCTGCTTTGTCGGCGGTACAGAATCGTTATCTGTTAAACTCAGCGAAAAAACCGTGTTGTAATATTTACCTTCCTGGGATTTAAGCGTATTTAAAAATTCTGCGGCATCGGAGGAGGAGGAGATTAAGTTTATATAGCCTGAATCATCTGTAATATTGGAATATTCATTGACCCCGATTGCCAGTATCCACAAATTTCTTTGCAGATTTTCGCTGTAATTGTCTCTTATACCGGCTGCCGCGCAGAGGGAAATAATTACAAATAATAAAAAACCTGCTATAACAAACTTTTTCATTTTTTTCTCCTTGTTAAAATAATTTTATATAATTATACATCATTATTGTTATCTTTACAACCGTTAATTATTGCTTTTTTGCGTAAAAAAATACCTTGCTGTTCTTTTGTGAGCATCAAAGTTATAAACAATCCAATGCCAAAAAGCATCAAACCAATCATATCCAGCCATAACGGCTGCAATTCTGTAAATGTATAAAATGCGGAATTGTATTTTTCTACTGTCGGGGATATCCAGAAAATAGCAAGAAGATTATTCATGAAATGAAGAAAAACGCATAGCCATATTGATTTATAGCGAAGATAAATCCAGCCAAGCAAAAAGCCCATAAACGGCGTTGTGATCATCTGCCAGGGATTAACATGCATCAATCCAAAAATAATGGAACTTAGAATCAATGCTTTAAGGGGAGAATAAACCCTGCAAAAACGCCTTAAAATAAGCCCCCTGTAAAACAGCTCCTCTGTAAAACCCGGAAAAACACAGGACGAAATAATTAAAAGTAATAAACTATTGGAAGAACTATACCACCATTTCCAAAAATCATCCGGTACCGGAATAAACAAAGGAACAATTTGACATAACTTTGAATATAGAATAATAGCCCCTGAAAACATAATTATTATTCCGGAAAATTCAGCCAATGAAATTTTCTTCCACGCAAAAATCCGCCGCAGTTCCTGTTTATCAGATTTATAAATAATAATAATTACGGTTATACAGTACGCGAAACTGCTTAAGATGGTTGTGTAAATTTTAATCAAATCAAAAGCAAATCCAACTGCATAGACAATTCCATTTATAAAGAAACACAGCATCAAAGCCCTAAAAAAAGTGAATTTAACAGCCTGATTATTATTCGTATTCTTTTCCATACTGATTATATGCGAAAAACTCCCTTGTTTTTTCCCGCGAAATGGGAAATGGCAGCAGCTACCTAATCCAAAATCGCCATTATTTGATCGCCGCTGTAGCCGACGGGGAAGCTGATCCAGGGATTTTGAGGTCCTTGTCTTACCTCGCGGGGGACATTGCGCCTTACGTAAGAAAATAATTCAAATAAATAGACTTCTTTTTCGCCCGGCATAACCGCTTTTCCGTTTTTTCCCTCAAGAAAACAATAGGTGAAAGCGCCGTGCAGTTTAAGCGGAAGTTCGTAAGACAGCTCCGAGCCTTTGCTGGCAGTTATAATGATTATACTTTCGTTGGACAGCGAAGATACAAGCTGACTGTTGTCGACCCTCATGTTTGTTCCCCCAAAACTGCCGGAATGACAAGCGTCGATAAAGACCATTTTTTTTCCTCTCGCGTGCCAAAGAGTATCCCTTATATAATCGCTTGAAACCGCAGCATCTTTAAAAGGAATTGATTCATCCGGGTTTGTAAAAAAATCGCGGGGAATAAAGTAAAAGTTACCATCATCATCGTTGAGTCCGTGACACGAAATGAACAGCATGATGATATCATTGGAACTTCTGTTTTTTAAAAAATCCAGATTATTGATGATATTTTCTCTTGTAGGAAGAATCCCGGATCTGTCGCTTATTATCCTTGCGTTTACCGTTCTGTAAGGTTTACCCGGTCCTGCCTGCTTTTGAAAACTTTCTACAAAAGCATGAGCATCGTCTACAGCATAATTAAGAGAGTGAAAAATCTTTTGCCTTTCATGTGGATAGTGGTTTATGCCGATAGCAAGTATCCAAAGATTCGGCGGACCTTCCTGCGGTTTTCCGAATGCTTCTGTTGTTTTTTCGCCGAATACGCCGGAAGCATTATGCGCAACTATTTTAATGCGGTTGTTTTCCTGATTAAGCGGAATAGGTATCTGAAACACAAGTCTTTGCGTATTGCCAATTACGGAAATACCCGTGCTTTCCGGCCTAAGATTGCGGCTGTTGCCCAAAACCTTTAAAACATCATCGCCGAGCAGGCTGTCATTAAGATAAAACTCCAGTTTTCTGATATTCTCTTTTTCATCGGTTACGACGATCCAGAGCGTCACGGTATCCAGAGCGTCATTTAATGTTTGATTTAAAATTTCTATCTCAGGCTTTCCTGTTGAAATTTCACGGATATCCTCCGTAACACCCAGCAAAGATAAATCCCTGCCCATAAGCCGCGCCGCTACAACATTCGGCTTTCTGAAAATTTCGCGGTACTGGTTCATGCCGTATACTTTATCGCCTATTTTTACGTTAAGATAATTTGCTCCGTTGGGAGAAGCGACATAGTAGCCTTCCGGCGTTATGCTTATCCATTCTCCGTTTGTAAACCCAATCATTTTAAGTATTTCGCTGCCTGTCATTTCGCCGGTTGCTTCATTGACAGCTAGATCCCAGATACGGATGGTGCTGTCGCCGGAGGATGTGATCATACGTTTACCGTCTTTTGTAAAAGAAACAGAGCCTATTGGAGTTTCAAAATCAATTATTATTCCTATAAAAGCGCCTGTTTCTGCATTCCATAGTTTTAAGGAAGTATCGGTGGAATTAAAAAGCTCAAAATTGGATGATACAATATATTTTCCGCAAGGAGTAAATTCCAGCATATAAACCGGCAATCTCTCTCCATCTCCCATTTCATATAAAGATTCAGAAGTTGCTGTATCCCATACCGATATTGTGTTATTATATTGCGCTGCCGCAAGTTTACGTCCATCAGGACTATATATCATTCTTTGAACAGACCAATCTCTTGTTATAGTTTGTCTGGAAGATTTTTCTAAATCAAAAAGAATTATTTCATTTGCTCCTATAACACTTACTGCGGCTGCTATTTGTTTTCCATCAGATCTCCATTTTAAGTCGCTTAAATATAAGGAATTTTCCAGGGAATACTCGGTAATTTTTCTGCCGGTGTTTGTATCCCATATTTTAATTATATTAGCTGAACCGGTAGCCAGTCTTAAACCGTCAGGACTAAAACTGGTTGAGCTAACACGGCTGGTGTGTTCATCTAGAATAAATAAAACATCAAAATTTGCTGTATTCCATATTCGTACAGTGCAATCAGAAGAGCTTGAGGCTATTTTTTTTCCATCTGGACTTATGCTAACAGAGGTAATATCCCCTTTGTGCCCTGTCAGAGTGTGCTCCAAAGATCCGGTTTTTATATTCCAAATTCTTAAATTAGAATCCTCCCCTGTAACATTATTGCCATGTCCGGAAATTATATATTCTTCACTTATGTTGAATTTGACAGGAAAAACACCGGTACAATAACCGCTGAAAATATTTACTTCTTCATTATTTTGAATTAGCCATTCTCTGACTGTTGTATCAAAAGAACTGGAAAAAAATCTTTCGTTGTTTTTGTACCGTATATATGTAATTATTCTTTCATGACCGGTAAATTGATTTATTTTAGTTCCATTGGAAACAAGCCATTCAATAATAATATTATCTGTAGCGCTGGATATAAGCCGGGTAAAATCAGGGCTTATGTCAAGAGAAGTTATGGCTCCGTTATGGGCATTTAAGGTATGTGTTAGTATTTCATTGTTCCATATTTTTATTAAACCGTCAAAACCGCCGGAAATAATAATACTTGCGTCATTATTGCATACGATAGAATGTACCGGACTATTATGGGCATTAATCGTTTTTAGTTTTTGCCCGGTTAAAGCATTTGTTTTTATTATTGTACCATCTGCGCAGGCAATAACTAGATATTGTCCGTTTCCGGAATATACCGCTTTATTTACAGGAGAGTTAAAACCGTCAATTACAAGTATTTCTTTTGCGGAAACAACATTCCATTTTTTTACGGTGCCGTCAAATGATGCGGAAATAAATTCTGTTCCATCCGGGCTTAACGCAAGAGAATTAATCGATCCCCTGTGCGCATTCCATCTTTCCAGTTCCGCGCCGGTATGATAATCAATATAAATTATTTCTCCTTTCCATGTGCCGCATATCAAAACAGTATTGTTTTTATTCCATATTATTGAATTAAACATTGAATTTTCTGAGACAATGGTTTTTATTTCTCTTGCATTCTCTGCATCCCAAATTTTAATAAATCTTTCTGTTATGCTGACAGTAGCAAGAATATTTAATTCTGGATTAAATGCAAAAGACATTATTTCTCCGTTATGTCCAAGATTTGGATATATACTGACATTCTGGGCGGATAAAAAGTTTATGTTAACCAAAAAAAGAACACATATAATAAAACGTTTCATATTATTCCTCCGTATATATTTCATTTCTTAAAGCAGCTAAAGATGAAGATAATTCTACATTGCTGAATTTTCTGCGGTAAATAAAAGAGCCCAAATTGGCAGTATTGTTTTGAAAGATTCCGCTGGAAATTATTATTTTGCCGTTATCTATATGTATTCCTCCGCCGTCCTGCGATTTATTGTCAGAAATTGTTGTATCTGAAATTTGTAAATTGGTTATGCCATTAATGGAAATGCCGCCGCCGCCTGTGAAAGCATAATTTTGGGAAATTTCGCATTTTATTAATTCCGTATTTGAATTTGAGTTTGACATTCCTCCGCCCCAAAATGCTCTGTTTCCTCTTATTATACTGTTTTGTATTTTCAATTCTTGATATGCGGCTATACCGCCTCCCCAAACTGCCTGATTATAATTAATGGATGTGTTAATTATTTCACTTTTACCCATTAAGGTGAAACCGCCTCCATATTGAGTTGATTGATTACTGTGTACTTTTGAATCTTTTATATGAAGATAGCCGGATAAGTAAACAACAATACCTCCTCCGTTCTCATTGGCATAGTTACCGGAAATAGTTGTATTTATTATTTCTGTCTTTCCGATTGTAGCTATCCCGCCGCCTGCAATCGCTTCATTTGCATGAATTCTGCTGTCTTTTATATTTAATTCCGCATTTTCTTCAACATATATGCCCCCTCCGGCTTGTTCTGTTTTATTATCACTTATAATTGTGTTTTCTATAAATGATTTTTTTGCTGTTTTTATATAAACCCCGCCGCCCCAATTCGCTTTATTTTTTGATATGGCAGAATCTGATATTATAATACTGCTTTTTTCGCTGGAAAAAACTCCGCCCCCGAATTCTGCCCGGTTCCCGGAGGCTTCGCTGTTTTTGATGGATAAGCTGCCTCCGTTATATGCAGCTCCACCGCTTGTTGAGGCATTGTTACCGCTTATTCTTACATTATTAATTAGGCTGCTTCCATCGTTATACAAACCTCCGCCGTATCCTGCTTCGTTATTTGTAATTTCTCCGCCATGCATAGAAAATTCTGTTTCTTCCCATACATTCACTCCGCCGCCATTGCTGTTGGTTCCGCACTTGTTGCCGCTGACAATAGTATCTTCCATAGTGAGTTTGCCTCTTCTGACAGCAATGCCTCCTGCGCTTCGTTCTGCGCGGTTATCGGAAACAATGCTATTCTTTATGGTCATATTACCTATATTATATATTCCTCCGCCCCATTCTGCCTGGTTATTAATTATTTTTCCGCCGGTCATTGTGAATGCCGTGGTTTCGCCGTAAATTCCTCCTCCCCATCCTGCCTCGTTATTTGTAATTTCTCCGCCTGTCATGGTAAATTCCGCTTCTTCTCTTATTATCACTCCGCCGCCGCCGTACTCTGTACCGCATTTATTGCCGCTGATAATTCCGCCCTCCATAAGAAATTTGCCGGCATCAATCCTGGCGCCGCCGCAGCCCTTTATTGCAATATTGTTGGAAATATTTCCGTTTTTTAAAATAAAATTTCCTTGGCTGTTTACGCCTCCTCCCCATCCGGCTTCGTTATTGATTATGCTTCCGCCGGTCATGGTAAATTCCGTATTGGAAAATAAAAACACTCCGCCGCCACTGTTGTCTACTCCGCATTTATTCCCGCTGATAACTCCGCCTTCCATAAAGAATTTGCCTTTAAAAATATAAATCCCGCCGCCAGGCAATTCTGCGCGGTTGCCGGAAACAGTTCCATTTTTTATTATAAGGATGTTATCGCTGAATATTCCTCCGCCCCATCCTGCTTCATTATTTGTAATCTCTCCGCCGGTCATGGTAAATTCCGATGTGGAATATACATATACTCCGCCGCCATTGTTTTCTCCATGACCTTTATTTCCACTGATAACTCCGCCCTCCATGAGGAATTTTCCGTTTAATAATCCGACCCCGCCGCCTCCGCTTCTTTTTGAATTGTTTTCGCTAATGGTTCCGTTCTTTAAAATGAAGCTGCCCTGAACATGTACGCCGCCTCCGAAACCTGCTTCGTTATTTGAAATTGTTCCGCTTTTCATGATAAATTCTGCGTTGTTTATTACGCTTATTCCTCCGCCGTTGCTGGCTTCGTTGGAACTGTTTTTGCTCACAGTTCCGTCTTCCATAAAGAGCCTGCCGTTTGATATGGCAATGCCGCCGCCCCATCCGGCATAGTTACCGGTTACTTCCGTTCCTTTGCCGATGATCACGGTTGGGTTTACCCCGTCGATATTTATTCCGCCGCCGTATGCGGATACGCCGCCTGTAATGACGATGTTTTCCAGGCGGATGACAGATGAGCCCGCTATCCGCAGAACGCTGTTTCCGCAGCCGGTTGCGTCAAGCGCGCCATCTCTGCCCGTAATTGTAATCTGTTCGTCGTTTTCCAGGTTAATGTAAAAAAGAGCATTTCCTTCGTAATCGGAACTTTCGCTTTCCATGTTCAAGGTTCCAATTACGGTGATTATCTTTATAACGCCCTCATCTGCACTGGAAAGCGCTTTGTTTAGGGTTTTAAATGCGGTTTGCACGGTAAGCCCATCGTTATTGTCATCGCCGTTTGCGTTAACATAAAAAGAGGGCAGGGGTTTTCGTGCAGAAAGTGACTGACAGGATATAAATGCCATCAATATAATGGTAAGAACTGATAAAATTCTTTTCATGGCTTCTCCTTTGCGGTTTCTTCCATTATTACACGATTTAACCGGTTTTTCCAATATATTTGGAAAACTATTACCCTGCTTATTATGTGTGAAAAACACCCCCTTTTTTTCCCGAAAACCGAGTACCTTGGGGCTGTCCCTTGGGGTCGCCCCTTTGGATCGCCCCGTTGACTATTAGATAGAAATATGTTACCAATACCCTAATAACAGGGAGTGAGGATAACTAAATGGTTAGAATTTTGGTTGTTGATGACAGTATAATAATGAGGAATATTGTCAAAAATACTTTCGCAGGGATGAAGATTCCTTTTCTTTGCCTGGAAGCGGAGAACGGGAAACAGGCATTGCGGTTGTTGGAAACCAATGAGGTCACCATAGTGTTTCTGGATTGGAATATGCCCGGGATGGACGGTATAGACTTTCTTAAAGTAGTAAGAGCTATGCCGCAGTACAAGGATTTGCCTATTGTAATGGTTACTTCAGAAAGAGGAAAATTCAGCGTTATCGAAGCTCTCCAGAGCGGAGCTACAGATTATATAGTAAAACCTGTCCAAGAAAAAGTTTTCAAGGAAAAGGTAACAGAAATCCTGGTATTAGCGAGGTAGAAAATGGAACAGTATATTCAGCCTTTTATTGACGGCAGCACAGAAGTTTTTCGCGATTTATGCAATACGGAGGTACAGGCGGGCAGAGCCTTTTTTGTATCAAAAGACGAATTTGAAGCAATTTGGGATCTTTCGGGGGTTATAGGTCTTTCCGGCGAAGCGGACGGCGCTGTTGCCATATCGCTTAAAGATGAAACCGCTTTTGAGCTTACTAGAATCCTGACCGGTACGGAACATACAACCGTTGATAAATATGTTACCGATACGCTGGGAGAAATAATCAATATTATTGCCGGAAATGTTAAAAATGTTTTTGAAAAAAAACACAGAATAAAAATTACGATGCCGTCAATTATCAAGGGAAAAGCGCACTCTATTGTTTGGCCGTCAGAGAAGGCAAGAATCATTTGTATTCCTTTTGTTATTTTTGAAAAGCAGGAATTTTGCCTTTCCGTAGCGGTGGAACAAACCAAATGAAAAAAAACAAATTAAAAAGCGTATTACTGTCGGTATTTCTTGGCAAGCGGTATTTTGAGCTTACTAACGTAAAAGAGCAGGTTAGATACATGACCATGAACTGGATCTTCATGGTTGCCATATTTCCCCTTGTAATTCTTGGCATCACATTGATAAATGTTGACATTACAAGAACGATCATGGACTTTGGCATTGCTTTTTTATGCCTTGTCGCCCTCATTATGATTCGTTCAAAAATCCCGCTTAAATTTGTACCGGTTTTTCCTGTTACAGTTTTCGGCGCATACTGCTGTTATCTGCTATTTCTGGGCGATCTCAACTTTTGGGCGGCAATCTGGATTTTTTCTTTTCCGCCTATCGTAATCTTTCTTTGCCAGATGGCAGTGGGAGTTTTTGAATCAATTATAGTTCTTGCAGTAATTATTGTATTAATGTATACCCCGCTGGGAACGATTGTAGCTGCGGATGAGATACGGATGAGGTTTATAGGAGCTTATGTTCTTATTGCAAGTTTATCCATAATTTACGAATGGATCAGTATATTAAAAGACCGCAAGGAGAATGAACTAAAAGCAGAACTTGCAAGCGAAAGGGACATGATTCAAACCATGAAAGATAATCTTGATCAGGGAATCTTCATGATGGACAGAGACTTAAATATTCTTCCCCAGTATTCGCGTCCTTTAACAACGATCCTTTCCTATTTTGAAGAAGACCTTACGGGCAAAAATTTTCTTGATATTATAAATGCTTCCTTTGATTCCAAGCAGCTTCAGATTATGAAAGGTTATTTTAACATGATCTTTACCAAAACAAAAGGCTCCAAGGTGCTGGATGCGGCAAACCCGATTGCCGAATTTGAATATAAAATAGACGATAAAAGAAAATATTTAAGCACCAAATTCAATTTAATAGAACAGGCGCATTCTGAACCTGTTATCGTTGGAATTATTCAGGATATAACAAGAGAAAAAGAGATTGAAAATGAGCTTGAAGCCCAGAAACAGGTTCAGGAACTGGAAATGAAAAACATGTTCGATATTATCAAGATCGATCCTTTGGTTTTCCAGAACTTTATAGAAGATACCGAATCTCATTTTAACAGCATTAACACTATTCTTAAAGATCGCAGTCTTTCTGAAAAACAGGTTGTAACCAAAATTTTCCAGTATGTTCATGCAATTAAATCCAATGCCATTATTCTGGGGCTGGAAAGTCTTGGAAATAAACTTCATCTTCTGGAAGATGATATTAAAGCCGTATCAAACAAGGATATTGTTTTTGTAAATGATGTTATTGTGCTGGCAATAAAGATAGAAGCTTTTATGCAGGAAATGGATTCCTACATTGCAATTACCAAAAAAATAAACACTTACAAAACAGCAAACCAGATGGATACGATGCTTGTTAGCTCTCTTACCAAAGCGGTAGACAGGCTGGCAGTAGAAGTACAAAAGAAAATTAAACTGGAAGCCGGGCATATCGATTTGAATGTTCTGGAATCCAAATTACGCAAACCCATAAAAGACATTTTATTCCAGTGCGTAAGAAATTCCATTTATCACGGCATAGAACCCGCCGATGTCCGTATTAAAAAGAACAAAAAGCCTCAGGGGCTTTTAACATTCAGCATAAAGCATGTAAACGATAAAGCCGAAATTTCCTATTCCGACGACGGCTGCGGTCTTGACTGGAAAAAAATCAAAGACAAACATCTTGAAAAAAACCCCAATGCGGTTGTAGACAAAAAAGTTCTTCTGGGCTCAATTTTTACCCCCGAATTCTCCACCGCCGAAACAACATCATCTGCTGCCGGCAGGGGAGTGGGGCTTAGCCTTGTAAAAGACCTTGTAAAGGAAAACCGCGGAAACATCAGCGTCAACTCGACCGAAGCGGGGCTTTCTTTTAAATTTACATTCCCGTTTAACCAGGTGTAGAAAAGAGCGAATTGGCTAGCTTAGAGAAATTGTCAGTTTTTTACCAACTGCAAAAGCAAAACGTTCAAGAGAGTCTATCGAAGTATTGAATGTTGGATCTAAAATATTATCTACAGCAACCCTGGAAGTTTTCATTTTTTTTGCAACAGTGCTTTTTGTCAAATTTTGTTCTTCCATGGCTTGCCTTAATTGATAAGTAATAAGTTTTTTTGCAGCAAGTTCATTGACTTCTTCATGTATGCCCTGTTCTTTTAAGAAATCATCAAAATTTTGACCTATACCTTTCATCGTTTTTCTCCTTGTCTAGTTTATTTAACGTACATTAAATTGTGCACTTTGTCAAGGCTTTCGAACTGGAAAGGGAGAAGAATAGCTGGGAATTTAAACGTCCCTTTAAATTCCCGATTTTAGCCAGAAAACAACCCGCCAGACGCGGGTTTCAATTTCATATCATTATATCATAATTTAAGTAAAAATAGTCAAGTTATCTCAATAAAATGATGAATTTTAGTGAATAAAATAGCGTTTTTCCGTTTATACCAAATATAAGCCTCACCTTAAAAAACCTTCAGATAGTTGGGAATTTAAAGGGACGTTTAAATTCCCAATTTACGATTACAAGGGGTATATTATGAACAAAGCACAAAAAATCAGGAAAATTATAAAATCGGTTTTCTTTCTTTTTTTCCTTATTGCTTTTTCCATGCTTTCCTGCGAAGGCGATCCGGAGTTTATGGCAAATATTGACAAGGAGATTGCGTGGGCAAATGCGGCAAGATTATCTGTTACTGTAAGTTTCCCTCCGCAATGGGGCTCCAGTCCGCAATTAGGACCAGACAGATGTTTTGATAACAATAAAACAAATGAAAACCCGCGTCTTGGCTATGATTTTGATGTTGAGTTTTCATCAATGCCAGGGTTTGGATTTGAAAAGTGGCTGGCGTTTCCTACAAGTGTTTACAATAAACTGGATTTTTCAAAAAGCTCGGATTTTGTTCAGATAGATACAGAAACAGAAACTGCAATTTTACCATTTAGTTATGATTTTGTTGAAATTGACGAAAGCGTAAGCAGTACAGGAGCAAGGGTTGCGACAGTTAAGATTTTAACAACTGAGCCTGTAACACTAATTCCCTGGTGCGGAAACAGACCCGGTGTATTCCAGAGCAATCCGCCGCTTAACAATACAGGTATTTCATATAACCGTAACCAGCAGATCAAAATATGGTTTACAACAGATCTTATTTATGAAAACGGAGCGGAAATTCCTTTTGGAGAAAACCGTATTCTGATTACCGGGCAGGATGCTTTTTCCGGCGAATTATATAACAACAATGGAGATATTACAGGTTATTATGACAAACCCAGATATAACTCGAATGATAATACTTTAACGATAGTCCCTGTTAATTATTCCTCGTTAGGAGATTTAATCATCACCGTAACAGTAGGAACCGGAATAATTGGAAAGAACGGCAATGGAATGGTTTCTGCTGTTAATTTTTCTTATCGTACAAATATTTTGGAAGTAAAAAATGTTTACAATGCAGAAAATATCTGGGCAATACATAATCCAGCAGCTGCATCTATTACCCCAGAAGATTTCTTTTTTAGGGGAGCGCCGAGGGAACGCGACAGGCGTTTGCGCACAACAGACCCGTATGAAGTTACATTGTATTTTTCTGTTTCTCCCAGCGCAGCCGATATGGAAACATTACCCGATACAATCAGAATAGCCGAAATTGAATACGCGAATATTTTAGGCGGCGAAGTTAACGCGTTTATCCGTGAAACAGATTTTCCGTTAACCATAATGGAAGCCGATCCCAACTCCGCAGGCGCTGTCTACAGATCGTTAAATTCTTCCGGCACAGCTTTTTTCAAGGTAAGATATATATGGAACGAAAGCAAACCCAAATCCGGCATAACCCGTCTTGTAGTATTGCCGTTCCGCAAGGGCAGCGGAACACTCAACGAAGTTGACCCTGCGACACTTGCAAATGCAACACTGGAAGGACGTTTTGTCGCGGTTGTCTATGACGATCAGCCGCCCGGAGGAACCGCGAATCTTTATTTGTCAGGACAGAGCTCTATAACAAATAATGTTTACAATTTCAACGCGGCTTTTGATATCCTGCGTGTTTCAGGTAATTTTATTCAGGTAATGGATAACGCGGGTGACGGCATCCGTCAAATGGCAGCAACCATGAATAACCCCTGGACAATGGAAGAACAGGCAACGCTTAAATGGCGCCTGCGGATTGTGGATAAAAACAATCGGGATCATGTAGCACTGGATCCCTCTGACTGGTACGATTTAAATTCAACAGAAAGAACAATCGATTTAACAGAAATGGAAAGTTCGTCGAACGTAAGAGAAATACAGGTTCAGTATAAAGACAGCCTTGATAAAGAAAGCGATTGGTTTCCTTCGATGGGAGATCTGACATATAACACATCGGTTATTCAGCCTGTCAGCGCATGGAGCGCAACATATTACGAAGGCGGTAATTCCATAAATCTTACATGGACGAAACCAGACGGAGCAGATCGCGTTGAAATTTGGGTAAACGGAATGCAGCGTGATGTTTCAGATAACGCAGCTGGATTAACGCTTAACAACATACCTGCTATAAACAAAAGCGGCATTACATCCGGACAGCCGGTAAGCAACATTATCGAATACAATATTAGCTTTATCGCTGTTTATCCAACTGTCAGAGCGGAAGCAAAAAGAGTCAGGATTTGGAATGTACCGGGAATGAGCGCGAGTGATCTTGCCAGCAATCCGGAACTGATTGAGATTAGCACAGCGCAGCAGTTACAGAATATTAACAGTACAGGTCTTGGGAATCTACCCGCGACTAACAATCATAATAAAAAATATGTTCTTGTAAATAATATCACGTTAACTGAGACTGATTTTCCGCAGGGGTGGACACCGATAGGAACAGGTACAACTACTACAACCGCTTTTTACGGCAAATTTTTCGGTAATGGGAATACAATAACCGTTAACTGTGGTTTTACAAATGCGACAACGATTGGTATTTTTGGAAATATTTCCGCGTCTGTTATACGCGATTTAACGGTACATTATACAGTTGATATATCAGCCTCAAGTACAAATACAACAAGTACAAATACAGGAGGTTTAGTTGGATATGCTTTAGCCGGTTCAAAAATAACAAACTGTATTGTTTCAGGTTCAGATGCTTCTTTTAAAGTTAGAAGAACAGCGACAACAGCAGTTGATACACGTCTTGGCGGTATAGCTGGCTGGATGCAAAATAATGTAGAAATTAACAATGCTTTTGTGTCTGTCAATTTGGAACTTGAAGCTGTTAAACCCTATGTTGGAGGCGCTGTCGGAGATATTTCTGGTACTCCAAATCCAACTGTAGGTACGCTTATACTTAGTGATATAAAAGTTATAAGCAATATTATCTGCAGTAAAACAAATAATTCATTAAACTCTATGTATATTGGCGGTATTGCGGGTAATTCATCTAGCGGTGGAGGTAAATTAATGAATCTTAGTTACGGCGGAACCATAAAAGCTGAAAACACTTTCGCAAGTAATCATAACCCTGTAGAACTTGGACCGCCGTCAGCAATATATCTTTACTGTGGAGGAATCATCGGCTATAATTCTTTTCCACGCTTGGAAAACTGCGTATTTGAAAAAGAGGCAAAGATAGATATTGGAAATGCAAATATCGCTGATAGATCAGATTATAAACAAATAGGAGGCATTGTCGGAAATTTAACTGGTGCAACTCCAGTTAACGAACGTTCGCTTTTCAACTGTATTGCACGCGGAGATATTAATGTATTTAGTGAGAAAGGGAATGTTAGTGTTGGCGGTGTTACTGGTTTTCTGCATGGTACTAATGTTTCAAGCTGGATCAGTTTAAATAACTGTGTGTATGAGCAGGGAAGTATCTATGTTAGATCAAACAATCATACGTATGTTGGCGGTTTTATTGGAAGAGCACATTTTTATGGATCTTTTACAAATTGTTTTTCTCAGGCAACATTGATAACAGTTGATAACTCCAGTCGTCGTGCAACCACTTCCCCGGTATTACATTTTGGCGGCTTTGCCGGTCATTCTTGGGAAGCAGCAATACTGAATAGCGGTAATTCAAGCCCTATAATTATGACAGATACACAAGATATCGGTGAGGCTGCAGTAAATATGGGCGGTTTTATAGGATATATCTATAGTACTAATAAAAGAAAGTTGGAAAACTGCTGGTCTGTAGGTTCTGTTATTTCACAAGGAAGAAATACATTAATTACAGGCGGTTTGATTGGCAGTTCACAAGGACATGAAATAATTAATTGCTGGGTAGAAGGCGATGTATTTACAGAAAAAAAAGAAACTACCATCATCAACCCAGTCTATCTACAATATAGAACCGGAGGACTTGTAGGCTCATCGAGCAACACTAATATAAGCAGTAGTCGCTCTTCCGGCAGTGTTACCGCCTTAAGGAATTCACCAGGACCATTATCTGTTGGTGGTTTAGTAGGTCATGCGTCAGATTCTGGTTCTATAAAAAACTGTTATGCTACAGGTAATGTGCTGGTAGATAAAACATCAGCCGGTACAGGAGAAGTTTATGCTGGAGGTCTTGTTGGTTATTCCAGTATTAATATACACAATAATTTTGCATCAGGTTCTGTAGTTTCCCAAAGTGCAGGTACCAGCAGTGTTTATGCCGGAGGTCTTGTTGGTTATAGAGAAAGCGGTAATATACAAAATAATGCGGCTTTAGGTGCAAGCGTTACAGCTAAAGATTTAAACGCTATGCGTGTTGCTGCGCGTGTGTATGGGTTTCCTGCCTTGCCACCTGCAGACGGCAGCATCAGCGGTAATTTTGCCAAAGATTCCATGCGTATAGAAAATGCTCATTATTTTGATACCTTGCCTCCGATTACAATACTGGAACCCAGTGTTCCTGTTATGCAGGGGACTCCAATTTTGCAGGGTGGTGTAAATTTATACCCGCTTGTTTTAACAGGTAGCTTTACTTTAGAACCAACTGACTCTGATATACCTGTACCTATAATGTCCGGAACTCCGGTTCTAACAATAACAGATATTAATAACTGTACAATCAGCGGTTTATCAATCAGTGATGGCGGTTCAGGTATCGCAAGAACAGCAATGACTGTCACAAGAACCCCAACTACAATTACAGCTGGCAATCCAGTTTGGACGGGCAGTGCTATTACCGGAATAAGCATTAACGGTCTTAACTCTACAGATCGTAATATAATTTACGATTTTAGAATAATGGATAACAATGAAAATTTTGTTCTTTACCGTGTTCAGATTACTCCAAATATGGCAAACCCTACATTACCCGAGCACTTTACCATTACTGGACCTGAATTAATGATGGTTATGCCACTTCAATCAATTACCTGTTATTTGTCAGGTAATGATTTAAACAAAGATATGCCAATTAATAATATAAACGAAATTAGTACAACAATGTCTGTATGGAGAAACCCGCAAATTTCTGCAGTTAGTCCAGAAACGGCTGTATGGGATGGTAATAGAATCAGCAATATCAATTTATTCTTTCTTACAGCTACAACCCATTCTCTTAGGTTTAGTATTTTTGCATCTAACAACAATGGCTGTAGAGTGGTTTATCAATATCAAATTACACCAAATATAGCAAACCCTACTTCCATTGAACATTATAATTTTACAGGTCCAACCTTTCTGCGTACTGATGCATCTGATTATATGTCTATAAGTGGTTTATCAGTTAGCGATCCTGGGGGAGGCACTGTAAGTACAACCATGACAGTAACAACAAATTACTCTTTAATTAGAGTCGGTGATAATGAATGGAATGGAAGTCAAATTACCGGAATTGATCTATACAGTCTTGAAACAGATCGTTATATTCAATACGACTTTACATTGGAAAATAATATAGGTAACAGAGCGTATTACCGTATTGAAATAAGGCGTAGATCAAGCGCACCTAATATCCCAACTCTTTTAGAGCATCTTTACGTTACAGAACCAGAATTGGTTTATTCACAAGTGCTTAGCGGTTCTACAGAACCTCATGGTCAAGCAGTTGGCGACAGTACTTTCTTAGAAAGAGGCATTTGGACAAGGCTTCCAACCGCCGCCAATCCCGGGCTGGGTTTCAGCACTGATGAATGGAACTTCAGCACCGTTGTAGGCAGAGGGCATCCTATATTGGCGTGGGAGTAATTAATATCTGAGCTGAGGAAGAGGCATTAGCGTTACGCAAAACTCTCCTCCCTCTTCCTCCGCGTTCTCAGCGTCTCTGCGTCTCCGCGAGAGTCCTCCGAAAGATTTCCCTGCGTCTCCGCGAGAGTCTTCCCCAATGATTCCCCGAAGCCGCAGAGCCTTATTTACCCTCATATTCCTTTAATATTTCTTCCAGTGATTTTCCACTTTTTAACAGCGTAATAACTTCCTGTTTTTCTTCCAATTTTCCTTCTTGTTTTCCTTCCTGTCTTCCTTCCTGCCGCCCCTGTCGTCTTTCATAGACCATTCTGCTTTGCATATCCAGTTCGTATTTTTCTTTACTTATCTGATGATAGTATTCTATTTCATCTTTGGTAAAGGCAGCCAGCGCTTCGCTTGCCATAGCTATTCCCTCCTGACATTCTATTATCTGGTTTATTTTCTCACGTTTTGCCTTGTCTGTCAAATACAAGATTTTTTACCACGAACCACACGAACTTTTGATTTCTAGTTTTATCTCACTATCCTTATTATCTCAGCTTTGGGAAATGCATCAATATAGAATATCTTGTTGTTCAGGTGTGCTCTGTAAGCACGAGTTCGTATGGTTCGTGGTAAAAATTCCACCTCTTCTTCCTCCGCACTCTCAGTGCCCTTTGTGCCTTTGTGTGAAATTTGTGAAAAAGCATAATACAATATTCAAATAATTTTTCTTATAATTTCAGGATGGTTTTGGGCATCTTCAAGCATGCGTGCCATGGCAGCGGTATATCCATCTCCAAGAGATTTCCACCACTCTAAAGATTTTTTGGATAATCGAAGCGTACACGGAATTTTTTTTCTGTTTTCGGCATTAATTTGTTTAAATTCAGCTAGTTCTTTATTATTAAGCTGCGGAGCATCATCTGTGTAGACAACAGTTTTTTTTTCTGCAGTTCTAATTTCCCGAATTTGCGCTTTAGTTGGCTTTTGTCCAGCCTTCAATGTTTCTCTCACCATTATATACTCTCCGTTCATTTTCATCTGCCATTCTGGCAGAAATATATTACATAATGTACTGTATTATGTCAAGCTTTTATGTGTATGAATTTAATGGAAATTAGGAGTTATCCAAGACTGGTGTGGGAATAGGTAAGAAAACAAGGAATGAGGAAGAGGCATTAGCGTTACGCAAAACTCTCCTCCCTCTTCCTCCGCGCCCTCTGCGTCTCCGCGTCTCCGCGAGAGTCCTCCCAACTCTCCCTCCCTCTCTTCCTCCGCGCCCTCTGCGTCTCTGCGTCTCCGCGAGAGTCCTCCCAACTCTTCCTCCTTCCCCCCTCCGCACAAAAAAAAACAGCCCCCGGTAAGAGGGCTGTCTGAAATTAAAACTTAATGCAAACTAGCGGACATTCTGCGGGATGCTGGTGCCAAGGTTAGGGCCTGCGCCGCTTGAGGAGCCGACTTTAGACGGAACGCTTGAGTTGGCAGTCATTGTGTAACTGTAAGCAGGAGTCCATGGCTTGGATGTGCCCTTGTCATACTGAGAGCGGGCTATAGTCTTGTTGTTGTTGCTTGACCATACGATGGCAGGTCTTGCTGATGTATCGTAATAGTCAATCAATTTGGTGTTTGTAGCATGGAACATTGAACCAAAGTTGTTGTTTTCTACAAGGAATTCCGCGCCGACGCCGGGGCCAATGCAGTAGCCGGTATTGCCGCTAACGCCGATGTTGTTGTAGTAGTTGCTGTAAAGATGAAACTGACCCGCACGTGTTCTTGGATTACGCTGGGTAACGCCGGAGAAATGGTTGTGATGAAGCGTAATGGTTCTGTCTGCTTTGTTGGTTTCACTATCGCTGGAGCCGAACAGCATTACTTTATCATGGTTGGTAAAATGATTCCAGGAAATCGTAATAAATGTTCCCTTTTTAACATCCAATGAACCGTCATGGTTCAGGTTGCGGATCAGGTCGCTGCACTTGCCGTCTGTAAAGCGGCAGGAATCAATCCAAATACCTTTTGAGCCGTTGTCAATCATAAGATTGTCGGCGCTGGCTTTGGAATTTGCGTCTGAATTGGTTCCGCTGGTTCTCTTTTCGGTTGAACCGTGAGCGTCATAAAAAGTAACGTTTCTTATAATAACATTTTCCTTGTTATTGATTCTTAAGCCGCCGAACATAATGCGCGCATTGTTAATGCCGATAATGGTGGTGTTGGAGCCAATCTGGTATACAATGTCCCCGTTCTTTCTTGTGCCGTCGGAGTTCCATTGGTCATAAAATGATTTGTTGGAGTCTGTAATTTTGCCGTCACTAAGGTCGACATCGCCGGAAAGAATAACAAATGCATGACTGTCGGATTTAATAGCGTCTGTAAAACGTGTTCTTTTTGCCTGATTGCTTGTACCATCAACATAAACGACTGCGGAAGGATTAGCGTATGTTACACCCTTGCCGCTGTTATAACGATCTGCCCAGCCGCGGGTTGCCGCTGTTTTTCCCTTAAGATTGTTAAAAATAGTGGTTGCCGTTGAGTTAGTAGTACCTGTGGTTGTACCGCCGGTTGTTCCACCGGTTGTACCGCCGGTTGTTCCGCCGGTTGTTCCGCTCGAAGAAATCGCGGTAAGTTTTACTTCATAAAGCCTGATTCCGCCTGTGCAGCCAAGCTGAAGATCGAACTTGCCGGTATTGGTAATGTCACGAGTGGATGTTAATACTGTCAAACCGTTGGTAGCGCTGGTTTCTCCTACCTTGCTTTTGTTTACATGATATTCGATCTTGCGGCCGCTGTTGCTACTGCCGGTATCGGTAAAAACAAGAGTTACTTTCATCGGGCCCTGAATACCTCTGATTTCCAGGAAATATTTGCCGGAAGCAGTAGCGCCGCTGGTCTGAATACAGCCGTTTGATGTGCCGCTTTGTACCTGGCTTGGCATCCAGCGGAAAGACCTCTGTGAACCCAGCAAATACATATTGCTTGTATAAGTAATATCCTTGGTATTTTCATTGCCTGTACTGTAGTTCACCAGATTAGTTGCGCTGGCCTGGAAGTTCCAGGTTGTACCCGCTGTATTTCTGACTGTATCATCATCCGCGTCAATAAGAAGATCATTTTCGCAAGCAGCAAACAGAAAAGAAATTGCCATTATCATAGCTGTGATTTTTAATAATTTCATAGCATTATCCTCCAATATGGAAAAAAAAGATGGTTTTTGTGAAAACAACGTTTCCACCCTGCAAAACAAATCAGACAAACCTATCTATTACGAATATTTGTTTTTTTCGGTAGCAAATTAGAGCCTATTTGTTGTATTTTTACGCACTGTTAAAAAATGCGTATTTTTCTTATGTATAGCCCGATTAATACAAATCTTAATATCCCCCTATCAGAGAAATATCCCCCATCTGATTCTTATTTAATATTGATAATTCTTACTATTAAATGGTATAATTAATCATGTTTAAGGAGAAACAGAATAAAGGTGACTTTTCCGGCGAATTGAAACGGCTGGTTGAAGCCGCAAAAAACGGAGATTTTGATTTTACGCTTAATTCTGATGGATTTTCCCATGAAGACAAAAAGAATATTCTGCTGATTAATGATGCTATCCGTAAATACGGAGAGGCAACTGATTATGATCTGATGAAATACAGACTCACAAGCGATGCTCTTGGCATTGCATTATGGGATATGGATGTTGTGAGCTCAGACCCAATTAACCCGGACAATACATTTACATGGTCGCAGGAGTTCCGTCATATGCTTGGGTTTAGTGACGAGCATGATTTTCCGAATGTGACGCATAGCTGGAGCGACCGGCTGCATCCAGAAGACAAGGAGAGGACGCTTGAAGCTTTCGCGGCGCATCTTAACGACTATACAGGAAAAACACCGTATGATATCGAATACCGTCTTATGCGAAAAGACGGAGTTTACCGTTACTATCATGCTTTTGGAACTACGCAAAGAGGCAAAAAAGGCGTTCCGCTGCGGGTAGCGGGAGCTTTAAGAGACATAGATGAAAAAAAGCAGATGCACGAGCGTCTGATGCTGATGCTGGATACATCTCCCCTGTGCGCACAGATATGGGACAGGACTTATAATACAATAGACTGCAATGAAGCGGCAATAAAGCTTTATGGTTTTTCCGGCAAGCAGGAGTATAGAAACAATTTTCTAAGGTGCTGTTCTCCTGAGTTTCAGCCGGAAGGGCAGCGTTCTGTAGAAAAAATAATCGGTTATGTTTATCAGGCATTTTCTGAAGGTTACTGCCGTTTTGACTGGATGCACAAGATGCCCTATGACGATACTCCCATCCCTGCGGAAGTCATTTTAGTGCGCGCCAAATACGAAAGTGATGATGTTGTAATCGGATACACACGTGATATGCGAGAACATCACAAACTGCTTAAAACGATTAATGAACTTACATCAGAACCGCTGAATTATGACATGGACAGTTTTGAGGATAATCTGCTAAAAGCAATCAGTACCGTTGCTGCTACTGTGTATTTTGACAGTATTTTTATCTGGAAAAATACTGAAAGTCAGGAAACGCCGCAGTATACAAAAATTCTTGAATGGTCCAGTGAATTCAGGAAGGAGCAGGAGATAGCGTCTTGTGCCCCCGATCCTTTTTATTCTGACTGGTATTATAAACTGTCTGCCAATAAATGCGTCAGCGGCATTGTCCGGAAATTTACGATGGCAGAACGTGAAAATCTGCAGGCGCATAAAATTGTTTCTGTTATCGTTATACCTGTTTTTATTTACAATAAATTCTGGGGTTTTGTCAGTTTCGGCGATTGCCGCAGAGAACGTGTTTTTTCCCTGTCAGAAGAAGCGATTCTCAGAACGGTAAGTTTTTTGTTTGCAAACAGTGTATTGCGCAATGAAATGACACTGCGGCTTTTGAACGCAACAGAAGAAGCGCTGGCTGCTTCGCAGGCAAAATCAACATTCCTTGCCAATATGAGCCACGAGATCCGCACTCCCATGAATGCGATACTCGGCACTACCGATATTTTAATGATGCAAAGCGGACTTTCCCAGGAAAGCGAAGAAGGACTGGATCAAATTCATAGTTCATGCGATTTGCTTTTGGGTATTATTAACGACATACTTGATTTTTCCAAAATAGAAGCCGGAAAAATGGATATTATGCCTGCTGAATATATTATCGCAAGCCTTATTAACGACTCAGTACACCTGAACATGATGAAGATAGACAGCAAACCAATTGAGTTTGAGCTGCAGGTAGACGAAAATATTCCATCCAGGTTAATCGGCGATGCGCTTCGAATAAAGCAGATTTTAAATAATTTATTAAGCAATGCCTTTAAGTATACAGAAACCGGCAAGATTACCCTGTCAGTTGCCTGTGAATCAAAAGACGCGGAAAATGTAATAATTGTTTTTATCGTCAGTGATACAGGTTATGGCATGACAGAAGAACAATTGGGTAAATTGTATGAAGAGTATTCGCGTTTTGATCTGGAAGCGCACACCATAGAAGGAACAGGGCTGGGTCTTGCAATTACGCAGTATTTGATACGCCACATGGACGGCAATATAGAGGCGGAAAGCGAACCCGGTGTCGGCTCAAGATTTATCGTACGGCTGCCGCAGAAAATTGTAGATAAAAATGTTATAGGTAAAGAATTGGCGGAAAATCTTAAACAATTCCGCAGAAATTTTGTTCCCAATATGCAAAGGAGCCAGATAACGCGCGACCCGATGCCTTACGGGAAAATTTTAATAGTAGATGATGTAGAAACAAACCTTTATGTTGCTATGGGTCTTCTTAAACCGTATATGCTGCAGATGGAAACAGTCATGCGCGGACGTGATGCAGTCGGCAAAATTAAAAGCGGCAAAGTATATGATATTGTGTTTATGGATCACATGATGCCGGAAATGGACGGAATGGAGGCAACAAAAAGAATTCGTGATTGGGAATCGGAGCAAAATGAAGGTTTGCCGCAGGATCAGCATAAACATACAACAATTGTCGCGCTGACGGCAAATGCTGTGGTAGGACAGGCAGAAATATTTTTGCAAAACGGATTCGATGAATTTATTTCCAAGCCGATAGACATACGTCAGTTAAATTTTATACTTAATAAATTTATCCGCGACAGGCAGCCGCCGGAAGTAATTGAAGCAGCCTATAAGCAGACGCGTCAGCAAATGAGCGAAATAGCGGCAAACGATTACAGGCAGCAGAAGGATATATTATTGCTTGAGTCATTTATCAGAGATGCGCGTAAAACCATTGTTTTTATGGAAAGACTGGGCAGTATAGAAAACTGGCAGCAAAACGAAGAAGATTTGCGGAAATTCACCGTCTTTGTTCATGGCATGAAAAGCTCTTTAAGAAATATCGGAGAAACGGTTATTTCCGAACTGGCATACAAGCTGGAAATGGGCGGGCGGGAAGGAAATACTTTCCTTATAAAAGAGTTTTTCCCCGGGTTTTTAAATGAGCTGCGTGCACTGCTTGAAAATCTGGAAGAAGAACTTAAAACAGATTCAGATGATGAGGACCCGGGAGATTTACTGGAAAAACTGCTTGTCATTGCGCGGCAGTGCGATGAGTATAACAGAAAAGGAATTTTGGATATAATTACAGGGATAGAAAAATGCACAAAAGAGACAAAAGAAATTTTGAATATAATAAAAGAAAATGTGTTACATAGCGATTTTGATGAAGCAAAAAGCGCGGTAAATGATTTTTTAAATGTAAAGGGGGTCCCCACAAAATGACAGGAGTTTTTATGCTTGGGAAAAAACAATTTTTTTATCTTTTTTTGGCAGTTTTGCTTTTATTTGCTGTAAGCTGTGAAAAATCCGCCGAAACGCATTTGGATTTCAGATTCACGTCTTTTAGGGATATTCCCGGCGTGACAGAAGCGGAAATATCGGCTATTGATGCGCTTAGGGAAGAAAATAGAAGTTTTAAACTTGGCGTATTGCCGTCCACAGTGGCTTTTTATGACAGAAATGGAGATGTAAGAGGGTTCTCTGCGCTGCTGTGCGGATGGCTTACAGGGTTATTCGATATTCCTTTTACGCCCGAATATGTACAGTGGGGCGAATTTTTGGCAAAACTAGCCAGCTATGAAATTGATTTTACAGCAGCTATGACCGCTACGGAAGAAAGATTAAAAACATATTTTATGACAACCACTATTGCTACACAGTCGCTGCGTATTTTCAGGATCGATGGCAGCATACCTCTTGAGCAAATAGCGCTGATGCGTCCGCTGCGCTATGTCTTTATACAAAATACTACAACGATTCATGATGTTACTTCCACGCTGGAAAGCGGCACTTATGAAGTTATATTGGTAAGGGATACCGATGAAGCGTATGCGCTTTTAAAAAGCGGCGCAGCCGACGCTTTCTTTAATGTTGATACCGCAGAAGCTTCCTTTGATAAATACACAGATGTGACAGCAAAAGAATTCTTTCCTTTGGTTTTTAGTCCGGTTTCACTTGCGACGCAAAACCCGCAATTGGAGCCTGTTATTTCGGTTGTTCAAAAAGCATTGGATCACGGCGCGTACCGTCATCTTTCAAGGCTTTACAGCAACGGACATAAGGAATACATGAAACAAAAGCTGTTCAATCAGCTTACAGAGGAAGAACGCGAATATATATTAAATAATCCCGTTATACCTGTTGGAGCGATTTATACCAATTATCCCATTAGTTTTTATAATACGCGGGAAAAAGAATGGCAGGGAGTCTTTTTTGATTTACTGGATGAGATTGAAATATTGACCGGCTTGTCCTTTGTGCTTATCAATGATGAACGTACGGAATGGTTTGCAATTCAGGAAATGCTCAGAAAAAGAGAAGTGTATTTTGTTTCAGATTTAATCTGGACAAGAGCGCGCGAAGAGCATTTTATTTGGCCGGAAGTTTCCATACATGAAGATAGTTATGCGCTAATATCAAAGGTATCTTATCCAAATGTAACAACCAATGAAATTCTTCTTGCAAAGGTGGGAGTTACAAAGGATACCGCGTATACTGCCATGTTTTTGCAATGGTTTCCGGAACACAGCAGCATTGTTGAATATGACGGCATAGAAGAAACTTTTAGTGCCATGCGAAACGGAGAAGTGGACATGGTCATGTCCACAGAAAGAAGACTTATGTTCCTGACTCATTACCAGGAACTTACAGGGTATAAGGTAAACTATGTGTTTAACCAGGGTATGAGTACCAGATTCGGATTTAACAGCAGTGAAGTTGTACTGTGTTCAATTATTGATAAAGCGCTTAAAGCAATTGATACTGCCGGGATTTCCAGTCAATGGATGCGCAGGACTTTTGATTACCGCGCTAAGGTTGCCGAAGCGCAGCGTCCGTTAATGGGATTGCTGGCAGTTTTGTCCGCGATGCTTTTATTCGCTTTGGCTATTGTTGCCGTCTTTTTTGTTAAGAGCCGCCGTTTTGGCAAAAATCTGGCATCCATTGTAGAAGAGCAGACCCGCGATTTGGCTGAAAAATACAAATACGCGCATAAACTAAGCGATACACTGGCAGGTATTACAAAGGTGCCGGCAATTTCCGGCGGGATTATAAAAGAAGCTGCCGATGTTATTGCTCAGCGCGGAGGCGTCGCGCTTAATACCAATCGTGTAAGCGTATGGAATGTAACTGAAACTTCGCAAGTGCTCACAAATATTGCCTGTTATGACTGTGCTACAGGAAGACACAGCGTGCAGGATGATTTTCATTTGACGCCTCACAAGGAATACGCGAAAGCCTTAAAGACCGAGCGGCTGATCGTTACAAACGATGTTAAAGCGTCACGTTATGACATTACAATCGGCGGATACTATCCCAATTTATGCGCCATGCTGGATGCGCCCATTCATGTCGAAGGAAAGCTGGTTGGAGCAGTTTGCGTAGAGCAGGATCTTTGCGAACGTTATCCCAAAAGACGCGAATGGACAATAGAAGAACAAAGCTTTGTTTCTTCTCTTGCAGATTTAATGGCGCTTACTATTTCCGGTTTTGAACGCCGTAAAGCGCGCGAAGAGGCAGAGGTTGCGAATCAGACTAAATCAATTTTCCTTGCCAACATGAGCCATGAGATAAGGACGCCTATGAACAGCATTGTAGGTTTTTCTGAATTGGCGCTTGGTGATGATATACCCGATAAAACCAAAGATTATCTTTCCAATATTATGGAAAATTCAAAATGGCTTCTTCATATTATAAATGACATTTTGGATATATCAAAAATAGAGTCGGGAAAATTTGAGCTGGAAAAAGTTCCGTTTAGTCTGCCTGATATATTCACCGCCTGCCGTACAATGATTATGCCCAAGACCAAAGACAAAGGTCTTATGCTGCATTTTTACGCCGAACCGTCTGTTGGAAAAATTCCATTGGGCGATCCCACAAGGCTGCGGCAAATTATTACTAACCTTCTGTCCAATGCGGAAAAATTTACAAGCTCAGGCATTATTAAAGTTCAGGCTGTTATAAAAGATATTACAGAAAATAGTATCAAGATGTATTTTGAAGTTAAAGATTCAGGGATCGGCATGACAAATGAGCAGATCAACAGGGTATTTAACCCGTTTACGCAGGCGGAATCCGGCACAACGCGAAAATACGGCGGCACCGGTCTTGGGCTTGCCATTACAAATTATTTGGTAAAAATGATGGGCGGTCAGCTTGTTGTAGAAAGTACGCCCGGTGTCGGCAGTAAATTCAGCTTTGAACTTGTTTTTGATACGGTTGACGGGGCAGACTGGCACAATCCGGAATCAAGAATGATTCAGGGCGAACTGAATAAACCTGCTTTTGAAGGCGAGGTTTTATTATGCGAAGACAATGCCATGAATCAGCAGGTTATGAGTGAACATCTGTCAAGGGTTGGTCTTAAAACTGTAGTTGCGGAAAATGGAAAAGTCGGCGTAGAGATGGTGCAAAACCGCATAAAAAACGGAGAAAAGCTCTTTGACCTTATTTTTATGGATATGCACATGCCTGTAATGGACGGCCTGGAGGCGACAGCGAAAATAAAGGAATTTAATACGAGTATTCCAATTGTGGCATTGACGGCAAATGTTATGTCTCATGATCGTGAGTTGTACAGAGCAACCGGTATGGCTGATTATGTCGGCAAGCCGTTTACATCACAGGAATTATGGCATTGTTTAATGAAATTTTTCACGCCTTTAACATGGAGGGTAGAGGATAAAATTCAAAATGAACAGGCAGAAAATGAACTGCGTCAAAAGCTTATAAATAATTTTGTAAGTCACAACCGGAACAAATTTGCAGAAATTAAGGAAGCCATAAATAAAGACGATATAAGGCTGGCGCACAGGCTGGTTCATACTTTAAGAAGTAATGCAGGGCAGCTTAAAAAGAATCTTTTACAGCAAGCGGCAGAAGATGTGGAATTCCTGCTGAAAGGCGGCAAAAACCTTGCAACTCCCGAAAAAATGGCAGTGCTGGAGAAAGAATTAAATGCGGCAATTAAAGAGCTTATGCCGTTGGTATCCAGTTCGATAGCAGAGGCATCGGTGCCGCTGGATACCAAGTCAATGAAAGAGATGCTGGAAGAACTGGAACCCATACTAAAAGACTCTGATCCGGAATGTCTTGCATTTACAGAAAAACTTCGTTCTATTCCGGGCAGTGAGGAATTAATCCGGCAGATGGAAGATTTTAAATTTAAAATCGCATTGGAAGCTCTTGCAGAATTAAAGAAAAAAATAACAGGATGACGAATATGGAAAAAAAGAACAGCATTTTGATTGTGGATGATGATACAGCCAACTTGATGGAATTAACTTACATATTACGGTCTGACTATAAGCTGTATGTAAAGAGCGACGGGATATCGGCGCTGGAAAAAGCGAAAGAGTCTTTGCCGGATCTTATTTTGCTGGATATAATTATGCCGGAGATGAACGGATTCGAAGTGCTTGCTGAACTTAAAAGATCAGAAAGCACTAAAGCAATTCCTGTCATCTTTATAACAGGACTCAGCGAAGAAGGCGATGAGAGCGAAGGCTTGACAATCGGCGCTGTTGATTATATTCGTAAGCCTTTTAATGCGGAAATTGTTAAGCTAAGAGTCGGGCAGCAGATTAAAATCATTAACCTGCAGCATGACTTGATAAACGCAGTATCCAAAGCAGAGGAAGCCGCCAGCGCTGCAGAAGCGGCAAGTAAATCAAAATCAACTTTTTTGGCAAATATGAGTCATGAAATACGCACTCCAATGAATGCCATAATGGGTGTTACCGATATATTAATGCAGAATGAACAGCTGTCAAATGAAATAGAAGACGGGCTTAATATGATCTATGCTTCCAGCGAAATGCTTTTGGGTATTATAAACGATATACTGGATTTTTCCAAAATAGAAGCGGGCAAGCTGGATATAATCCCTGCTCAATATAAAATTGCCAGCCTTATCAATGATGCCGTAAATTTAAACCTGATGCGGATTGGAAACAGGCCTATTAAATTTGAACTTCAGGTACAGGAAACCATTCCGGCAGGTCTGATTGGCGACGAACTTCGCATTAAACAGATTTTAAACAATCTGCTCTCCAATGCTTTTAAGTACACGGATGCCGGTAAAGTAATAATGTCTGTCGTTACAGAAAAAAGCCCTGATAATGATGGAATAACGCTCGTTTTTTGCATACAGGATACAGGTCAAGGAATGTCCCGTGAACAATTAAGCAGGGTGTTTGAGGAATACTCGCGTTTTAATGAAAACAACAGGCGCACTATCGAAGGAACCGGATTGGGGCTTTCCATCATGCAGCGGCTGGTAAAATTAATGAATGGCGATGTCTGTGTAGAAAGTGAACCCGGCAAAGGAACCACGGTTACTGTTAAATTGCCTCAGGGAACCGCAGGTTCAGGTCAATTGGGCCCTGAAATTGTGGATAGTTTACAGCGTTTTCAGAAAAGCAATGTATCGTACAGAAAAAATATAAAGCGCGAGCCTATGCCTTACGGAAGCGTTTTAATTGTAGATGATACGGAAACAAACCTGTTTGTTGCGGCAAGGCTTTTAAAGCTATACAGGCTTCAGATAGAAACTGCCATTAATGGACGTGAAGCCGTAGATAAAATTAAAGCCGGAAAAGCGTATGATATTATTTTTATGGATCATATGATGCCGGAAATGGACGGTATAGAAGCAACCGGGCTAATCCGGAAAATGGGGTACAAAAATCCGATAGTTGCGCTGACGGCAAATGCTGTGACAGGACAGGCAGATGTATTTTTGGAAAATGGTTTTGATGCTTTCATGTCTAAACCAATGGACGTGCATCATTTAGACTCTATATTAAATAAAATGATTCGTGATAAACAGACGCCGGAAGTAATTGAAGCTGCCCGCCTGCAAAGTATGGAGTCAAATGGCTGTAATGCGCTTATTCAAACGGATTCTCTTTTAATAGAATCGTTTGTTCGGGATGCGCAAAAAGCTGTAACATTGCTGGAGGAATTATTCCAAAAATCAGAATACAAAAATAAGGAAAGTCTGCAAAAATATATTACATGTGTGCATGGTATGGGAAGTTCGCTTGTAGCTATCAATGAACCGGAATTATCTGAAACGGCGCGAAGCCTGGAACAGGCAGGACGCGATCAGAATTTCAGGCTTATAGAAGAAGTAACTTCCGGCTTTATAAATAATTTGCAAAAGCTTCTGGATAAATTTAAACCTGTACAAAATAATAATATTGAAGATAATGCAGACGGCGAAGATATACTTGAAAAAATGCAGACTATTGCAGAAAAGTGCGCGGAATATAACAGGAAGGGCGTCCTGGATATTATTGCCGCGATAAACAAATGCTCTAAAGAAACAAGGGCTGTTTTGGAAATTGTCAAAGAACATATCATCCACAGTGAATTTGAAAAAGCCGAAAACGCCGCGGCGGTATATATTACTGATTTATCAAAGTGAGGATTTTTAAATGAAAGGTATCTGTAAATCAATCTGCTTTATTATTATACTGCCTGTTATATTTGCGGGCTGCAGTAATTCCAGTAAAAAACAAACGCATGGGGCGCTCCCGGGAATACCGATGTTTTCCTCATATCAATATTTTCCGGATGTAACAGAAGATGAAATAAGGGCAATAGAAGCTCTTAAGACAGAACTCGATTCTTTTGTTTACGGAATGCCGCTTAGTATCGAGGCATTTGAAGATGAAAACGGAAATATCAGGGGATTTTCCGCTTTGTTCTGCGAATGGTTAACGGAATTTTTCGGGATTCGATTTATACCTAAACTTTACGAATGGCAGGATTTGATAACAGGATTAGAATCAGGCGAAGTTTCCTTTTCCGGCGAATTAACGTCCACAGAGGAACGCCGTAAAATTTATCATATGACCAGCGCTATTGCCGCGCGTCCTGTAAAGCGTTTTCGCCTCGCTGATGCAAAGTCTATTTCAGAAATAATCCATGATCGTCCGCTTCGCTGCGGGTTCATTACAGGAGCCGCTACAATCAGGGCAGTTACGTCCGAAATGGAGCCAGGCACTTTTGAAATTATCCAATTGAATGATTTTAGCCTTGTTTATGACGCGCTTAAAAACGGAACAATCGATTCCTTTTATTACAGCGCGCCTGCTGAAACAAGTTTTATTAATTACGACGATATAGTAGCTTATGATTTTTATCCGTTGATTTTTATGCCGGTATCACTTACAACCCGCACTGACGGCATGGAATCTGTTATTTCTGTTGTAGAAAAAGTTTTGCGAAGCGGCGGCGCTCTCTATTTTGCGGAATTGTACAATATGGGATACAAAGAATACCGGGAATATAAATTGTCTGTGCAGTTTACCGAAGAAGAACGGCGTTATATACAAAATAATCCGGTTATACCTGTTGCATTTGAAGTCAGCAATTATCCTATTAGCTTTTATAATTCGCGTGAAAAACAATGGCAGGGTATCACCCTTGACATACTGCGTGAAGTGGAAGCGCTTACTTCCCTGCGCTTTGAACGTGTTAATGATGAGAACGCCAGTTTTTCTGATCTGCTTAAAATGCTGGAAGACGGTGAAGTATCCATGCTCACAGAATTAATGAAGACAAAAGAACGGGAGTCTGTTTTTCTCTGGACTGATGCCGCACTAATGACAACAAATTTCGTGTTAATATCCAAACAGGATTATAAAGATGTTACTTTAAATGAAATTTTATACACCAGAGTTGGTTTAATAAAAGATTATGCCCACACTGCTTCTTTTAGAAAATGGTTTCCGAATCATCTGTTTACAATTGAATATGAAAGTAATCTTGCGGCTTTTGACGCATTGGACAGGGACGAAGTGGATATGGTAATGGCAAGCAGCCACGATCTTCAAATTCTTACGCATTATCTGGAGCGTCCCGGTTATAAAATCAATTTTATGTTTGACTATTCCTTTAACTCTGCTTTTGGATTTAACAGGAATGAAGTTCTTCTTCGCTCAATTGTCAATAAAGCAATGCGCTCTATAAACTTAAAAGGGATTTCTGATCAATGGCTGCGTAAAACCTACGATTACCGCAGCAAACTTGCGGAAGAACGTCTTCCCTGGCTTATAGGCTCGTCAATTTTGCTTTTTCTGGTGCTGACTCTTCTTGCCGCTTTTTTTGCGAGAAACCGCCGTATCGGCAAACAGCTGGAACAGCTTGTAAAAGAACAAACATACGATCTTGAGCTGCAGACCGCAAGGGCAATGACAGCAAGTCAGACTAAATCAACTTTCCTTGCCAATATGAGTCACGAAATCCGCACTCCAATGAATGCAATTTTGGGCGTAACGGAAATAATGATGCAGGATAAAAGCCTCTCTGCGGGGACCACAGAAGGACTGGAAAAAATATTCAGCTCATGCAATTTGCTTTTAGGTATCATAAACGATATTTTGGATTTTTCCAAAATAGAAGCCGGAAAACTTGATATTATACCGGCTTATTATAAATTGGCAAGTTTAATAAATGACGCAATTCACCTGAATATGATGAGGATAGAAAGCAAACCCATAGATTTTATACTTGAAATGGATGACAAGCTCCCTGCAAATTTAATTGGAGATGAGCTGCGCATCAAACAGATTTTAAACAATTTGCTTTCCAATGCCTGTAAATATACGGATACCGGCAAGATTACCCTGACTGTTGATTTTGAATCTCAAGCCAATAAAAAAGGCGTTGTGCTTGTATTAAGTATAATGGATACCGGGCATGGCATGACCAAAACTCAGCTGGACGAATTGTTTGACGAGTATTCCCGTTTTGAGCAAAAAAACGGCAAAACCGTCGAAGGTACCGGGCTGGGACTCGCAATTGTGCAAAGTTTAACAGGTCTTATGAACGGCGAAATTTATGTAGAAAGTGAGCCGGGTAAAGGTTCATTGTTTACCGTGCGGCTGCCGCAGCAAACGGCGGACGCAGAAGAGCTGGGTAAAGATGTTGTAGCAAACCTGAAGCAATTCCGAAAAAATTTCCTGCCAAACAGAAAAAGAGATCAGATTCTGCGCAGTCCAATGCCGTACGGAAACATTCTGATTGTCGACGATGTGGAAAACAATCTGTATGTTGCCTCGGGTCTTATGAGTTTTTATAAACTAAAAATTGAAACCGCAATGAGCGGATTTGAGGCAATAGATAAAATAAAAAGCGGCAAAGTATATGACATTGTATTTATGGATCACATGATGCCGGAAATGGACGGAATGGAAGCGACCAAACGTCTGCGGGATTTAGGTTATACAAGTCCAATTGTCGCGCTTACGGCAAATGCGGTAGTAGGGCAGGCTGACGTATTTTTACAGAACGGATTCGATGATTTTATTTCCAAACCGATTGATATACGCCAGTTAAATTCCATTTTAAACAAATATGTCCGTGATAAACAGCCGCCGGAAGTAATTGAAGCAGCAGCCAAACAAATGGGCGAAATGGAAGAAAATGACGATGATAATGCTTGTCCCAGGAAAGATACAATGCTCATTGAGTCATTTGTAAGAGATGCGCGCAAAGCCGCTGCTTTTCTGGAAAAAATCGAACAAGAAAACTTCGGCTGGCTGGAAAAAGAAGATGTTTTGCAGAAGTTTACTGTTATCGTGCACGGGATGAAAAGCTCTCTTGGGAATATCGGTGAAACTACACTTTCCAGCCTGGCGCACAAGCTGGAAGATGCATGCCGCGAACGAAATTTTGATTTTTTAAAATCATCCGTGTTTGTATTTTCATTGGGATTAAACTCTTTAATAAAGAATCTTGAGCAGGAATGTGAAACAGAAAAAGATGCTCCCGGCACAGAAGATACAGATGTTATACGTGAAAAAATGCAGGCTATCGCGGAATTATGCGCTGAATATAACAGAAAAGGCGTTTTGGATATACTTAAAGAAATTAAAAATTGTTCAAAAGAGACAAAAGAAGTTTTAGACAGCATAAAGGAATATGTTATCCAGAGTGAATATGAAAAAGCCGAAAAAATAGCAATACAAATGATCAAAGAACAATGAGCAAAGAGCAAAGAGCAAAATCTTGGCTTGAAGTCTTAACATGTAGCTTCAAGGTAAGATTTCGAATAAAAACTTTGTTCTTTGTTCTCTGCTCTTTTCTCTTTTGTTATTTTGTCTTACAATCCTTAAAAATCTCAAAGAAACAAAAACACCGTTACTTTACATTTATAAAAAAAGCGGGAATTAAACGACCGTTTAATTCCCACTTTTAACATATTCCTAGTTTATCAAATAATATGTTAAATAGGCAAGTGGTTTGCCGGATTTTAATTATTTAAACTTGTTTTAATAAACGAAATAACAGTTTTCCTGTCAACTTTAAACATGTTTGCAATAGCGTTTTTTGAGACGTTTTTATCCAATAGAGCCTGAATTTCAGTTTTACGTCTTATTAGTTTTAGCATTGCGGACTTCCTGCCTTGCGGTCTGCCAAGAATTACACCTTCAGCCCTTTTTCTTGCAAGTGCTTCCTTTGTCCTTTCTGAGATTAGTTCACGCTCAATTTCGGCTGCCAGACTAAGACCAAAAGCGATTATTTTTGCCTGAATTGTGCCGTCTAAGCGGTAATTTCCCTTAGTTGTCCATATGTTTACGCCATTTTGTGTAAGATAGTTCAATATTGTCATTACCATAAACAAATCTCTGCCTAAACGTGACAGTTCGGAACAGATGATTAAATCGTCTGTTTTTACCTTTGCAAGCAGCGATCCTAGCAGGCGTTTTTCAGGCGATTGCCTTCCACTGATTGTTTCCTCAATCCATTGTTCAATAACGATGTTGTTCATTGAACAAAACCTCTCGATTTCAAACCGTTGGTTTTCAACTGTTTGTTTGTCTTTGCTTACTCTGATGTAACCATAAATCATAATTTCCTCCGATAATATTTGTTAGAAAATTCTTGTCTTTATCTTCAAAAAAAACAGCAAAAAGTTGGGAATTAAACGGTCGTTTAATTCCCAATAAAACCACTTTTTTCAATATTAGGAGGAAAAATGAAACACCTTACAATTATGAGTAAAATGGGTATAAAACCCTGCCTTTTATTCGTAACCTTCATCATCATGGCAATAAGCGCTTATGCACAAACAGATGAACCGCAAACAGACGAAATATGGCGACATAATTTCGCCATCGGATTAGGACCCGAAATTAATAAACATTCCCCGCAAGGGTATGCAGGGGGACTATCGCTGAATTTTGACTACAACC